>Ga0180433_10000068_pt1 | contig 160940 bp, 197 predicted proteins | sample SS_ome_8_FD_132980 | JGI IMG/M metagenome (GOLD analysis project Ga0180433, IMG submission 132980) | Hypersaline lake sediment archaeal communities from the Salton Sea, California, USA - SS_1_D_1 metaG | ecosystem: Environmental > Aquatic > Non-marine Saline and Alkaline > Hypersaline >... | reverse complement strand
TTTTAAATCTAAATGAATTCAATAAAATTTCTTTAATAGATGTATATAAAGATAATTTAACATATGTAAAAAAAGAACTGGATCAACTGGAACATAAAATCTTACAAAATTTTTGTGATAACAATAAATTAGACAAAAGAGAAACAATTGTTAAAAAGTTTAATGAAAAATATATTGAGATCTTAGAAAAAAGGGAGAATTACGAAGAGAAAGTATCGATTGCAATACTAACTATTTCAGAAGATTTATTTATTAAATTTCCAAATAGAACTGAATTCTATTCATATTTATTTATACTTATTAAAAGATTATACTCTGATGTAAGAAATCATAGAAAACTAGTCATAAAAATTGAGAATATTATATTTGAGAATGTTAACATTAAATGGGAAATTTTTGTATATCTTTCAATCTACGCAGAGAAATTTCTTAAGCAGAGGGAAACAAGAGCTTATTATAAACCAGAGGAAATTTTAAAGGATACGGTTCAATCTCTCTATAATCTGGAAATAAATGAGAAAGAATTGAATCTTATTAAAAATTTTTATAAGAACAAAATCAAATTGAATGAACTAAATGATTCTAACATTAGTAAAATTCCTAATTTTGATAATATATTAGAAGATTTCAAATTTATCTATACTGGATTCACATTTGAAGATTGTTTTATATTACGATTTAACAATAAGCTTATAGGAAATTCGAAAGAACTTAGTTTTATTGAAAATAAAAATGAATTACTGTTAATTTTTTCAAAACATAAATTTAACGATGCAAAAATTCCTTGTCCTATTTGTGGCTCGTTAAAAATATCTGGGAATTCGTATCCCAAGGTGGGTATAAGAAGCTGGGAGTGTAAAAATCCATTATGTGGTGAAAGAAGCAAAACTAATAGAGGAAAAAGATATTCTGAAAGAACGATTTTCATGCAAGATTCTATATTGGATTTATCCTCTGAAAATTTAATTTCTAAGGAATTAATAAAGAAATGGAGAAAAGATATAGTTAATATAAATAGTGAATATGAGATTTACCAAATGCTTATTAAGTATTATTCTTACAAGAATGATTGTATTTCAATTATTCAAGAGAATGATAAAAAGACTGATTTGTTTGAAAAATTAAAAGGATTTTGTAAAAGTGAAAGAAGAAAGTTAAAGTTAATATCACCCTCTAAAATTATTGAATTCCCTACTACAAAGAGAGAATTTGAGGATTTTTTTAATTCTAAAAAGTTTTCTTATGTAAATCATTTTTTATTTAATCCGATTACTTTTATTGAAGATAAATCTAATAATTTTAATTTTATTTATTCTTGTAATAATCGAATTAAATTAATTCAAGGAAATTGTTATGAAGTAATGCAGCAATTAAAAATTAATTCTGTTGATTGTATGGTTACTTCACCCCCCTATTATAATGCCAGAGAGTATTCACAATGGTCGAATTTATATTCCTATCTAAATGATATGTATAAGATTATACTCCTCTCTAAATTTATTCTAAAACCAGGAGCTGTTTTTGTCTTTAATATAGGAGATGTCTATGGTAATCCTAATACAACAGTAAAATCGAAGATGGGTGAAAAAAGAATAATTCTTGGGAGTTATGTCGCATTCTTATTTTTAAAAGCAGGATTTGTACTTCTGGAAAATTTTATTTGGAACAAAGGAGAACCACAAAGTCAACGCCATAAAAATGATGGAATTCTTACACCATATTATCAGAAGCCAACGAATTGTTATGAACATATTTTTATTTTTAAAAAGGGGGGTGCTCCATTAAAATTAAATAAGAATTTAGAAGAAAATCCTTGGGAGAATAATATCCCAAAATTTACACCAGTAATAAAAATAGACGCTAATGGAGAAAACCGTTTTGGACATTCAGCTCCTTTTCCGTTTGATATTCCTAAATTTGCTTCTAAATGCTTTACTAATAAAAATGAAATAATTTTGGATCCTTTTTCGGGGAGCTTAACCTCCGCTATAGAAGCAACTAAAAACAATAGGATTGGTGTAGGAATCGAATTATTAGAAGATTACATAGAATTATCGGTTGAAAGAGCTAATGAGAATAATTTAAGCATTGAATTCTATAATACTGAAAATGGAAAATTAAAAATCTATAACTCATCGAAAGGAGATAATAATCAATATAAAATTGATAAATATTTTATGCTTAATGATAAGGAGAATCCTAAAAAAAAACAAAATTCTTCCATTCCATCAACAAACCATAATAATCCAGCCATTTGAAAGCATACTATAGGAACATTATCAGAGGAAAAATCATTGCTAGAAAAGAATCATTATCCATTTTCCCGTTGCCCCTATTGTGATCAATTATTATCTATATTTGATCAAGATTCCCTTTTTTGTGATAACCACGGAAAGGTGTTTGAAAAGGATTCTTTAGAAAAAATATATGCCGTTAATTTCGATATGAAGGATTTGTTAGATGATAAAGATTGGTTGGATTATATGTATTCTTACAGTTATCATAACAAAAATAATTCATTTATAAAAAGGCGCGGATTTTCCGTAAAACGCATTGCCATTGCATTAGGTGTAAATGAAAAAAAAGTTGTAGAAAAGTTAAAAATGCATCAAATTCCCCTACGCGGAGAAAAAATAGACAAAAAAAAAGATAAAGAGTTATATGAAGACAAGAATTGGATTTATGAAGAATTTCATAGTAAAGGTAAAACTATACCACAAATTTCTCAAGAGCACGGCGTATCGGAAAATTGGGTAAGGGATCGTCTCAACAAGATGGATATAGCGATCAAAATTAAACCAATGCAACCCATTGGTCTAAAAAATTTATTTGAGCGATTGTTGGGATTTTGTGAAGGTAATAAAGAATATTTCATATGCAGAGGTCTTTTGGAGGAAAAAGGTTTTTTGCAAGACGAGATAAAATTCATCGAAACTTTTTTGGGTGCATTGTCCTTAAAGGATAGATTGATACGGAGAAAAAAAGGGAAGATTATTGGTAATTGGATAGGATTTTTCGAAGTGGAAGAATGGAGTCACACAAAAAAAATGGAATTTTGTCCCGATACCTGTATTCATAAATCTAAAGGAGATTGTCGTCGATTGGTAGGAATTATAATCAACGCTGGAATACTTGAACAGGTGATAGCATTTATAGATAATTTTACATTATCTGATGGGCGTTCCGAAATAGCCCAACTTAATAGAGGATTTATAAAATTCAAAGAGTTGAATAAAAAAGAAGCTATGAAATTTGCGGAAGGTATGGAGCGTCTAAAGAAGAAGAAGAAACTTAGAATAGGAGAACTAGAACATAAAATAAATGTTTTGAAAGACAATATTCAACAATTACACAATCTAAAATCTGAGACTAATGATGCCCTCGGATTTACAAAGCAATATTTTTACGAGATGTTTGTAGATGTAAAATGGGGAGATAAACCCGCGGTCACATGGACGAACAGTTTTAAAGAAAATTCAGAACTTTACAAAGATGCAATCATTAAGATTAGGAAAAAAAAGCGTCTAAAATTCACCTTTTATGCTAGTTTAGAATGGGCGGATGTAAGAAACGAGATACTTAAACGAGATAAATTTACTTGTCAGAATTGCGGACACAAACCTTCGAGACAAGTTCATCATTTATCTGTAGCTATTTTCTATCCCGAGCGATGTCTCGATCCCGAAAATTTAATAGTATTATGTGATAAATGTCACGACGATTGGAAAAAGGGCGGAAAATAAAAATTAAAAAAAGTGAAATTACGACATGAAATAGTATTTAGTGGTCAACGAAACATCGTCTTTATAAATGACACGACACATCTTCCGCCCTGATGGATCTCCTTTGGTTATTTCTCCTCCCATTTCTTCGCAATCTTTTTCATCGGCGTATCTATTTATTATTTCCACTTCATCGAATTCGTTCTGAAGTACACTTTTTATGGATTTTTCCGTGTGCCCAAGTCCCGATGCATTCCATTGAGATTGCATTCGGAACATCGCGTAATCTGGAACGGTTCGCGATACATATGAGCCATTCACCTTAAGAGGGTGGCGTTTGTTCCTGTTATAAGCAATATTGAAATCTATGTTGAGAACTATTGCTTTTGTTTTAGCCCCGAAATCTTTCGCGATAGATATAATATCCTTCCTTTGTTTTGGGTCGATGTTGGTAGCGTCGAGTAAGCATCTTTTGTTTTCGGATAGAATCCGTCCTAAACGACCCTTTACGATTGACCATACTTGAGGTTCTATCTCGGGGTTAAATTGCGTTTCAAATTCATAGAATCGTATTTCGTCAGGAGAGAGAATTTCGTCCACTTCTCCATTCTCGACCATTTTTTTCCGTAGCGTTGTTTTTCCACTACCAGGCAGTCCTATGAAAGTAATAAATTGTCTTTGCATTGTATAATATTGTAAGATTATATTTATAAAAACCAATGTATGATATTTATCTGGTCACCGAAATCGACAATAGTCTTTTTTTGGGGATGTGAAAAATTATGACTTATTATATCAAAAATATGATGATCAAACAGACTTAAAAAAGAAGATGCAAGATAATATATTATTAATTTAAAAAGATAATAAAATGGAAAACGATGTCGAGGATAAAATAATGGAAAGTACGCTATTAGAAAGAGATTCTGATGAGATATCAGAATATGAACGCGGTATCTTCGACATTTTAGTCGCGCTGTTAAAATCCACGGGCATAAAGGAAAAAAACCTGAAAGAATACACAAAAGATATAGCATTGCGGAAAATAAGACTAAAAGATATATTAAATAGAGAAGGTATCGAAATAATCCGAACACAAGCGCTTTTTTCCGAAGATCTTATTGAATATCCCGACGCTGTATCTAACATCTCACAATATATGGTGGATTTTGGTGTAGATATGGAGACAGCATCAGAAGATGCTCTTTTAGAAGGTTATAAAACATTCGCTAAAGTTTTCGAAAAATTGCTTGAGATATTCAACGATGATATTAAGAAATATCTCAATGTCAACGGAAGGAAGATAGGTGCATTAATATCCATGACATATGTTACTCTTCGTGTATTATATAAAGGGAATTTAATACAAAAACAAATAACTATGGTCAAATCCGCCAGTTTTTTTGGACTAAATGCTTGTGCGATTAAAAGATTGATTTATCGCTTTAGAAAATCAAAGAAATCTCTTATGAGATATGTTGAAAATAATAACATATTTACTTTAGATGAAGTATTTGAACGGATTGAATCTATGCGCGATTCATAATATTAAAAGGTGAATATATATGAGTAAAAGTAACAGATTTTCCTTTGCAAGGGAGTCTGAACGATGGGTAACTATAAAGGAAATTCTCTCCGCTGATCCCAAAGTAAAAGATAAAAATTATGTCTCTGCTAATGGGATAAATGTAAAAAAAATCATATTTTTAGGAATCCCTGAAAATATATCCTCTGGAGAAAAAGCATCTACCGCAGTTGTGGTAGATGGTGGAAAGATCGCTATTAATGTGACGGGTTTCGGTGAAGAGCATGCTCCTACTGTGGAAGGAATGGATAAGACGGCTTGGTCAATAATAATTGGGACATTGCGTTGGGATAAAAAGAAGGACTATTTTTATGTAACTCCCACTCACATTGAGACCGTTTCTCAAGATCAGAGAATGGATGCGGAACGCTTTTGGTTTTTATCAATTATTTTGATGAGGATTAAAAGCGGGCAATTAATTCCAAAAGATCCCTGCAGTAAAGTGTTAGATAGCGAAAAAATTCCGTACGAAGAAGTCGATGGTGAATGGTTGAAGATAAATGTCGTGGAAACACCAAAACCCCAAAGAGTTATAAACAGAAAAACAAAAAAGGAAGTAAGTGAAGATGAAGAGGAATGGGGGACTATGAAGATTAAAGCGATATCCTTTCTTCAACAGAAAGACAAAACCAAGTATGGAGAATATCTAGAGTGGGCGGGAACACAAAAGATTAACGATAAAATGGCAGAAGATTTAATTATAGAACTTTCCAACGAAGGAAAAGTCAAAGAAGTGGATGGCGGAAAAAGTCTTGCAGTAAAGTCATAGGTGATTATGTGACATTTCAGATAACAAAAAAAGCAATCAAAGAAATTGTCGGGGATTTTATAGAGAGAAAAAGTAAACTTTTCAGCGAAAAAAAAAGAAGAATGAATGCCGTGGAAGATAAAGTTATAGATGTGATATATAGAGAATTATCTAGAGAATATTTTGAAACTAAGAAACAACTTAAACGGAAAATTGAAGAAATAATGGTATGTTGTATAGAGATAGCAGATAAACTTGGGTTTGTCAAGATCATATATGACTTCGTATTACTCTGTAATAATAATTATTAATTTTTTATTTTTTTTATTAAAAGCTTAGGAATCTACGCCCTAAACCAATAAACCACTAAAAACGAGTTGATAAAAACATGGAAAAAGTATCCAAGCAACCCACCCATGAAATTAAAATGACATCCAAAGAAATTCTCCAAGAAATTGAATATGAAGGAAAAATGGGAATAAATACCCTACTTCAAAACATATTTTCGCTAAATTCTGAGAAAGATATAGATTTAGAACATATGGATATAGACATATTCAAGGTTTTGAATGCAGAAAATAAATTGATTGATTACCGAATCAGAGATAAGCAAGGGAAAGATGTTCAATTATAATTTTTTTTTAAATTTTTTAGGTATTTTTAGGTATTAAACCACTTCTCTAGAGAACAGATGTTTCTAGATTATTTTTATATAGATCGGATTCTATCGCTTTTATAATGAAAAGTATATTCATCCCGCAAAGAACACCCACGAATGCCGAGGGTGGGCTTTCGTTCAGACGGGAAGTGCCGATGAGTTACTTAGATGTAATGATCCCTACCAAGACGGGAAGAAATCAAGCCCAAACCTTTATGGCGGCATGTTATAAAGACAAGTGTATAGAGAATCGACTTATACCCACTATTAAAGAAGTAATTGTCTCATCCGAAGATGGGATAGCCGTCGATATAGAAAGTCCCCATGAAATGACATTCCTTTTCGATGGAAAGCCCGAATGTGAATACAAAGGAGATAAAATCTTATGCAAAACAGGTAAACCCATTACAAGAGATTTTGATCCAAATGGTGAATTTGTTGATTCTTTTGAGACCGATAAGATAGAATTAAAAAACATTCCGTATAGGGATTTGTTTTTTGTTGAGACTATAATGGAAAATGCAAGTAATCATTGGTATTTTAAGAATATGAAGGACGATGTGTATGAAATAAATATCACGCCCGAGAAAATAACAGAAGTTAAAATAAATCTTCGCCATCCTATGCTCACGAGTGCTCAAATTACATTAAATGAGAAAAATAAATGCGAAGTATTGGCGGACGCCGAATGGATAAGAGAAAGGAGGAAATTATATTGTCTATGAAAGAAATTAAATGTGATTTTGATTGTGAAGGAGACGATTGCAATTGTCAGAGATTCTCTATGCGTAAAGCAGATCAAAACAAGGCAACTTGGTTTTATATATTTTCTGTGTTGTTATTAGTTGGCGCTTCAATTTTCGTCGTATTAGCTAGCATTATAGATGATATGTTATTGGATATTTTGTTAATAGGAGTAGTGATCGTCGATTTCTCGCTCTTTTTCTTGATGTTTTCAAATCTTCCTCAGGAATATGATATAACCTGCACTGAATACAAAGTATATTACAGAGATATAGGCATACCCAGACTGAAGAGGAAATATGTGTTCGTGATAGATGTATTGATTGCCGCCGTTCCTATTATGTTGTTCGTATGGGATATTGCTCACACAATTGAAGCTATTCAAAATGGCGTGGGGATTGATGATGAAGTATATTTTATGTATATAATTTATGTATTTGGGTGGACGCTGAGAGCCCAAGGTGTGTTAGACGCATTATTATTAAGTGTGGGAGTGTTTCTTTTCTTCCTTGAAGTGATAATATGGTTTATACATCGGGGCGGAAATTTGTGCTCCGCATATTTTGACGATGTTCCCATCGGCTTGGACGAAATAGAGCGTCGATTCCAAACTTTAGATGGGGATTATTGGGCAGATTTAGAAAAACAGCGCAAAGAGAGTTGGGAAAACTTTAAGAATAAATTTAAACCTAAACCAGCAGATGATGGAATTTAGAAGATATGAATTATCATCAGTAATCTTTTTATATGACAAATGTAGATGGTGAGATATGAAGGAAACGAAAGTAAAAGAAAAAAACTCTATGAAGAAAGGAATGAATATATCCCTAATATGGACGATGTTTTTAATTGGTCTTGAAATTTGCCTGATATGGGCGTTGGCAAGTCAATTCAGTTATCTATATTTTGTAGTTGGTGATGCCAGCGGAATACATCTTTTTGTTCTCATAGGGATCATCGGACTAGCAGGATTTTTGGCAATCACTGTAGGCATCGCTGGAAATCGCGCCAACGATAGGTGGGGAAAAGAGCGATGTAGAGTTATGTTAGGAACTGACGCTCGGTTGTTCTATAAAGGAGAACTATATGTAGTTTATAGTGTTATATTAGGGACATTAGTAGCTACGGGAGTATGGGATTTAGTGACTGTCATTAACGCCTTAGTAGATAACAACTTCGATCTGTCGGTGTTTTTTGATGATTATCTTGTGCTTGATTTTATATTATTTCAAGTAGTGTGGCAACTATGGCTTCATGCTCTCATTGGAGGAATCACCGCGGGAATAGGATTAGTCATAGCCGTCTATATAATGTGGAAAATAGGAAACGATACATTTTGTGAATTGTAGAAGGAGGAGGATGACAAAATATGACAGAAAATATCAAATTAAATATCGATGATTTTGCTAAAAAAGTAGGCATAACCTTGCAAGATGAAGGAGATTTATGGTCTGATGCAGACGATTTTTGCAGTACGGCTGGTTATCAGAAAGGTAAAGAATTCGAAGATTGTATGGATAAATTCGCTGATACAATCAGGGAAAGCGTTGTGAATGCATCAAGAAATTCTTTTGAATCCGTTAATTTGAAACTTGATTATAATAATGAAAATAAAGAAGTTATGATATCTCCTGTGTATGATTGGGAAGATAGTGGACAAAAGATTACCGAGATAGTTGATGGATATATGGGTATAATGTGGTCTCCTGATCAGACGAAATATGAAACGCTTAAGGAAATAAGTGACAATGAAAACGATAGAGATTTGGTAAAAGACCATATACATTGGATAAAGAATTACGGAGAACTTTATGGAACGATAAGTTCCCCAAAAAATCTCTATTATGATATGGTAGATCGACAACTAAGGTATCATTTTTAAGTAGAAAAATATAGAAGTAGAAAATGAGGAGAAATATGACGCATTGGGATTGCAAAATAAAAATGAAAGTATCATTTGATGTGAATACCGAAGATTTTGGATATAGTGAAGGTGAAGTTGAAAATATATTTCGTGATAAAAAACAGGAGAGTGGGATATGGATTCCATAAAATCGTGGGCATGGGAAGATCTAAAGAGATCGGTAAATGCAATTGATCCAGACGAAGATATTCCGTATCCCTTTCATATCGAGTGTCGACCAAGTTAAATAATGATACTTAACTTACTGTGTTATTTTAGCGATTTCCTTTTCATTCTTTACGGAAGTTGTATGTTTATTTATAAAATCGACAATCGTTTCGATTTTTTTGTTTCCCGCCCACATAAAATGAACTTTGTCATTGAGATATGCTAAGATCGGAATAGCATCAATTCCTAACTTCCGCGTGAATTTGTCAATTTTTTGAGTTTTATCCACATCACACCGATATATCTGGATGTCGGGAAAACATTTTCTAAGTATTTCGACACCATGTCGAGCGAACATTTTATCTTGAAGGCGACAGGGTCCGCACCACACACCATAAAAATCGATTAATATATTGTTTTGTAATGCCTTAAAAGGCGTTTTGCTTACCTTTATTAAGGAGGATAAATTTTTCTTGTTTTCTATTTCCTTAACCCCGAGTAGCTGAAGTATTTTTTCTACAGCTTCGGGTTTTAAGTTCTTCCAATCAGCATCTGTTAATTTTTTACGATCTTCTAGGGCTGTAATTGTATTTTTGTTATCTTGTGAAGTCATATTTTATATATATACACATCCCTTTAAATATCAAGAATTACAACCTCCTTCGATTAGGGTCGATTAAAAAATGTAAATAGGTTAATAATAGATAATTGATAATTTAGGATATTATTATATTGAATTGATCCAAAATTTCATCTTTGCGTTGACGAGCGGTAACTTCAGTGATATTGCATACATTAGCAAATTCTCGCATAGATTTGTTCTTTTGACTACCGAATTTTTTATTTACAATCCATAAACATGCCGCCGTAATACCAAAAGGATTTTTTCCTATTAAGAATCCCGTTTTCTCTACTAAATCCACTAACTTTCTAGCCTTTTCTTCGACGATAGAAGGAAGATTCAATTCATTTACAAACCGAGCCAAATAATCAGAGCCGTCGATGCTAGGGATATCCATAACCTCCCTGATTATGTTGTATGATGTCCGCACTTCCTTCATATTTTTCACTTGGCTAAATTCAATAACTTCTTGGGGCGTTATAGGAATCTTCCTAAGTCTACATATGGCTATAATGCAAGCGACTACCATTCCATTGATCTTGCATCCATTAGTTACACCTCGTTTCCGCAACTTTCTGTATAACATAGCAATAGCTTCCTTTATTGATTTTTCGAATTGGAGCTGAGAACAAATTTTTCTGAGTTCGTTAAATGCGGTAGAATAATTCCTATAGTCACTATCCGAGAGTTTATTTCTATTGTTCCATTTTCGCCATCGCACGAAATTGGCGCGGTTAGTTGCGGATAATGGAGTCCCCCTCCCATCCCCTTTCTTGGGATTAAAATCAGTACTCAATCCCTTATCGTAATCTAACATCGAAGGAGGAGATCCTATTCTAATTTTGTTATTTTTTCCCGATTCATATAATCTCCAATCTGGACCTGTATCTATTATATTGTTATGATATACCGCACCACATAACCGACAAATCCGTTCACCTCTTCTGTAATTCACAATCAATTCACCATTACATCCTTGTTCAGAACAAAAAAAACTTTTCTCTATTTTAGTCATTTTTTTCGGTTTTAGTGGATTGCTTATATCTTTTTCTGTAATTATCATCTCTTTTTCTTCTTGAGGTGCAGTTATATTATAACTCCTCAATTTTTCTCTCGCTAGTTTTATTTTTCTTATAGTCAAATTTCGTCTTTTTTCCGATTTTTCTTTTCGGCGATTGGTCAGAGTTATGAATTTTTTATGCAGGGAATAGTCAAAGATATATAATTTTATTTTCTCTAATCGATATGCAGAAATATTTGTATTGAAGCGATTACGAACTTCCTCTATTATATCGCCGTAAAATGCCTGATTTTCGAACATAGAAAAAACTAAAGGAGAAAATTTCGGAGATCGTTTTGTATTGAAGCGATTTATATGTTTAGAGATTTTTTTTCGAGGTCTTTTAGTAGAATGCACAATTTTTTTAGGTATTGATTTTTTCATTATCTTCTTTGGTTTCTCGATTATGCATTGGTTAAATCGCGTTAAGTTTTTTAAATTGGCTTTGTGCCCAAATATTTCTATTTTGTTAATATAGTGTATAGGAAGATATATATTGAATTTTTCTTTTATCTCTTTTTTAATGTGGTCATATATTCTTCCACATTCTACTTGTTCGAGGACAAAAGATATAATTTGATCATTATTGACACTAATCATATACATACACAAACTGCAAAGGTTGAAAGTTTTTCTCAAAGATTACTTAAATATTAGATGATATGATATATAAAACTTTCTTTGCGCTGTATAGGAAACGGGGTGTCCAATATTAATCCTTTAATAATCATACCGACAAAAACATAGATTTAAATATCACCCCTTACTAGAGTGTGTTTGCGACAATTTATTATATTTGATGTAATTGTAATTCAAGAATGGAATGCACACGATTTTGAAACTGCATACTTACTAATAGGAGATTGTTTTTAAATGTCGAGAGGACAATTCGATATCAACTACCCCGATTTGAACTACCCCGAGACAAAGGACATAGCTTCCGTGCCGATTTTATGGTGAAGGGAAATCGTTTCATTCAAGGATGTTGGATATTTCCATTAATCGTTGATATAAAAATATTCCTTTATCTGTCGCTCTGATTTTCTTAGTAGCATTAATCCGTATTTCTTCTATTAATTTATTTTCGATAAGTGTATCCTTTATCCTGTAATAAGAGTTATGATTACTAAAGTCAGATAATTCACTAAGAAAATCTTTCAAAGGTAATTGATATCTATCTGAGAAAGCTAATATCTTGAAAGTATTATGATAACCCTTTCGCTTTATTAAGTTGACCAATTTATTCATCGTCATCATCTCCTAAATGTGTTTATCTCTTATCATTGTTGAATAATAACAATACACCCCTTAAAAACTATATTACCGAAAAAAAATATCGGTGATATATTTAAATTGGTCTGCATAATATTGTATGACTGTAGAAAAAGGAAAATTATTACAGAAAGCTAGGCGTCTTAGGGACGAAGGTAAAGTCCATATAAAAAACCAAACCAAAAATTATACCAGTGCCGAAGTTCAAGGTGACCATGGTAGATATTTTGTTATGATCTGGTTTGATGAAAATCAGAATGTGTCCGACGCTAATTGCGGATGTCCTTGGAATGTTTTGCGACATAGTAAAAAATGGTGCAGTCATATAAAAGCCCTATTGAGTCATATAGGTAAATTTAAGACTCGCTGTGAATTTAGTCGCTAAAGACAAATTTATTAGAACGGCACACTCTAAAAGAGAGAGCACAAATATATATGTAGAAATATCTTAATCTTATACAAGAGACTGTGATGGGATTTACAAAATGTCTGATAATTATAAAGATCGTTTAAAACATACAAATAATGAGACCAAAGAGAAAAATAATTGTTGCATATTGCCCCAGATAAAGAACATAGGAGGAAATTGGGTGTGTCTAAATTGTGGGATGACATTCGGAAGAAAATATGTAAATAATGAACGAAGACAATATAATAAACAAGAAATTAACGAAAGAAAACAGAATGAGCCCAGATGGAGAGAAGTGGGAGCAAGAACATTTATTACAAATGTAAGACACGATGCCAAAGGAAAGTATTTATCTCCGAATCGCAAACGGTTGTTTATTAGATTATCAAAAGTCCAAAATTCTTTGATTTCTAGTATCGAGAGAAACTTTTGGGAAGCGAATCCGAGACTTAAAATGTTATGCACTAAGTTGAATATTCCTAGTGCCATTAAAGAAACCGCATGGAAGATATATAAAAAATGTGCCGAGAAAAAATTAACGATGGGAAGGTCTATAATAGCTTTTATTTCTGCTTCTTTATATGCCGCGATTAGAATCCACGAATTTCCCAAAGTTATGGATGAAATAGCCGAAGGAGCAATTATTCCAAGACGAGATGTAAGTAGTGCGCTTAGTCTTGTAGTAAGAGAGGTATTACAAGAATTAGGGTTGAAATATAAACCCATAACTCCTCATCAATTGATCTATAAATTCGGAAACGAATTAAATTTACCGATGGATATACAGAAGCAGGCTATAAATATATTGAATGTTGCGATATCGAATGGGTTACCTTCATGCGGAAAAGATCCAAAGGGTATTGCGGCATCCACTCTTTATTTTGCCTCTAAATCTACTCCCTATAAAAAAACTCAATCAGAAATTTCAAACATCGCCAAGGTCACAGAAGTCACTTTGCGATCTCGGGGCAAAGATATTGAGAATCATTTATAAATCCTTTTATGTTTCTTTGTGTTACTTATGTTAGAACTTATTAATATTAATTCGAAATTATGCTCAATCCACAAATGGAAGTAAAGTTGACGGATTTACCAAATCAAAAAAAGAATATTTATGAAGTAGTTTCTTTATTTAGTGGTGTGGGTGGGTTGGATTTGGGATTTTTAATGTTAGGAGATGAATTGTCTAATACTACATTCAATATTATGTGGGCAAATGATTTGGAAATGGCTGTGTGTGAAAATTATGCCCATAATTTTGGTGTAAGTATTTATACCGACCCTAATCAACACAATACTAATCCCAGAATTTTTTGTGGAGATGTGAAAGAAATAGAATTCGGATTAGCTGTAGATGAAGATGAAGTAGATGTAGTTGTCGCTGGTCCTCCCTGCAAGGACTTCTCTATATTACGGGGTGGAGAGGAACATAATCGAAAGGGTATTTGTGTTCAACGGGGTCAATTATACCTACAATTTGTCAGGGCGTTGATTGAGTTACAACCGAAAGTCTTCGTGATGGAAAATGTTCAGGGCTTGGTATCGGCAAATGATGGGTTGGCATATGAACAAATTATTAATGATTTCAAACACCTTAACGGCGAGTGGGTGAATGACATACCCGAATTCGGATCGCTAAATATCTCAAACAAATCGAAATATTCCGTCATATTTTCGGAGGTGATAAATTTTTCGGGATTGGGAGTTCCACAAAACAGAAAACGACTAATTATTATCGGTATCAGGTCGGATATTGCGAAGAATCTAAAAAAACGAGAACAATATTATGATGTTAAAAGACGGATAACAAAACTTCTTATCCCGCAAAATTTACTAAGTAAATATCCATTGACGCCAATTGAAGTATTTGAAGGAAAACCTTTATCCAAATTGCATACTAAATATAGTAAAGTTATGGAAGATTATTCCACTCTCTTTAACGGAGATTCTAAGGAGTGGTCATCGCGAAAGAAAGAGTATTATAAAAAAGTGTGGAAAAAATTGACATTTGACATAAAACAAGACTTTGCACAACTACATAATTTACCATTGACACAAGGGTGGTTTGGAGGAAAGTCTATGTGGGATCAAATTATATCTGCCCACGAATCAATATTGAGTGAATTGGGATATTATGGTATTCCAATAGATGACGCCGAATTAAGCGATGGTTCTCAAGTGAGGATGCCCGAAAAAACAAAGACGATGTTAAGGATGAGACAAATAGCACCCTATGAAAATCACACTTTTGTCAAAGGAGCTAGGTATGGATTAGAGAGGGGTATGATGAGCGGATATTGGCGTCGCATTCATCCACTGATTCCATCTCCCACGATCATTGGAGCAGGAGGCGGGGGCACTTGGGGATATTCATACGAAATGAAAAAATATAGATTAACCACGCGTGAGCGGGCGAGACTGCAAACATTTCCTGATTGGTTCGTATTTCGCGGATCACATACTGATACTAGAAAGCAGTTGGGAAATGCAGTTCCGCCATTAGCATCAAAAATAATTGCAAGTGCCGTATATTCTATTTTGTCGGTATTGTGTTAGTTTGGGATAAACAAAAGGTTTTAAAGTAATAAAGTTAACATAAATATTATGGATTGGATCAATTTCGACACGCTTGTTGCACTTTTGAAAAAGATGGGAATCGGAAACAACGACATCAATGTTAAAAGTCCCGTAGAAGTATTTAGAGAACTTCAGAAAGAATATGAAACTACCAAACAACATCAAGTAGAAGATGATGTCGATACTCATTACGACGAAATGTTCGGCATACTTAAGGAAGTATTCGGAACTACTGTAAAAGAATTAATCGGTTATATTTAATTATCTTGAAAAGAATGTTCAGGTATTATTTAACCATTCCTTAACTCCATATTACTTGATTTCTATTCCAAAAATACTTATCTAAATGCTAAAAAAATTCAACAAATTGACTGAACGATCCCCTGAATTCTACTGAATTCCAATTTAACACAGTTATCTGACATTTGCATAATTTACACCATCTTTGAATATTTTAATTCCCAAATCGAAAAAATCGTCGATATAACTCGATTCCCTTACTGAGATATTTGTCTTCACTTGCGCATAAATATCTTCTTTGCAATCCCTAAGAAGATTTATCGTCCTATCGGCGATTGAATTCTGCCACGCCATTATAACGGCTCTAATATTATCATCGGTAGAATTAGGCTTTTTCTTGACATTTTCTAAATTTCGTATGACCGTATCGCGCTCTTCTATATTATTAAACAAAACGCCTTCTCTTACGGCGTTTATTTCGTGATCAAAATAATTGTTAATAAACAATGATAACTCACCATCGATTCCGCCGATTTTTACGCTCACCCAAGTATGAAGGTGTTCCTTCATCTGCTCTAATATGATGATTAATTTTGCTCCAACTTTTTCCAACCAATCGTCAATTATTACTTTAAGTCCTTCGATTGTTTCTTTGTGTTTTTTTTCTGCACTTTTGACAAGATCAATGAAATCGTTGCACATTCTTAGAGTAGAGTTTATTCTCGCTCTTTCTTCCCAACCAGCGAACGGGTCTCTACCAAATACCATCTAGTTACTCACCTAAGAACTTATAAAATTCATTAATCTATTCAAACCAAAGATATTCATTCTTTTCATTATCTACACATAGTGTGGTTGGGACATTTAAAAATTCAAAACTTTTTTAAAAACTTATCAATGGTGGATACTTTCTGCGTCATGCCATAGGTTTTCTTTTTATATATCCATTTCCTCGTTTTTTGTTCATATTTGCCCCAAAATATAATTTTGTGATTGCATCTCTTTATGAATTTCTCTACTTTAGTAAGCACTTGCTCCCTTTTGTTTAAGTTATCGATTATTGTTTTGGTAAGTTCTACTTCTTTATCTTTATCAACTTCGAAATTTTTGTAGTGATCAATCCGCCTTTCTATCCATTTGGCTTTATTTTCAGAGCCTTCTTTCCGATTTTCCCATAACTTAAATCGAGATTCGATCAATTTTCGCCATCGCAATTCAGTGGTAATATTAGTATTACCCGTGACCAATTTCCAAGTTTCCAAATCGTGACACCAAAGACAAAGTGCCATCAAATTGGCAGTTGTGTCTGATCCCTTATGCGTTCGCTCCATAATGTGATGAATTTCCACTTCATCATAATAAAACTTTTTTTTACAATGATTACAAGTAAACTTACCTTTTCTCACTCCGTTGTTGCAGAGTTGATTTCGGATTAATGCATGTTTTCCAGAAGAAGAGAAAGTCCAACTATAACCCAATTTAAATTTAGGGAGAATTTTTAAACCGAGTTTTTTTTGGAGACTTCTTAATTGAGGCTCATAGACGAGCTTAAATAATTCCGTGGAACTAAATTTCTTTACCCCGTGCTTTTGGAATGGATATAGAATCACCGCATTGCCGTATAATTCAGTGGCGAACTTGGGTCGCGTGATCAAATATTCACAAGAATCGGTTGTCCTAACTCTGAAGGCGGGATTAAGAAATTTAGTTTTTTCGTTCTCTACATATTTCTTGATATACCATTTTAAGTGACAGATATACCGACCACTTCTTTGGTGGGCGAATACACAATTAAAACAACATTCCCAATTAGGAATATCGTCCGCTAATATTACTCTATCGTTTATTTTTTTCATAAATTGATCAACTTGTTGGGCTGTTTTAATCGCTTGTGAAGTTCTTCTATATCGTCGTCCCATTTTGAGACTATTTTGTGTTGATATCTCCAAAATTTTAAGCGTCGTTGGATACTGGCGGTGAGTTGATTAATCTTTTCTAGTTTATCTTCACATATTTTAAGTCGTTTCCCAATCCGCTTAGAAAAATCTTCAGGCGAAACTTTGAGTTTCCCTTCTGATTCAAATTCCGCAATCTTTTCAGGTGTGAATGAATTGAGATATTCCATATCCCTTTTGATAACTTGGATATCCCACCAATGTTGGTTATATTTCCATTTTTCTTCCCAAATTCTCTTCTTAATTTCGACGGCTTTTTTCCACTTCACCCAATCAGGAACTATTTCTCTCTTGGTGATATATTTCCAAGTTTCAATGGCGTGACAATAAAGGCACAATACTCTAATGTTGGCTGTGGTGTGTGATCCGCCCTGAGTAGTTTCCATAATATGATGTGACTCCACATCATCTCCATAAAACAATCTTCCACATTCATCGCACTTATATTTTCCAGTTTCTTTTAAGTTGTGTAATTTACGATTTCGTTTGAGTGAATACCACTTAATGCTTGTCCACGACCATCCGAATCCCAATGATGGTTTAAAATTCAGTATTCCATATTTATCTTTGATTTTTTGGATTCTATCTTCATATTCTTTCTTTTCATCTTCTCTGAGAGAAAAATTCATAACGCCCTCTTCTTGTGGACGATATAATATGACGGGATATCCATAGGTCTCCGCACCGAATTTAGGACGAGTTATCAAATCAGGACAAGAATGCGCTCTATCAACTTTTCTTAGTTGTTTGAAATCTGGGTCTCGTTTGTGTATGTGTTCCTTTATGGCGCATATATACGACGACATTCGCAATTTTCGAGCAAATACACAGTTAAAACAACAGTTCCAATCAGGGATATCATTTTCCAATATACTATCTTCTTTAACGATTCATATCACCGTCGTCTGCGAAAATTATGGTTTGATTTCCTTTTGTTCCGTAAATGCTATTCCGAATTTTTTCAGATTGTTCTTTATACGATTACTGTTTTCGTGATAACGCACCATTTCCCATACCCGATCATCAACTTCATATTTCCCAAAGGTAGAGCGCATCAATTTTTTATAGCAAGTGCAACAAGGAATAGCAACTCTTTCATCGTCCCATAAAGTTAAGAAAATATCACCATCGCCTTCTTCAGCGAAGTCGATTTTATCGAGAAACACTTCGCATATGGGACACTTCCGAAATACTTCGTTTGTCTCTTCTATACGAGCGAAATAATGACCTTTTCTCACAATACATTGTATGATTTAGGATTTAAAAATAAAGGGTTAGTCTTTACCAAATTCCTTTAGATAACTCTCTTTGTCTTGTAGAGCTCTAAATTGATCTTTTATTTCTGATTCTAACATAGATGGTAAATTATGCCAATTATATTTAAAAGATATAGTCCTTAAATCAATGGCTGTTTTTTATTAAATACCCGACCAATCGTATATTGTTTCTCCCGTCGTTATTGATTTCGATGGGGTCGCAACACATCTACCTTCAAGAGCATCTGCACTCGTGAATTCGACGCACCTGAAACCGAGTTTTGTCTCGTCGCATTTCCATTCATACTTGTGTCGTTGGTCATTAGGGTCATTAATACATATTATATCTGGATTATCTTTTTTTCGTCTCTTCTTGAGTTTCTTCTTACCCGAACAATTTACACCTTTGAGGTAGAACGGGGTCTTTACATCAGAATCCTTACAAATTAGTTCCATAGTATTTGTTTGGCATCCTCACATAAAAAAGATATAGAAGATATTATGTAGTTATAATTTTTCCTTTACTTCTTCTATAAAGTCGTCGATTGCCTTTTTGGTGGTTTCCAATACATCTATTAAGTTGACACCTTGAAGTTCAGATTTGATGTCAGATCGGTCGGCGGTGATAATGACTTTACCTTTAAGATTAGTTTGAAAATTAACTGTTGTCATATTAATACTGATCTTGCCAATTTATAAATACTTGTGCAATAATATTACTATGAAGTCCCAAACTGAAGCATACCAAGAATACACATTCCAAGATTTTATTTCTCTTGATCCCATAATTACGATTGGAAAACACAGATATGTGGCGATTATTGGTAGCAGAGATATTAAAGAAAATATAGATGCAATGCAATTCATCAGGGACTACGCTCAAACATTATGTTATAGTCAAAAATGCAAAGTGGTAACGGGAGGAGCTTATGGTCCAGACGAAGCTTCGATGGAAGGATCGATCGATGCAGAATTATTCTCTCTCAGCACCATTATTCCTCTGACTCCGAAAAAAACTAATAATGTCACTAAGGTGTTTCTAGAAGCCTCGGGAATTGTACCGATGGTGGACACCATAGAGTGCGTAATAACGACCGATAGGTTGATTGTGTATTATCCAGACTTCACGGGAGGTTACAATGTCGGAAAATATTTCGAGAGGGACAAAAAAATTGCTAGGATATCTGATGTGGTGTTGGCATTCTGGGACGGAAAATCAGGCGGGACAAAAAAAACTATAAACTATGCAAAAGAGCTCAAGAGAAAAGTGATGGTCGTTATAGTTGAAATGCAATGATAAAGTGTTATAACATATCCCTAACAGTTTTCGCGATATTTTCAACCGTCGGATGTTCGAGAAAATGTTCTAATTCTGTATGCTTGAATTCTTTGATCGCCACTTTCCATTTTGACTTTTTTTCTGGTACACCAAACATATATTCGTAAAATTTATCGTTGATCTTCTGCTCATCTCTTATTGGGATACATCCATGTCCATCACAAAAATGACCGTTCCATATCAATCCACAATGAGAATAATAATCGTAGTCTTTATTGACCCAAGAGCATCGAATTGTATGTTCTTTATCAGGCTCTACGGCATCTCCTAATCCCACCGCAAAATCCATACAATAATGGGCGAAAACATCTATTCCCATTTCATAAAGAGCCATCCGAATTTTTTCGGCATCTCTTTTGAAAGTTTCGATCTTATTCACAACAAAAGGGTGTAATAATGTTATATAAAGAAGAGAGTAAAAGATATAAATACCGTCATCGGATATTACGAAAAACGCCGTATTCTCATTCTTATACAACTAATGCCATTCTGTGTCTACATTTACAAATAATAGTCCCAGAATTTGAAGAAAAAAGCGAAAATAAAAAAATAAAAATAAAATTTTGTGTTTTGTAATAATAATAAATTAAGATATTTTCTTCCTAAATTTAGCGGCAAGATATAAGTCGCCCTTATATAGTGTCTTACGACCATGATCTAGCATTATATCTTTACCCATTTCTACGAGCTTTTCTAACTCGGATTCTAGCCATTCAACAGCATACAAAACGGCGTCTTTAGAAACGATTTCAATTCCTCGTTGTTTAATTAGGCGTTTAACGGGCGCTAATGGAATTTGGTTGTCGATAGGCATATTATTCCTCTTTTTTAATTATTTATTATTTTTACGAATAGTTGTTTGCAATACTATACGACTGTCGACTTATAAATATTCATTGATCGATACGAGGAATCACGGAAAGCTAGTCTAAGAAATTTCCAACTTTGTAGTAATGCTTTTGAGTCAAATCAACGGAAATTTATTCTATGTGCCGACTAAATTTCCTTTAAGATTACTAAAGCCATACTCGACTACAGAACAATCGACGATTGGATACAACTTTGATTTAGAAGGTATGATGTTCTTCAAATATAGTTGAAAGTCTTTGATATTTTTATATTCTTCATTGTATTCAAAATAAATCTCAAAAGTGCACACATCTGATTGTTGACAAATACCAGAGGTCGTTATGATCTTAGCTCGCAATTTCTCTTTAAATCCTTCAGTGACCTTTTTCAGCATCCACATATCCACTGTATCGGTAAATATTTCCAATTTGTATAATTTATCTGAATTTACTTCAAATCCCTTTATGGAAAATGATCCATCATCATTTTCCTTATAAATGATGAGAAATGTCTTTGAGCGGGCTTTTTTGATTTGTTCTTCGTTTTGTTTAACGGTCGGATGAATAGGTAAAAAATGATGTTCATAAATGTCATCTCCTCTGCTCATATATCCAATGGTGGATGTGGTCTTAGATCGAACTTCTTTATCCAATTTTTTCAAAATTATCATTAGTCTAACAAGAGCTTCTTTGTGACCATTTATACTTGGATGAAACGCTTTGTATATATCTTTATCTTTTTTGAACTCCTCTACCGCCTGTATGAGACGATTTTCATATACGGCTTCATCTGGAATCGTCTCCGTAATTATGCAAGATAACAATAATACCTCCAATCCACCCCTAGCGTATTTTGACTCTATATAAAATAAATGACTTATCGTCCGAATAACATCCTTTGTAGAAAATAATCCTTCGTCGTGATGATTATCTAATTCTTTTGCTATATTATCTACTTCTTCGGTAATTTCTACATTAGTAGGATAAGTTTTATAGACTATAGGACCGAGTTTATGATTAAAGTGACTTAATATACTTACCATTTTTATCTACCCTCCCAATGGAGTTTATGGACCTCTGATGCTGATTTTATAAACATATTTTCTACACAATCTCCCGTCAATGCCGAAGTTTCAAAAAAAGGGCATCTCATTTTTTTTGCTAATTCCAATCCTTCTTGTTTTTCTACTTTCCGCTCAGATTTTTTGTCATTTTTATTTCCGACCAATATTGTGGGCTGATGCCCTATATTATGTTTTAGACATTGACGATACCAATTATCGACATTATCCAGCGTTTCTCTACGAGTTATATCGTAGACAATAATAATTCCGTTCGCGCCCTCAAAATACGAAAAACGCATTTCTGAGAATTCTTCTTGTCCTGCTATATCCCAAACCATCATTGATATAATACAACCATTTATCAATATATTTTTAGTGGTTATATTAGCTCCTATTGTTTGAATGTATCTTTCATCAAAGTGGCTTGTCGCAAATTTCATAAGAAGTGAAGTTTTGCCCACCATAGGATCTCCTATTACAATTATCTTATAGATATATTCATCGGGCTTTTTTTCATCAGTCACAATTATCTATTATACCATACACACCTTTCTATTTAAGGTTTAGATAAGAAAGAAATTTATCTTTTAAATATAGAGGATAAATTTAATAAGATTAAATATTATTTAATATCATAGAAAATATCATAGAACAATTTTGTATATTATAATAATAAGTGAGTAGCTATGGCATTAAAAGAAACTGTTTTTGATGAGTATGTCAAAAGTTTTATTCAGATTAATAAAGGAATGGAAAAAACTTTTACTCAACAAATTGAAAACATTGAAGCTACTCAACGAGTTATTTTGGAAAGAGTAGTAGGTATAAGAAGTCTTATAGAACAAAATTACATTGTAATAAAACAGAATAGAACTGAAATATTAGAAAATCGTTCAAAAATTCTTGAGAATACAACACTTCTAAAACATCTTCATACTAAATTTGATGGTATGAATAATCTGTTACATAATATTAATAAAACCGTCTCTAAAAATAATCAAGAAGAAATAGTAGGATCGAATAATTCTTGAAGAAGCTATGTTTTTTTTTTAGAAATAGTTATTGTTCTTTTTATTTCTGTTCATATAGGATAACTTTTATAAGTGACAAAAATAAGCTCCTATCACTAGTTGTAGTAAAAATCTGAGTGATAATAAAGTGTCTCGTCGATGCAATGAAGAGAGTAAATGGCGAAGAGGATATTGCAAGCGCAATAAGGACGCGCCTAAAAATTTTAATTGCAATACCAATCCATTGACGGGCAAAAAACACACCAGAAATTGGTGTATGAACCACAAAGATAATTGTGATTGGAACCCAGGTCAATGTCAAAAGATTCCGTCTTAATTTATAAATGATAGCGTAACAATAATAGTATGACTAATTTAACAACAGAAGATTTAAAATCGCAAATTTATCAAGTTGCCAAAGATCGCAATTTAGAAGTCGTTGAGAAAATGGTGGATATAATTATCAAAGGATTACTTAAAAACAAAGAAAAATATGACGACTATTATTGTCCTTGTCAAGTGGTTAAGGAAGGAACGCAGTGTCCTTGCACTACTTTAGATGATCAAATCAAAAATATGGGGCATTGTCATTGCAACTTATATCAAAAAAAGTGAGTATTATAAAAATTAAAAAAAAAACTTATAAATATTTATTACACTGTAAAGGTTGTGAAGGATGAGTAGGATAACTGCATTCTGCTGGTTCATTGAATTTGAAGTGTATTTGTGTATAATCACCGACATCAGCCATTTCCATTTCTACATTTAACCCTTCGAATTTTACTTTGGTAGTTTCGACTTGATCTACATCATCTCTTGTATCTGCGCTTTCAGGATGATACATATCACACGAAAATATCCTATTATTCTCAATATCTGTATAGCAAGTTATACCATCGTATAATTCGCTTATATCTAGTTTTGCCATAGTTATGCACTATTTAAAATTTTTAAAATTTTTTTGCATTTTATCAATAAAGTACCTTCTTCCTTTGACCAATTTATCACTATTTGCTCCACAATAGGAGTCTAGACATCCCCAAAACAATTCTTCTTCTGACTTCAACTGATTGATTGTCGATTCCTTACAGATGTCATCATTATTTCTGTTGCATTGCCTCGATACTTCTAAAATATCTAAAAGTAATTCACTGCCCTCTAAAGATCCCCACATATCGATGCAAGAATCTCCATTCAGGCTGAATTTATTGCACTCGTTTTTATTGTTCATAGGGACTATACACAAAACAATTTAGTTATTCTTTAGGATTAACATTCCAATATTTAAAGGTTATGTCGAAATAATCTACCAAAAGGCAAAACAAAAGCTTGTTGAATTTGGATTATTTCGACACAATTTTTCAATAAAAAAAGATTAAGAATATTCCGATATTTGTGTTTGTGGAATCCCACTTTCTGTATTGATGAGTTTGCAAGTGTAAATTTTGGTGCTTATATTATGCACAAGTCTATCTTCACCTTCTACTGTTCTGGAAACCTCTCTCTGTATATCTTTCACAATATCGTCGTCTCGAGAAGTAATAATTATATTTTTCACTTCAGCGATCGTGGCAATCATTGATATTACGGTAAGTATAGAATCTGAATCTAGACCGCAAGTTTGAATTTCGTCAAACAAAATCAACGGAAGTGCGTTCGTTGAGATATCGTTTATAGACATAATTAACGATAACATTGCCGACGATTTTTGTCCCGTCGAAAGGCTCTCGAATGGAATTTCCCTTCCTGATATGTCGTGAATTTGAATGTCGTATTGATATCTAGGTTTTCCTCTATATATTTTTCTCGTAACTTTCATTGTAATCTTATTTAAAACACTTTGTTCAAAAAATCCCAAAAATTCATTTATAATTCTATTGATTTTTTCCAAAGTGCGCTCTCTTATATCTTTTAAAGATTCGATTAGAATCTTTTTATAGGCGTCGAATTTATGTATGAGCGCTTCAATACGAACCTTTTTATTCTCCAATTCTGTCGTTTCTGGTATCTCCATATCGGCAGTTCCAGACTCAGTGCTGGTAATCGCATCATGTAATTTGTTAGTTACGGCGGAAAGTTCTCTCGTTATCTCTTCTAATTGTCCTTTTAAAGTAGAAGATTTCTTATCTTCTAAAATAGCGACACTCTCGTCATATTCATCATCGGTGATGTCTATCTCATCTTCGGATGATTCTATGATAGCCTCTAAACGCGCTATTTCTTTATCCTTTTTTGATTTTTCTATTCGTAATCTTCTGATTATATCATCAGCGGCATCTTTCTTTATACTGACTTTTTCGATCCGTTTTTTCAAGCCTGACAATTGCATTATTTCCCCATTGATGAAATTTAATTGTTCTTTGTGTTCCTCATATAGAGTAGATATTTTTTCTCTTTGGGATTCTATGTCATCTAATTTACATTGTTTTCCACACACGGGACAATTTCCTACTCCAATATCTTCGATCGATTCGTATAAAAAATTAATCACGGATGGAATTATTTCTTCCGTTTGTATGATTCGGATAATTTCATTTTGCTCTGTTTTCTTTTTTTCGATTATTGTTTCGATTCCCCCATCCCCGACGCGTTCTAAAAGAGATTCTAATCTCTCCGTTAGTCGTTCTCGCTTTGATTCTTCTCCCAATATTTCGACTTCTATGTTTTCTAATGCACTTCGGTGGACTTCTAATTTTGATTCAATCCCTTTTATTTTTCCATCGTTCTCTTTTCTCTTATTTACAATTTCCTTAGCCCGTTGTTCTTTCTCCAATTCTGCGTCTAATTCTTTATTAAGATTAAGTATTTTTGTTTCTAAAGTTTCTTTGGTTCTTTCCATATCTAACATTTCGCCCAATAGCAAACGGGATCGCTCTATCAAAACCTTCTTTTTTTCTATTTCCGTAATTTCTTGATCTATTTTTAGAATTTCTTTTTCAAGCGATCTGGTAGATAACTGATCTTTTACGCTTTGGATAATATCAATTCCAAATAATCTATCAAGCAAAATGCCTCTTTCTTTGGGAGTTCCTTTAAAGAACGCAAGTATATTATCTCCGTCGATATAAGTAATCTTCGAAAATGATTTTGGGTCTATTTCATCTTGTAAATAAGACTTAGCGTCAGATATAGGCTCTCCGTCTATTCTCAATTCTGTTTTCGTGCCTTTCTTTTTCCGAGTTCTTTTCAAAAACATTGATTTTGTGGGAGATGTAGTTGAATCTTTTTGAAATCCTTCTAATGTTATTATGGATCTAGACGCGCCCCAACGAATTATATTCTCCATCTTTAGCCCATCCATAGTTCTAAGGGTCTGACCTGTCAAAGCATATTGTATAGCTTCTAAAAGAGCGGTTTTCCCCTCTCCGTTTTTTGTGCTGTTGATTACGGTTAGATCACCGAAATCGATCGAACTGTCTTTGTAGGACATAAAATTTTGCAAATTCATCTTAGTGGGAATTAATCCCTTCTTTTTCTCTAAATTGTTAATAGTTTCAGTCATCTATAGCACTCTCTTTTAGTTCTTCTATCATTCTCTGTAAAGATCGTTTGCTTATAAATGCGGTTTCGATGAGTTCCATTACTGCATTTGCATCATCTTCAGTTGTACTTTTTTCCCTAATTATTTCTTCAATTTGATCCATACTCTATATTCACACACTCTTTTTTAAATCGACGGCGTAAATATAAAAATGAAATTATCTCATATATTATATGGAAAATATTGTAGATGATTTTTCCCAACAAAATTTAAAGACAATAAGTCCGTTATTCCAAATCACAATATACCATTATCGGGGCGAATAGTTTGCCGTTTTCAATAAGTGATAAAGCTAGGAGAATTATAAAAAATTCTCGAATTAGATTTATAACGATAGATTTTAGGGTAATCAAAGCAAAAGTTCAAGGAGAGCATGGGGTTTATACTACCGAGATTCTTAGGGATGGAAGATTTAATTGTGAATGTGAAAATTTTCTAAAGACTGATAGTACTGTGGAATGCAGTCATGTATTGGCTATGAAAATGCATCCTCAATATAAAGAGTGGTTTCCTTATGTATTATCTAACGAAGATATTATTGAAAAAGCTGTATTAAAAGCAAGTATGCCCACCTTCAAGTTAAATCCATTTAATTTGAATAAACCGCAACCTATAGATGAACGATTGCTCAATTTAATTGAAAATAGTCGGGAATTGGATGAATTGACTAAATTTATGCTTATTAAAAAGTGGATCGAACACCTAAAACCGAAGGAAATTAAACGAGCTGTATATAATGAATTAGACACGGATGTTTCTGAATGGTATATTAAAAAGACGGTAAGAATTGATCCAAGGGAATATCTTGAGGGTGGAAATTAAACGAAGGTAAATTATGTAGTAGTGTGTTCAGAATGCAAAAATTTCTTCGCCATGACAGAGATTAAATCAAATTATAAAATGTGTCCCAGATGTGGGAAAAAAATAAATTGGAGAAAGCTCAATAAGCGACGGCAACGCACATTTGAAGAAGCAAAAAAGAAAGCCATTTATTTGAATGACCAACGAGCAATGGATGGAATTATGTCTGTCAAAGAAATTTTGCAAAGTTTAAAAGAAGATAAAACAGAGTAATAATATGGCTTCTGAGATTAAACCAAACAATATATATATCATATGGATTGTAGGGCGGGCGCTCGAGAACTTAAGAAAAACGAGATAAAGGTAGATTGCATAGTTTGTAGTCCCCCTTATTTTAAACAATGAAAATATCCTGCTGAAAATGTAGTATGGGACGACGATCCAACCTGTAATCACGAGTTTGATAACGATAATTATTGCAAAAAATGTAATGCGTGGTTGGGACAGCTAGGTCAAGAGCCACATTTAAAAGATCGCGTTATTGAGGGCAAAGTGAGAAAAGGTTATATTTCACATCTCTGTGACATCTTCGAAGAATATAAAGATGTGATGTCAAAATACGCTACGCTTTGGGTAGTCATAGATGATAAATACGACAAGATGAAATCGTTGATGCAAGTTCCCCATCGATTTTCTATTGAAATGGCAGATAGAGGATGGAGATTAATCAGTGATCCAATTTGGTGTAAACCAAACGCTTATCCTGAGTCGGTTTACAAAAGATTTTCTCGAGACCAAGAATATGTATTTTTTTTTTTGTTAAGAACTATGATCCGCTCTTTTGGGTAAATGTTAGAATAGGTCTATTGGTTGAAAAACAACCGAAAGGGACAAATGGCATTGAAAATAAAGATTGGTGTTGGAAATTTTGTGAAGATTGTCAAGGCACGGGAAAGAAACAAAGAAAAAGAACGGTCTTTGATAAAAAAGCTCCAGAAGAAAAAGAGTGTCCGAAATGCAAAGGAAACGGGAGAAAAAAGAAGTCTTTATGGAAAATGTTCGACTATTTTTTTGAGCAACAATTTGAGCCACTGTCAGACGAATCCATCAAAGATTTAGAACGAAGAAAAAATAAACGATTTTTGACGGGAGAGAAGGGAGGGAAAACCGCCGATAATGTATATAAATTAAAAGGTCGCACCCGCAAAGATTTCTATGACCTAAAACACGGGAGAAATAAAAGATGTGTATGGAAAATAAAAACTTCCACTCATATGGAAAAACATTTCGCTACTTTCCCAGAAGAACTTGCCGAACTTATGATTCGAGCGGGTTGTCCGACGGAAGTGTGTAAAAAATGCGGTTTGCCGCGAATAAAAGTGGTAGAAAGAAATATCTCATATAATAAGGACGAATATGCAAAATGTGAATGTGGGGCAAAATTTAGAAAAGGGCTTCTTGTCGACCCATTTATGGGAATTGGGACAAGTTTAAAGGAAGCATATAGACAACAAAAAGATTTTATTGGCTTTGATATATCGGAGAAATATTATAACATCACTAAAAGCGGTATCAAAGATTCTATGGCTGTCCAGCGGATTGATAATTGGTTGACAAAAAAATGATATTATGGCACACCTTTGCGGTAATCTTTTATATAGGGCGATGAGATTATACTATCAAAATATTATTTTAGGTAATAAAAATGAGCTTATTGATTTGGATTCTCATCTTAGGAATAGGTCTAATAACAATAGCATCCGTAATTGCGCTTGTTCAAGCTATTAATTCTAGACAAATAAATTTCATTTCGCACATAACATTGACTTCTTTTGCTATTGTATTCTTATTGGGCGGATTGGGGGCGATTGGTGCGTTCTTTGTTTTTACTGTGATTGATTTGGTTTTTGGAACTTTAGATGAAGCTATACTAGCCACGGGATTTTTGGCAACGCTTGGTGGAGGAATCGTCGGTGGAGGAATCGCTGGTAAAATGGGCAAAAAGAAACGGCTAGCTTGTGAATTAGATCCAAACTGCACCTTTAATTAATTTTTTTCTTTTTCTTATCATCATTATCTTTAAAAGTGATAAATACAAATTGCGTCTAATAATTTTATTATATAGTTGCGGAGAGAAATATATTTGCTTAAGGAGTCTTTTAACGCAAGACATTGTAAAAACAGATGTCTATTGACAAGTTGTAAAAATATAATGAATGCAAAATCAATTGATCTTTCGAGATGTTCTTTGAATGATATTCCGACGACATTGAAAAAAATCCCCTCTTTAGAAGCGCTTGATTTGAGCAATAATAACATCAAGACGATTAAAAATCTAGATTCATCTCCAAATCTCCATTACCTTAATTTGGGACACAATGTCATTTCTGATATACAAGGATTAAATGCAATTAATTCACTAAAGACTCTTAGGCTTCACGACAATAATATCGATAATATAGAAGGTCTTGAAACTTTGGTGAATTTGGAACGACTTGATTTGAGAAATAATCACATTGAGTGGATTGAAGGGTGCGAAAATCTGGACAATTTGAAGAGAGTTGAATTGGAAGGGAATCCTTTGAAATCTATAGATGATAGATCGGCGATACGCGTAGGACAAGAATTCGATGCAGAGGGAATTCGTTTGAGAAGGCAACAAATAGCCAACAATGTGGTATATAAAAGCCAAACTAGAAAATATCCTTTCGGGAAAGTAATATGAAAAGTAAATTTAAGATACCCAGTATGCAAACAGACTTAGAAAATGAAAAGGGAATCGCCGTAATAGCTTTTATAATTATTCTAATTTCCCTGACGACTATTTTGGTTATATTTGAAATAGTCTTCTTCCATTTGCTTTTTAAAATGTGGTATGCGGGGCGATATGAATTGTGGATATTTCAAATTGTAGCCATTACTGGGTATTTGGTTGCCGTGTATTTGACGGCGCATTCCAAGATATGCAGAGTGATTTATCTTTTTAGTCAATTAATATTATCGTGCTTTATATTAGGGCTAGTTATGTGGATGATGGCGTTTTGGACGATAAAATTGACACTTCTTTTGATTGTTGCGGTTACTATATTAGGTTTAATCGCATCTTTCAAATCACAAGGCGGAGTTATAACTAAAGTAAAGGTAAAATCTCTTGTCCTTTTGATGATGGTTACTTTCTCTACATTATTCGCCGTGTGTATGTTTGCATTTTTGCCCAAGACAACTCGCATTGTGCCACAATCCGAACCAGAAATCATATTTTGGTGCGGATCAAATCAACTTCCAAATGACACCGAAACACTAACCATTGCAAAAAAATACAATATTGGATATGTCCCCACCATCCGAAAATCTTATGTTAATCATAGTGGATATATGTCGGTGTATAAAAACATCATAGCCCATGGAGTTTCATTACATTTTGCCATAGGTAGCACAAATGGATTTTACGCAACTTTGGACAATGCAGAAGATTTTCCAGAAGCCTATAAAGAAATTCGCGATTGGTTTGATGCGGAAGGAATTTTAGATAGTAAATATGTGAAGTCATTTTGTGTGGACGCAGAAACTCCTTCTAGATATATATCTGAATTAGAGGGAGTAAATCCTATAGAAGGAATAAATTACATATCCGAAAACTTTCCTACTCAAAATGAATTAGAAAAAGCAGAAAAGCATTTTACTAACTTCACTAATATGATTAGGGAAGATGGAAAAGAGGTCGGTATTATAAGAATCGGGGATATTATGGACAGTTGTGATGGCGATGGAGACTTGACATTAGCAACACGAAACATTTATACATTGAATGTAGAATGGGATTATTCGGTGTCGATGTATTACAGAACACAGAGGCAAAGTGGAATAGATGAAGAAGTAGGACCAATTGAAGAAGTATTCAGTGAATTTGCCAATATATTTATGGGCATTTTTACTGAAGGAACAAGATATACACTTTCGGAATACTTTTTTTATAATGCCGTTGCAATGGCACAAACTCCGAGTGAAATTAATGTTGATTCTTCAAAACAACACATTTTCATTGGGAACTTTAAAATGGAATTTAATGACACTGAATATATTATGAATAAAAATTACTTAAGAGATGTGGATATTTGTAGGCACTTTGGAGAGGAACAGATTTGGATTTACGAATTAAGTGGTTTTGTATATCACTACGGATGGGACGAAATGGAACGATTGGGAAAACACATTCAACAATATGAAGAATGGGATATGAGATATGATTCCGATAATTCTGTGAGGTTGATTATGATGTATGCGGGTATGATATTGTTGGATTTATTTGCAAAATATGAGGAAGATTTTTTGTGACAATAGCGAATATAATTTTTGATTTTTAAAATGATTATGATATATAATGTATGAGTCAAAAAAGCAAGAAAAAACCTTACTCGGCGTGGTGGGCATTACCCTTTCTATTTCAAGAAGTGGATGGAGAGCGCCCCGTGAGAACTATTATGTTAGGATTTCATAAACCTAGCAAATTAAATATTCCCGCAAAACCCGATGTAGTACTTATAAAAACTCCTAATATCGTGGAATCCATTCCTTTTCCAGGAAAGGATTTACCTAAGTTGGTCGCAGGAATAATGGTATGTAGTAATGATACCAACATTTTGAAAAGTGCCAATATTAGGGCTAATATGTCATCACAAAGAAAACATATATACAGGGAATTTAATTTTCATAATATGGAAGTTTATGACGCCGTCCAACTCACGCAAAAACACGGAGAAAATTGGAAAATTCCCACGGAAACAAGAATGAGCGACATTCGACTACTCAAAGGATCATATTCCTATTCTATACGCAAAGGACACAATACTTCGGTGCATATTATGATCGCCATTGGAAAGGATATTAGACAGGGGATACCAGTCATCCTATTTAAGAAAAGTTGGCGAAATTTCACCGACGCGATGTGGTTATGGGACGATGGGGTGCGATTTTTGGCAGGATTAATTTTTTTGGTTAGATATCCCCCATTAGGAAGCCGAATTACATTTTTATCTGATCACGAATTAGATGTCGGGATGCGCCGATGGGTGAGAGAATTTACCGAACAACCGTTCGTGGAGTTTGATCCCACAGAAAGCGTCCTCGACTTGATGAGAAGAGTGGAGATATAATGAATGTGAGAGATATAACTCGATATGATTTGGTGAAATATTATTCACATCATTTCACGACCAATGGATTAGAGCAAATCATTGAAAAATCTCATCTCGAAACACGGGAATTCGCATTTAAGTACTCATCGTCATCAAAAAGTCTCAATCGCCCCATATGTTTCAAAACACTTGATGAATTAGCAAAATATTTGGGAGTTGAAGGTCCCAATAAAGCCTATCTTGGTGGATTTTATAATAGAAGATTTCCTGACGATAAGAAATTACAAGCTCGCGTACGAGAAAACGAATGGGCGGGCAGGGAATTGTGTTTCGATATAGATATGGATCATTATATTAATGTCCGTAAAAATTTATGTCAATGTGGAGAAAAAAAAAGCATATGTGATATCTGTCTCACTTTAGCAAAGGAAGCCGTTCAATTTGCAATTGAAACCTTAGTAGAAGATTTCGCCATTCCCAGAAATGAAATGGTGGTGGTATTTTCTGGGAGACAAGGATTTCATTTATGGGCAAAGTCGAAGACCAAATTTTTTAAGAATGAACAAAACTTTCCTCCTAAAATCACCAATATGATAGAAGTGGATATGCGCACTGCATTAGCGGAATACTTGCAATTAATAACGGAAAAAGTAAGAGAGAAAAAAATAACAAATGAAAAAGGGGAAAAAGTAAAAATAAAGGAACACATTTTATCGGTAAATTACGACGAAATTCCCAAACCACTCGAAAATCGCGTATATAACATCGTGTTTAAAAATCTGATATTGCAATCTCCTGATGAAACTTTAAATGAACTGATACAAAATCACAAAAAGATAAAATTTCCCAAAGTGCTTGAAATCAAACAGATGATGTCGGAAGATAAAGACAATCCGAACATCGGCAAAATCGGATTTATGGAATTAATAAAACCGTATTCACTTCAACCACAAATTAAAGAATTAGTCAAAAAAATTGTCGAATTGCGATACCCCCGATATGATATAGGATGCACAAAAGACATCCATCGCATTATGAAAATTCCCAACGGAATTGATGGCTCTACAGGGAATAAATGCATTATCGTGGAAGATTTAGAAACCTTCTCATTAAAAGATGTTCCCAACATTAAAGATTTCATACACTAAAAATTAAAAACCAGACCATTCGATATCTTTCATCTTCGCTTCTTTGGAGTGTGCCAGATAATAAAACCTTCCGTATTTATCCCAGTATTCTTTATCTTCTTCATATTCGTCCAAGGGAACTTCTACACCGCCAATTATAAACCCTCCTTCCGAAAAGTCACCTTCTACAGCGGATTTGGGTGTTGTTTTAGAATAAGTTTTTCATGGGGAAAAAAATTATGGGGAAAAAAAATCGACATTATTTAACCCCTTTTTTAATTAGAAGCCATCCCATTCCCAAATTCCGTCGGCGTATTCCTGTTCTGTAATGGCAGTATCGTAAATATCTCCGTATTTTTCTTCGCATTCTTCTTCGGACATATTCATATCAATGGCATCACACCAAGACTGAAACCCTTCGTCCGATCCACCCGTTGGATCAACCTTAGCTAATACTCTATCCATTGCAATTGATTTAGCTAAATCAAATGGTTCTGGAACTCCTTTTGGAACTTTTACCATTAGAGTGCCTTCAAACTTAAGTTTTATGTCGTGTTCTTCAAATTCTGTCATTTTATAATCATTCTCATTTTTTCTTATCTAGACAGTGTCCCAATACGAACTTGTCGAAATGATTGCAAATATCTCTGAATTTTTGGAGATCATTTCCATCATCATCCTTTATGCTGACCGATCCAAAAACATCTGTAACGGTTTCTATACACTCTTTGTCGTCTAAGCATTGACATAAGTAATTTTTTTTGCAAGTCATCTCTGTGTGAGAAATATTGTATCCCCTCTATATAAAATAAATGGATATATTACAAATGTCTTTTTATGGTTGCAATCTTACTAGTTTATAACTGTCTTATGAAACTACAAACAGTGGTCGGTTATGGGTAAACACAAAAAAAATCGATTCGATGAATTTATGCTTAAGTTTGATAAATATGATACACCGACTAATATTGATAAACAATGCAGTTTAGGGGAATTCTTTAATTATTGTTTAATTATAGAAGATAGAAAAACTGGGGTAGAGAAGAAACATTATTTCGATAATAAGGAAAACATAGCAAAGATTTTGGGTAATCAAGAACTTCTTTCTCAAGAAGGTCAAATAGGGGTAAAGATATTCAATAAAGATGGAAAATTAACATCCCATTGGGAAAAAGTGATGTAAAAAAATGAAAAAAGTAGTAATATTCGGAGAGGGTGCTGTAGGTAAAACTTCTATTGTATTGACATCATTCTTTGGACACAATTTTAATAAGATTCAATCTCTTTCTCCCACGAAAGGAATATCTATCGAAAGGGTAGATTTTCGAGGATTAGAGCGATTTAATGTATGGGATTGTGGCGGTCAAGAAAAATATATGCAGACGCATTTTTCCGAAGCTGGCAAAGAAAGAATTTTTTCGGATATAAATATTGCGATTTTTGTTATGGATGCTTCGAGAGAAGAAACATTAGACCCCGTATATGTGGATAGATTTTTGGAAATTCTTATTGAATATAACCCAGATTTAAATAAAGTGTATATCTTTGTTAATAAAATGGACATCGCACCAAAGAACATTAATGAATTGCAAATGAGATTGGCGAAAAATATCATTGAAAAATGGGGTGATGGAAAATTTGTGGAAATTGTGAATTGTTCTGTTAAGTTTGGGAGCGCTAGGGAGAAATTCATTCACATATTAGACTCCGTTATGTCCAACGATCCAGAATTTATCGATAAAAGAAAGTTTTTTGCAGGGTGTTTGGCGGATTTTAGGGAAGTTGTAAATGGAAATTTCTTCCTTTTTCATTTGCCATCGAAATTATCTATAGCGGAATTAGTTTCCGAAAATAATATTGGATATTTTCCTTATATGACGCTCATTGATATGATTATACAAAATAAGAAAAATGCTGATATCAAGATTTATCATCAACACGATGCATCATTTGCATATCTGAAAATAAGTCAAAATATTGGACTAATAATTATGGTGGAAAAAAACAGAGATATAAATATGAATATGGTCACAAAGGTTATACAAGATCACGATACTTTCAAAGACCTCAAAAAAATATTGACATTCAATTCTTAAGAGCTTCACTTCTTGACATTATCCTCGCCTTTTAGTATAGAGTGTTCTTTGAAATTATGATTAAAGAACACCGCGTTCCGTAAATTGTATATTTAAATAGAATCGGCAAATATTAGTAACAATTTAAAAGTTGTGATAAAAACATGACAGAGGATCAAACCAAAAAGGATGAAATGCTCGATAAGATAATCGAAATATTTCCTGCTATCAAGACCCGTCGTAGCGCCGAAAAAAAACTTGACGATTTAATCAAAGAATACACCGAAAGACTTTGGTTATTCGATGCTGAGGGAGTTCTCGAAGCCATAAGAACTCAGGAACTCGGGATGTCTCCATCAAGAACGCCAACAGAACCAGATTTAGAAGAAGTAGAACGATCGATCTCTTCTCTCGAAATACCTGAATATAATTTAATGATTACGGGAATTGTTAAGAAAATCGACATTAAGACTACTAATTCAGGAAAGAAAGTCGCTGAAGTGGTTTTTTCTGATGGGACGGGAAATGCTATAATGAATTTTTGGGAAGGAGAAGCCGAAGAAGTAGAAGAGGGCGGGATAAAGGTAGGAGATATTCTCAGAGTTCACAACGGTTATACGGTGCTAAACAAGTTTTCTAGATATTCTAGAACGGAAATACGAAAATCGAAGAAAGGCGGCGGTCGAATAGACATAAATCCAGAAGGAGTCGAAGTTTCAGATGCAGAACCTAAGTCCATTTCGGAGATGAATAATGGTCAAGCAGGAATCACATTTATTGGTAAAGTTCACAAAAAACTAGAAGTGAAACAAACCAAAAAGGGAGATGATTGGATCGGTATTGTGATGTCCGATAAAGACGGAGAAACAATTTTCGTGAAATTTTGGAAAAATTCTGGTTTAGTCGGAACGATAAGTGGTCCTAGGATAAGCGAAGGTGAAATTATTGAGCTTACGGATTTGAAAGTCGATGAGTGGGAAGGGAAATTGAATCTCACCGCTACTGCCCTTACCGAAGTGAATTTTCCCGAAGAGGATGAATCTGAGTATCCAGAAGCTTCATCTAGCGGGGGTTATCAGAGCAAGAGTTTAGCAATGATTCACGAAGGAGATTTTGTAGAATCTGTCGGAAAAATCGTAAAGATTTATCCAAATAAGTTTTACTATGATTCTTGTCCAAATCCAAATTGTAAAAAAGGCATCAAAATCAGAGAGGTTGATGAAAGAACCGAATACTTTTGTGAAAAAGGATGTTCCGAAGCGTTGACCCAACCACCCGTTCCAGTGGCTAGAATAAATGGACTTTTCAACGATGGATATGTTACCTTACGATTTACGGCGATGGGAAAAAACGCAGAAAAAATCATCGGTTTAGACTCCGATAAAATTAAGGAAGAATTTGATGCGTTATACAATGGGTCGGAAAAAGAAGATGATTGGGAGAAAGTCAGAGATGCAGGAGAGGTGTTTGTCGAAGCCTTCGAATCCCGTATGAAAGAAGGTTTCCACAAAATCAAAGCTGTGATCAATATGGATAAAAAATACAGAGGAAATATAGAGATGATGATCAACGACATACAGGAAGTTGATTATAAAGAAGAATCCGAAAAAATCAAAACGAGAATTATGGAACTTATTGAAGAGCCCGCATAAAATATTGGATCGTAGAGCAGAACAGTGGAGAGCGAAATGCTGTCCGAGAAATTTTAATTAACTTTTTTTATTTTTCTTTATTCTAAACAATTCTTTACCAATTTACACAATTCTTTTGTGGGAGGATCGCAATCCATATCAACAAAACTGTTATCGTCATAAGGCGGTCTTGATATATAACACCCCATTCTCTCCCAAAATCCAACCGCATCGGGATATCTCACTCTTTTGATTCCATCTCGATAAAATCCTTTGTCATATGCGTCGATATACATCGCCGTTCCTATACCTCGTATTTGATCTATTTTATCACCAGAATCTTCTGAAAATAACGGTGTGACATTATCTATATTCAATTCTGGTAAATGATATCCGCCTATTTCCCATTCACTATCTTTTTCTCTCTTATATACCAAAGCGAACTTTGGGACATAACTACCGCTCTCAATCATATCGTAAGCTCGTTCATCTTCTTCTGCACTCACTTTAGGAGTTATTATATATCCATCTTCTGTGCGAACTATCTTGCATTCATAGGCATCGTTGATATGTTTTAATTCCGACTTCATATTAATCAGATATGTTTGGATTATTTAAAATAGTGGGTTGGTATAACATCAATTTATAAACCCATATGCACACTTATCACTATGACAAAGAAAGATATTCCAAGTTTATATATTCTCACAATATATTATAAGAGAAGATTAAAGAGAGCATTGAATTATCCGTGGATAATTAAAGAAAGGATCAAGACCACAAAGAATCGTCTCGAAGGTATATGCAGAAGATCTAAAAGGGGAAGAATTGTAAATAAGTTAGGAGATGCGTCATCTGAGCACTTGTTTTTTTCGTTCTTTTTCATATTTCTTGGATGCATTTTTCTTGGTTTTTTCTTTGCTACTTATGATTCTTTCGTGTATTTCATAAATCATTACGATGTTCGTAATCTATATCTGTATTTTACTCCTATATTTATGAGTCTGATTTTCTTTATTGTTGGATTTGGTATAATATTTGATGCCTATTCTAAATGGCTCGTCAAAATAAATAACATCGACATAACATACGAAGAATTAAAAAGAAATTATTGATCAAACCAATCATCAGATATTGGCTCTTCGATTTCGGCGTTTCCTGATGAAATCTCGAGCTCGGGCTCGGGTGAGGAATCGTTCTCTTCTATATTAATTGTTGTAGACCCCAAAAAATCTAATACCCGCTCATCGGGTTCTTCCGACCCAAAATCACCTCCCAGTAAATTAAATAAATTAGTTTCGTCATCGGAATCATCGGATTTTATTGTGGATTTTTTTATATCTTGTGTATTTGCTTTAAGAAAGACGGCGCTAGTCTCCAAAATCTTCATTACGCCCCTTGCCATATTATCTAGTTCTATTTTCATACTATTTGTCATTCCTGAGCGAAATGATGCCGAATTAGCATATCCGATTATCTTGAAATTAGGAAACGATCTTTGAAACTCTTCTACAAGCTCACGATTTTTGACCGATCCTTGTAATACTTCGCGCATTTCTGTTAGCCAAGTTTCACTTCCACAATTTGGACAAAAGAAAGTATCGAAAGGATATTTGGTATTACATTTCTGACAGAGCAATTTTCCATTTTCGTTTCCTTCTCGTTTCATAAGTGTCTTCATAAACGCCATTATACCTTCAATCATACACTTCTCGCGCATTTCTGAGGTGAGTTGATTGGCGAGTTTCTTATCGACATCTTCTTCATCTTCGATCGAAGCCCACGCAAGATTGCTCCCACACTTTTGACAATAATTATTTGAAAAAGGATTATCGTGTTTGCAATAATGGCAAGTGATCGATTGAGTTCGGTGTATTATTTCCACAATATCTCTATCTATATCACTTAAGGGAGTTTCTTCTTCGGGAATATTTTCTGTATTTTCTTTTTCATCTAATCGATGACCACAATAGGGACATTCTTTTGGATCTATTATGCCAGATAAAACAAGTAGAGGTTTTTCACAATTAGGACATATACTAACCATTTTCCTCATCATACTCCAAATCTTCTAATAACCTATCGGAAATATCACAAACAAATTGATCAACATTCGAATTATGGACGGAAAACATCCCGTTGGAACGAAAGTTTGGATATGGCTCTTCGGGCATTTCTTTTGTGACAAGAATAGACGGATATAATTCGATTAAATCTTTATTTGTAGTCAGAATATCATATCCTATTTTGATCATATGATTTTTCAACCGATCCAACTCATTCTTATCTATGCTCTTATGAAATGAATTTTGTCGCTTGCTCATAATTTTGTCTTGTATTTTATTTACTGTATCGTAAAAATTATCTAAAGTGCGAATATCCTCTTGAAGATGATCTTCTTGAAGTTGGGTTTGATAGGTAGGCATGACTAATTTTTTGGGATAATAATTTGCCAATACCGACCTTCCCGCCGTGATACATTGTTTTAATTTTAGACACACATCAATAGCCGAATTAGCGTCTTCTAAAATTTCCAAAGGAACTGCAAAAAACATCTCCGCGTCGCTGTGCTTAAATATAGATCCTCTGTATCTGGGCTCAGTGATAGGAAATGAATTGGGTATATCTTTATTGATCATACCCTTTAATGTAAAAATGAGATCGTATAAATATTGGATTAAAGGATGATAATTTTTGGGATATTTTTTCTCCATACCCGCATAGGTTTGAGGATCAGATCCCCCTAATGCATTAATATTTTCAAGTATTTCATTTTTTCGTTTATTGTTTAACATTTGACAACACCCTTAACTATTATCATACATCTGCAAAACAGGTCGTTCTTGTGGAGGTGAATTTGATGAAATTTGTGGAGGTTGGTGAGATGGCGATGCTTCGATCTGATTTACCAATCTTCGGAGATTGGCTTGATTATTGAAATCGCGTTTCGCATAACTGGTCAGTTTTTCTTGGAGATCACCTGCTTTTTCTCTTAACATCTTAAACACGGGGGTAGACATTAAACTAAGACCGAATTCTTTTGATACATCATCTAACATATCTCTAAATCCCTTAATGACATCTGCTCCAATTTCATGCATATTTCCACCCTGAACGGCTTGTCTTAATCCACTATAGTTTAATTGATCCATCGGAATATGAATCAATCTTCCATATACTTCCCACGGAAGGACCCGTTGTTCGCAAATGGAGTCCCACAATTTCAATGCATTATAATACATAGTAATGATCATCTCAGTTGCGGATTGTATTTGGGTTGCTAATAACCTGCCCCAACTGTCGTGAATAACTTCTTGTTCTCTGTCAGCTATATTTATCAAGCGGGTAACCTCACCATAAATATTTCTGGCGGCGGCTAGCCCCCTACGATGGATTATCGGTCCCCATTCACGCTTATAAATAGGTCTTACGAATATATAATTCGGAGGAACGCTTGTCATGTCAAGTTGAGGTGGTATGGAATATGAAGCACTCGGAAAGGCATAACTAGCCCATTCTTTGATAACTTCTTCTCCATCGCGACTTGTTCCGATAATTTCACATTCCATTAATTTCAGACTCCCTGCGCCTCTCATGTGGTCTTGGACAATAATATCCGCTTCCGATCCGTAGGCGGGGAGTATTACAAAATAATCGGTTTCTAATGCCCAAAATGTTTTGTGGGTAGATCCCGTTACAGGGATGGGAATCATATTATTGATCTGCGTAAATCGTCCTGCCCCTTGAATTGTTCGATCTATGGAATTGTAGAGAGCTACAAACGGTCTTCTAAGCCTAGCTCGTCGCATATTGAGGACATAATAACTTCCATATATAAAAATAAATAATATTACACCTATAACTCCACCGATGAGCAAAATAATTTCTCGTTCTCGTTCTGGATCGGCTTCTGGTTCATCTTCTTGAGCGATTCCTATCGCGGGTGTCGATAAGAACATTATAACAAATAATGCGATTATCGATATTTTTTGTGGTCTTCTCATATTATTAACCTTTATATTCTGTTTCTTCTTATTAAATCTTCTAATTCTCGTTTTTTTATAATAGGTCTTGACCCATCGATCCCGATTAACAGCACATCTTGAGGATCAGGTCTATATTTACCCGTTGGAGAATATCTATCTCGTATAAGAGGATATACATACACAGTGATGCATATAAGCGACATTCCTCCACAAAATGCATACCACCCTATAAAGGTCATCTCATTTGAAGAATTCAAAGTAAGTATATATGCAGAGATCCCCATAATGATTAATGCTGTTAAAAAAACGATAAAATCCGCGGTTTCGAATTTTTCGAAATTTTTGATATCTCTGAGTTTCATTTTTTATGTTCGATTAAATACTTCTTTATATACTATATCACATACTGTGATTAAAAACATTCTATCTTGCGAAACACTTTTATATTATTAAGTCATCGAAAGTATAAAAAGGCACAAACGCACCAAAATAGCAAAATCGACAGATAGGTTGGGTGCAATGGGAAAGACAACTGGAAATTATTTTAAGCTGAGAAAGAAACACGGTGTGTTAAAGAAGCGATATGAAGCACTTCTACAAAGAGCTCGAGAGCTTGAACACGAATTAAAAGAAAGCAAAAAGAAAGATTATGACGAAATTGTAAAAAAATTAGTTAGTGAATGCGAACATTTCGAAGACAAGATTGCAATTATTAGGAAATGATTACTTGATCTAGTAACGGGTGGATTTATGGATTACAACACAATGTCACATATTCTTAGTGAGATTGGCAAACCTTCGTTTCTTGAAGAGCTCTTTAATGCGAAAAAAGAGAGTAAACATAAATTATATTATTTTTAGTTATGGAACTTGTTATTTGGGAGTTAATTGTCGTATGATTGTGGTTATATCATTATTTGATCTGTCGATCCCTAAATACTCCCATCTCTCTTCGATGACAAGTGCTTCTTGTAGAACGCTGTCGATGTAGTCATCCATTCCACTGATATCTCTATGAGCGATGTCTAATATATTTAGTAACATTAGTAATGCTCGTTTTGTCACCAATGGATAATATTTATTTTTATCTAGTGGAATGCTCAATTCTTTTACCATCTCATTTAGGCGTCGTGTAGCTTCGTAGGAATCGAACAAATAAATTTTATCGCAGATTTGATCTTTATGGGCTTTGGATTCGTCCCACTTTAATACGCTGATAAAAGGAACTCCATTACTAATCATAATTCCCCATTGATCAAATTTTTTAAATAAACGACTCATTAGTAATCCGCCTTCCCCCTTTTTGTGATTTTGATTTCTGCGTCTGGTGGAACTATATCGTTAAACATCGCGACGAAAAAATTTAATTTCACAAAATCGTCACAAACCACTAAAATATGCAAGAGATAATTCTTATCGAATCCATAATCATAATAATCTACAATTCTTTGATCATATAGTGTTTTGACGGCATTAATGACCATCCAGTCGGTTGATAGCATCCTCTCCTCATTTTTTTGATATGTCCCATTCATTATTTTTACTTGAAATTCAGATGAAACCTGATACGAAGAAGTTATCCACCACCTTCGGCGCACCATGTTCTTCTTGACCCGCGTCTTCTTTTTGTCTTTCAATTCTTTCGGTAATTTCACATTTACATCGCCTCTATAGTGGATACTTCTAGTCCTTTTTTAATTAATAATGTATTATCCGATACAGATGTGATTAAATCGTTATGAGTGACCAAGAAAATCTGATCATCGGTTATGATTTTATCTAAAACGGTGATTAATTGCCTGATTCTATCGGGGTCTAAATGATTTGTCGGCTCGTCTAATATGAGTAAATCCTGATCACCGATTTCACTGACGATACTTAGTCTTAACGCAATACCCAACGCAATACCTTCACCACCGCTTAATGTTTTCGTGCTTCGTTGGTATCCATCATCCCAAATCGACATTGCATAATTTTCATCAATATTAAAATAGGAAAACCTATCGCCGAACATATCTTCAAACACCGATAACACTCCGTATTTGAGTTTGTTGATGCGACCGCTCCGTAAATAAGGTTGCGCTCCACGATATCCTTCTCGCATTTTGTCTACCGTGAAAAGTTCTTTATTAAGAGACACCAAATTACTTTCGTATTCTTTTAAATCCCTGTTTATCTCGTTAATTCGTTCTAGATTAGATTCTAATTCTCTTAGCATTTGTTCTTCGCTTCCGATAGTGCTCTCAAGTCGGGTTATTTGGAGTTCTTTTTCCCTATTTTCTTTTTCTTCTGCTTCGTGCTCTTTCTGTAATAGCTGAGTTTCTTCATATTCTTTATCTATTTCTTTCAGCTTATTGATATTAAACTGATTATCTTCTTGAAGTTTTTTCCTGTGATCTTCGGTAATTTTTTGACCGCAAGTAGGACATTTTCCGCCTTTTTGGGGTAAGTTGTAAATCTGGGAACACTTCGATTCCCAAACCGCCCGATTTTCCACCAACCTTTGTAGATATTTGGAATAATTCTTTTTGTCGTGAGTTAATACAATATTTTTTAACTCAATTCGTTTGGACTCAATAGACGCATTTAATTCCTTTATTTTTTGTTTCAATTCTTTTTCATCACCTATGCTCTTTGAAAGACTATCGATTATTTTCTCTTCGGCAGAAATTTCTTTCTTAATATCGGTCTGAATTCCCCTTAGCCGACTCCACGCATTTTCTAAATCGGAGATACCCAATAATCGATCAAATACATCTTTATCTCCTTCTAATAATTCGGCAATGCTTCCTTGTCGAGCCCAAGTGATGTCTAGTAACATTTTTGTAGACAATCTAAAAATTCTTTCTAATTCCGAAGTCACATTAGTAATCCCCGATATTCTTCGTTCGGGTGTTTTTAAGGACGCTGTGTTCCGACCACCCCGTCTCCAAGATCGTTTTATGATATAGTCTTGCCCAGCAATTTCAAAGAGAACTTCGATTGATCCTTCTTCTTCTCCTCGACGAATAAATTCATCTATATTAGTGCCGAGAATGTATTTGCTATCGCCTGTAAGACCCATATAAATGCTTTTTAATAAAGTGGTCTTGCCACTACCATTTTCTCCAATGATGGCGGTCTTTCCTCGTTCAAATTCCACTGTAGCTTCTTCGAACGCTCCTATATTCTTGATTGTTATTTTTTTAATCATAAATTATCCACCTTTTTTTTTATTTGATTTGCTCTTATTGAATTTGTAATCACTTCTGTTATTTCTTATCGACGAAATGTTTTTCTGCGCTTTTTATTCGTTCTTTCACAAGCTTCTTCTAGTATTTTTAAAATGTCTTCTTTATCTAAATCAAGTGAATGGAGTGCATCCATTGAATCTTTGCTCAAAAGAAGCTTTTTTGATTGTGCTATCTTTTTCAGTTCTGTATAACTCATTAAGGTTTTATCTTTACTCATCCAATCACCCTTTTATTTGCCTTTGAATAATTTTTCTAATTTCGTTTTGCCACCCTTCTACACGCTTACTAGCTTCGTTGGAAATGTCTATCATAGATTCAGAAAAATAATCTAAATCGCGATCTCGTATCCCAGCGTCTTTTAACGCCTTCTTGATGGCGTCTTTTGGACTCAATAATTCCACGACATCTTCACCTTCCTGAATATATTTAATTCTATTGTTTATAAATATCTTTAATAGATGGGGAAATTTAGCCGTAAATAATTTCTTGTCAATTCGCCTTAAAGATTTTGTAGTAGATCCTATGACATTGAATCGGGCGATTGCTCCCTTAGGGATATTCATTCCAGAGATTTTTTCTCTAACAATATCATTTAAATCGACTTCGGAAATATCTCCGACATCTATTACAATATCTTTCATAGGTCGTGTCCGAACAGGAATCCATTGATGAGATAATACACCATTTTCCATACCGATGATGAAGAAACCCCTTTCATTGCCTGCTTGGTCGATATCTAAACATTCCAAACTTCCAGGATTCAACAGATTCAATTCATTATCAACAAATTTCGTGTGTAAATGTCCCGTGAGAATTAAGTCTATATTGTGTTCTCGTAAGAAGGTTTTAAATTCTTCTCTGGGAATATCCCAACCAAATGGGACGCTTCCTTCGACGATACTGTGTAATACTAATATTTTATGATCGCATCCCTGACTCCCTTCTTTTATTTCTTGGTTCATTTCCCATAATTTTTTCATCGTTTTCTTGTCGTGGGATTGAAATATAAATAACTCACCACGAAGAAGCCAATTATCGCACCCACTTTCTACATACTTGAAATTGTCGGTCATTGCTTGTAGAGGAATCAACGATATGTTTTTTCGTTGTGCTTTGGTATAGCTCCCGTCGTGATTTCCACGAATACTAATTATCTTCATTCCACACCCCGCGTCATTTATTACTTCAGTAGTTTTCATCAAAGCAGAAGGACTTACGATAGAAGAATTAAACATATCACCACCGATAACAACCAGACCATCATCTCCTAATATTTCTTTACATTTTATCAGAGCTCCTCTTAATGCGTCTAACATATCTTCTGCTCGTTGAGGAAGATTGTATTGATGAGCGTTTATATGGGGGTCGCTTATAAATGCAAATAATGGTTGAAATCCGTCCCGTATATCAGGTATATAATCAACAAATTCTTCATTATCTTCTTTTTCCTTAGTATTTTCAATGGGTTTCTTCTTTTTTAGGTGTTCGACCATAGACATATTCTACATATGCACCCTACTTTAAATGTCGTTTATGGGATTTAGATATAATTATAATTACAACATTGTATGAATATGGAAACGGATATTTAAAGAATTACTCCTATTTTGGCTTATGTGAAGATGAGCACCTTTTTAAACCATAAATGTTGTTATATATATAACACAAGAACTTTAACATTTAAATCCAGACGCAAATAGATACTATGACTAGAACATTATACATTGAAAAAAGTGCAATTGAAAATAGAAATCAATTAGCACTATCTTTTCCCGACCTTAACAAACGCCGAATTTACGAAGAATCTTTTGTTTGGGATGATCAGATCACTCATTTTTATGCCATAGATACTGATGATGACGAAGATACTTTAAAGTCAATTTGTACGCATGTTATGGAGAATCCTAATCCGCCTATCATTATGTATTCGGGTATTGTAGATGCCACGAAAATACGAGGTGTGGTGCGTATGGGATTATGTGCGGGATATGAGAACGAAGATTCGGAAGGCGAAATGCTCGAGACCGAAGTTGTCGATTTGCGATGTCAAATATCGTTTCCTTTGGCTACTAAACCACAAAGGGAAAAAATGATAGAATTCATACCGTTAAAACTTCCACTTCCGACGACTCTGGATACTGTTGAACGCAGGTTAAAGTCTATGTATGTTTTGGAAGGTGGGGAGGGTAGGGAAAGTGATTATATTCACGACACTGTGTATTTATTGGCGATCGCGACGGAAATTTATCCAGCATCGTTAATATGGAAATATGCCAAAATACCTGATCCCATTGCGCGGTGGTTAAATGCAATACGAAGAACAAACAAAAACATTTCTAATCAAAAACCCGCATATTGGATTATGACCGAAAAAGAAAGGAACTATTTGGAACTATATTTGTATATAGGTAGTGAATCCCATTACGGTAGTCCGTTTAAACCGATGAAATGGGTGATACCGCCCATCGATACCATATCCCAAACGGATGATGAATCCCAAACACAATTCATTGATGGAAGAGAGCTCATAGAAAGAATAAATGTCGCATCTAGCGCGGAGGATTTAGGAAGCGTGCTAAGTGGAATGAAGATACTCGCGGCAAGTTTCTTGGGAGATGATAGTGTTTCGGGTAGAATAATAAACCAAGGAGAAACGGGTATCACCGTCCGATTTTCTAGGGATGAATAACAATATTTTTTTGAATATTCTTTTTTTATATGACCAATGTATCATCGAAATATTATGATAGTTCCTAATATTACGATTGATTTAGAAAAATTTGTGGACTCTCTGTCTCCTATCTGGGATGATGAATTAGGTAACGATCCTCTTGATATGGATGATACGGAAACTTTGGCTGAATGTTTGAAAGTATCTATTCAAAATCGCTTGGACGAAAGAAACGGAAATTGGGCGAAATATGATAAACCGCATTCAATGCCCGATTATTGTGAGAACTTTTACAAAGATAGATGGTAATTCGCGATGTGGTCGCCCTGCGGAAAAGATTTATTCGGTGAATGCGAAGGAGTAGAAGCAACAGGTGGCGTATGTCGCGATCTCAGTAAGGAAGATTGTTGGGCAAAAAAAAGTGTATGCACTTGGAAATGTGTCAGAGCTCCCACCTTAAATCAAGGAGATGTGGACATTTTACGGTTTATGCCTGGCGGAGAGATGCCTTTTAACGAAAAACAAAAAACAATACAGAAGAATTGCAATATAATGGCAAAAGAATTCCATAAACACCGCTTTCCTTTTAAGCGTGTGATGGATGCCATTACTTATGCGTATAATGGCAATGAAAAGAATGAGAGCTTTATGCCCCATTCGTCCAAGTGGGGAAATCAGCGAAATAAATGTCTTAATGGCATCCGAAAAGTGTATGAGCGACCACTTAAAAAACCCGTTAGAAAAAAGGTAGAAAAAAACGGAAAAGAGTATTGGAAAACTGTCTATAAGGAAATTAAATAATCTTTTTTTTAATCTATTTTTATCTGAAAATCAAAATCGCTGTCCATATTAAACTCATCCTTAGAACGCCTGCTCATTTTTTTTATCACCACGATTCCTATCACTAATCCTACGATCGTCAAAGTGATGACTAAAATAAACCACTCCATTCCCATCCACGGTGTATCGTTTGGCGGTGGCTCGGATATAGAAATTTCAAAATAATCGCTCCATCCAAATACATCTTCTTCATCATAATCAATAATCTTGAGCCTGTAATTATCGCCATCATAAGTATCGTATTGATGTATTCTCCACTTTTCGTATTCTCCATCATCATCCGTTTTATCAACGATGGTTGTTATGAATGAACTACCTTTGTAAAGCTCAATCATAACATAGTCGTGTTTGGTATTGGATGTCCATCGGATGGTTTGGTAGCCGAAGTCCAACGAACTCTCGGAGTGTGGTTGGAACAAAGAAATGATCAGCTCCGCCGAATATCTCCATATTAATCTAGGGGCACGCCAATCTTGGGGATCAGGGTATTGATCACGAGTATATCCGCGAGTTTTGTTTTGGTTAATATCACTTGCATTTAATCGAATAGAAATACCTCCTGTGGTGATGTAATCCGTAACATTTATTATTTGTAATCCTGGGCTTGTAATTGACAAATTCCCAATCACAGTTCCATTTGGTTTTCCTATCCATTGAAGGTTATTTTCATCCCAATAATTATTTGTGTAATTTATTAAACTGACCGTAATGTTTACATCGTCATCATATTGAAAATAAAGAGAAATCTCAGCGGAAAACCAACTCGATGGTTTATCAGTAAAGGGAAAATATAAATACGACTCACAAAATTTTCCAGACCAATTTCCCACATTAAACCAATCTCCGCTACCATCTAAAGTTTCGTTATTTATCCACGCATCTTCGGTCGCAGTTGTATATACATCAAAGTTATCTGTTTTTGTGCTCACGGGACGGGGTGTGATGAGAAAAGTAATGAAAATAAGACTTGTGATCAGGAGAATTTTTTTGCTCATTATTAAATAATGACACACCAACACTTAAAAAAATAGGATCAATTTTTAAGGTAGATTTAATATCCTTCCCATCCACATTGCGGACATTTGGCGAATTCCGTTGGTGTGAATTCTTTCGTATATTTGTGATCACAACTATGACAAATATGCATAGTGAGATACTTTTTCAAAAATTCTGGGTATTCATCTTTGTTAATGGCGTCTTTTATATTTTCCCAATCTTGCTTGGAAACAATGGAATGGATGAATTCAAACACATGATATGTGCCGTATTCGCGTATTAAAAAGCGTAATTTATCCACCACATCAAAACCGAAGCATCCTTCAACGACTTCCATATCTATTTCTTTTTTCAATTCGTAATTCTGTCGGTAATAGTTGTTGTATAAATTATATTTGCCTTTGTTAATGCATTCTTTTTGTGCTTCCCACTCTAAATCAGACGAATGTAATCGATAAAACCACACAAGATGCATAATTCCACCTTCATTTATGACCTTCGATAAAGTGGGAACTTCTACACCAGGCATCATCGGAGAGCCTGAGTGTTTATAGATGGGATACTTCTTCTTTATCCAATCGGCGTGTTTGCAGGGAGATTCTCCTTTTCCACTCCATGCCCCTTGAAATGGACATCTTACTCGCATTGATTTATCATAATTTTCGATATTATAGGGGCTTTCCATATAATGTGGAGATTCTTTATTAGTACACCGCCAATAGGGGTAATTCATACGATAATATGTACAATCGTAATATTTCATACCATACGATGCACTGTGGCTTTTAAATATAAGTCATCACATAATTATGCAATGCCCAAGTGGTACAATAATAGTTAATTTATGATTAATCGTCGGAAATACATATTTTTTTGCCCATTACCACCACGCATTTTTTGTCAGTGCAAAATTTTGTCCCATTTACATTGTAGCATTGTATCTTGTCTAAATACCTAGTTCCTTTTTTTCGATCAGAATAGAAAAATACACCAATGATCATAATAAAGAGAAGTAACATAAGTAATAGTGCAAATATCGATACATCGGAAAAAAATCGAATTGTGCCCATTCCGAGAGAAATCACGATTAGTAAAATTCCGAAAGTTTCGAATAATTTATTCGTCGCTGGATCATTTGATAATATTCCGCCACTAATTTTATGTCCGAAAAATTCAAGACCGCTTGGCGTGATGATATCAAGCATCATATGGGAAACGATGGCTAAGAACAATATTAAGAAGGTCAAAAAAAATGGGTCGGTAAGAAACGCTATAATGTCACCTGTGGCAATATAGTAGAATCCCGATAAAACCCATACCCCCCCGACATTTATCGCTGTGGCTGAGAATACTAAAACTCCAGATATCTCGTTCACCAACCAACATACATATATCACGATGATGGAAAGAGGAATAGCTATGATGAGTGCAAACCTGAATTTATGGCTACCTCCACGATGTGTCAAGAAAGTAAAATGTTGATCTGCATCGGGTAGCGGTCCTAGGAGCAGTCCCAGACATATCATCAGGATCATCGATGGTAAAGTGAATCCGAAGACAAGGGCAAACACTCCGCTGAATCCCGCGGCAAACCATCGATGGGCAGGTCTATACATATTTTTATATTACTCTTCGGGATTTGAACTACTTCCGCCTAAAGGCGGGAGATTCGTGCTCCCCATAATGGACAACACTCGTTGATTCTCCACCGCCTCTCGCATAGTTTTTTACTTCGTTACGAACTGTGTTCTCGGAAGTTTTATATTACATATAAGGTATTTCTGTTATTTAAGTGTTTGGATTTACTGACAAAATTCATCTCCGCCCTAACCTATTCTCCTCGTTTTGATAAATATCTAATTTTATCAAACAAATCAAAATCTTTTTTTGTATATGCTTTTTTTGAGTTTTTCAATCTTAATTGACAATATTCAAGCTCATAATTTATTTCTCCACTACTAATATCTATATATTAATTATTTATCAATATCTACTTATTTAGGAACTAGGAACTTGTCTATCCCCGTCTGTATTTCGCCTTTATGAATTAGTTTCCCTAACTCTTCAAAATGCTTACGAATCACATCTCTCAGTTCTTTGTTGTATATTTCGGATGCAGGATGATACAACGGAAACATAGTCCGCTGTCCGTAAGTCATAGCTCGACCCGCTGATGCCTTCATATTATTCGTTTTTCCTGTAAGAGCTTTCAGCGCAACCAATCCCATCGGAACTACTATGTCGGGGTCGATGATTTCGATTTCCTTTAATAATAACGGTAAACACGCCTTAATTTCGGCAATTTTAGGAGCGCGATTTCTTTTTCCGCCCTTCGTGGTGGGACGATATCTGACCACATTACCCACCCATACATCTTTCCTAGATAGACCTATATATTCCAAATTATTCCGAAATTTCTTTCCCGCATCTCCAATGAATGGAATCCCCTTTAGATCTTCAGATTTTCCTGGGGCTTCGCCTATAAAAAATATCTTTGCGTCGGGATTGCCGTACCCCAAGTCACAGACGAATTTATGTCCGTGCGAAATCTTTATTTTTCGGCACATTTCGGTTTCGGGGCTTTTTTTATAGAGATTTTTCAATCGTTTAACTTTATCGTCCATATTCTATCATCTAATATTTTGAAAATGCACTATAATTTTAAGAAGGCGGTTTTAGTGTAACGAAAAAAATGGTATCTCCCCGTATGTATATTTCTTTGTATATAGCAATGGGTACATCATCCGAATATTCCGTAGCCGATTTAAGAATTACATTCATATATTTATCTATATCGGTAAGTTTGCCTTTGTAAACGGTTCCGTCTTTCAATTTCACGGCGATTTTTTTCTCCACGAAATTACCCAAAAATTCCACTGGATTCTTCCCGCGGTATTTGTTAGAGTGATACATATTTAATCTTCTGATTCAATTTTTAAGTGTCGTTTTTTTCCGTTTATTTATTCCACCTTTTGACTACAAATCCACCCTGCATTGTACCAGGAATCGCCGTCATCCCGACATTTCCTTTAATTTCTACTTCACTAAACGCTGAGTTGGGGTTGTTTCTATTTTCTTTTATTATTGCCGTATAAAGAATTTTGGACAAATCCTTCGTCTTCTTGAGAATAATGTGATATCCACCTCTGGTTTCGCTTATCCATATATATTTGTGATTTACGATATTTAGCAGAGTTTCCAAAAGGTCTTCAGATTTTTCGTCTACATCCAAGATAATGTAGGGTTTATAGGAATTGCTTTTTTGTATATTGGAATAAAATTTAGTCTTAAATTTTTTCGTTTCGCTGAGATTGTTTCCACCCTTTATAATGCGGTAGATAATATCGGCACACTCTTTCATATATTTGATGTGCGCTTTATACATCGATTTCGGAAATAAATCGATATAAAACACGAAGGCTTCCATCGGCATTGGCGCTCCCGTCTTGAAATCGGTGTAATCGTCGCTGAAAAACGCGTTTCTCCGTATCTTACGCATAATTACTTCTTCATCACTCGAGCGGACAATGTCTCGAAAGAGCATCCATTCATCCGTCACTGATTTGTGATATTTCTTTCTCGCAAATAACAATAACATCAAAACTTCGTCATCTACCAAATCGGGAACTACTTCCCCGATGAATTCTTTAGTGGCGTTTTCATCTACTAATAAACTTTTCGTTTCATTCATTATAAATCTTCACCTTTTTTATCTCCCCAAAGAAACGGGAGTTCTCCCTCTTCTGAGTGTGCTCCGTCGTGTCCCTTGGGCAATCGACAATAGAAAGTGCACCGATTATCCCCGAAATCATCACCGAAACTGATTTTGGCGTGACATTTTTCATCATCCCTTTCGGGCGGTGGGTTTATCATACCATACAATATGTGGAGGCGTTTATAAATTCACTGATGGATGTGATGATCAACTTAATACCAAATACCAAGACAACAATTAGTGACTTGCACTAATCGATTATCACTAATCACTAAGTACTAATTTTCTATTGCTAATCCCATTTGATTCCTATGTAACATATAATATGTTACGCATAACGCAAAAATAATTTCTGATCCCAAAATTATTTTTCACATATCCCTTTTTCATAGGACGGCTTTTATACATAAATTATACATAAAAAACAGATAAAGGAATTTGGGAAATGTATTGTGAAAAATAATAAAATATACATGATCTAAAACGGGGATATAGTATTACACTGAGAATAAAAGAATCCAGATCGATAAATTGGAAACTATAAGAGATTTCTTCTTTAGTTTTGGTTTATTAAATTCATACAACATCGCTATGCGAATTTTTTCATAGTATGATGGGAATTCTATCAAATTATAATTTTGAAAAAAATGAATTATTTCCAAAAATAATCACTTCATAATTTTATGTAGAATACTACTATTACGAATGTGAATTTAAATAACGGGATATATATATTCTACATTTTATTATGTTTTATTTTTGTGTTTTGGTAAATTTAAATCGGTTTTTAAGTGTAATATTACTATTCTACTTTATGTTATTATTTCGTTTTTAATTTGTGATAGATGATAATGTGAATATTTAAATCAATAGAATATATATATTATATGTATCAAGTTTAAAACAGATCATTAGATCAAATGCAGAAACTATGAAAAAAATGATACTTAAAAGAGACAAAAATAAATGCCGTTTATGTGGAATATCGAACGCCGTTGCTGGTTTAGAGATGCACCATATTATATCGGTAGATGACTATGTTGCTTTTTTGTTTAGACAACTTGATAGAAAGAATATATCCGATTCGATCAAATTCGTGAAATGGTATGCAAAAAGAGTAATCAATAATCCGAACAATCTAATAATGTTATGTCAAGATTGTCATAATGGTTTAGATCCCTCTAGTAAATTTATTTTATTCAATAAAACACAACAAAGAAATATAGTATAGAGATGATTCTATTGGGTAACTCAGGTATAGAAAATTATAATAAACAACGGGCACTTAAATCGAATCAAGAAATCCTTCAAATTATTCAAAGAAAAAAAGTAATAAAATCCATCAATAAATTAACCAATTATACGGATCTCTCTTATGGCGCTATATGGAAAGCGGTTCAAAGATTAGGAAAATCTGGTCAAATTATAGTCTTGAAAATTACCGACGAAAACAACAGGGAAAAAACGGTAATATTTAGCGATGAAAACACAAAAGCTGATTATCTACAATCTAAGCAATCTCACATTTCTAAATGGGAGAGTATTTTTCTTTCCGATTTGGTGAAGGATACTAACTTAGAAGAATTATTTCATATATTACTCGGCGATAGAGAAAAATATATTGATGACTTTAAGGAAATTTTGGTTAAGAATGGTATTGTGATTGATGGAAAACCGAATATTTATGGATTTCAAGATACAATCATAGATGTCATAGAAACAATTATGAAAATTGATGTTTCAAAAATCAGAATCTTGAAAGATAAAGAAGATGATATTGAGGTGTATATTCCCAATGAATAATGAAAAAGAAAAAACTGATGTATTTGCATTAGCAAAAAAACGGCGAGATAGCCGAAGAGCACAAAAACAACAGTTAGTTACGGATACAATTAAACAATGTTCCTATGAAGGGTGTTCATTAACATCTGATGATGTGGAAATACAATCCTATTACAAAAAGGATTATTGTCCATCGCATCTAGTGATCGCCCGAAAAGAGCGCAAACAAAAGAAAAAACCTGCGTTTGATCTCACTAAATTCTTCGAGAAAATGGACGACCTTATGACGCTTAAATTCGATCAATTCAAGAAAGAATTTAAACCAATTACTCCCACTAAAAGCGACGCTGGTATTACCGAAGCCGTAAAAGAAATGCGCGACTTAACGGCGGAAATGAGAAGATTGTTTGAGCGTTCTAGAACGCCAAGTCCTGAAGGAATTCTTATGCACTTGTGGAATGAGCCCGATGCCCATACACTTAAAGGTCGACTATTATCAAAATTCGCAGGTCCTACCAAGAGAGAAGATACTGATAAGTATTTGCGTCAATTATTGGAAGATAAAATTTTGTGGATAAATGGACATGGGTGGTATATAGTAAACCCCAATTTTCCCAAAGAACGGTTTGTGGAACTTACGGGAATGAAGCTCACAGACGGCGAATGGAAAGATTTCATTAGGGAAGAAATATACATAGCTCGAAAACACATAAATAATTTAGGAATCAGGGATACCATAGAAAGAGAACTCTTTTTTGAATGGGATATACAACGAAGGGAAGAAGTGGAAAACCGATGGAAGATTAGAACGCGAGGAAGAGGTGGAAATAAACCAAATCCAAAGTTTATCAAGAAAATTACGACTGAATTATTAGATGAGATGGAATACGAAGATTTAGACATAGACGATATCAAAAAATTTGATATTAAGGCTGAATTTTGTAATACATTAAACATTTTTTTTTACACATTTAGAAAAATAACGACTTAAAATTTCAAGTCGTTGACCGAGGAGTCCAAAAAAGGAGCGACGAAATTATAAATATTTACAAATTCTGCGTGAGTATTTATGTGTCCCACCGACTCGGTCGCTTTTATCGAAATTTCTCCTATCTTTTCCAATACGACCTTCGTGAGCTGATCTTCGGGAATTGATAGATTCAATTCTACTCCATAAAATGTTTCCAAAACAATGTGTAATATTTTGGCTTGTATGCCCTCAAATGGATCTTTATAGAAATTATCATAGGCGACCTGCATATCTTCCACCACGGGACCTAATATCTCACTATTAATACATATCCCTTTATGGCGATCTGCGTATTTTCCTGACATTATGAACATATAAAATGCATCCAAAATGTCGTGGATATATTCCGAAATTTGATTTGTCTCTATTTTTGTTTGAAGTCGCGCGAATTTTTTTAAAAGTGATTTATATCCGCGTCTATGTGTCTGATAATAGTCGTCTGGAAATAATGCAAACAATTTTATGATTTCTGCGTATGTTTCATCGGGGTATGAATCTCTTTTCCATATAAGGAGAGATCTGTTGTGTTGTATAAATTTTATGGGCAATAAATCCAATGCATTTACTCCCGAATATATGATGGTGGAGAGCGGATTGAATTGGTCATTGAGTTTCGTAATATGATGATCGATTTCGGATATCCATTTATCCGATTCGTCGCAATTTCTGTAATATACTTCGGTCATACTATAGTTACTAGATCCCATTTTAAAAACTTAAGTCGCGAATATTGTCATCACCTTATATATTTAAATGACAGATCACATTAAATGTTAGTTAAAAATTATTGCAAAAAATGATGTGTTATGACCGATCAAATAATGAAAAAAATGTTAGTATTAGAAACAGGTTTATATGACGATCCCGAGTTTTTTAACCTTACACCAGAAGACGAAAATAAAACTTTTATCGATTTAATGGAGGAGTTTGCCGAAAAATGGGAAGCGGACGGAGATAATGCAGAAGCGAACAGAGTTCGAAGCACTATAGATACTCATCGATTATATCATCGAGGCGTGCAAATAGAAGCGGACACTCTTATTAAAGACATTGTGTTTGATGTAGTTACAGAAGATGAAGACACTTTTTACAGAGCCGAACTCATTTTTCAAGAAGATCAATCGGGCGGAATCAAAGACATCAAATAAAACATCGTAATTTTTTTTTTCCTTTTTTTAACCGCATTCTTTATATATCATCATCATAATTTAGGAGATATGAAGGATAAATATACTTCCCGAAAAGTGTCGATGAAAAGCATTTGCGAAGATATTTTTGGCGGGAACTACGATCCATCAGAAAACACTTGTCAATTTTTGGAACAGCCAGAGATGTTCGACAGGAGCATAAGCGATGCACCGCGATATACTTTCTATTATATATCCCAAATTTTTTGTGGGACGGCTATAACTCTATTCACCGTATATTGGACAATTACTATTGTGCCCCCGTTTTGGTGGATAAATCTCATCTTTCTACTTTTATCGGGCGCGTTTTTTATATATCTCGATTGGTATAGAGAAGCAACAGAAAGTGGAGATTGGGTAGAATCAGCAAGGCGTTTTACTATTATTTTTCCGATATATATAATATCTTCTATACTGATAGCCACAGCCGTTGAGTTCGGTACGATTTTTGATTGGAAATATTGGGAATTTTTTACCTATCTCACCACATCTCCTGTCATAGCCACCACAAGTGCATTATTTGTGGGAGGTTTGTTCAATGTGTTCCTAATCCCAAAGAGTGAGATTATTCAAATTGTATCTAAGAAACGATAAATTTTTTACATATATTATTATACTTTTTTGATCGCCCTATATTTTTAAAGCGAATTGCATAGTAAAAGTATGTCTGTTGAAGATAGCATTATGGCGCGGTTAATCGGAAGAAATAAAGAATTCGTGGTTATGACAAAAAACTCCATTTTAAAACTACATACAATAACGACCGTGGATAGGTTCATTAATAAAATCGAAGAATTTATAGTAGAAGGTCAATATGAAAACGCTGTCAAATATTTACATATAATGAAAGACCCAAATCTCTTTGTAATGAGAGGGGTTTTAGCACAAACTGAAGGAATATTACCCACTCAAAGAATTGAACAGAACATTCGATCTGATTTAGAAAGATCGATGAAGGCGGATGGATCTTTGGGCTCTCTTCAAGAAGCTTACGACACTTTAATACAAATAAACACCGAATTTCTATCAACTCAAAATCAGAACGATTTAATTAAAAAAGGTATATCATTTTGGATATTTAACGAAAAAGATATATTTCCAAATTATGAGAAAAGATCGTTAGACGGTGAAGTGGAATATGCAAAGGACGAATATAATGTATGGGCAGTAAAATTTATACCTACCTATATTATGGACTATTATATCAGCGAGAGAAAACAAGGTCAAGTAACATTACCCGAATGCATCATCGGGGCAAAACTCCGAGTGTTATCAAAATCCATTTCTGTCACTGAAATCGTAAATATTATATATCCACAAGTCTATAAGCATCCTTTTGTCTATTCCCAAGATTCAGAAAAACGGAGAATATGTATGGGAACGGCTACAAAGGGAGTTAAAGACAAAATATCAAGGACATCATCTATATTAAAATTGGTGGAAATTTTATTTAATGAAGCCGAATATATATTAAAATATGGATATAATACTACAAATCCAAATTTCATTCCTGCTGGAAAACACCTCGACCACGAAATTTACGACGATTTTAGGGTTTCCAAGAAGGCTAGTGAAGATTATTGGAAAAAGGAACGCGCAAGAAAAAAAGCATCTATAAAAATACGAAGGAATGGTGGATAATGACAGAAACTAACAAAAAAGCTCCCAAAGAAAGAATTACGCGAATATTCACAGGACAAAGAAAAATGATACCCGCTCCCGAAACGATCGACGAGCCTCCAGAATGTTCCGTAGCGTTAAATTCTTACCGCATTCTTAGGTCGGCGCTCGTAAAGATGTGGGAATGCGCTAGAATCATAAATGACAAATATAAGGGCTTAGAAGCATATTTTATACCGCTCACCAATAGAGAAGATTTTACAATTACCGATATTATAGTCCCCGAACAATGGGCTACTTCCACAATGGTTGAAACCGTATCCTCTTCACTGGATAAATCTAGAGTCGAAATTCAACGGAGAAATGCGAATATTGATAATCCTGACGAAAAATGGAAGGCGGTGGGATGGTCGCATTCCCATAATACGATGGATGTGTTTTTCAGCCACAGAGATAAAAGAAATCAACCAATAGCTCTTAATTCGGCGGGACAAAAAATGAAACGCTTTGGTCAAAATCTAATCGCTTCGATAGGAATGACCGTAAATGTTCGCGACGAAGTATATGCAGAAACTTATAATCGAATGAATTGCGGAGCATTAATAAGCCAACCCGATCTCAAACTGTTGGTTGTGGAAGATATAGAAGATGAAGACATGGAATCCACCAGAGAAAAAATTCACATCGAAATGCAAAGTATCGTTACCAACAAAATTAAGGAAAGACCTCGAGAGAGAACGAAGAGAGAACGAAGGAAATTTGAGTCTCTCTCCTTTGGGACTGATTCCTATAAGAGGACACATCGACATGAGTCCGTCGTTCAAGAAGAAAATATTAGTGCTGAGGATATGGTCGAAGAAATATCCGAAGGAGTTAGGAGCGCCGAAGATGTATTGTTCGATGCCGTAAAATGTATTCCCGTAAAAAAACTTTTGATGGCGGTTGGTAAAAATAAATTACAAACAGTGTTGTTAAAAGTAGCGATGGAAATTAGGAAATTAATATTAGACGATGTAGAGAAAATAGTGTTGGGCGTTGAGGATTTTGATGACTCCGAAGAAGAACAAGTGGAAAAAAAACAAAAACAACCTAAATATATGAAGATCATTGATATCGTTAAGAATGAAACAGAACAAAGGTCATTTGGAGATTTTGCCGAAGTGGTCAAATTTGGAAAAAGCCTTTTTTCGGGAAACAAGTTAAATGAAAAACAAATGAATTATCTGAATGTATGTCGGGCTTATATGAAAGACAGATTCAAAGAAAACGGATTTTCATTTAATGTCGCCGAAACATCACAACATCTTGCGAAAAAGATCCCAAAAGAAACTTCGACGATAACACCAAGTGAAATAAATTCTTATTCACGGTTTTTGGAAAAAGAAACATCTTTATCATTAGAAGAACTATCCAACATACGCATAAAATTATATGCTGGAAAAAGATTAGAAAATATTGTGAATATGTCACCTAAGGAAATCGAAAGGAAATTCAATGTTTCAAAAGGTCAACTTATTAGAGACAAAACGAGACAATATTGCAAGAATTTTATATCGCATGATATTCAATATTCAGAAGAAGAGAACGATGCTGAATCAGAAATCGATCTTGAAAATAAAAGCACATATATAAAAAATTTATATTCACAAAAACAGAGTTTAATAGAGGAATATGCAGATTATCTCGTCGAAAAATGTTATGGTGTGTATTCTGTAGATAAGGATAGCATTGTAAAATTTATGAAACGCGGATTTGAAATTCCAGATATTGCTAAGATGACTTCCGATGATATTGAAGATATGTTCTTGGGTTCAGAATTAGCCAGACAGAATGCGATTTTATATACGAAATATTTTTTGGCAGAAAAAAATGGCATTGATAAAGACTACGCTTTTATTTTCGGTATGGATATAGATGCACCCTTTTTATTTGAAAGCCTTAAGGAACTCGCCGTTGAATCTATGGGCATAGAAGATATCATATATTCTACCGCGGAGAATTTAGCTGAGGATCTTCGGTGCACTCTTTCCGAAGCCGCCGATATCATAGAGGAAGCAAAAATATTTAAGAATAAAGCGAAGAATGATAGAAGTAGCGAGGAATATCGCGGAATCCACCATAAAGACAGAGTAAGAATGTATGTAGATGTTTTGCCATTATCTAGAAACACCAAACAAGTTATGGCGGAATGGTTTAAAGAACATTATATAATGGATTTGGAAAAAATGTCTCCCAAAGATGTGGAGAATACTTTCAAGTGCCAAGATTGGGAAATTCGGTTAATAAAGGATAAATATCCAAATAAGGACGAAATATCACCATCCACTTTTAAAAAAACATCAACGAAAAAAAATAAAATTATCGATCATATAGATGAATTGTCGGTCGATAGAACAACCAAAGAAATGTTAAAGACCTATTTCAAAAACGGACATACCCTCCAAACGCTTATTGAAACGGGATACAAAGGTATTGCTGACACACTGGGTTGTAAAAAAAGATACGCGAAACGAATCATTGAATGGGCAGAAAAAACAAAGATGTTTTTGCGAAAAATGGCACAAAAACCCACCAAAGGAAGAAAACAATCATATAATGAAAAAAACTCTTATTTTGTGTAGAGAATATCATCTTCCTATTTTTTTTATATATCTTTATTTTACAAAATATTGTATGAAACGATTTTTACCAATCAGAAATTTACTTACCGAACGCCTTCAAGTGGTATCCGAAGGATACAAAACATTCAAAAAGGACGGATTTGAACCCGCTTGTAATGAATTTTTAAAAGATCTGATACCCGAAGTTGAATTTAGTGGAGTGTGTTCTTTAGTAGCCAATTTATTCGATAAAGTAAAAGGGTTTGTTGGGGACATTGATTTAGGAGACATATTGTCCGATTTTGTCACTTCCGATCTTCTAGGCGGAATCTAGTTTTTTTTGTGTCTTGACTATGTCTAACCGCTTGTTTTTAATAGGACATTCAATTCACTTTGTTATAAAGATTTAATATTTAATGAAGTAATTTAGAAATGACCTTTAAAACAAAAAAATTCGACTTTTTCGTAATTATAGCTTTAATACTAATGCCTACAGTTGCACTTATGGGATTCATAGAAATATCTTCCGATATTGGACAATACGACAGACAACATAGAATGGATATAGAAGGGTTGGGAATAAGCACACTAACTACACAAATGCCCTTTGTCCTCAACGGAAGCGATGCAAGTTATTCCGCCGTATTGTTATCGGTCATCTCTGGTGGGTCGGGAACAGTTGGTGATCCTTATATAATTGAAGGATATAACATTACCACGGCAGTAGAGGTAAATATATCGATGCAGGCGGGAATCTCGGAGAAAAATGTAAGCATCGGGATTATAGATGTATCCGACCACATAATGATCCGTAATTGCGCGTTTGGAAATGCATCTATTTTAGATTATTCCGCTATAAGCGTCGATGACTCTGGTAATCTTACTATTTCGGGATGTAATGTGACGGAAACTTATGGACCAGCCTTCCCTATCATTAATAGCACGGACATACTCGTCAAAAATTGTATATTATGGGAAACAGGAAACGATGGATTTGCATCGATATATATAGAAGATTCCAATCGAACACAAATTACGGATAATTTAATTGCTAATTCAGGAATGATATATCTTGTAAATACCAATAACTCCTTAATACAAAACAATGAAATGCATGCATCTATGTTATCCCAACTAGGAGCGCCATCTATCGGAATTGGAATTCTCGGATCTAATATAACTGTGGATAATAATATTATGGTTTTATCAGGAAGCATCTATGCGTTCGCAGGATCGGGTAGTTATTCCGACATCAATATAACCAATAATAATTTACTTAACTTGCAGGCGAATCATCCATCTTGGGGATTTATGGGTGCAGTAACTATTGATGGTGGAACGGGATTTCTTGGTAGGATACTTGTGGAAAATAATGTCATAGAAGGCACACAAGGGGACGGAATCCAAATCGTTATGGGTACAAAGGGAATTATATCGCTTAATATAACGAAGAATAATATATTTAACAGCGCAGGCAAAGGGGTAGATGTGGATGGAAAGGGATTTATCGCTCCCAAGTGGCTCAAAATCGAATATAACACAATTAAAAATAACCAATTGGATGGTATTTATTTGGAAAAAACGAGTGGTGTAAATATTTCAAGAAATTATATATATGAAAATCATGCACCGCTTTTCAATCCGATATTACCAGGATCTCCCATAGGTTTCGGTGGAATTCCAGCCACGGGAATTATATTAGTGGATTGTCAAGGTAGTTTAGGTCTAGAAGTTCTCGTCAGCGATAATACCATTCACGAAAATGATTACGGTATCGTGTTGTATGATATGATATTGCCGAATACTTATCACATAATACGCAACAACATCATCAGTTATAATTACTATTATGGGCTTGCAATTTTCGACTTTATTGCTATGAATCCTTTGAATCCGCCATCATTATGGGGTCAGAGCGTCAATAACTTGATCGATGATAACGACTTTCATCAAAATAATTTGGGAAATCCCAACGGATTATTCACACCAGAAATGTATCGCGAGCCCAGTCAGATATTTGAAGAAGATACCAATGCATTAAATTCGGGTGGATATGGGACGAATACTTGGGGCGGAAATTATTACAACGACGAAATGGGAAATAACGGTGTTGTGTTGGGATTTAGCCAATATTGGTTTGATTTTGACTTTACTAATTTGAATCCACCAAACCCATCTGGAGGTATATCGCCCGCGGGACTTGAGAATATATCACCGCCCACCTCTCCAAATATCAACTTAGCGCCCATTGTAACTCCTTTGAATAGCACTGATATATCGGTTTATAATGACACAAATACCGTGTTGCGATGGTCATTATCCGATCCCAACTTAAATGGGATGCCTAACGGTCTGGAAGCGTGGGGTAAGTGGAACGGAACGGATATCGATTTCATCTATACAACCGATTCCGAGACCTATTTGGAGATTCCTATAGGTAACTTAGAAGCGGGAATTTACAATTTTACATGCTTTTTCAACGACACTATGGATTTGGAAACGAATTCAACGCTCACTATCACCATTTTACCTAACTCTCCGCCCGTTGTTACTCCCCTGAATAGCACCTATATATCATTCAATGAATGGGACTTGGGACCTAAAGGGAGCATAAATTTCACCTTTATGGATATCGACGAAAATATAGATGAGGTAATTATGAGTTTTAATATCACAGGATCGAACTTCGTGTGGAACAACGAAAGCGAAGGATATGCCTATCTGATCCTAGCGAATCAATTAATGGCTGGTGACTATTTTTGTCGCGTGTGGGTCAACGATACGGTGGGTCGGTCTGGTGAAGCAACGATAAATATTGAAGTGTTACCCAATACCCCTCCTATAGTCACAGCACAAGAAAGCGAAGTAAACATGACCATAGGAAGCATTTTAGAGATTTCTTGGAATACGAGTGACACCGAAGGAAATTATGATTCGTTCATAGTTCTCTTGGATGGCGTAGAAATCAATTTGGGAGTTTGGTCAGGTGGAGAAATATCCATCGATGTCAATGATCTCAATTTATCGGTAGGTGAATATAATCTCACTCTCATATGTAACGATACTTTGGGACTTAGAAATCAAGATACGACAATAGTTATGGTTATCGAAGAAGAATTGACCCCTTGGGAACAATTCATCCAATGGCTGTGTAATTTATGGGAACAATTATGGGCTTGGATTATCGGAATAATATCATCTATAGTCGCTTTGGGAATTTATGTGAAGCGCAGAAATAATAGATTGTCTTGTCCTTGTCGGGGTCATCCTAATTGCTATTGTGATTTATAAAAAAATGTTTTTTTCCTCTTTTTTTTTGATCATATTTACCATACCTTTTATATATGAGAAAAGTCATCCAATAACAAAAATTACTAAACAATAGATTTAAACAAAAAAATAAAATAAAGGGTAGATATTATGCAAAACAAACCAGCTTGCCCATCACCTGCCGATAAATCAACGGGACTTGCCGTAATCATTATTGGAATGTTAATTGGAATAATAATGATTCTCTTTCCAGGGATGATTTGGAATTCATTAGTTCCTCCTGTGGGAACAAGTTCTTATTTACTTGCGATGTATATCATCGGATGGATCGTGATTGCGATTTTCCTATTTTCGCTAGTTCATTATCTGTTAAATGTCGGAAAGTGTAGAGGCATTATCTACGGACAATTATAACCAATTTAAGAAAAATAAATATATTTATTTTTTTCTAACTTTTTTTACTTGTTATTGTATTCAAGATGATGTGCCGTATGTTTTATATACCACTCCATTAAGTGACTGTTAAAAATACTAGTTAGATGTATAAGTATGAAATCGACGAAAAAATGGATGGTATGCAGTTTTCTTGCACTTATTACGATTATTCCCATTCTTGGGATTATAAGCAACATTTCAACTGATGAGGGGATTATTTCCGAGAGCAATGATATCAATGAACCCGATCTCAATATCGAGGCGACTGGTTTTTGGACAAATGCTAGTTTGATTATCGATAATGCTGTCAGTGATAATACTGATATTGGAATATATAATTGGACCGAAATTAACGAAACGCTCATATGTAATGGAAGTGGGACAATGGAACGACCATTTATCATAGAAAATGTGACCATTGATGCAGACGGAATTGGAAGTGGTCTTATTATTCGAAATTCCGATGGAATTTATTTCAACATTACTAATTGCACCGTCATTAACACGGGTCCGCTTCCGACAGATTACGGGATCAAAGTAGAGAATTCAGAAGGCGGAATTTTTTCTAATAACAATTTATCCCTTACCGAACATTCGGCATATGATGACGGTATGAACATATGGATTCACAACGAATATGGAGATTATGAAGGATATGATATCAATGGAGATAATATAGGAGATACACCTCATCCAATTACAGGTGGATTTAGCGCGGACCCAGAACCCATAACTGACAGAAAGGATGATCTGCCTCCCATAATATCTTTTCTCTCTCCAGAAGAATTCGACGCGTTTTCGACCACAGCGCCTGATTTTGAAGTGTCCATTGATGAATATATACTAAATGAAACTTGGTATAGGATTAAAAACACCACGGAAACTTATATCTCGGGGAATTTTAGCTTCATTTATCCTTCGGGAACGGTAAGTCAATCTATTTGGGATCTATTCGGGAATAATGATGAAATTGTGCTCGAAGTGTTTGCGAATGATTCCGTAGGAAACGAAGCCTCCGAAGAAATAAGTTTATGGAAAGATATAGGAGCGCCTATTCTCACCATAATGAAACCTCTTAATAATTCCGATTACGCGTGGTTATCACCGAAATTTAATATTACCATAACGGATGTAAGATTAGACGAATCGTGGTATACTATTGATAATGATCCAACAAAATATCAAATTGATATCACTACTTCGGGTGATTATGGCGGTGATATTAATCAGTTAGCTTGGGATGAAATTGCTAACGGCTCAATTGTGGTAATTCGTTTTTATGCCAACGATACGGGTGGTAATACTGTAATGATAAAGGTAATATTGACAAAAACGATTCCCCCAGATGATGATGAAGAGCCTCCTACTTGGATTGAATTAATAATAGAATTCTTTGAACAGATTTGGGCGTTTCTGATTTCATTTTTTGTGGGTCTTTTGGGGATTGCGTTAGTATATAAATATAGTGTCAAGAAAAACAGTCCTTGTGCATGTCGCGGTCAACCAGACTGCTCGTGTGACTTATAGAGGTGTTGAAAATAGTAAATTCAGAATCAAAATGTAAATCATATACAGTACCTTACTTAAAGGGTATGTGCACCCGTTTGGGTTTGCCGAAACCAATGGGTAAGAAGGAGGATTCGGAGCGAGCGTTAATAGATGCGTGTTGCCTTCCCGATGTTTTGGCACTCGGTAATGTATCCGAAGAGGGGAAGGTATCAACAGTTGATCAAGATAGCGGGATGTTCCGATACGAGACGAAGAATAAAAAAGGAAACAAACTCACCTATTATACCAAGTGTAAGAGCGGTCTTTGGGGAAATGTAGAAGAAGAAAATCGGGTATTCGGAAAATTTTTGGGATACAAATGCAAAGTAATCCAATGTGAAGAGAATCAATGTGCCCGCCCGATTAAAAAGGATGCCGTAACCATCAAAAAATTCACCAAAGGATATTCTTTTAATTTGATAAAAATGAGTCCGCTTAATATTGACAGAAGAATATTCGAGAGTTTGTAATTGGCACATTTTCTTCCTTATCTTTTTAAATACTCCTTATGCAACTCTTTTTCAAAATAATATTTTTATTGATGAATTATGAAACAACAACGAATTTTTATTGGAATATTTGCATCTCTTCTCATCACCACTTTCATAGCCTCTATCTTTTCCGTGGCAGTGGTCGGTGATGTTTCGAGTCAAAATCTTATGCAAAATGTCACTATTGATGGCGATATAAAGGACGGAGAGTGGGATGACGCCGATTGGTATAACATACCATTTTATCTTGATGCCAACAATACTCATGGTGATGCCGATGGATTTAACTACTTATCGCTTGGTGAAGATACCGACAACATTCTAATTTCCATTGACTTATGCAGTGATAGGACGGATAATGATGATGGTGAATGGCTTGGTGTGTGGTTAAATACCGCTGAACGCGAATTTGGACAAAATCCCTTCGGAGATCCATATTTGGAATGGTATGATTATTTAAACAACGGAACCGAGAATATTGTGTATGATGTAGAAAATGAACAAACATATCCGTTTTTTCAGAACGAAACGGTGATTGAAAACAGATATATAAACGGCGATAGCGAGATGGACATTCTATCGGGAGATGAAGTAAATTCGGACGATGATTATTTGGAATTTCGACAATCATTCAATTATTATGAATTTGAATCTGATATTTATATAGTCGATGAGTTAATTTGGCTTAATTTCTCCGTAGATATTGAGCAGTGGTTTAATAATAGTCATTACGGATATGATGAATATGCTCCCGATTTTGTAGATACCTATATAGATTCCATAGAGGATATTAATGTCACAATTACATTGAATGGAGAAGGATTTAATAATACACAAATCGATGCAAGTAATGTAACATTTCCCAATTCGACGGGTTATTTAGACTACGATGATCCCGAATATACCTATCCACTTCCTTTCAACGATTCCCAAGATGTCACTACGGTATTTGATTACAATATAACGGATTTGACCGCAGACAATAAACTCAAATTCGAATTATTCTGTTATAACGATTCGACGGCGGGAGAATTTCAAATAAATATAAAGACTATCAGCTTTCAAGTCAAGTTTGGGAGGGATAACATAATACTCAAACACTCTTCTATTGAAAGTTACGATATAGCATATACTTTCGGGAAGAGTCCTAATTGCAACGCCAGTCATAGAATGTTTGAACTTGCCATTCCTAAGAGTGAATTGGAGCTATATGATCCCGACGAAAAATTAGGGATTTTCATAGCGGGATACGGAACACTTTCTATTGAATATTATCCGCAATGGTGGTATGGTGCTTCTGGGAGTTGGTTTTATCCCATCGATAGTAATACTTATCTATATTTGGATATGCAGGGAGATGAATTGCCACCAGAAGAACCTGAACCTGAGCCCGATCCTTTTGTTGACCCATTTTGGACAATTGTGATTATCGTGGTAATTGTGGTAGGAGCTATAATTGTTGCACTCGTCGGTTTGCTCGCTTATGTGAGAAAAGACGACGATTGCATATGTAGAGGCTTACCAGGATGCAAATGTGATATATAATTTTTTATTATTTCTTTTCTTTTTTTCTTTTTTAGTATATCTTTTATATATTATGAAAGAGAGAGTTTTTTATGTCAAAAATATGCGATATAGATGACGATGTATTCGGTCACGAGATATTAAAAAACGGAGATTTGAAACTATTTCTCAATGACAACGGAAAGGCGTGTCAAAAAGAGCTCCAGAAATGGGTGTCGAATCGGGTCGGAAAACGATATTCGGAAAGCTATCAAGATTTTGAGAATAAGTTATATGAAGAATTATATTGGGACGAATTTCGTGTGTTGGATTCATCACAAACGGGCGACCTTACTGATGCACCGATGATAGGACAAGATGTGCTGTTTGATGATGACGGATATCTCGAAGAAGATACGGGAAACATCTGGTTTTACCAAAACTATATGACCGTCGATCCTTTTGAAAAATTAGTAGAAAGTGGAGAAGTTGTTTTTACCCAACGGACGAAATTTACCTAAAGGTTTATACAGGAAAGTGATGCTATGAATAAAAGGACAACGATGCTCCTGAAGATCGGATTAATTTTCTTTATTTCATTTGTAGAAACCATTATTCTCTTGGTAATATTATTCGTTCTCGAAAGAGCGGATGTGTTTGTGATTCAAGTTGTATCGGTCGATGGAGTGTTGGTGTATCCCTATGAAAGTGGCGGATTCTTTTTCGGTCTCATCCTGTGCACTAATCTACTGGGGGCGCTATTGTGGGCTGTTATAACTGAATGGATCAGAAAAAGAAAAGGTATGATGTGTTGCGACGATCTCAGTTGTATAGCTAGTGATTTACCAATGTGTGAAGATATGCAACAATATCTTTAAATAGATCCAATTATAATTGACCCTTAAAAACTAAAAAGTGATAATATATGGTAAGAGAAACTGACCCAAAAGAATTTGATAAATTTGGAAGGGAATTGCTATAGATATTCCTGCTCCAGCTTTTTCTCCTTCGACGGCTCTGTATATTTCTCTTACCCACCCTTGGATATGATGACAACGGTCATTGAGTTCCAACACCACGGTTTTTTCGTTCTCTTTTAAGTCTATGGGATGACCATAGACATCGGCGTTTACGAGACATCTTTTTCCAGTGGGTATTCCCACCTTTTTTCCGTCAAGATTTCCGCATAGATTTCTGAACAAATTAGTTTTGTTGGGGCATTCTACTTTGACCGTTTTTTTGTAAGTTTCGTTCCATCCTTCTGTCGGAACTAGCGATCCATCGCTTTTTTCTTCGTAATATTATTTTAATCCCATATAATCTCCTTAAATCTGTAATGTGATTTTAATCTTCTACCGCCCATTTTTTGTTCCAATTGTTCAATTTCCGTTCTCGGAAATATATACCGACTTTTTCAGGGCGTTCTAAATAATCAATGAAATTTAATTCCATTTTTTTAATAGCCTTTGGATATTTGTCCATCCACTTATCAAATGTATTCGAAGGAACTTCCACTCGCGTCATATGTCGTCCATCCGTAACGAACGCCCACGCTGGGTTATTTCCAAAAGATAGTCTATTGACCCATTTTTCATTTCCATCTTTGTCATGCTCTAATCTTTCTACATCAAATCCCCAAGCATTCATTATCAATATTTTGTCTAACATATTGTCGGGAATACTGCAATACCCAGACGATTCTATATATTTTGCTCCGATCTGATCGCAACGCGCTTTATTCCAATTTACTCTACTCATAAATCACACCAATTAATATTAAAAAATAATCAAGTTACTTACTTATATTAGATATGGTTGATCTCTCTCCCAAAGAACGCGGTCTCGTAACGACTCCAGAATCGACCTGCTCTTTTATGGTGAAGTTGTTAGGAAACATAAAACAAGATGCCAAGATTTTAGACCCGTGTGTAGGTCTTGGAGCGTTTCCAAAGGCACTAATAAATGCAGGAATATCACCAAAACAAATAACGGCGTTCGATATTGAAGACTCATATAGGGATATAATAGAAGATATGGAAGTTTATTTTGTTTCTAAGGATACTTTGCTTTCTATCCATCCTTTTGAACACGGGCGTTATGATATTGTGATCGGAAATCCACCATATCTGAGCAAAGCATCCACTTACATTCAAAAAAATAAGGAAACACTCAAAAAAATTTATGGACATATTCACACCCACGAAGCCTATGCAATGTTTATCGTCAATGCTTTGCGTCGACTCAAGAATAAGGGAAAACTTGTCTTTATCGTCAGCGATTCCTTTATGACTCTCAATACCCATTACAGCCTTAGATCAATGATTTTACGGACTTGCAAGATTGATGAGATAATTCTTGCCCCCAAGTCGTTATTTGATCATCAAAATGTTAGCACAAGTCCCGCTATACTAGTCTTGACAAAATGCGTCGGACGAAAAAATCAGAATGTCAGAGAGAGTCATCAGATGAGAATAGTTGATCGTTTGCAATCCGAAGCCGATTATGAGAAACCGAAAACAGTATATACAATTCCCCAAAAATGCTACAATTATCTGCCCTATTCTGTATTCTTTGTGGGTCTTGAGAAAGGAATTATCGACTTTTTTCGGTATTCAATGCGTTTAGAAATTTGTTTGAAGGGCTATATTGGGATGCACACTAAGAAGAACGAAGAATGCATTCGGTCAGTGGATGGGGAACTAGTAACCCTGTCCAATGAATGGAAACCCTATCTTAAGAAGGGCGGATCGGAACAATATTATCGACCCGTGTTTGAATATGTGAGCTGGAAACCCGAAGATGTAGCTACTTATTCTATCCCGAAAGACGCCCCGTTCGGTCACGAAGGAATCGTCATAAGCGGAATTAGTTCTCGACTAGCCGCCCGATATATGCCCGAAGGGTGTTATTGGGATTCGAATAAAGCAATCGGATTTATTTTGGTGAATAAACACATTTCTATAGAGTATATGCTCGGGTTGTTGAATAGTTCGTTATATAATTACCTCGCAAAAAAAGTGTTGAATCGAACAAATAGCCTTCAATTAAGCGACATTCATGCCCTACCATATATTGCACCTGATGAAGATATCAAATCGCGGGTAGAGAAATTAGTCGCTACCATATTGAAAGAGAAGAAGAAAAACTTAAATTACGACTATACGAGAGAACAAAAACAAATTGATGATATAATATTTACAATGCATCAACAACGATTTAATTTGAAGCGCAAATATTAGGTTGGTTTTGTTTTGATCCTATTCTTTATAAGTCTCTATTTATAATTCCGAGTATGTCAGATTATAAGATAACCCGCGAATATAAGGATGATCCTTATCCATCCATTGAGTCAAGTAATATAGGTAGAGAAGGCAAAAACATACAATTTTGGTGTCAAGAAGAATATTACGACGATTATGACAGAGCAAAGGAATCGTATCAGGCGTGTTATATTGACGGTTGGCGGTTGGAAGGAGTTATAGAAGATACTCTTGAAGGTAACGGAATAATTTCCGCCGAAAAAAAATGCGATATAAAAATAGTGCGTGATGACAATCCACCAGATACCGCCGATAAGGAATATGGTGGTATTACGGCGTGGTATGAAATCAAAAGGGGCGAAGAGTTAGTATATGATGAAGGAGAAACCTATATGGATTACGAAGATTCAGATAAAGAATATAAACCAAGAAAAAGAGACCCCGAGTATTGTCCAGAATGTGGAGCGGAGTTAGAAGAAGAGTATGAAGAAGAAATAAAAGGATATGTCAATGTGACCGATGTAAGAACGACCATAGCGGACGAAGATATCGATCATATCAAAAGTAAATGCTTATAATTTTTTTTAATTTTTTTGTAATCTATTTAAATAACGGCGATAACATAGTATTAAACGACAATGAGTTTTTTCTATGTCAAAAAAAAGAAAATCTTTGGAACTCATTACCGATTTCTTAGATGAAGATTCAATAAATTTAAGAGCCCTAAGATCGGTTTATGATATATTGGAATTACCTATTAACGCCTATAATTTCTTTACTGAAAAAGAAATGGTTGTATTATCTCGGGAAATGGGATTAAATAAAATTGAAGATTTTTCCAAACTAGATCCTAAATCTCCGTTAAAAATTTTACCGAAAGACCAACGAAAAAAAATAAAAAATCTTTCGTCGATGTTTGAAGAACGAATAAAAAAAGCAGTCACCATAACTACCATCGCAGGAAGATTTAAAGATTCAGAAGAACCTACACACATACAAAAAATAGTGGTAGTAGGACTTGATAACGCGGGTAAGACGGCATTAATGTCCAATTTCGGCGCTAAGTTAGGAATAGTAAATCTAGCGACATTGAAACCTACCCCCGAGGTCGATAGACGAGAGATTGATACTGATGATATAAAAATCGTGCTATGGGATTTTGGCGGTCAAGAAGATTATCGTAATAAATATTTATCTACACCAAAAGATTATTTCATAAACACCGATCTTCTTATCTATGTAATAGATGTTCAAGATGACATAAGATACAGTGATAGCATCGAATATTTTTCCAAGATAGTGGATGCTATGGTGGAAGTGAATGCGAATCCTTATATTCTTGTCTTTATTCATAAATTTGATCCCGATATCCAAGATGAAGAATCTGTCCTGCTTAATGTGGAACATCTAAAGGATTTAGTACATTCAACCATGGACGGAAAATTTACCTACGAAATATATTTAACATCTATCTATTCTATGTTATCCAACGAACCAAATTTTTCAAAAGCAATAAAAGATTGTCTATCCGCCGATATTTATACATCTTCGACAAAAATTGGAGAAATAGAATATTTGACAGAAAAAATGTTAGAAGGTATTCTTGATCTCGCGAAAAGAGTCCAAGCATTAGAAAATGAAATTTCTTCACAAGGAACGCAGGATGCGATCTACAAATCTCCAAAGATCAAGTTATTTGAAGGCGCTACAGAAAAAACAAGAAAAAAAGTTCTTCGGGAATTAGAAGATGTATTCACCAAATGGAAAACGAAGAAAACTTAATTAACGATACATATCTTCGGTTGACCAAGGCGCGTCCTTCTTATTGCGTTTAGTAGTTCGCAAAGTTTCGGTCATCTTATCATAAAAATTTGTCATCTCTTCCGTTATACTTGCTCCCGAATGTTCCACAGCATATTGAAAATCATTCTCATTTATACATTTTACATTAGGACGCCGTATGGCGTGCATACCAGCTTCTCGACAGACTAATTCTATATCCGCCCCCGAATATCCATCAGTAGCTTCTGCCATTTCTTCTAAAAACGCATCGTTTTGAATAGCCTTGCATAATTTCATTCCTTTAGTATGTATCTCGAATATTTTTTTCCGCGCCTCTTTGTTTGGGGGATTTACAGGAATAAATCTATCGATGCGACCCGCTCTCATCAACGCGGGGTCTAGTTGATCGGGTCGATTGGTCGCCATTATAGTTATGACATCAGAATTTTTCACAATTCCTTCCATTTCCGTGAGTAATTGTGCTATGACTTTATCATTAACACCCGCGTCGGTGGAAATGACACCACGAGTCCTTGCTAATGCGTCAATTTCGTCGAAAAATATGACGCAATTATGTATAAGCATACCATTTGCAACAAAATTGTGATTTTTTTCACAGCATATATCATATACATAGTCGGGTTTTAGCCCATTCTCCACACTACGGATTTTTACCCAATTCATATCAGAATTTATCAATATGTGAATTCGTTCGATTTCTTCAGTGACATCCCTATTATGTTTAGTGCAGAATTTGATCATATCCCGATATATTTTCCGCAATCTATACAGATTGGGATGCCTATCATTTTTTTCATACGAATAAATCGCTGAACTCGGAATTGAAAAATCTTGCTTTGTCATATTAATTGATTTTCTTGCTTTGGAAAGTAGATTTCCAACAGGAAATTTATATATACGATTATAATCATTTTTTGATACTTTGATTTTCTGTAATCTATCGCGTTTTTTTGGGTGGAATAATCTTAGATTTTCTTTCAATTTACGAATATCTTTTAAATTGGTAATCACTAAATTATATTCCGTGAATTTTGCAATGATCCCAAGGCGTTGAAGTATCTTTTTGATGATCTTCTTCATATTTTTGTCATTTGAGCTTATTATTATTTGAGGATATTTCTTCTTGCTGATTCTGATTGATCCATCCCCATCAATGTATCCGCTTAACCAAGCATAAAGTAAATTTGGGGTAAATGATAATAAATCAGCTCTAATATTATTAATGATATCAAAAAGCATTTTATTACTCACTTTTGTAGAGTAACACGGTTTACAATTATCAAAATTGACAAATTTATTACCGTAGTCTTTTTTATTCATTCTATAAAATCCCACTTCGAGATTAAAGTTATTCATAATTATATCTTTGAACTTTTTGTGTAATTCCATCGAAGTATTTATGAAAGAGAATCTTCTTCCATCTTTACTCATATTTCCGTCACTGTCGATTAATCCGAGAAGATAAGCAATATCCGTATTAATATGTGAAGGCATTTTTGTAATTGTGCTATCTTTGTATCCCCCCTTACCAACGGCAAAATGATTATATTGATCAAGTGTTATATTATTTCTTATCTCTGATAATTTGACATACGGTTTTCTAGCTTTTCTGTATCGCATTTTATTTCTTGTTTTTGCATCTAAATTATTATAAAATAAGTGTTCATCATATATTCTAGTCTCTTTATCCAGATATCTATTCATAGGCATTACTTTTCCTTCGTCTACTACAATATTAGGGATGCCGACATAATCATTATCTGTTAGCATATCAGCTCTTTTCCACCTTATAACTCCGTTTTCTAGAACAGGAAATAAATGGTTTCCTGTGGCAGATATTCTATGATTCGATACTGTGTTAATATTGAAAATTGGAGGCGCTTCCCTTCTAGTGATAGCTATTGGCTTTTCTACTTCTATTTTCATTTTATCATTCATTGATAAGATTGAAAAATCCTTTAAATTTGAATTATATATATCTTCGATCTTTATGCACCTTCCATTACTAAGAACTACTTCACAGTCACCAGTAACACAAGGAGCAACTTGTCGAGCCCGAGAGAACAATTGTCGAACCGCTTTTTCGGACTCTCCGACCCATTTAGTTATAAGCTCTGGTCCTTTGACGGAAATGAAATTTGCTTCACCTTCGGTCGCAACAGCCTTCGCTAAAAGGGTTTTTCCACAACCAGGTGCTCCATAAAGAAGAATGCCTGATGGTGAAGTAATTCCTAGTTTTTTAAATAATTCAGGTTTTTGTAATGGCAAAGTTATAGATTCTTTGATGAGAGCAATTTCTGTTTCGAGTCCACCGATATCTTCCCACTTTACATCGGGAACTTCGACGAAAAAGTCTCGGAGAGCTGAAGGGTCAGATTGTTTAACCGCATCTTTAATTTCTTCTTGGGTAAGTTGCAATTGATTCAAAAGCTCGGATGTAATTTCAACATCTTCGTCAATATCAGGGACAGCTTTCCTAATAGCACTATATTTTGCTTTGTTGACAACTCCGAAAATATCTGCACCGACGAATCCATGTGTCATATGAGATAATTCTTCTATAGATATATTTTCTGCTAAAGGAGTATCTTTTAGTTGAATCTCAAATATTTCCATGCGACCCTCTACATCAGGGACACCTATCTCTATTTCTATGTCAAATCGACCAGGTCTCCTAAGAGCGGGATCGAGAATTTCGGGTCTATTGGTAGCTCCTATGACCGTAATTCCGTCGGTGTTGTGGACTCCATCCATAAGAGTCTGTAATTTAGTAACGATTCTTGATTCAAGCGATCCGCTTTCTCTACCCCTTTTGGGTGCTAATGAATCTATTTCATCAATGAAAATCATACTGGGTTTATTTTCGTAGGCTTCCATAAAAAACTTCTCTAAATTTTCTTCTGATTCTCCATAAAATTTTGATATTACCTTAGCACTGTCAATAAAAACAGAGTATAATCCAATGGTGGAAGCTTGCGCTTTTCCCATAAGTGTCTTGCCCGTACCTGGCGGACCATATAATAAAATTCCCTTCGGAGCTTTTAGGTTCATAACTTTAAATAATTCGGGATATTTTATCGGTAACTCTACCCGCTCTCTAATCTGTTCTATTTCTTTTTTCAATCCTCCGATGTCGTCCCAAGTAATATCGTCAATATTTGAACGCTTAATAGTGAATTTTAGTTTAGTGTCTTCTCCTAACATAAAATATTTATTTTTAGATGTCAATTTTATTTTAATTAACAATTCTTCGATAGCACATTCATAGTAGTTTCCATCAGCGAAGGTTAAACCATCCAATCTCTTCTCTATTTCGTCTTGTAGATCCCATATTAAATCATCCGCTCTTTCTAGTTCGATTTTTTGGTTGTGTTCTTGATTGAAAATAGCGACAATTTGAACATTTACTAATGAAGGTTGTATAATTTCTTCATAATCCAAGACTCGGATTTTTACATTGTTACCAATGGGAGCGTCAATCCCTTGCATCACAATTTCATCTAGCGCAATAATGTCTTGTTCTTGGCGAAATATAGTCATCCTCAGAACTGTTTCTCCGCCGTTTCCTTTGACACAGATAAGTGCATCTGCATCCCGTGGCTCTAATCCCAGTTTATTAGATAAGTTAGAAGAAATACCACAAAATTGCATCCCTCTATCTTTTAGATTTACCAAGTCCAAGTCGGTAACTTTGGCATTTGTAAAATTTTCGTTAATTGTAGTTTCCATACTTTAGATAGAGACATCGATTTTTAAATCAATGTTTCTTTTTGATCTTGAGTTTATCCATTGCAATATAATATCCTTTGGAAATCACGATATAAAATATAAGCACTAATAGAGGTATGAACAGAAACCCATAAATTTGATAATGATTATCAATGAGGAGTTGGTTAGTCGCGGGTTCTATAGGAAACGAATTTACAATAACTATAAATGTTATTATCAACGATATGACCACGGAAATTAATGTAAATTTATCGTGAAGCAAAATTGTTTTTTCTAAACTTTTTTTTGTCTTTTTTTTTGTCTTTTTAATTGTTTTTTCCATACCTTTTATCTTACCGCTTAGTTTTTCTCTGACTAATTTAGCATATACTTTTTTCGCAACAGAACTCGCAACAAGTATAGTATTTTCGTTATCATATACAATATCGATAAGTCCAAACGCTTCCATTAGTCTTATATCATCTTCAAATTTCTTCTGTCGATGGATGTCATCCAATTTTAACCCAAATGGATTCTTTAAATCTCTAATTACGGAACTTAGAGGCTTTGGATCAAAGATTACTGCATAAAGCGGAAGGTATCCACTCACCATTTTTTCCGATTGATTATTGTAATATTTTAAAGTCCATTCATCACCTTCCTGCATTAGTCGATTGATTATCTTGACAAATTTCGCGGTGTCTTTTTTAAGCATCTTATGAATTTTCTTTTTTGCATAATCGATTCCGCGTTTAGTCAGCGATACCACCTCTCCAATATTTTCGGTCGGGATGATATATATCATTCCGTAGGAATGCATTCTGACGATCCATTTATTCATACGATCCCTCAAAATCCGTTCATCTGCATTTGTAAATTTATTTTTTAATTGTTCAAAAATATTAGATTTTACCCTGCCTTTTGGATACAAACTTATAAGAAATAGCTTCTCTTCGGCGTCTATTTTGACTTTTTCCTTTTCTGTTTTCTTTTTATCTCTTCCGAAGAATCGCGATCTTGTGTTAGTAGACATATTTAACGCGGTTTGTTTTTAACATATATATAGACTCGGATACTTAAAAAGTCGTGTGTCTCTTTTATACTATCACATAGAATGGTTGATGCATCCATTTCCGAGAGAAGAAAATACGGTGTCCACCTCACGCCCTCCGATGTATTTGACAAATTTATTTTTCCAGAAATAGAAGGAGTGATTAATAAGTATTTATGGATTGATCTCTATGCTGGTGAAGGAAATCTCATATTTCCCATATTAGATAGGGTAGTATGGAATGATCGAATAGAATTCTTTAGAGATCATATATTTATATCCGACATCCAAGAAAATATGGTCAATCACTGCATTGGACGAGCGTTAGAATACGAACTTCCCGAAGATATTGTTAGAAGAAATATCGTTCGAAGAGATAATCTGAAGAGTTTTCCACTATATGTCCTAGATTCAAAGTTCCCTATATATCATATCACTAATCCTCCGTATCTTTATTTAGGCTACATTAGGAAACATAAAGATATGCGATCCCATCTGAATTATTTCGGGGGAAATAATCGTGGATATCAAGACCTTTATCAAATCGCAATGGTTAACGATCTAAGGCACAACATACATAAAATGGCATACATAATACCGTCGAACTTTTTATTTGGAAACTCGGTGTCTAATAAGATTCGCGAAGATTTGTTTAATCTCTATAATGTGGTAAAGGCGTTTATAATCGAAGATAAAATTTTCGAATTTACAGGAATGAATGTGTGCATATGCTTTTTCAAGAGACGGCAAATCAGAAAAATGGGAAAAGTCGAGTTTACGGGAACGAAAATTCAAAAAGACGGAACATCGTCCACTAAGATTTATCAATTACTCCATAAATTCAAATATAGAGCAGGAACTAAGTTTTTTGAGTTTGTAGATAAATATATAACGAAAAGAACTTTGGAAGTATCGTTTTATCTGAAAATGGAAGAAGTCAAACGACACAAAGGAAAGGAAATCATTAGTGTTATTGATGCTAATGATTACGATGGAAAATCATATAATCAGATTGATATAGAAGTTTCAGAAACATTGAAAAATAAAATTGAAAATAATGGATTATATGTCAGAACAATAGACACTGGAGCGGTGGATGGAAGAATCGGTCTGGAAGGAATAGAGGCAGATTTCGGGGTGAAAGGAATATGCGTAACATCTAATACCGCCCGAACACAACCTATTCAACTCTTTTTTTCGCCAACTTTATCAGAAGATGATCAATGGTTGTTATATAATTACTTCAACATATTATTGGAATACTTAAGAAAAATTACCGACAGTGATTTTTTGACCACCTATAAGTATTCAACAGGAAATTATGCCCGAAAATATTTGGGATTAACGCAAGTGAAGGCGATCATTGAGACATTTCCTATATTATCCCTAACAAGTCGCGATAAAGATGCTCTAAAATCAATGCTACTTGAACAAAATATAACTGGAATTATAGAAATATTAAAAAAATATATGAAGAAGAAAATCAATCCTATTACTAAATGGCTTAGCTAAGAAAATCGTCTATTTTCACTTGATTTTTTTCTTTATTTATTCGTCGGGTGGCTAACTCTACATATTCTTCCCGATTTTCATATCCCACGAAATTTCTCTTTAATTTTATTGCCACCAAACCCGTTGTTCCCGAGCCCATAAAAGGGTCTAATATCATATCGCCTTCATAAGAATACAATGTAATCAGGCGCGCGGGTAATTCTTCGGGAAAGGGCGCGGGATGTCCGATTTTTTTCGCGGATTCAGGCGGAAAATTCCAGATAGATTGCGTCCATTTTTGGAATTCTTCTTTTTTGATGGTGCTTTTTTTCTCTCCTTTAGGTAATTTAAATGACCCTTTAGAAAAAACTCCTATATATTCGTGAACATCTCTGAGACAAGGATTCGAAGGACTCATCCAAGAGCCCCATGCACACGAACCTCCGAATGTACCTTTGTTCCAAATAATATCTCCTCTCATCGAGAAACCAATTCTCGACAAAATATCAGTAATATATAATTGCAAAGGAATATAAGGTTTCCTACCTAAACCCGCTACATTGACCGCGAATCGTCCTCCCGTGACTAGGACTCTCCAAACTTCTTCAAATACACCTTGAAGCATTTTTAAAAATTCTGACAAAGGTAATCCTTTGTCATAGACCTTGCAAACATTGTAGGGCGGAGAAGTGATTGCCAAGTGAATTGAATTATCGGGCAGTTGTTTCATATTACTACTATCTCCCAATATAACGGTATTTAATATATCTTTAGGAATTAATGGTGAATTATCTATAAATTCTTTTGGCTCTGTTGAGAAAATTTCATCATATAATCCAGAAGAATAAAATAAACTAGAATCGTGATTTTCTCTTTTTCCTACACCAAAAGATGATGTTTTACTTGGCTTAGATCGTTTTTTTGCCATCGCGTTCATTGTATATTGTTATATATATACTACAATTAATGGATAGAATCTATAAAAATACAGATATATGAAGTCTGTGAATGACAACGACGACATTTTGCAATGCTGATATAAAAAGGTTTTGTTGGCTTCAGAATTTTTATATATTACCACATCAATATAATATAATAAGAATAATTACACAAAGAACGAAAAATGCCAAATCTTATCATTCGGGATTCTAATATGTGTTATGAGAAAAGTGGAAGATCTTTTTGTAATGTTATATTACAAGACAAAAAGAAAAAAATTACTCTTCCCGCGACTTTTGTGTTCGATGGATCGGTTAAAAAATTAAAGAATATTAACGAATGTTGGATAGATCAAAAAACAGGTCAGTCGTTTTGCAAAGTAAAAGCAAAAGGTAAAGATGGTGGGAAAAGATTGCTTGTTCGCACCTTTTTTAATCAACATCTCCCATTTCCCAACGCTATAATTAATAACAGATCGGATAATCCTAAGTGTGATCCTAAGAAAGATCCCTATTGCAAAGTTTTGTAAATGGTATATGAAGAAATAGAAATTAGGGCGAAAGTTATTGCAGTTCAAGACGGGGAGAAAAAATTACACAAAAATTTTACATCCGCTTATCGTTCCATCAGATTAAAAGCGGGAAGGAAATATTACCGCGTATTTTTATCGCCGACCCAAATGGATAAATACGGCGTTATGCCGACACAGGGAATGTGGTTTCGCGTTAAAGGGTCAATCATTCCGCCTAAGAAAGAGTTATATGATCCTGTGATTAAGAAAATCGTGGTGTTTGAACATATTGATCCGCCCATTATCCAACAGATAATTGAAAAATATAATAGGAATAACAGGTAATTATTCTCCAAAAAATTTGTTGTATATATCTATTACATCCACTTCGTTGCCACCAACCTTAAGATTGCATGTATCTTGTGGATGGGATATTGTGAATTCAACAATCGCATCGACCGATATTTCGTCCCGTATTGAAAATAAATCCTTAAATACATCAGTATCATAATTTAATTCCACTTTGTAAATATCAGAAAAAACTTTCACACTTTCTATCTCAAAGACGCTTAATCTGTCCCCTTCATGGAAACACTGGAAAGTCTTACCACCACCAAGAAACGCTTGTCCGCTTTCGTCATCTCTAGGACAAGTTAATTCTTCTTCTACCGAAAGTTCAATCGTTGTAACGATTTTTTCGGCAAGTTTTCTTGGTATTATGGCTTCGAATATTTCCATTGCAATTTTATGGTGTATTCAGTATTTAAAAATTGTGATCGACACACCCGTTCTTTGAAAGGTAGAGTTATTGAAATTTGTTTTAATTGTCCACTTCGATTATATCGCTATTCCCCCGAGAATGCATCGTATACTGTCATATAGCGCCCGCGCATCGGAATTCGATCTGTTACGATAGGACCAGTATTATCTACTATTATCCCAAATAGATTTTTTTGAAATGCAATTCCTCGCAATTTGTCGCATAATATCCAGTGTTTCATTTCACCACTTTCAAAATATTTCCCTACTCGTATGATGCCGTCTGCGCCATGTTCGACACCGAACCCAAATGCCATTTTTGTTCCCACCGCCAATTGCGAAGTTACAATAACGAGGCTAAACCACACCTTCAGACGCCTTCTTATAAATCTAAAGTATTTTCGGCTCATAGCTGGAGCTGAATCCCATAAAGTTGCAACCGAATCGATAATTAAAAGACAAGGATCGGATACATCCCATCGTCGCCTCACTACAAGTATGGCATCGGTAAGGGTCTGCAAATCAATTAAATCTTTTCCTTTTTCGCCCGAACTCATATTGCTCCCATCCATCCTTTCTTTGAGACCATCTATTGGAATTAATTCTCCATTATTAAAGCGATATCCTTCGGTATCTATTATAAAGAGTTCGTTATTTTCGATTCGTTTATCCCAATCGAATCCAATGGTCCTAGCTTGGGTAATTACATCCTCTTTCCCTGCTTCAGTAGTGACAAAAATTACCTTTGTGTTTTTTCCTCTAATAAGAGCTTCAGCTTCAGAGATGCACAATATTGATTTGAAACACCCAGGAGGTCCTACGAGGGCTATCCAAGAGTTAGCCAATAATTTTTTGTGGGTAATTTGTTTAAATCCCGTTATATCAAATTTGAGTCTAGTCATACTATTTATCTGTGATGTATTTTAAATATAAATTGATCGTCTCGGGGCGTACCTAAAAAGAAGCAGAGATTTAAAAACTCACTATTCCATCTAGGTATATGGAATTAAAAGATGACATCATTATTTGTGCAACAGAACTCACTTCCAAAAAGGGAAAAATGCCACTATTCTCTCATATATTGGTGGAAAGATTAAACAAAGAAAAAATTCCTTATCTTGTAATCTCTCTCGTCCATGTCGGAGGAGATTATGTAATTCAAAGTGCTAAAGTCGTCATAGAAAGAAAAACAATGGCGGATTTTATTCATACTTGGCTACACGGTAGTAAAAAAGGCAAAATAAGATTAGAAGATCAGTTGGAAAAGGCACTTGAGACTTATCCCGATGCCAAAGTTATATTGGCAATAGAAGATTATTATAGGTGTCTTTTGGACTACGAAGGAAAGTGTGTATGGATACCTACTTACGAATATAAAAAGGGACAAAAACAACGGACTGTTGGATATTATAAGATAGGGGTAAATCCAAAATCTCTTAAAGGAAAAATAAAAGCCCTTAAAAACCGTATAGAGAGATCAAATAACAATTCTAATGATTCCTTTAATAGATTAGAAATCAAGAAATTTTTTGGTGGTAATCATATGTTGGAATGGTTTTTAGGGCTTATGAAAGGGTCGGACGATAAAAAACGAACATCTATCAAAGTTCATAGAATAAAGAAAAAGAGCGCTAATTTAAGGGAGCAACAATTGTTCTTTCTCGAAGGATTGCCGAATATCGGTGGCAAAACTTCGCTGAGGCTATTAAATAAATTTAAAAAACCAATCGATGCACTTTTAAAGATAAAGGAATGGAAATCATATCCCGAATTAGGAAGAATTACGAAACCGATGATACAAGAAGGCGCAAGAGTATTGGGAATAGAAATAGAGGGGAAAAAAAATGAAAATTCAATTTTGTGAAAAGTGTGGAACGCTTCTCCGCGGAAAGAAGTGTGTTGGATGTGGATCGGAGATCACGAAAGATCAATGGGAGCAAATGAAATCAAGAAGAATGACATCTCAGCAACCACAACCCACAATTTTAAATATTACAAAAACGCTCCCGAAACCGAAAAAGAAGGTCGTTGTAAAGAAAAAACGATCAATAATTAGGAGGATAGAAAAAAGGAAAAAGTGAAATTGGGTTTTTAAATCTTTAAAAGTAATTACCTTATTATAATATTATGTATGAAATAATTTTTGGATGGAAATCTACTATGCCCCTTATAGGCATTGATACAATTAGTATGTTTACACCAAAAGAGGGGAAAAATTTAATAGAGATTACAAATATAGTATCAAACACAAAGAAAAAAATAGAAGCGGAAATGTTAAAGGAATATTGCTCAAAATTAAAAGAGTTTTTAAGAAGCAATGTATCCCACAATCCCGTGATTTCTTTTAATGAGATAGACCCCTTGGATTACATCGACGAAGTAGAATATGTATTATCGGAGCTCGAAGGATATAACGATATGGATATGGAACACAGTGTATACATTGAAACATTTGGACAAAAACCCGATAAATTTTCTTGGTTATTGAAATATAGACCAGATTATATAGGCATTAAAATACGCATTCCAAAATCAGGAAAAAGCGATCACAAACCCGTTCAGAATGCAATTGAATGTTTATTCCGTGCCATAAGTTCCCACGATACCGAAGCAAGCGAAAAAACTCTTATTGTTATCATAAATAAAGATAGCAGAATAGAATGTTTGCGAGAATATTTCAAAGTGTTGAGCAAAGCCTTTGGAGAGGATGATAGGGTGGATTACGCTATAGGAGCGGCACTTTATTCGTTTGATATAGTGATAAGATCAGAGGGGGCGGATTTAATGAAGATATTAGAAGCTCAGCGGGTTTTGATGGAATCAGAAATTAATTTATCACAACGAATTATGGTTGATCCAACCTTTCTTGAGAAAAACATATAGATTTATCTTCCTACCATTTTTTGTATTCATATCTCCAAAAAGAACTTGAATATTTAAACTAACTTGCAAAAATATAATATGAAATATTTAAAATATAATGCAAAAAAATATTGTTGGTGTAAATAATTGTGTCGCTCAAAGTATTTCATCAATTGAAAAAAGAGTTTAAATTAGATAACACCGAAGTTATAGCTTATGACTATGCTAGGTCGTTTTTTCAGAATTCTAGCTTACCCCAAGAACTCGTGGAACAAATTACAGAGATGAAGCAATCAATCAAAAATGAAACGGGTGTAAAGATTGATGCATATCGGGTAGGAAGGAACGATTCCATAGTTATGATTGTAGGTATGGGAAGTTTATTGGAAAGGAGTCCCGAGGCATTCGAAACCATTCGAGGTATTATCAGAAGATATGTATCTTCGGAAATATTAGAGGGAAGTGCCAAAACGATTTTAAGAACTAAACAAAAATCTAGCGCACCCACAAAAGAAAAATCATCGGTGGTTGTTAAGAGAAGAGAAACACCGAAGCCAAAAACGAAGGAGAAAAAATCTCTTGGGGATAAGGGAGATATGGAAGGTATAGTATTCGAGGGAGAAATTGAAATGAGTTTTACTAAATTTATTGTCGAAGAAGATACGGAAGTTTGTCCTACAATGATTGAGCATGCGGTTGAAAATTTCAGCATTTCTGAAGAGGAAGCTAAGGAAAAACTAATTGCTTGGGCACAAAAAAATGTCGATATAGGATCGTTAGAATACGACGCCGACTATATGGATGGGGAAGGTATCATCAATAGGACTGATTGATTACCACTTTAGGTAAAAATCTATAATTTTTTGTTCTGCCTCTTCTCGAGAACATTCAATCCCAGGAAGGCAGATTTCCACTTTTTTAGGAGCATTAAAAGTGGCGGTATTCGGCAAATAGGGAAGTCTCGAATCTTGATTTTCGTGTAATGTATTAAGCACAATAGCATCGGTCGGGAGATCTCTTCTTTGTACTTGAGATCTTTTTACTGACATAGGAGAAGGTGAAGGCATTGGTGTGGGTACTGAATTGCCCATACTTTTCTGCATGGCACTCACACTTTTGTTCAAATTACTTTTTAGTTTTCCTGCAATTTCTTTGCTAAATCCAGTGAATTCCCACGCTCTATCTTTGACACTCTTACCTCTGGGAATTGCCGCCGTATAGGGAACTCCGCCGATTTCTATAGCCTTCGCTAAATCCATACAATGTTTATGCTCCACAGGACAATTTACGAAATTGAAATACTGTCTATTTTTCTTGCATTCTTCTTCCAAAACAGGTTTCATTTCATGACAATGGGCACAACCTGCTTTATTTAGAAAAAGAACCATATGTTCTTTACTTGCTATATCTGTTAATTCTTCCATACTTTTTGGAGTTACCATACACATATCTTTATCTGACATATCATTATTACACCTTATTTATTTTTTATAATCTTCCTTAATTGTTGCCAATATCTCTTGTAAGTCCTTTGGACGAGACCAAGAAAAACCACAATCTTCACATAACCATTTTTCGGGAACGATTCCGAATTTTAATGGATTCTCGGCAATCTTTAAAGACCCACACTCAGGACACACTTTCGGCGTGCTGAAGTCCAGCATTATAACCACATTGATCTGTTATTTTCAATTAAAAACCTTCTTTTTTCTTTGACAAAGTTCTTAGGGATTTCATTTGATACATTGCCGTAGAATAGGGGATTATTAATACCCAATATATTACTCATAGCTCCGATGCTTTCTTGCCTTCCGTCATAGGCTTTTTTATATTTCCCGTTGGGTGATTTGATCAATATACACGGAGTTCCTTGGCATCCAGATTTGAGAAATAAATCCCTCCCTTCCTCTGATTTGGCGTCCAATTCCATATAATGAACGGGAATATTGGCGGATTTTAGTGGTGTTATCACTTCCTTCATAAGTTTGGGAAGATGTTCATCACATACTTCACATTTATTCCACCTAAGACCGACGATTTCCAAGTCTCCACAATATCCATTATCTATGCATTTTTTGGTCGCAGAAATCATTTGATATTTTACATCATTTTTTTTCTTAATATCAGCTTTGGATAATTTCTTTTTTGGATTTTGGAATCCGAACGCAATTTTTTCGCTTTTTTGTTTCGATCCATTACAATCAGAATTGGGATTATTATAATCTAGTTTGCAAATATCCTTCATATTCGATCGTCATTCACTTGATTAATTAATTATAAATATACCTCAATAAAAAAGTATCGATCTTTTTCTTTTTTTGAAGAAGAAATTACAAATCATTTTCATCATCCTCCAAAACCACAGAATATCTATTGATATCTACAGATACTTGAGATGGGATCAGAACATCACAAAAACTTTCATCGCACTGCACAAGAAGTTTTCCTTGTTGGGAGAGTTCGTTGGCTACATCAGCTCTCAAGATGTAAGTGACTCCTTCTTGATTCTCGCTTTTAGTTGCCATATAACGATTAAAACCATCTATCCACGACACTTGGACTTGTTTAGGTATCGGCTTTCTATACGACCCCTTTAAACCACCCCAAGATTTAGAGAGCTTATTTAAAGGTTTCTCTATATCTTTGAGGTTTGATTTGGATGGGAGTTGAGTGATCAATCCTCCAGATTCTGTAATCTCTAGTTTGTCACGATCTATAATGTAACCACGAAAATAGTTCTGAGGTACTGTAGATACGGATATATGTCCTTTGATTGTAGACCTAGGGTGGCAAAGTGTTTTAACTCCGCGTTTTGTTATTGATTCGATGATATCGCTAATCTTCTTCATTATTTTATTTTTTTGCGTTCCTCATATTTTAAGGTTACTACTAAGGAGATTAAAAACAAAAAAAGATTTTTAAGTGCATAAGGATACAAGCAATTATGGAAATAGACAATAAAAATATAGATCATCCATCTATAATTCGACCAACCCATGAAATAAAAGTAAAAATTTCTGTCCCTTCGCCCAATACACCCGAGGCGGAAATTTCAACGATATTTGTTTTAAAAGAGATTCATAAAGAGCGAATCGGAGAAGATTATGATGTAGAAGAACGAATCGTCATAAGTTTTCGATATATTAATCCTATAGATGATGCGGAAGCTTATAAATCATTTGGTCTCGATATATCTCATATATCGCGGAAATTCGATCTGTCTCAGATCTCTCAATATTTCCAAATTTATATGTCGTCGGAGGTAGCGGACGCATTTGCAAGAGTGATTTCGGATAAAATTCCTTTGACCCAAGAAATAGAAAACATAACATTTTTTATACCAGAAGAAGTAAGGGATAATCTTAAATTTGAAGAAGAGCATTGGTTAGTTGCACTTAAACAGCTCGTTTTTTTTGAAGGGGTACTGCAATTAGGATTTATTCATACACATACCATACGAAAAGAAGAGAATATTAAAGACATACTCAAAAACATGGCAAATAAGCGCGATATGATAGAAGTCCACAGTTTATTTAACGATTTTTCCGAAAAGGCATTAGAAATAGGAATGGATATACAATTAGATCCCATAGTATTGTCGAATACGACCGAAGAGATGTTGGAAAAAATGCTCGCGATTGAACATATCGGCGACGATTATCTAAAAATTCCCCAAGATCCCATCACTTCTATCAATCTGTCTATGTCACAAAATGACGCTGACTCTTTTTCATCATTAATATCTTCATTATCAATTATATGAATTAAGCAAAAAAGCTATTTGTTTCAAGAGTTTATCCGCAGATATGAATGAATTTATTTGAGTATAAGTCGCTCCTCCTTTTTCGAAGTTATAGTGGACTTGTATGCCGTTCCGTATCCACATTATAATAGAGGGCACAGTATCAACCCCTAATTCCTTTTGAAGGTTGTCTTTTGCCCTGTCCAATTTAACAAACATTACTCCGCGAGACGATAATTTTTTTTCCAAAATCTCAAGTTCCTTTTCTTGCTCTTTGCAGGGCTTTTTTCTCTTATTATAAATTAGAGCGACCGTGATGCGATTAACACGAGCAATCTCTCCTAGCTCTTTAAATCGTATCTTCTTTACCATACAAATATTGTTGTACTTTATCCTTTAAATAGTAATAATTGATAAATAAAGTATGTCTAAAAAACAATTTTTAGTAGAGCCACGAGTAGTAGAAGAATTTTCAGTTTATATCGACGATCCCTTTGATCCCGAACATCATAAAGTGAAAATACAGCGGATAGACGGCGCTTGGGAAGACCAAGACTTCTATGAGTTTGTAGATATCGAACAGCCCAAAGGGAAAGACCCTCTCGTATCTGTAATATGTCCACACGATCCCGATAAATGGGGAAGTATGAAATGTTCCATATTTGCTAGAAATAGTGTAATAGACCCTCTTTATACACTTACGGTAGATTATGATATAGGAAAAAGTAGAGTAGCGACTTTCCCTAGCATCGTAAAAACAGTCACTGAGGCAAGAAAATTAGTCCCCGCGGTATTGAAAGGAAATCTTAGAGACAGCGAAGAGTTCTATGATCTTAGAGATGAATTATTTTCTTAAAATTGTTTTAGATCATATCTTTTAAATAGTAACGATTTGAAAAAATGGTATGATTATAACAATACTCATTTTCGTGGGATCTATCATTGGATTCACCCTATTATATTGGTTAGGATTACCGTTGATTATACCACCTGATATTCTTCCGTGGGTATTTTTTCTGTCCTTCACAATTTTGAATGCAACTGCAATTCTTCTCAGTTATATTTATTTTGATTCCACACGATGTTATCAAGATGAAGGAAATCCTATAGCAATGATTTTGTATTATATTTATGGTCATAGAATTGCTCATATCATATTGGTAGTATTTAGAATTTTTTCCAACATCGGTTATTTTTTCGCCGTATTCGGTTTAGATGCAACGATTTTTGGTATTATATTCAATTATGCACCACAACCCTATCTATTTTTAGCGATTCCTGTATCGATATTTGCCACAGAGATGCTATTTAATATCTATGCTATTACCAGTTTCGGAGAAGATCGATGCACGACTATACAGCCGATGTTTTGTGATTGTGTGGGTCAGCCCAATTGCTGGTGTGAGTTTAAAGATTAGTATTGGTGATAATAAATGGGAATAATAGAAGGATCATATTCGATCAGGACATTAAAAATGGGTGTTATCATATCTTTTATATACTAGGAATATAATAATACTACAATTAACAACATATTAGGTGTTGAGATGGTTATGATAAAAGGCGCATACGATTGGTTGGAAAATGGCAATGACGAAAAAGGCGAAAGTTTAGATCAGTATTATTCAAAATATAATTGTAAATATAGAAAAAATGCAGGAGATAAAATAATCGTCTCCTGTAAAATCGAACAAGGACCTACTATAATTACCAACGCCCGAAGCTCGATACAAGGAAATATTCCGACGATAGATCCTCGGTTTTATGGAGTTAAAGGATTTTCCTTTATATCCGAAAAAACGACGCCATTTATGAAGAAGAAAGAGAGAGAACGAAAATTAAGAAACGAGATATCACATATCTTTGATTTTATTCGCAATCCTTTGGTGTGAATCATAGATTTTTTATAGGTATTCCTTTGAATGTTTTTTCGTGTTTCCAATAATCTATATAACTTTTAATCATATTAGAGATATTTTTAAATTCCTTTCTACTGCCATTATCTTCTATAAATAAATACCGAAGAGATTTTTGGGATACGATATTCTTAATTATTTCGTATAATTCAGTTATGAATGGATGATCGTCTTTATCATATATAAATATTATATCTATATCCAAATCCTCTATGAGGATAAATTCTTGTATGAAATGGTCACCTATAGCTATAAGATCTATCCTTTTTTTAAAAAGGTTAAAAATTTTGTTTGCGAATGAATTTAATGCAGATATAAGACCCGAAATTAATCCATCTATTTTTTTATCTCCTTTCACTGAAAACAGATGGTGTCCGCTGTTAAATCTGTATACCAAAATATATGAAATCATACTCAAAAGATGTTATGGTTATTTATAAAATAATTCACATTAAAATTCAATCCTGCAAAAAAGACCGCCCGTTCTGTCGGTGCATATAACCCTGAGGAGATGCTGAAATCCCCAACCAATAAAAAACCCAATCAAAAAAGTTATAGGGAGCGTAAAGAGAAAAAAAGCGAAATTGACCACTATACTAGGCTCAATTCCGAACCCCACCACTATTATGAATCCCACAGAAACTATGCATATTCCCACAAGCGTTGAAAAAAATCCAAGCCTAGAATGTCGCAATCCGATATAAAATGCAAGAAAAAATAAGGGCAACAACAAGATAAATGCTAAGGGGTGCTCTATTATCAAGCCCCCCAGATTGAAGTTGTATATCCCCAACACATTTTCTATGGCTGTTAAACTATCCAAGAAGAATGCGAATGCATCGGTGATGAATGACAAAATACCCATAGAAATGTATATCATTATTGTAATTTAAAGATATACTATAATAACCAATTGTAGGATAACGACGCTACATAGGATTATTATGGAGTAATTTTAAAAATCTCAATATTAGTTTCGTCACTTTTTTTTCCAAATCGTCCAGCGGATTGAATGTGTTTATAGTTTTAATATTATATCCATCATTATGCAGTTTTGAGAACATTTGTCGATAAACATTATCAATTCGTTGCATAACCTCCAATTTTTCAGGAGCTGTTTTTTTGCGACCTTCCTTTTCAATCCGTCGTAGTGCAACTTCTGGGTGGGTTAATAAGAAAAAAATAATATGAGGTCGGACGGCAAATTTCTCGTTGTCTTGAATAATTTTCATCCAATCCAACCCTTCCGCGCCTTGATACGCCGCTGTAGAAAAATAATAGCGGTCAAGTAACACTATTTTCCCTTCATTTAAAGCAGGAATTATCCTTTTTTCCACATCATCTTTTCGGTCTTTCATAAATAATTCCACTTCTTCTTTTGGAGATAATCGCTCTCCGCTTTCAAAGACAGCACGAATTTTTGCTCCCCATTGCATATCGGTGGGCTCTCGAAACCAAACCACTTTTTTCCCTAGATCCTTAAGATGTTTCTGAACTCTCTTGGACAAAGCCGTTTTTCCGCTTCCATCTATACCTTCGAATACAATTAACATATTATATGTTGGGATCGCGAAGTTATATAAGAAGTTATATTTATATATTTATTTTTTTATATTTACCACACCTTTAAATAGGGACAATAAAAGTCAAACCTATACCTAAGAAGGAATATAATAAGATGTGGAAACCAAAAAAATATCCAACATTGGAAGAAACAGGTATCATAAGAGAAGCCATTTTTAATAAGGTGGATAATAACAGTATCGTTTACGACCTCAGCGGACCCAACGATCTCATCTCTAAAGGAAGGGGCTACGCTTCTTGTAAGAAGATGATGACCACAAAAGACGATATTGCCGATTGGAAAGGTATTGATTGTGTAGTGATGAATTGTTGGACTGAAGAAGAGGAATGTGACCGCTCGATGAAGTTAAAAAGAGTCCATATATATCAACCCGAAAGGAGAAAAAAAATACTGATTTCAGATTACGATCGGGATAATATAGCACACATTAAAGGTAAATTATAACATTCGGAACATTTCGCTCATAGAAACAGGCTTCGGATCTTGAAATCCTAATACACTTCCCGATTTGTATTTTTCTTTCAGTCGTTGTTCTATCTTAAATTCAATGCCGTTTATTGCATATACCACTTGAATCGTGTCGTGATACGAACCGTCCCGCCATACGCGACTCATTCGTTGTTCTCTGGATCGGATGGAAAACGGATAATCGTAAAATATCATACAACTTGCGTCTTGAAGATTAATTCCTTCCTGAAGTTTGTCAGTAGTCACCAACACTTTCTTCGGCTCTTTATTATATCTCAAGATGATTGATCCATCATCATATACCGCCTTATAGAATCCGTCGTTGTTTATTTCGGTTACAAAATCGGCTATTTCTTTGGTATCAATATTATCGTTCACGCATATGGTGATGATTCCCCCTTTAGATCTCGGGAGCTTGGTAGCCAATGCGGTATAGAAGAAGTTGTGTAATTCTTCACTTCCCACCTTACCCATAAAAACTCTAAATAAGTTATCTGTCTCCCGCCGTTTCACCAAGAATTTGGATATAGCTGACCACGGCATCCAAAACCAATCCAAAACTTTTTGTACATCCCGATCCCGAAATCGTTGTGATTGCCTTAATGCATCAGCTTCTTCTTCAGTAAGTTTATTACTCTTTCCCATAATTAATTTGGCGTCAATTCCCCGATCAATGATATCGAACACCAGCTTTTTGTTGGGTTTTATTTCCGTGCAAAATATGACAAACTTATTATTTCCCGTCCGTTTTAATAAAAAATCAATTATTCTACTATTTTTTGGTGATTCGCTGGCTTCTTTTGATAATTTTTCCAACTCATTTATATTCAGTTTGTAGTGATCTCTGAGTATTTCATATACTTTTTTTTCCCCAGTTTGGTATTTATCGATGCGATATCCCATTGATTGTGATCCGAATGCGCAGAATCGCCTCAAATCTTGCCATACCATTACCATTGTCGCTTTTACTGAATAATATTCTTTTTTAAGGGCTTCGTCCATTTCCCAAGGTTTGGGATAAGTCTGTAATTCTTCTATCAACCCGCTGAGAATCGTCCTGAAATTATCAAACACCACCCGATCTACTGGACTGAATTTCGTATGTATTCTAGTTTCAATCAATTTTGGCAGACTTCCCGCTACATCAGATTTGCTGTGGTATGAAATCTTGGGAACTAAATATTTTAGCGCAATTTTACTTATTTTTTTCCTAGCTTCTTCTTTTATAGTATCCTCTCGCTTTTTGTTTGATTTTTTAGATTCTTCCTTTTTTTTATTCTTTGCGATGAGCTTATACATCTTGGTTTTGAAGTAATTCTTACTAGGCGCGGCAGGAGGATCAATTACATTCAAAATATCAAATAGCTCTTCATATTTTCCATTAGGCATTGCAGTTCCAGTTAGAGCTATCCGCACGGGAGCGGTAATAGATAATGATGCTTTATATGATAAATTATTCTCCTTACAACAATGTACTTCGTCGAATACCACTGCGTCAAAATGAATATCTTTTGTAAATTTCTTTTCCTTCACAAAATCTTTTCTAAATAACGCCCATGTGGTGCATATAAATCCATTTTTTTCATATTCACTTTGATGTTTTTTGATTTCTTGTCGATCTTCTTTTTCTATTCCTAATCGTTCGGCTCTACCAAATTTTTCCCCCGATACAGTGTGTATTTCGACGCCAAATTTATCATCTCCTTCACCCTTTACTTGTTCTGTATATTGAGCATTCGGAACAACCCAAAGAATTCTATTTACAACACCTTCTTTGTGCAATTTATAGAGAATGATTAAAGAGCTCACAGTCTTTCCCAAACCTGCAGAATCACCAATCAAAATCTTATAATTTCTTTTGTCGGCGATTATTGTGTTGTTTATTTGGTGTGAACGAGGTTTTACGCGCATCTCCCCAAACTTAACAGTAGCTTGTCCATTGGGATCGGGATATAAGTCATCAAAATTCACTATAACATCGTAACCTTTTTTTTCTAACCAATTTATAGCTGAGATTACCATAAAACGATATTCTGTGCTAAATTTACGCATCGATGTGTTGTTTTCGGAATCTACCATAGCGAGCCAAAGATTGTAATTGAGGCTATTTCTAATGACCCAAGGTTTTAGTGGATAATTATTAAAGGTGAAATAATAAACGCCCATTTTCTTTGACACAACAACTCTACATATTTTTTTGTAAAGTGATTTGGCACGATCCGTCAGCGAAATTTCATCATTTAATACCTCTTCAATTTTTCTGAGCGTAGGACCTTGTATCCAATAAAATCCTCTGCTCGCCACAGTTAATCTTTTAACCAATTTAGCTTGAGTAGGGAGTAGTCGAAGTCCAAGTCTGTCATTGACTCTAATCATATAATATAGTATGCAGATGAGTTTAAAAATCAAAGAAAAAATTATGGTGTAACAAAATCAGCAAGACGCCTTCGATAGAGAACTTTGCCTTCTTGAGGAGTTATAGAAAATTCTTTGCCCGATGATACGGGAGGTTTCCACACCATATTTTTGGTGATTATTAATGGTATATCTTTTAAGGCGATCATTCGTACCTCTTTTTCATTTTTACTCATAATTAATCATCTTTGCCATTCCTTTCTTTATAAGTCGGGTCGCAACACCTTTGGGAACGGTAAAAGTATCTCCTTTTTGTTTGGCTTCTATCCATTTGTTGTGTTCCCCATAGAATCTGCCGAATGAATATAACGCCTCTAATTCAGCCTCTTCATCCATAAATAACTCAGGGAATTCAAGGTGGGCACATCCGTCCCATCGAGATGGTACATCTATTTGGTGATATTGCTTAGAGTGATATTTCCGAATATATGATAAAGCTAATACAAATTCTTCTTCTGTACAATCTAGTTCATTAAAAATCCACTTTACATTCAATTTAAAATCTGTGTTGTCCGATGATCTCATTCGGGTTATCATAAGTGTCACAAACTTATTGAGAATAACTACTGCTAATCTCTGATCTTTGTCCGAATATATCATCACTTATCTATGTCACCATATAATGATTATTTTTTATTACATAAAAATTTTGAATTGTGTGCCGTCGCGCCCCGTTCATACCATTTTTCGGTCGTTATACGGTCGTTAATATTTTCTCTTTACTTGTTTTTGTGTTCGTTGTTGAAGTCACATTTGTATTGGGTTTGGGATCATAATTACCCTTTGATTTAGATTGCTTGATCGCTTCTTTAAAACTATTAGCTCGTACCCATCCTTTCCATCCTAGATAATACCAATTTTTATCTTCGATATAACTTTTACATTCTTGTGAAAGGGGATTTACTTTACATACAGAAGGAGGCTCTATATCTCCGAGTTTTATCTTTCGTAATTTAGCACCTTCTTTAATATTGAATTCCATCCCTATATCTTCAGATAATTTTCTTAAATCATCTCGTGTGATTGCTCCTGATAACGACTTCATAGTGACCCCGTCGTTATTGGTAAGGAATGCCCTGAGGTTATATTTGTCCGCCCACTGTTCCACGGGATTTGATTTTTCTATATTGGGAAGATATACGCTACACAAATCACCACTACATTTAACTTCGTCTACAGACGGGAGTTCTTCACATATTCTCTCTCCATTTGCCCTATTGAAGCATATGACTTTCTTCTTTTCCGATGAATTGTCTGAAAGGGGTAAATCAATTCCAAGACCTGCAATGATTCCAGTTAGTTGATTTTCAATATCATCTAGTGACTCCATATCTCATCTATTATTTTTTTGTAACTATTAAAAAACAATAGGTGAAGTAACTTTTTATCATAAAAGAGAGAGATTTCTCCAATAATTAGGAATATTTTTAAATATCCGTTATTCATACATACAGAAAAAGGAAATTAGGAAAAAATAATGTTATATCATAAGATTTTTTTTCTTAAAATTAAGATCATTGGCTATATCTTCTATTTTTTCTATCAAATATTCATGTGTATCTTTTTCGTTAAATGTTTCGAAATGTATTCTGTCATCGGCATCTATAACTTTGAGCCCGATGGATTTCAGTGACCCTATTAAATATAGAATATTTTTTTCAGTTAAATCATTCTTAAAAAAAGTGCCCTTTACAAAACTGTTATTTTTATCAATATAGTAGTATCTGCGCTTAGCGCTCAATATTAATTCTTTACCAATTTCCGTAGTCACTCGGCGTATTTCACTATCCCAAGAATTATTATCCATTTTGTGACCGCATTGCCTACAATATAAAGATTCAGAGTTCTGTTTACTACCACAAATGGCACACACATTATCTTCGGTCATCCAAACGGATCGCAATGCGCTTTTGGTAAATGTCTCTAAATTTTCCGCTATTCTCTCTAGCGCAGAGATAAATAAAAAAGTAACTAATTCGCTGGAAGTGGAAATAAAATTTTTAAGTTCTTCGTCCCGAATGATACCAATGGTATATAATGCATTAAATGTCATTTCCACATCTTTTCTCTTCCATCCTTCTGTAGATCTTCTGCGCGGAATTTTTTCGTCGCTATTTTCACTATTTTCATATAACATCACGAAAATGAAACTAATGAGATTACTTTTGTTCAAATTCCCCATTACTTCATCTACTAGCGCAAATGCCGATTTCGATTCTTCTTGAAGAATAGAGGATAAGCGAATGACCTCTTCGTCAAATTTTCCTTTTTCTATCCTTTTCATTTTTAAATATTGTGTGTCTTAAATAAATACTGACTTGAATTATAAAAAACTTATGTTGTGATAAATTAATATAAATCATATAAAAATAAGGAGATGCAATCTAAAATGGCTCGCATATTCTTATTTCGGGGTTACATCTTTTGGTCGTATCCCAGCGGATTAATAATCCTGTTATCTCAGCACCTATTAATACACTGATTGCGATTACAAACCACCATAATTTATCTAATAAGTCGAAGGGGACGGTGGTATTCAGGAGATACCAAGCGATCCAGAAAAATGCGAACGAGATAGTAGGAACAAGAGACCATTGCCACCTTTGTGTAATTGCCACTATAAGAGCGATAATCGGACCTACAACGAGAGCTATTATATATATTATATCTATAATCATTTTTTCTTATCACTTGATGTTATTTTAATGTTATCATATTTTAGTAGTATTTAAAGATTATGCATATTATGTAACCAACGATGCTCGATTGACGGAATAGAGATATAGACCACTCATAGTGAGAAGTAAACTAGCGGAAAGTACCACCGATATCTGCACCCATAAAATTTCTGGGGCATCTATCAAGTATTGAGTAGAATTCCATGCCATAATTAAATCACTTGATCTGTTTTCTCCGAGAAGTCCGTAAATGAGACTGGTGATAGGAAAAAATAGAATCATTCCCGTTAATTTTACTGCGCAGAACCAACCGAATGCTTTTTTTATCATTTCCATATGCATTGTCAAGTTTCTCACGCCATCCAAAAAAACGGGCTTTACTTCATATTTAATGTTAAATACAAAAATAAAGAGAATCAAACCTTCCACAAATATACTAGGACCGATAAATACCAACAAATACCACCAAAACGGAGCGTCAATCGGAATTTTTACGAAAGTAACTCCGCTATCTATTGTGATTTCCATTCCTCCATAGTCATAACCAAAAAACAAATAACAGCTCGCTTGAAATGTTTCGTGTAACAAAGTTATAATGAATCCTGCAAAGGCAAAATAAATAAAAAAAATCACCGCCGACATCAAATGATGACTAATGTATCGACCTTCCCAAAGATTGCATTCTTTTTCTAAGATCAATTCATCGGAGTCTTTAATATCTAAATCTTTGATATATTTTTGGGTATGTTTAAATGATGATTGATGTGTCCAATCACAATTTATCCCATCAATACATATTCTTGTTTTCTTAGTCATAGGGACACACCCATTCTCCATTTATCAGTTGACATTCACTATCATTTTCGGGAGACCATTTTGACTGCTTTCTTTTTTTTCTCCACCATAGAATTATAAGAATTATAGCGAATGCAATAGATATCCAAAATATCAATCCTATTCCAAGGAATTGATAAGTTATCAAAAAGTTTAATATATAGAGATAGAAATTTGACATACCTAATCCCAGAATAGTAACTATAATCCACGCGCTCACCAATTTTTTCAATTTCAAATACTTTCTATCTTTTTCTGGATTAATACCGACCGATGATTTCAGAGCTATCCAGATAGGCAAGAAAACGATAAAGAATGTAGCGACCATCATAAGATCAATACGACCATCAGAAACTCCCATAGCGAACAAAGCATCCCATACCAAAGGCGGTGAAAGATATAGAGCGATAGTGGGCAATTCAAATATTGTATATTGGTTTAAAGTTTCACTTCCGACGCTCGCCACAATTATTGTATTTACAATGTAAGTGGGAATTGCGAAGTAGAAAATGCCGATAATCGACGGAAATGACTTCTTCAAGAGCCACTTTATCAGTATGATTGCTAAAATGAGGATAATAATAATTATGAAGCCCCATTGCATAATTGTCTCTAATAAGCCGTCCTGAAGAATCATACTAGGTCACAAAATATATATTTATAATCATATCTACATCTCCACACTTAAAAAATGAGGGGAGATAACATCGTTCCATCATACTTTTTTTAAGTGAGAAATGTAAAAGTTGATATATGAGAGAATTAGAACTGACAAAAACCGAAGAACGCGCAAAACAATCTTATCGCAGAATAGCAAAAAACATATTCGAATCGACTACCTTAAAGGAAGGTAGTGATAATAGACTTTCGAGGGCTCTAAAGCCATCTTCTATAGATTATGTTCACGAAACAGGTAAAATTCGATTAGAAGATATTAACGGTCTCGGTCCTAGTAGGGAAAAGAAAATTGCCACAATAGGAATATGGGATATAAACGATCTATATGACGAGTATGAAAACGGACATATAAAAGAGTTGTTAGCCCTCCAAAAGGACGACAATGCATTTACACCCGCCGTGCTAGCTAAGGCAATATCTACATCACCCAAGATGCCCGAAGAAGATGTTGGTCTTGGCATCGTTAAGGTAGTGACTCCCGATGGAACAATAGAAGAACGACGAGAGAGATTTTTTTTTGATATATTCAAAAAAGAAGTAAATGCAAAGGGACTTTCTCCCGAGAAAATAAAGGAAGAAGGACTGAAATTGAGCACCGAAGAAAAACAAATGAAAGAACTATTAACGGATGATCAAGTGGAAGAATTGAGAGACAAGTTCAAGAATTCATATTCCGTAGAAGGCATCCAGAAGAAGTTGGAAGATACAAAAAAAGCTATGAAAGTCACCGATATAGAATTAATTCCCTTTGCGATTAAGAAAGGAGATATGGTCAAAGGAAGAAGAATTAACGAGATAGAGAAATATTTGGAACTTTTTGGTGTTGATAAGAATTCTGATTCGAAACTTACGCTTGAAGATCAGGGGGCATATCTCAAACGCGAATTAATCGAAAAATTCAGAGCGTTAGGAAGAAAAAAACCCGAATTAGCCCCAATAATCCGAGTGGGTCTCGTAGAAGTTGCTCCCACTGGAAGAAAAGAAAAAATAGAAAAATCGATTCTTGGTTTGGTAAAAAAAGACTTAAGACCAGAAGCAAACAATACAATAAAAGCTCTATTAGACCGCTCAAAAAGAGTTCTTAAAAAATTGACGAATGAAGATGAACTCGCTAAGATAGCTACCAAAATGGTAAAAGAGGGAACTTTGAAAACTGACTCTATTGTTGCCGAAGTACCTTTAACCAATTTATATCCTTCCGAAGATGAAATCAAAAAAGAAATAATGAAACGGCGAAGTGTGGTAATAGGGACTACGGCTAATCCAAGAATACCAGACTATATAGATTACATAATTAGATTTCCCAGAGAGAGCGATAAGTCTTACAATAAAAGATTAATGGAAAAATCGGGTCATGTGGTATTTGAAAATAAACCTATTGTTAGGGATAGAATGAATTTAAAGGTTCCTATTCGAGGCGGAAAAGATTTTTCTGATGATATTAATAAAGCCGTTCAGATTTTGGGTTTTAGTATAAAGAATGGATTTGCCCCTAAGGGATATCAATATAAAGATCCCGAAGTAGTTACGAACCACAATTCATTTCATGTATTAGTAAGACCTCCGAGTGAATTCATAAACACAAAAAATAAACCTCACGACTTTTCCGATGAGGGCGATGTATTTACATTCGTAGTTAAGAAGGGGACATCATTTTTGCCAAACTTGGGACTTACCAATATCCTAAAAAATGACGAGGGATATGTTACGAGTTTATGTCCTCCGACTGCCGATGGACTCATAAAGAAAAATAGAGCGATGATGCAAGGCGTGGCTATGGGTTTAGATTCTATAAAGTTAAATAGAAAAGTAACGGGTATCACTGATAAAGATGACGGCGTTATGACAGCGATGTGCAAACTAGCCAAATCAATCAGTCCCACGGTTAAGACCGATGATGGAAAAATTTTAAAGTTTGGAGATTGTCGTATATGGAAGGAAGGGGATTTAGCTACAAAGATTATAGCGACAACAAAAACACCAGAGTTTAATAAGGCTAAGAAGAAAGGTGCTGGTAGAAAGCTAAATATTTTATTGAACGGATATCCCGATTCTGATAGATACATTAAAAAAAGGAAAAATGAAGGTAAGAGAATTACTACCGAAATGTCACACGGATACGGAGATATTGTGAATGAATTGGCACTCTATGAAAAAGAAGCACATGAATTAGAGGTAGAAAGAGATATAAATGCCAAAAATGGAGTCTATATAGCTAACAGACGCATTGGATGTACGGCACATAAAACAATCGAAGATGATGGCAATGTTTTTATTCAAGTAAACAAGTTGTCTCAGGCGGGAAAAGACATTGAGAAATATTTGTCGTCCGTATGCCCGACAATGGAAAAAACTTGTGTTTTGGAGAATATCACTATTCATCAGAATCTTACCGATAACATCGAAGGAACAAAAACACCAGGCATTTTGAAACGCATTTATGACAGCAATCCCAAACCGACGGACGCAGATCTAATTGATGAGGCGTTGGTCGTTACCAGAAAAAAAGTCTTCAGATCAGGTGAGAGGTTGGAGGGCGGAACAAAAGAAGATCGACGCGCCATCCGAGAGATGATGATGGGAAGTAAGCATATCTTGAGTCTTGAAAAATGGGATTTTCTCGATAAGCTATAATTCAACATGGATTGAAACAAGACATCAATGCTTGTTTATGTTGGTCGTTCATAGGGATTTTGTTTTTCTTTCTATGTTCGGGTAAGGGCAAAAATAGACAGTTAATCAGCACAAAATTTTCAAACCAACATTCTATGTTGATACAATTGTATTGTATCAGTAAATTTAACCTAATTATGGTATGACAATAGTAAATTATTTTGTCGGAGGCGCGTTCATATCGATTTATCAACAAATCATTTACGGCATCTTCTGTCATACCTTATTGCAGTATCAATGTTATTTAATAAGAGTGGATAAACATCTCCGTTTTACATTAATGTAAAGCCATTTTTTTCTGTAGTGCTTGTAAAGTAATAGCCTCGTCATAAGATATATTGTATTTATTCATAATCTCTTCTATTGATAATCTCTTTTTTGAAAACCACATTGGATGTTGGATACGACCCGTTATCTTCTTGGTTAAGGTTGAAAGAACGCGGATTATCTCGAGGACTTGGGGATACATTGACCACTCCATAAGTTCCATAATATGACCCCAAATCATATCGGATTCCGCCATCATTCGATATGCAATATTGACTGAATTGGACGGAATTCCATTAATTATGTTTTCGAATATCCATAAACAAAAATTATCTAAAGGAACGGGTATGGATCGCATAACTTTTTCCGATTCATCTGGATATTTTACTTTGAAGAAATTATCAATAGCTTCAAATAGAGATTGTAATTGATCTCGGTTTGATGGTAATTTATTATTTAAATCATTGATCGCCGCTCGATAATCTCCCATTGATTTTATGGCTATAGATTTTATTTCATCTTGAGAAATGGCGATTTGTTCTACTTCAGCTATTCTATTCAATAATTTTATTACAGACCCATCGGAAGCGGGCTTAACTTCATAAGATTTACACGCATTATAGATGGGTTTCAAATTCTTTTTCCACTCATTTTCCACCAACACAATGGGATAGGAAGTAGATTTGATAACTTTTAAAATCTCTCCCACCCCACCTCTTTCGACTTTTCCGCTGATTCCGTCTACTTCGTCCACCAATATCATTTTTTTAGTCGTGTTAGTTGTGTTAGCAGTAAAATAAGAAGTTACATCACGATATTGTGTAGCGGGAGCTACGATCTCTCTAATTTTAGCGATAGTTCGGGAATCACTTGCATTAGATTCCACTACGGGAATGTTCAAATCTTTTCCCAATGCCAATACTGTAGTAGTCTTACCGATACCATGTTTTCCTCTAAGAATGATGGCGACTTTTTTTGTATTTGGTGTTTTTGGTTTTTTTCTTTTACTTTTGATAACTTTTCTGTTATAAGCTTTGATTTTTCTATTTTCTTTTTTAATTTTTTCGAGTTCAGCAAAAGCGTCTTTTAGAAATTCCTTTAAAACTCGAAGTAGCTCGCCATCCCCTTCTAATTCTGATGTGTTTTTTGGTCTGTATTTTTCCGTCCATACTTCCATACTAATACATACAACTCTCTACTATGATTTTATTACATTTCCTACAAATAATGAATACATCGTCCGCTTTATGAATTCTCGTATCCCCCGTTATTTCCAGTATAGTATTAGACCCCTTTTCCAACTCCATCCAAACGGGCGATATACATACATAGAATTCTTCGTCGTTATCACAATCTTCACACCTTATTAAATGTTCGGGCTCGGCGTCGATTATCTGCTCCTTTATATCTTCTTTTAAGTGATCAAATACCAAATCTTTCCCTCTCGGTTTTTCAAATACATCAAGAGCTCTTGAAATATTCCTGATCGCTATGTGTCTATTTTCTAAATGGTCAATTTTAAATAGTAATTCGCGAATAATTTCTTTAAGCTTTTTTATGATATCTGTTCTTAATCTCTTATCTTCTTTTTCTATCTCTTTAATACTCATTTATCGAATCACCTCAATAGTGCCTATATATTTCAGTATTATGTCTTTATGTTCTGCCGTCATATCAAATGTAAGTATAATTTTGTCATTTTTTGGGTCTTCTGCTCGAATGTTTTTAATTTCCATAGTCATTTTACCATAGGACATTACTCTTCCTAACACTCTCCCCATTATATGAGCTATATCAAATCCCAACGGAATGGGTATATCAGGATTAAGTTCTTTTGCCATCACTTCTAATGATCGTATGACTATATGATTCTCTGTCCTGCTCACAACTTCATATAAATCATCATTGTGGAGCATATACTCAATCTCTTCCATTAAGATATCGGTATGATTCTCTTTTTCGCTCATTATTATCACATATTCATTAATATATTTATTAATTGCATTCTTTGGTTTTTTCCTCTCAATAACTTAAGCTCTTCCTTTGCCATATATTGTAAAATTTCGTCTATATCTTCTAAATTCTGTAGCACCAATTCACTATTAATCTCTGAGTATAGTTCCATAGGGCTCATTACTTTGAGAAGCTCGTTCATTTTATTCATCACCAATGCATATGATCTATCGAATGCTGATTGAATCAACGGAATTGTGGATGTAACAGCATTTATTTGTTTTTTCTTAACTATTTCGCGGGTAATTTCCCCTTCCTCTATAAAATGTAATTGGAGTGCGTTTATGGAAGCTCCTAAGTTGCCCTTGTATATTGAATATAACAATTTAGACACCTTTAGTGGAATTTTTATTCCTTCGTTATTTCCCACTCGTTTTATCTCTTCTAGAAAGTCGCCTATTTTTATCTTCTTAAAGGGAATATATACACAACGGGAAGTTATGGGGTCGATTATAGAACTGGGACCACTGCTTATGAAAATCATTCGACAATATTCGAATTTTTCCATAATTCTGCGGAAACTTTCTTGGTTGTCAATGTGTTGGAATTCCCTGATAACCATTATTTTGTAAGGAGTAATAACGGGTTTTGTGACAATAAAATCCATTGCTCGAGCATGTAAAAATGCTGGAAATCCAGATATTTGACCAGAATAATTACCAAGTCGTTTTTTAGATACCCGACCCTCCTTTTTGACATTTTTTTTCTCTTCGCTCGTTATGGAAGTTTCTCCTGTTATTACTTTAAATCCATCTGTATATTTTAATCTTTTTTTAGCAAGTAGCCGAGCAAAAGTAGTTCGCCCGCTTCCACTAGGACCGCTGAAGATAAAGTGTGGAATTTTCCCCTCCTTCATATTTATGAGTCTTTCCTTTAAATCTTCAGGTAAGTTTACTTTTACATCCTTTACTCTCTTGGGGGTATATTTAATAGACCATATTTTCATAATATCACCTTTTTTCCTGTGAATTTCTACTCATTATTATCACCGCCGAATACAAAGCACAATTTTGCTATACAACCCAATAATTGAATTTCTTGATTTCCCGACAAAGTCAATCGCTCATCATAATCCGCTATGATTCTACACATTTTCGCTTTGAGATTTTCTGACAAGTTGCTTTTTTCTAAAATATAATTTTCTAATTGCAATAAAAAGTGTCGAGGAGATACTAATTGCATTATGTTTAAATTTTTTAACACTTTATCATACCGACCTTTTATTATGGATAAATAAAAGGCGCGAAGAACAGACGGGTTAATGATCCCCAAAAGACTTCTAAATGATTCTATAGGTTTGGTTTTGTCGCACGCCTGTAATGTGTTTACCAATAATCTCACATCGCCATTACACGCCGAATTGGTAATTTTCGAAAACTTATCAAGAGTAATCGGCAATTCAAGTCTTTCTTCGGAAAGGATGGACGCAATTATGTCTTTTATGCCCGCATCGGAAATAGTTCCGAATCTTATTATAGCGCATCGGGATTGAATAGGAGAAATTATTTCAGAGAGGTAATTACATATTAAGATGAATTTACAATTTTTGTGAGATTTTTCTATAATTCTTCTTAGAGCTTGTTGATCTACCGAAGGAATATTGTCGGCTTCATCCAATATCACAATTTTGTCCTTTCCGTTTGGAGTAAATACACTTATAAAATTTTTAAGGATCGTGCGCAGAAATTTCATCCTAACTTCTTCGGATGCATTCTTCTCTAGTAAATTTGTAATTGCATCTTTTCCAAGAAGATCTTTTGCTATAATCTTTGCTATAGTTGTCTTGCCCGTACCTGGCGGACCAACAAAAATAAGATTTATGGGCATCCGACCAAGCTCCATTATTTTTTTTGCGATCTTAACGGCGATATCTTGATCTTGCACGGCATCCAACGATGTTGCTCGATATTTTTCTATCCAAGGCGCTGATTTGAACATTATAAAGTAAGCCTTCCACTTTTAATTCCTGCTATTAACCCTCTTAATTGTATTAATTCTGAGCCTCCGAGCCCTAGTCTATAGATCGTGTCAGAAGATAATGATGCAATTAACACCTTATCCATTTCATCGTAATCTCCAAATTTTGTTTCGTAAAATATCTGCATAGTCAATTCTTTACCCGATATTCCCGAGTTTAAAAAATTTTTGATTTTGGCAAGAGCTTGGGTGATCTCTCCATCAATTGCCAATTTAATCAAGTCTCTTATTTCCGTTTCATCTACAGAACCAGAAAGACTATATACATCTCTGGTGGAAATTTTGTAATTTCCCGATCCGTAAATCATTACTACGGCTTGAAGCATATTTATCGCCCATCTTAAATCTCCGTTTGATTTTCGGGATAAAGTTTCTACTGCTTTATCTGATATTATGACATTTTCCCGTTCTATAATAAACTCTAGTCTCTCTTCAATGTCATTTATAGAGAGAGGATCAAAATGAATGACAGTGCAACGACTTTGGATGGGCGGAATTATTTTATTAGCGTAATTACATAACATTATAATCCTACAATTCTTGCTATATTTTTCCATTGTCCTTCGAAGAGCTTGGAACGCGGGATTAGTCATATTGTCGGCTTCATCCAGTATAAGTATTTTAAAAGGAACTTGTGGAGATTTAGTAGTTTTACAAAAATCTTTCATTACAGTCCTGACCACACCAATTCCTCTAGCGTCGCTAGCATTGAGCTCTTTTAAATTTTCTGAAATTGTGTGTTTAGATAATCCACTATATAAATCATTGGTTAATGCTAAAGCCGTGGATGTCTTTCCCGTTCCATGCATTCCTTCAAAAATTAAGTGAGTTATATTTTTGGTTGCAACTTTTTCCTTTAAGTTTTTTATGGTTTCGTGTTGTCCTTTTACATCATCTAATGACTTTGGTCTATATTTCTCTACCCAAGAAAGTTCGGCAGTCATATTATAATAATAACACGATATATTATAAATCAAAATGGATCGATTGAGTATCTTGAGAAGATATTATTCCGCTCACTAATTAGTATTGAATTCACATTAAATCCAAACTACATTCTTCTTTATATGTTTTTAAAGAATCTGTTAATCTTTCCGCAAATATCTCAACGCTATTTAGGTGAATATTTCGTTGTTCTTTCCATTTGTCCATTAATTTAATAGTAGAATCAATGTGATCGATAGCTAAAGGATCGCACACTTCAACGAGGTAATTGATTTTATTAATACGAGAGTTCAATATTTTCAAAAATACCAATTCTTTGGGTGTAGTAGAATCGTTCATAATATCACCGTTTATATAAATTACGAATGCATTTGCGCTCTTCTCTTTTTAAAAGATCGTTTGAATTCTTTAAGAATAATTCTAAACCAAAATGCAGATTATTCATCTCTTTGATTTTATCCAATTCTAACCATTTATATCCATCAGATTCCCAACTATCTTGAGGTACAAACTCATTATCCACAATTCCTAAAAAGTTATGATAGCGAAATGATTTAGTAGGAGTTTCATATATATATGCAGGAATAAAATCCACACTCCCTTCGTATTCTGTCTCTTCCTCAATTTCTCTGTTGAGTGCATCTTCTATGGTCTCTTCTTCATCTACTTTCCCACCTACTATTCCGTAAGTATGCGGTTCATTGACGAATCTTGATCTTTTTTGTATCATAAATCGACAAGTATCTCGAGCCATAAATAAAGTCCCCGCCCCTATATCTCCCCAAAATGTATCTCCTGCTTTATTGTAATATTGTTCATACATATAGATCAAAACGCTTTTTCTCTAAATATACTAGGTATAGAACGAATTCAAATGATGGTATTTAAAAAAAAGGTAATAACAATTAAAAAATCATTTATTTTTCTAGGGCTTGTTTAACTTTTTCCAACTCAGCCATCCGTTTCTTTTTTTCTTCTTCACGCGCTTTCAATTCAGATTCATCTACTTTGGTGAGCTGGAATCCCCCTTCTATTTCGTTTTTTAGTTTTTTATCGATTGGTATTTTAACCACCTTATATAGATCTTAGAGATTTTTCAAGCTCTTCGTCCATTTCCTTCATATTATCTCCGATGTCTAATAAATCAGAATTCTCATTATCTTTATAGCACATCAATACGCTCATTTCATCATCACCATCACCCGCCGTGGTAATTCTGCAGTTATCATTTATTACCTTTACCTTAAATTTATCTTCTTCGAAATCAAATTCGGATGGGGTATTGACGGATTTTGAGACACTTATCCCTCCATCCGTAGCTTGATAAATTTTTTTGGTTGCGGGATTCATACATGCAATACCTTCTACACGATCATTAAAACACAATGCCTCTTTCCCCATTATGTTTGATATTTTATTGTAAACATCAAGCATATTTGGCGTTGGTTCTTTTTTTTTCATCTATATTCCTCCCGATTCGCTCCCTTCCAAAATATCCAGATATTGAGGAGATGTCCTTCGACCGCGGGCTATAATGTCGAATTTTTTGTCCTTTGCTGTATATTTGATAAGGGCGGGCACACCATCGACTGGAGGTAAATGCAAATTTTTTGCAAGTTGTCGCCCGCCTTTTTTATTAATATCCAAACTATAACAATCCATATTTTTCCCATCTTGTTTAATCACACTGCACGCAGATTCATACGCAGAACTCCCTATAAGGCTATGTCCACAATAATTTGCTCCCACGAATACCATGCCGTCTTTTTCCATATTTATATCGTCTTTATCGGAAATAGTTTTGACATTTCTTCCTATAAATAAGTCGTCAAGAGTAAACTCTTTTTTTTCTTCTGACATTGTTCATCTCAGTAAATTTTATTTTAATTACTATTGCGTCGGTTTAATTAAAAAGTTTTGTTGTGAATTCATTTATTATTTTAATCTCGAAATCATTTTTTCTGTCCAAATACCCTTCTTTTGTGAAAGGATGGAACTGACAGCGATGGAAGCAATCACCGAGGGAATCAAATAGGGCAGAATGAATCGGATCGGATTTATAAAAATTTCTTGTAATAGGATGGGCTCACCGAAGGACATTCCGAGCAACGCGTATATTGCCCCAAATAACAACGGTATTGCGACTGCACACACAATTGCTTTCCACCACAGCACCGCAACCACACCAACGATAAAGAGAGCGATTATAATAACCAAGAATATCCATGCTATGTGGTCTAAGGGGATTTCGTTACCAGATAGGACACCAAATATATCTCTTAGCCATACTAAATTTCCAAATCCAGATATGATATCAATAAAAAAATAATCCATAATTCCAATAACGATGATGATTATAAGCGCCCCAAGGGGTATTGCCCAAAAACTCCCTTTCGGCTCATCTAATCGACAAACACTTACTTCGTTTTTCATAATAAATTACCTATGAATAGATATGTTACAATTATATCGCCGATTTTTTTAAGATTAGGTATAGATCAAATCTTTGGTCATAATCTTTAAATAGAACGCCTCGATATTTGGATTAAAAAATTATTCAAAAGAGTGATAATATGATTTTTGATGATGAAGAAATTATTTTGGGCTCTCTCGTCGGGACCTCGAAATGTCAAATAAGATCTGAATTTAAAGGTCTTCCTAGGAAAGCGAAAAAAATGTGCAAAAACATCAATAAACAATGGAAAGGTGTAAAGGTCAAGAAAAACGATCCCGAACAAGAAGAAGAAAGAGCACAAGCGAGAAAAGAGGCTAAAGTAGATTGTGAAAACGCTACTTATAATATTCAGGGAAACGAACTTAAAATTTGTGAATGGAGATAAAAAAATTTTATTTTTTAACTTTTTAATTATACAGCTACATTGCTATATTTTATATAGTTCAGACCCCATCTTGACTTAATATGATAATACCATCTTCAGAAGATGAAGCTCAAAATCCCATTATGTTGAGCGTAGAATCTATACTCCAATCTCTCGATGAACTTGCGGATTTAGAAATTGAAAGTTTAATGACCGATCGCGAAGAACGAGGAGGGGTGTTATGTTTCGATGCGGACAAGAAAAAATATACCATCCAAAAAGTCGATGGCACAAATGATTCCGCCGTGAATTCGCCTTTCCTTACCATTGGACAAATCAGCAAATTATGTCCCGAAAATAATACGACTACTTTTTGGCATACACACGGAACTGCTTTGAGATCGTTTAGTGATATGGATAGATATTCTGCGGGTGATATGGCGGCAGGTGGATATAGAATAGGGCTCTGTTCACTAGGCATCGATGGGATACAATGTCACTACGCATTTACATCGATTCCAGAAGTGGTTAACATTGAATGGAATGGAAAAATGCGAGATCGTCTGAGGAAGAAAGCTAAGACAACTTATATAGTGGACAACTTGTTGTGCGATTCTGGTTTAAATTGTCGCGGTAGAAAATGGTCGGAAGGGATGACTAAAAAAACAGTAGGAGTATTTGATCAGGTAAATGCTTTGAAGGGGACTGCATCGTGGATAGATGACAACGGAATAGTAATAAATGCATCCACGGGATTGGAGTGTTTTGAGGTGCTGTCCAAAGATGGATATATATCATTAAATTGTTATGGAAGGGAATTCAACGGAGTGGATAAAAAAAACGATAAGAAAAAAGGATAATGTAAATAGGTTAATATGCGATGTTTATATGTATGAAAGCGAAGATCCCAAATATTACGGAACTTCCTTTGGACTGCAATGTTATTTTAACGAAAAAACAAAAAATCCTTACGATGGACTTCCGTTTGACAAAGTTATATTGACCGATATAAAAGAAGAGAAACATACTATTCATGGATTCGAGGCTGAATTTAATTTACCTAAAATATGCGAATATGAAATCTCACCAGAAGGCTATCGAGGAAATTTTAAAGAATTAAAATGTTATTAGGTGATGAAATGAAAAAAAAAGGGAACGACGCGATATTTTTGGACGCGGCTACTACGGATATATTAGAATCCGTTATAAATGATTTTGGTCTTAAGCTATCCGAAGAAGATATGATAGATTCCGAAGCCTATATATTACTGCATAGGGATAATCCCGACACAAAAGAAATATTGGGAAGTATAAATTTACGATTTCCATTTGAAATGGACGACGAAACGAAAAAAAATCTTAAAGAAAGAAATATCCCAACCGAAAAAGTTTTTCTAACTTGTTTCGGCGTTTTTGATGCATATAAAAAAGATTTTGATGTTTCTATTCGGTGTAATGCACGGAACGAACATGGATTTCCGATTTATTGTACTAATACAACTACAATGACAAAGATACAAAATACTTCGGATATATTGACAGAGAAAATTAAAAAAGAAATCAAAGAAGATGTAGAAGCATTAAAGATCGCTTAAATCCAATTCCAATTTGGGCATTTCTTTTATATATACTATATCTCCCATTTCTCGAATGGACAATACAAACTTCGTTAAAATTTCAGTAATATCAGCCATTTCTTTGACACCAGCACAAATAATATTTTTGGTGGAAAATATCAGAAAGGTGGCTACTTGTTGTTCCGTTCCCGATATTTCGTATTTTGGTTTATGTATTAGTCCAGGAAACACTTCTGGTTCATACATACAATAATCTAATGACAATGTCAGCATATTTAGATCAACCTTTTTCTCGAGATTTTTTTCATCACTTGGGAACATAAATTTCAGCACAATGTTACAAATATTGGTGTCCATTCTATCTGGATTTATCTCCACACCAGTTCTATTTATGCGCTCGCACAATTTTTTCTTGATATGATCTATGTAATTTGTATCCTTAAGTCCTACTGCTACAAAATTTCCCGATCCGAAGAGAAGGATAGTTGTAGATATATCTCTTATTCTGATTGTAATTCCAGGAAATCGTTCTTTATTGTACTCCGCATCTGGATTACATTTTAAAAACATAGGAATATCTAGAATTCTATCGGATTCTTCTTCGGCAAAAATAGAACCCGAAAATACTATGTTACATATTTCGAATTTCATCGATTCTTTTATACCATTAATTTCAAAATCAATCGTTCTTATGTTGGGCTTGATATCATTGAGAGAAGTTTCCATTTCAATGATTTTTGTACATATATCAATTTCGGAACATCGTTTAACCAAATAATCTAAATCAACTCTCCCCAATTCAACTGAATATAAATCTCGTATTTTTTTTACAAAAACCTCTCTAGGCATACGAGCCTTCGCTCTTTTAAGTTGAAGCATTTCTTGAAATATTTCTTCTTTTACCACTTCGTCAGCCTCATCAAATAACGGCAACCTCTTTTTTGTCTCTATTAATCTGTTTTTGTGTCGTATTATTGCATCGACTATATCGAAGCTCTCTATCTCTATATTATAATCATTTAAAATTTTCTTTACTATTTCACTGTAGCTCTTCGGATTGTTACCTTTTCTCAAATCATATAATACTTCATCTAAAAAATCTTTCTCTTCTTGAGAAATATCTACATAAACCACTTTAATTTCTTTTTTATTGAGATGATCCATTATTATGTCTTTAGACTTTTTGAGAACTAGTTTAATTTATTATTTGATTAGAAATTTATAAGGTTAAGATTATTTTTCTCTGAAGATTCTAAACTAGTAAGAAGTTAGCGATCAATTCAATCTATACCTATATACCTATATTCTTCTTCTCTGTCGCAAAACGCTCGAGTATTTTTGTTTCTGTCAATGCTTTTGTTACCCGATATTGTATAAATCCAAGAAGAGCAATTATCAACATTAAGATAATTAGCATAACTATAGCTTCCATAACGGGATCACTCAGCCATATGGGTATCTGTATAGAACCCATTAAATAATATATATAGAATCCAAATGCTATACTTAATCCCGTAATTATTGATCCTATGATTATGGACGCGAAACTAGTTTCTATGTATGTGGCTTCTTCTTTAGTAAATGCGGGGACTGTGGTAATTAATACTGCTTTTGAAATATCTCCTAATAATCCATAATCAACTTCTTTAGGAACTTCTTTATTTACATCCTTTTTGCATACATACATTCCGTTGCCTATATCTACACAACCAGAAAAAATCTCGTCGGTCACAGTTGATGTATTAATATACTATTATATAAAACTTACTTCACAACGAGATAGACCTAGCAATCACTTTTTTATAGAAGCAATATAATGAAGGGATGTGACTGAATTGAAGACGAAAGGAAAAGTGAAAAAACGAATTCGGGAATCGTTTGATATAAAAAAGTATGATCTCATACGGTGTGATTTCAGGTCAAATGATAATTATGATTGTTTTTTGGAGAAAAAAACAAGATTGCGAGAGAGATTGCGCTCTGACTATAACCTAACGAAGTATCGCAAAGATCCAGAATACATCGGCACAATAGATTTCTATAAATCGGACGAAATGTTCGGACCGATGCTATTTGATGGAAAAATGAGATTTTATCCATCATATAACAAAGGGATAAATGTAATTGCGTATAAATCGGGAAAATGTGAGATATTACCTCAACCAGATAGGGATGCAAAAAGATTAATTTGCAAATTTTAGGTGATATAAAATGTGGAATAACTTTACTAATAAACAAGATGACCAATGCGAGATGGTCAACGAGACTGAACGCGCAGAAGTATATAAGTGCGGTAATAGTTTTACAGGTAAAGCTAAACCCCTTGAAAAAGGATTCCATAGCGATATATTTACCATACGGGACGAAATAAAAGGAAAGAACATTAAAAAGGCGATGAATGATTTGGGCGGATTGAAGCTATTTATCGAGCCCAATGATAAAGTTTACATCAAATCAGATTTTTCTCTTGTATCGCCTGCTCCTAACCCAAAGATCATCGAAACAATTGCTAAAGAAGTCAAGAAAATAGGGGCGGAAGTATCAATCATTGACAACGATACGCCGTTCAGAGATTTCTCCAGTGATTTGATCACGCGATCAGGATATTACGACACGCTCAAGAAACACGAAGTTCCCGTATATAGCATCGGCGGTAGTGAAAAAGTTACCTTTGATGTATCAGGAACGAAATTTAAATTACCAAAATTTCTCTTTGAAGAAAACGCTAAACTAATCAATGTGGCATCAATGAAACACGATATCATATCGGGTGTGAGTTTGGGAGAGAGAAATCTATTGGATTTGGTGGATAAAAGCGATTTAGAGTCCGCCGATACAGAAGATTTAATCGTCAAAGTGAATAAAGTTCTCAGTCCCGAATTGACAATTTTGGATGGCAGTCGTGTTTGTTTATCAGCTAATCCCGTAGTATGCGAAGAAAATGACGCCGATTTTGTGCTGATGTCCAATAATGCTGTGTGTGCTGATGCATGGGGAACTAAGTTGTTATTTTACCCGCTCGATCAAGTAGAGCATATTCAAGAAAGTGATCGATTGGGCATCGGGTCGAAAAATTGTAATGAAGTAAAGAAATCCAAGAATCCGTTGTTAGTCGCTAATGCTCGATGGAAGCAATTGTCGCCATCACCCAAGATGGTGAAAAGTTTTTCCGATGCATATAACACCATGAAGGCGTCGTTAGGAAGTAGTAAGGCGGACTCGGTGTGGACAGATGTATTGATCCCTATTTTAAATGGAATAAAGGGAGATGATTAAGATAATGCCCGAAATACAAAATAGAAAAAAGAGAGAAGAATAGTGCTTATGCTGTCAAGTAAGGATATAATTGAAAAATTTAAGAAGAATCTCGATACCAAGAAATCTTACAGTATGCTTACTGACGAGCAGAAGAATCGCATTATAAAAACTTATGAGAAGAAGCATTACGATGATTATTACCTAAAAAAGCGCTTCGTTTTAAGTGGGGAAAAAAGAGCTGTAGAAGAAACAAGAAAATATGATGAATATTTTGATTTTTCTAATACGAAGCTAAATTGCGGAATTCGGCGACAGCTCGGCGGATATTCTGTTGAATGTGAAGTGTTTACAAAAGAAAGAATTAAAGATCACTTGATCGATGGAATTCAACAACGAATTAATGACGCGGGAATACGATGGCGCGATGATGGATGTGTATATGACGCATACATAGAAGATATGAATTACAATTACTATTATATAGAGTTGTATTCATCTGACGAAAAATCAGAATGTAATGTAGAGAATTTTCTTGGAAACAGCAGAATTTGGGGGAGTGTTAATTTGGAAACAGTGAATCAATTTTCAGAAGATGTTATGAAGGTAAAACCCATCGATTATTTATGGTAATATTAAAATATATGATAAGGTGAAAGAATGAAAGGAAGTTTGTGGAAAATTAGAGAACCCAGTTGGTCTGTGTATGAAGCCGATTCGTTGGTATACAACATAAGGACAACGCGACCATCTCCAGAGAGAAGTAACTTTATTAAGAAGTGGAGAGTGCGCAAGAAAGCTAACCAAGATTTGAAAGATGAAGGTATTTTTTCCGCTGAGTTTCGGATTCGACCTGACAATGAAAATCTTTATTTCCGTCCTGCCCGACCATTTTACGAAAAATATCCACTTTGTAAATTTAGCCACTCAGAATGGATAGATAAAGATAACGACTTCGAAACATCTGAAAGGGGGATACGATCTTTGATTGCGTTAGATTTTCCAAACATCAGAGAGATCGAAAGAGGTTACAGTTTGAGACCACCGCAAAGTCATATTAAAAGGTGCAATGAAAAATGGCATAATCTTCTTATAGAAGAGATGAGGGCGGTGGTATTAGAGGAGCTAGCTCAAGAAGGTGAACTAGCAACCCCTGAAGGGGTGGAAGAACTCTAGATTATCTTTTAAATATTACCGATTATGATGACTTGATATGAATAAACGATCACTATTTGTCATATTTATTTTTAGCTTGTTTTTCACGCCATCTATCTCCGTTGGAGGTATAGATCAAGTTGATACTACCATTATTTTTGCGTCAGAATCTAATGTTCACCTCAAAGATTCCGAATTCCCCGACCTCACGGCGAAGAATATGTCGACACTCCTTGGATTGGACGATATGTGGGATATGGGATATAATGGGAGTGGAATTAAAGTAGCCATTTTAGATACGGGAATTGATGTTACTCACGATGAATTAGTAGGAAGTGTGATATATTGGGACGATTATACCCCCAACGCCGATGGTGTAGACTATGATGGACACGGAACTTCTATAGCGGGAATTTGTGGAGCGAAAGGTGTCGGATCTGGAAAATATCAGGGGGTCGCGCCGAATGTCTCTTTGATGAATATGAAAGTCCTCGATGCTTCTGGGAGCGGAGATTTAGAATGGGTCAAATCAGCAATAGAAGACTCTGTTACTTTAGGAGCTGACATCATATCAATGTCATTGGGAGGTGAAGGCGGATGGAGTTATATTGAAGGAACAGTCAAAAATGCTTGGAATAGTGGTGTGGCGGTCGTAGTGGCGGCTGGAAACGAAGGACCCGATTTCGGAACCCTTTCCAGTCCAGGCGATGTATTAGAAGCTATATCCGTCGGTGGTATATCGTTGGATAAATATATGCTATCATTCAGCTCCGCGGGTCCTAGTATGGATCAAAGAATTTGTAAACCTGAAGTAGTTGCCCCAGGCGCAAGAGTTATTGGACCAGCTTCCAAAGATGCGGACTACAGCGAGAGTTTTTTTGACGGCGGAAACGAATATTCTATACAGAGTGGAACAAGTGTGGCTACTCCCGTCATATCGGGTATGGTTGCTCTACTTTTGGAAGCCACTAATGCCACACCAAACGCCATAAAAGTAGCACTTATGATGTCGGGACAAGATTTAATAATGGATTATTCTCCTTACAGACAAGGATATGGAGTTCCATCTTGCATTGAAGCCTATAATTTACTTACTGATCCTGAATGGATTCCTGCCTTATTTCTCCCTAAAGAGATGCCTTCTCTTCCTTTGGATGTAGACGATGTATCCGATTATCCAGTTACTGTTTTGACGGGCAAAAAATATGAAGGTGCATATTTTAAAACAGATTTACCGATTGCACTTCCCGAAATAGATGGAATTGATGGACATTATTTACTGGAAATAGAAGCCGATCTCTCATCTATGCAACAAGACGGGGTTTCGGAAGGATATATTTGGTTAATGTCAGCAGAGGATGAAGAATTAGCGGAATTAAAGGTTACCATCATTCCAACCACTGCATTTAATATTATAATACTTGTAATTGTCGGAATGTTTGTAGTGGCACTTACTTCGATTGGAGCGTTTATGACTTTCAATTTTTTCAGGAGTAGAAAACAACTCGATATTCCTGCTTGCGATCCGAAATTAGACCCCAGTTGTAAATTATAGAGATTATCAAAATGCATCCTAAGTATAGAGAACTTAAGAAGATAATTTACATTTCATCGTCCAGCCCTTAATAGAAGTAGGCGGAGAGGTCAAAATAATAAAAACTTCCGTCGGTATATTTCCTGCGCACGATAATGGATAAGTTTTTAAAGTAGAAGAAATGTGCGGAGTCGGATATTTTTGGGATCGCGTAAAGTGGGCGGGAAAATGATGGAATCTAATCTTCTTCTTCGATTTCGAGAACTCCGTTATAAACCCTAATAAGCTCGCGATATTTTTCTTTGATGGGACAATCTAACTCCATACAGAAAAAACAGCACTGTCTAGCTCCGCCCATACAACAGATTTCACTATCTAACTTTTGCTCCTTTTTTTCGATGGGACATTTACCCATACATCCTTTCATCGGTGTGAAATCGTCTATCTTTTCCATAAGTAATAGAATAGATATTCGCTATTTAAAGATTTACTCATATATTTCAGAACTAAATGGTAGTAATTGACCATCTTCTTTATAAGACACTAAACTCATTGATCAGTATGACTATAATAGATGTCATTTTTAATTTCTTGAATATAGAATGGAATTAAAACACATACTCGATAATTCCAGCTTTATTTAGCATTGCAATAGTTATTGCTCTAAATACTTCGTTCACATGATATCCCGTTTTTGCCGAACATTCTACATAAGTGTGCATATTAGTTTGTATTGCAGTGTTTATAGCATCGTCCCATTTGACCGATCTATTCTCTGCCATATCCGTCTTTCCGCCTACCATTATAATCGGAATCTCATTATTTAACTTGTTATTTCTGAATATATTCAACCATTCATTTAGGTTTTTGAGACTCATATGTCGGGTAATATCATACATAAAAATACCACCGTTAGATCCACGCACATAACTAGGAAACATAAAACGAAATCGCTCTTCTCCAGCAAAGTCCCATATCTGTAATTGAACTTCCATACCTTCTATATTCATTATTTTTATGTGAAAATCTACTCCAATTGTCATTTTTTCCCCTTCATCGAAAAGCCCCGTTAAGTATCTCTTAGTTAAGGTGGTCTTACCGACACCTCCATCACCGAATATACACACTTTAAAAGTTATATCTGCCACATAACCACCATTTTATGGAGTAGCACTTCTTAATTATTCTTACCCACACAACTTTAAAAACATTATAGCAATAATTCGATTTATATTACTTAACATTACTTTTAAAAATAAGAGTTGCAAATTACTGAATATCAATCATCAAATTTAAGTTGAATTATATGGGACGATTGTGCCATTTTACCAAAAAAGAGTTAATACCCTTTATAAAAAAAGAAGGCTTGGATAGGTCGTTTCCGTTTAAATCCGATGTCTTGAAAGATTCAGAAATGCAAGAAAAATTCGATAGATATGTGGAACTTATGGAGATGGCAAAAGAAGATTACGATTGGGAATACGAAGAAGAAGATGGTAGCTTCACTTATGGTGATTACGAAGATCGACTTGATTGCTTTATGGAAGAAATGGAAGAAGAACTTGAAGATTTTGGAGATTGGAATTCAACCAAAGAGTGGTTTAATAGATTTATGGAGAAATACCGAAAACCCCATCAACCATCTCATGAATCCTCCGTATTCTTCTGGAAGAATTGCGATAAAAGAAAGAAAATGCCATAGTCGTGGATAGCGATAAAATACCCTGTAAATGTTATGAAGTTAAATCTAGTTATTCTAACAATGTATATAATGCTGTAAACGATATGAATAATCATAAAGGTAATTATGTCCCAAGCGATTGCATCCAAAAAAATATTAATGATATTGATGACGGAACATACTGTTACGATGCACACATTAATGCAATTATGCACTATGAAAATATGAGAGAATATTCAGGGGGTTTAAATGACAAAGGGATTGAGGTATTGTGTCCGTGTGATATACCGAGAGAAGCGATACAATAAAATTTCTAATGGTTGTTTTTGAATATAATACCTACATATTACATCCATTTATATACCAGAAATGCATAGTAAGATCAACACACACAACTTTTTTTTATTTTATTTTATTTCGGTGGAGAGATCGCCTTATCATTCTCTTTTTTTCTCTCCACCTCATCTTTTATTGAAATCACTTTCAAATTTTTTTATCATTTCTATTTTCTTTTTTCTGGTTATGGATTTATCGTGCTTCAGAAACCACTCACGCCTCATAGCTTCCTGTTTTATTTTATATTCTTCCCAGTAAACCAACTCAATCTTGTGATGATACATACGCGTAAATTTCGCCCCGCGCCCGTCACGATGGGTCTGAACTCTCTTAGTTAAATCGGAAGTATAGCCACAGTAAATCTTATACTGACCCTTAGAATTATAACACTTTAAAAAATACACATAATACATATTATACTATAATATAGACACCTTTTAAATGAAGGTGTTATTGAGCCCGTTCAGATACCGAGGTGCGATTTGGATCAAAATGATAGTCGTCGCTTAACTTTCGATCATTGGTAGCTTCTAATAGAGATTTAATGCGACTACATAACACTTCTTCAAATCCTTCGAATTGGTGTGTTTCACAGGGTTTTAGAAGCTCATCCCTATATGCTAAGAAAAAAGCATCCAATAAATCTTCTGCTCGGTTTTTTATGACATCATCACAGAATCCTTTGTCCATAACGGCTATTAACACAAGATCGTATTTTTGGATGACTATCATATCAATATCGAGTCCTTTTATACTGATTTCATCGAGGCTTCCCATACATTCATTTCCGAACATGGATACGGCGGATATAAAGGATGATAACATCATTCCATTCAGCTTAGGATCAAAAGTCTGTCCCACTAAATAAGTTCCCGTCTTGTTGCAAATAATTACGCATTTAATGATTTTGAATTTACCATCATCGACATATTCGCTACACATGGTAATCTATATCTGACATGACTTCGGTCTATATAAAACAATAGGCGGATCGTTACTTTTGAGATGTAGCTGATAAAAATGATCCCGTAGTTACATCAGAAGACACGATCATAGGATAGTTAGGATCGCCCGATGTTATATTCTTTATCAGTTTCTCCTGCATTTCTTTGATGTCGTTCTTATCTCCATCGTATTCAAAATACGCCTCAAATAAACATATACTTTTTCCTTGGACGCTTTTTCCTTGGCATATACCCGAAGAAGTGATAATTTTAGCTCCAATGTCCCTAAAGGACTTTATAATGATTTGATATTCTTCGGTTTTGAATTCGTCATTATAAATCCCCATTTTGTACACATTCTTTGCCCTCGTGGGATATCCCGTTAATTTAATTATTCCATTAGTCTCCTTTTTGTAAACTAAAAGATAATTTATTCCATCTTCCCAATCTTCTTGTATAGGGACTGGAATTGTTCCTCTTTCATTTATGTTTTTTTTGCTCTCTATATATCCTGTAGTTGATATCTCTTTTTTCCTAAGCTCGGAATCAAGAGCCTTCAATTCATTTAAAATAAATTCCTTCTTCTTTTCGCCTCCTTCTTTTTGATGAAATGCTAGATATAATTTTTTTTCGTTCTTTAGATTGTTTACCGTTTTCAAAATTTTTTTCCTATAAAAATCGACTTCGGGATCAGTTTCGGTAATGATATATGAAAGAAGAAGTTCTTCTGTTTTGCCTCGAATATTTAAAGGGGAATTTATACTAAACGCGTAATTCAGATTACGAGAAACAGAATCCGCTAATTCTTCGTTGGTAAGAATGAAACCTTCTTCGTGTTTTATATCCATAAACCGAGTTACATTTTGAATATCTTTCGTAATCTCTACTAAGGGATATTTCATAAATATCCTAGGACCAATTTTTCCGTGGAAATGAATTAATAGCACTACCATAAAGATCACCTATATAATACCGTGTAAATTATACACAAGTTTTGTTATTTTTGTGAAGGCTTTTAATACATTTTCTCCTTTTAGAGCAGATGTTTCATAATGAATTGCGCGAATTTTATCGGCAACATCACCACCCCTTTCTATAGACACAGACCTCTTATTTTCTAAATCTATTTTATTTCCAATAAGTATCCGTGGCATATGGACAAGACCGTGTTCCGTACACCTTTTACACCAATTTATTGCTTTTCGCAAACTTTCTGGATTGGTAACATCATATACAATTACAATGCCTTTAGCACCCTCAAAATAAAAATCTTCCATCTGGAACATTTCCGAAACTTCTTCGATATCCCATAAGATTAATATGATATTGTGGTCGTCGATATAAAAATCCTTTTTGAATATATTCACTCCCACACTTAATTCTTCGTCGGATTTAAATTTATTTTCCACAAGTCGCTTGATCAAAGATGTTTTGCCTACAGAGGGTTCTCCCAAGATTATTATTTTGTATTCAAAACCTTCGGGTGATTTTGTTGTCATATTTACTATGATAACCACAGACCTTAAAAATATTTTTAAATATTGATGTTATATTACTTTCAGAGATGAGATGATACCATAAAATGGATGCTAATATATTAAATCGCAATATCGAAATCACGAAAAAGAATTTAATAAGCCGAATGCATAAACTTCTTGATATTCTCTCTAATTTACTCAATTCTGAATTATCGGGCGGTTTCGGAATCTTTTTTAAAACGGCATTCAATTTCTTGTATCGAATATTGATTCAAGGAAGCATTAGAAGGGACGCCGAAGAAAGCATAAAAGATATTATTACAATATGCATAAAAGTGATAAAAGAAGATATTTGTCAAGATCAAAAAGAATTCGATGATCTGCTGAAAGAAGGATTTCCATCGTATATGCAATATGACAGTATTTCTCGACTAGGGAAAAAACGACATAAAAATTTTCCAAGAATTGAGTCGGAACTCAAGAAATTATTCAAATGGTATGTGGCATCCACTGTTACATTATTACGAGTTGAAGATAAGACCGTTTCGAATTATTCCGAGCTTTATCGGGCTAGTTATCCCACAAAAAGAGAAGGTTTAAATAGAGAGAAAGAACAATTTGATATTTTGATGGAGATGCTGAGTATTGTAGAAGAAGATTTGAATATACTTAGCGTTCCCGTTTCAAGGAAATTATTATATCGTATCTTGATGAAAGGATACCTTCTTACAATTGATGAAATCGAGAAAGAAATAACGGATATTTACCACGATTGAACTACTGCGCCCTAAAGGACGGAGTCTTCTTTTGTCGTCTTTGATAAAATTAACGCCTTTTTCTTGCAAATTAGTTCAAACTTTGTAAGTTTTGACCATTTGAACTATTCTTTTTCCGTTTATTTCGATACTCTTAATTTTTTCTCGTAAAATTGGGATTTTATCTTCTGTATCTGGCTTCACTGCAACAAATCCATCATAGGTGCAGGGAGATTTCGAATCGCCTTTACATATTCCTTCGGTAATAGTGAGGAGAGTTATATTAAGTCCCATAGTAACTCGTTTCAAATTCATTATGAATTTAGGAAGCGCTTTGTCAATACATAATTCGCAATATAATTCGTAAATAATTGAATCTTTATGATCAATAGGATGAATGGTAATATATTTTGTATCTTTCCTCTGTGTGACGATCAACAATTTATCTTCTTCATCAAATCCATCAAACATACCTTTTGGTAAGTAAGCCGTTCCTCCATTTTCATCTTTAGGAAGAATTGATAATCTAACTAAACACCTTGCAAATCGCATAATATCATCTTTGAGATTTATTTATGTTACTAATGTTATTAATAATAATATAAGATGGAAGATTTAAAAGTTGAACATTTTTTCGATGTTCAATTCAATTATGTGCGGTTCAGAAAAATGATGCCTTTCTCGGTAATTATAATTATGATAAATATTTAAATAAAAAAATAAAATAATTTCAATCATTCATAGGAGCGACATAATAATCCATAATCCCTTCTCCCAAAACACTCATACGAAATCGTATTGGACACGGTTCATCTTCTCTATATCCAAATTGGACGATAAAATCCCCCTCTGATTCTTCCGCCATCTTAATCGTAGCCTTAAGTTGCTCGATAGGAAATGTGGCGTCATATAATTGGGATTCAGCCCCATCAATAAGTGTTATTTCTATTCCTTCGCCTTCCAGCTCTTCTTCATAATCCCCGAGAATTGCGCCCGCAAACACCTTTATTTTCGATTCATCTTCTATCTCAATTTCAAGTTTTTCGGAGACTTTATCGGCATCTTCTACCACATCTTTCAGAATGCTGTATTCCATTTTCGCCTTCCAAATGTATAATTCATCTAGTTGCATTTTTCCGTCAATTTTAAACTCTTCGGGCAATTCTTCTAATGCCAACCGAAATCTGCGCGTTCTTATCCTTCCGTTTTCTGTTTCTCCTCTCATCTTTATGGTGATTTTGTTATCTTGTTGAAGAATAACCTCTTCTGTCTCTTCATCTTCTATAGGAATTTTGGCAAATTCAATTGTTATAGAATCGTTTTTTCCGCATCCACTTAATACTTTATTGAAATCTACGATATTAAGATCGATACTTACGGTTTTTCCTATTTCTTCTTCTTCACCGTTTTCGTTTTCAATGATTTCAGTAGACACGGCACAATCGTAATTAGTAAAATATGATTTGGGTAGGTTGAATTCAGTATAGCCGATTCGACCTTCACTTACCGCGATGATAAACATTCCAAATTTATCGAATTCTACTGTAGCTCGGTAAATCATAGAAGAAAATGCTTCTATAAATCTCTTGAATCGGTATCCTTCTTCTATCTCGATGGACAACACAATTTCTTTTTCTTGATCTGTCATAAAAATTCATTTTTATAGTGCGTTACCCATAAGTAACCCACGGTTATTTAAATTTTAATGGCGCGATCATAAACCCAAATTTCTGTCGGTCGTATCATCAATGAAATTTTTTGTAAAATCAAAGATTTTGTTTGCTTTCCCCGTCAAATCAAGTAAACCTTTTATGATACTCGAAAAAATAACTCCACTCCCAGGAAAATCATCTAAATGACCTATTCGTTTACATCCCATTATACCCGAAGTACCTTCATTAGATAGACATAGTTCCTTTTTTTCTCCATCAAAAAAATCGCACATATGGTTGCCCATTGTAGCGTCAAAAAAATGCCACTCATCATTATATCGGGGCTCGACCGCATAATGAGTTACGCTTTTCACATTATTCTTAAGAGAAGAAAAAAATAACTTCGTCGCCATACTAGCCCACTTGGGTATTTTTAAATTTTGAATAGCTTTTTCCACTCCGCTTATCGGACATTCCAAAATGGGAATTCTTGTCGGAATATCAAGCGACCGATATAAAGCCGCCTGCAGAATATGTTTTGATCCACAATCTAAAGATTCGGAATTAATCAGATCATCTATTGATGTTGATGGATTTATGGAATAATCAATTTCCTTTATATAGTCGTGAATTAAACCGACCTTTTCTTCATCCGATTCAGCCCCCAAAGTTATTTTTTCTGCGAGAGCTTTCACTTCGGGTGTAATCTGAATGTATCCGTCTGAATCACTTTTTAGGTATTTAGAATAATTCTTTGTCATATTTTGCCGAAAAGATAGTTGTTACTATATTGAATTACTCTAATATAAAAATATCGATGCGTGAAATATTTAAATGGGCATATCAAGAGATGGATATGACAGAAATAGAATATCGCAAACTGAAATATTTTGAGAAAGGATGTAAAAGACGCTTATTATTCGATATGTTAAAAGATAAAGGAATCATAAAAGGCATCTCTCAATATTATTCCGTGAAAAAGATATATACAATGACTAAGATATTCGATTACATAGTAAACAAATTCTCTACAAAATCTTTGGATGACTTTCCGTATGAAGTGGGTGGTAAATTCGACACGAGATTAGAAAATGAAGATGTTTCGGAACTCATCAGTAATTTGGAAAGTTTAATGATTGAGCACGAAATATCATTCGAAAGCGTCAATATACCTATGACATATGAATATAACGACACTAAAATAACTTTGCATTGCGATGCCAAAGGGACGATTGGAGGAGATTTAGCTCTCTTTAAATTGAATCTCACCACGCGATTCTCTAGAGAAGATGCATACGAGCTCGTGTGTATTAATGATGTCGCCACTAAATCTGATGGCGAATACTATCGGTTAGTCGTACTCAAATTGGGAAGCGCACAAATAAGAGAAGTTATAGAAAGAGGAGACCGCACAAAAAAAGATGTTCTGAAAAAGAACGGTATCCCAGAGTGGACTACATTACTTAATGAACTCAATGAACAGATAGTCGGTGCTTCTGATGTCCTGAGCGGTCTGAAGACTTCTCCTGAAGCCTATGATGTTCCGACTTTTGGATCATGTGGTATTTGCCCTTATCACAATGTAAAAATCACCTATAACGGAAAGACCACTATCTGTGTAGGATAAGGCATCTCTTTTTCATTAACTTTTCATCCATATTCTTTTTATATATCCGAATCAAAACTAATTTATTATGGCTAAAGAAAGAAAATGTCAAGTAATAGGTTGTGCCGTTGCGACGGGGAAAAAAGGATCTTTTACGGAACAAGCTCAAAAAGTCCCATTTCTAGGAGCTATTGCTGGATACACTGGTAGAGTAGCATTTCCATATGATGCTGTAGAAGAACAATTCCGTAAAAGGATAAACGATCTTATTGGCGACGATCAGATGAAACACATCAAATTAAAAGATAAAAGAAAAGAATTGGGTAGTGTGAGAGCTGGATGGGCAGCTACGAAAAATGTAACAAAAGCTCTAGTTAAAGGAGTTCCACTTACACCGAAACAATTATCCAAAGCTATGGAACACGGAGTTTCATCTTTGGACCCAAATAAATGGAAAGGAGTATGGAAACAAGGTCCATTAGAATTTGAAATTGAAGCCAAAGGAAATGCGTATTTCGATAAGGAAGTTGTCGAAGCATTCAACTATATGTGTGATAATGATATCACGGTTCAAATAGGAAGAAGAAGAATTGGTGCATTTGAATCCCCACCAGAAAAGAAGACATATAGGAGTGCTCCATTGGAGAAAGTAATCGAGAGTTATAATTCCGATACAAATTCAGTAAATTGGGAAACTTGTCCTTATAAGGAAACTAAGGTCAAGATGACCACCAGGAGAAAAGGTATAGTAAAAGCGATACCCATTTTATTAAAGACACAAAAAGAAAATCAACCACAAACATTTGAAGAAGACGAAAAAAGAAAAATTGTGTTAAGAGCAAACAAAATGATCTCCGAATTCGAAACAGAACTTTATTCACGAGCCCAAGAAGATCGAGCAGAATGTTGCACGGCAATAAAACAAGCCGATGATATGTTTGATACGGGAAATATGGAAGCGTATAATCAAAGCATCGACGAAGTCGTCCGAACGAGTTGTCCGAATATGGAAATCCCCATTAAATCTAAACGACCATCAAATGTCATTGAACAAGCTAACAATATAGCTTGGGATAGGATACTAGAAGAAAAATGTTAGGTGATGATACATAATAAACATCATCTTATTTGTCATCTACATCTGCATCACGGCTTCACTATTTATATTCGCCTTCTTCACTAACTTTAAATGGATTCCGATATTCTTGGGAATCGTAATGGCGTCGGTGACGGTCGTGTCGTATTTTCTAGAAGAAGTCCCCCTAGAGACTTATTTTGATTGGGTAACTATTTCGTTTTGGATAGCAATGGGAATATCGCTGGTATTCGGAGCAATTTTTCTACTCAATCTAAAACATTGGTGGACAGGACTGATTGCGGGAATATCAATCGTCGCAATGATCGTTATATCTCTTATTGACTTGATGTTATACAGTAAATTTCCGCTGTTGCCAGGAGCGAATATTACCATAATTTCGTTAATTTCTCTCGTGTCAATAGGTGGTGTGGGAGTCATTTTTGGAAAAATGGGATCAGATAGAAAATTCGGGTATTGCAATCCCATATTTGAAGATTGCACTAAGTATCAGTGCGAAAAATTAGGAAAGTGCAAAAAAATCTAAAACTTTCGTTTTTTATCACTATTTACCATAAGGGTACGAGAAAGCTATGCCCTTTAGGACGAATTAGTTCAAAGCATCTCTTTTAAATAATCATTTTTCGGATAATATCTTAATATAGAGAAAAACGATCATCATTCGCCCGTGACCCCCATAAGAAATTTTTTCTCGATCTATATATTTGTGGCGATCAAAATCACTTTCTCTTTTCATTTATAAACCAGTCTGCATACTATCCCGTATGAGCACTCAAAAAAAATATATAGTAGGTGAATAAATTTGACTCGTAGTGATAGACAAGAACGCGTTGAAGGATGGCAACAAAATACGCTTGAGAAAGGAAAAATAGCAATTATAGGAGCGGGAGCGCTCGGCAACTATGTATCGCTGATTTGTGCGGCATACGGAGTCGGACAAATGGATATTTATGATTTCGATACTGTAGAAGAGCATAATCTTGCAAGGCAAATAGCATTTACTGAAGAAGATGCCGTACGACACAGAAAAAAATGCGATGCTCTGTCGGAGCGATTGAAAGCTCTGAATAGCAAAATTATTATTAATGGATATGATGACGAAATTACCAAAGATAATGTGGATATGTTGCTCGGTATGGGGAATTATGATATAATCGTGGATGCGACCGATAACTTATGGGCGAGATATTATCTCAATAAATTTTCAATAGAAAACGATATCCCGCTTGTTCATATGGGATCGAGTCCGACGGGCGGAGAAGTATGCGTCATTACCAGAAAAACCGCTTGTCTTAATTGTATGAATTATTTTAGAGAAATTGATTTATCCGCGCCGAAATCATGTAGAGATATCCCCGAGGCATCCATAGCTGAAACCAACGCCATTATTGGCGGAATAGGAGCAGGTCAAATCAGAATGTTATTGATGAAAATTCATGGACAACCATTAAAAATCGATCGAATACTCGAGCCTACTTATTATTATAGTGTCAAAAAAGCGTGGTTAATACAAATAGAGCACGAAAAAAACAAAGATTGTGACATCTGTAGTAAATACAAATAATTTTTTTCTTATTTTTTACCACTTCTCTTTCCGCATTTTTTTTATACTTCCAATATAGTTTCAATTATATATGGATTCAGACAACGGCACAGTATATGTTCCCCAAAAAAAGAAGACCACTTTTTTGATGGTATTTTTACTGATAGTAGCAGGTATATTCTTAACTGTCGGAATAGCTTCGCTCACTACTATTGTGTCCCTAATTGAAACCTTCGTTATGGACTTCCTGATGGCATTAACGGGATGGGACACAATCTTAGCTAGTTTATTTGTGATGGTAATTGCTTTTTTTTTAGCAACCATTATATATTTGATTGCGAGAAGGGGATCGGAAATAATTAGAGAGGTAGAACATAGATTAAAACTTAATGTAACTAACGAACCCACCGAATATTATGAATTGGGAATTGTAGAAAACGAAGAATTAGTTTATGAATTCAAGAAGAGGGATTGTAAAGTAAACCACAAAGATAGTGGATTCACAATAGACTGTAGTAATATTCCTATGACACGACGCATTAAAGGGGCTATGAGCGATGACCCTTATACACTTAACAATATGCAAAAACTCGGCGTTTTGGCAACAGTGATAGTATTATGGGGAGTATTTGTGGGAGCTGTGATTATGGATGCTATTGATAATAGCTTTGTGTGGATGGTGGCTATTTGTCTTTTCGTATTTTCATCGATACTCTTGGTAGGAGTTCAGATAATTAAGCTGTGGCATACTATCATTTTATGGGTAACTGTAAATATTTTTTTCACCCTATTTTCTAACGAAGATCCCGTTGTTGTTTGGTCATTGTGGGGAGCGTTCGCGATATATGTGGTACTGGTTGCAATTGCATATCTTTTGAAAGATCCCGCTTGTGAAATAGAAAATAAATGGTATTGTCCTTTATTATGAGGTGAAGAATTTGAAAGATCCCGATTTAATGAAAATCGACGGCGTAATTAACCCATACAGTGAAACAAAACTTCCTAAAGGAAGAAGAGTTAATTGCTACAAGACTGTAAATGGCGTCACGATGTGTCGCGTCGAGAAGGAGAAATATTGGACTTTAGTCGTTTTTACTGTTATAGGTATGATCATTTTGGCGATTTTATTTTCCATAAAAATTACAATCATCCCCACTTAATATTCGACTCCCATTCTTGTTGAAATTACAACACTTATTTTTCTATTGTATCATATATTCCGCATTAGTGATAATTTTGCTCGCGGTCTTTTTGCCCAGTATTCTACCGCCGTCATTTATCTTTGCTAATGTATCGACATCAGCATCGGCGACATCATAGGCATCTTTGTATCCCCTATTCCATAATTTTCGTGCACGGGATCGTCCTACTTCCCGTATTTTGACCAGTTCAATCAATTCTTTTCTGATTCCATATCGTATTTGTGTCCCTAATTCCATAGCTCGCTTCGATAATTGTTCATTTTTCATTATCTTAGCGATGATTGAAAAGGCATACATAATCCAGTTAGCCGTTCCCGATCCACCTATGATCGCTTGAAGGTCACCTGCTTGAATTGACCAATATTTTTCTAAGGATTTTATATCGGTCTCCCGTATCCACGCATAGGGTCGTTCTTCACTTCCTACCAAGACCATCGCAGTCATCAACGGATTTATATAATCTGCATTAATTCCGTCTAGATATATTTCGTCGCTTTTTTGTTTCATAATCTCAATCCAACCTTTTTTCTTACTATGGGGTGGATAGAAGTTTCTGAATTCTGGTGTGCTACACGCCCAAAAAACAATTGCAAAATCGGATGCATCAGAAGGCAATGATTGAGATGCCTCTATTAATCTTATAGCGGTTTTAGGATGCACATATAAACTATTTACGGCTTTCCCTAAAGATGTCGCTATTATTTTTCCGTTTTCTATCTTTATCAGGGGATTCGATGCATATTTCATTTCATAAAGCACATCATCGGCATTTGCATTTAATCTTCGTTTATTCTGTAGATATGACAATGATCCTTTAAGATAATCTTCTAATTCATCAATTGTCTTTACATCACCGCTTGCTACTACTCCGAGTATCGCGCTCAATAAGTTGCGTTTTTTATAATAACTGGATAATATGGGATCGGGTTTTCCAATAAAATACATATCCGACAAATCTTGAATCGCACCTTCAATCCAACCGCGACTCCTTCCTTTGGCATTTAATAGCAACAAAGCAGTTCCATATGAATCGAATTGCGGTCTTCCGATGCGACCAAAACATTGCAAAGTTTCATTTTTAGGTATTGGTTTAAGACCTTCTTTTATATCAAATCTCATAAATTCCACAAGTCCTACGGACGCAGGAATATTTATGCCCGCCGAGAGTGTAGTAGTAGATGCTATAAAATTCAGATGTCTTTTTTCGTATAATTCCGTTATAAGATTTTTATCACGGCGAACCATCCCCCCGTGGTGATATCCACAACCATATGAGGTAGCCCTTTCGAGACTCTTTTTGTTGGCGGTTTCGGAAAACTTAATATCCATATTCAATGGGTCTATACCTTCGTTTTTAAACCAATCAGCGACCCCCGTCGCGCTGGATTGAGCGTTCCTTCGCGTTTGTCTGAATTGTATTACCGACATACCTCTCCGCAGGAAGTTCACCACCGAATTGATATATGCATTATCAGATAAATTGGGACATTTTTCTATAGTTCCATCTTCGTATCGTATTTGCGATCGATCGCCGTGAACGAATATCCCCCGCCTCAGTTTTATAGGTCTGAAATCAGAATGAAATAATACAGCTTGACCATTTCTTTCCGACATCCATCGCAACATCATACTCTCGTTTCCGACCGTGGCAGAGAGAGCAATCAGCGGAATGGTTGTATTTTTTAATTTCATTACCACATCTTCTATTGCGAATCCCATATTGGTATTTATCATATGAATTTCGTCCAGCGCTACACAAGATATCATAGCCCGAAAAACATTGTCAGTATCTTTCCGTAATAGACTATTTAATTTATCATAAGTTACAATCACCAGATCGTACCTATCAATATCATCTATAGTTACAGAGCTATAATCTCCCGTACTTATCCCCACTTTCCAAATATCATTGAAAGCTTTCTTGAACTTTGTGAACATTTCTTCCGCCAGTTGTTTATAGGGAAGACAATACAATGCTATACCTTCGGATTTCCGCAACCATTTGTCGATAAAAAGCATCGCTATAACAGTTTTTCCTGCACTTGTTTCCCAAGATAAAATTATTTTACGATATTGTTTGAGTTTGCATTCATTTTCATCTCGCTCAGATATCGTTTTTGGAAGGGCAAGTTTTTTCGGTATAGAAATATCATAAAATAGGGCGAAGGCTTGTAATTGATGCTCTAACAACCCGTCATATCCCATATTATTCAAGTTCCTGATGACGGCGTTCTCTAAAGGAAGATCTTCCAACCACACACTCGGAGATAATTTCGTCGGCTTCGGGGTCGTCGCTTCGATATTCTTTGTTTTGGTCATAAAGTCGGTAATTTTCATCAAACTTAAATAAGACGAGCAATTTAAATATTCCTTTGCGATGGAAAAAATCACAAAAATTAGAGGAATTCTAATTCGGATCGGAATCTCTGACAACTGTCCGACAGATTTTTACAAGGAACATCTTCTACTAAATTTAACGCCGAGATAAATTGTTTCCCTCTTAGACCGCATACTATCTCTGTAATTTCACTTTTTAGCGATCGATCGGCAACTTTTAAGTTGTATAAAGACTTCGTTTTCCAGTACGCAGGAGTTGATTTAATTGATTTCCCTATTTCGTAATTATATTCAGCTAGTTTATACTCTTCCACATAACGGCAGAATGGATCAACATTATCCCTAAATTTATCATCCATACATAGTATGTGTGATTTTTCAATTACTTGGTCTAAAGAACACATTTCTTCCATATATATTTTCCTCCTTTATAGCATTCGTAATTTTCGGAATTGGTTTCCGCTCTTACATTTTCCTAAACTAGATCCAACTGTTTTTCCATCATTAGAGAACATTGGCAAAATATCCAGCTCATCAAAATACTCCATGTGGCTCTGAGCAACCTCTTCGATACTTTGCCTTCTTTCTATATTATTTTCATAATCTCTGTGGTCTTGCTCTATTAATTCCGACATTTTTTTCATTCATCATTCTCCTCAGGAAGGCGAACTATAAAATCCAAATCAAGACTAAATTCATCTCCTTCAATTTCCACTTCCAAAACAGCGTCTTGTTTAGCGAAAAATATGTTGTTGCTATCATCATCCATTTCCACCACCGTTGGTCGCACATATCTAATTCTGCTATTATCAATAGGACACTTAAAATCCACATTCATAAGGAAGTTCCAATCATTATTAAATGTTAAAAAGCGTTCTCGTGGTCTATTAAACTTATATTCGTTTATATGGAATCCCGAATCGTTAAGATCCCACATACATTTTGCGGAATATTTATCTTCTGTATTTTCCACTTCATCACAAAAAAACTCCCCCTTAGAGCCTATCATACGACCTTCTTTTGCCATCTCGAATGTTTCTTTGATTTCTTCCGCCAGTGATTTGAAATCCTTTGTTTCGAGCGCATGTTCTTCTGCCTTCTTTATGTCTTTATGAAATCCATATAAAACACTTCGCACACTTTTTTCCGAAGGCTCTATAATTATCTCGTATTCGTCATCATCTTCCGAAAAAATATCATATTCACTCAATTCTTCGTATTCTTCCCAGTCATCTTCTTCCATAATGATCATCTTGTTCTTCACTCAATGTTATATAAAGATCAGAGTTATAGAAGTATGTCATTGACACCTTTTTTAATAGAAGGAAACTTAATTGATCAGTATGGATATTTTTACTGCCCTTGATGATACATCGAAAATCAAAAAGAAATTGAGGGTCTCGAAGAAACCAGTAGATGACGCTAGGGTCAAAAAACTTCCTAAAGTCGAAATTCAACAAATAACGAAAACGCCACAAGAATGCGTGGAGTTATTATCTTCTTGTTATGAAACTAATGATCCATTAGGATGCACATTGGAACGCGCGGATGAATTTTGGAATTGTATTACCAGTGGTAAAGAAACTTTGGTAGTCGGCGTCCCTTGTAAAGGCGAAGATGTAGGGACTCATAATCTACCATATTCCGTATATCAAGACTGGCTATCTTGCACTTATGAAGACTCTGGTGGGGAAGCTTTGTGTGATGAATTTACGGTAATAGACGAAATCGGAAGAACGATTACCACCAAGATACTTTGTGAATGTCCGCACGAAAAATCATGGGATGGGAATGGATGCAATTGTCCCGAAAACAAACCTTTTGATGAAGCTGATTTAGTTTCTGGTGGAGGAAGAATGATAGGAGAATGTTGTGCCTCTAAATTATGTGGAGAAGGCGGTGATTATATATGCTCCGAAGATGTGTGTGAATGCGCTCCAGGTTGGTGGGATGATGGTGAAGGTGGATGCACAGACGACCCATGCAACCCAGGTCCGAACGGTGGAACGGGTTGCGAAGAAGGAAATTGTTGCGAAACTGTCGGAAATTGCGTTCGTAATATTGGTCAGTGGGATGGAACGGGTGATTCTGGTGCTCCAAAGAACATACCCGAATGCGAAGCACAAGAGGGCAGATGGATCATGACCGATACGAATATTTGTCCATTCGGCGGTCATTGTGAATTATCCATCTGTGAACTAGATAGAACTTACGGAATTACGGGCGATGGCGTAAAATTCGTTATTTCTGAATGCGATCCTTACTGTACTGCCGAGAAATGCGATTTGGCTTGTCAAGGTGCTGACATAAACAACTGCGCCATAGGAGGACACTGGGAATTCGATTCATGTGACAATACAGGGACACCAAAAACTTGTTTATGTACTTGTATTCCTCCGTAATTTTATTCTAATCTGTTTTGACATCCGTTTCATTTTAAAATGGCTTCTATTAAAAGATAAGTAAATAGCTTATTTTAAATCTATTTTTTAATCGCGATTTATTGATTAACCATCTCTTTTAAATAGTTTCTTATTAAACACACTGATAAAATATGTAATTTTTTTGATGTGAATTAAAAATGAAAATACGAAAAGGAACTTACTTTGCACTTTCTTTACTACTGATTATCTGTATGAGCAACATCGGTATGATAGCTCAAGTGAGCGCTTATTCCGATGCATATCACAATCAAATGGAAATAATAGCTCAACAAGAGGATGAACTTGAAAATTTAGATAAACGATTAAAGGTAACTATAGCAGTTTCTTTGGAATTAGATAAGGATGATCCCGTTCAGGTAGTAACATCGGGAATTAGAGTAGGCAAAGCGGTATTGGTTGATCCTCTATCTGTCGAAATATCACTTAGTGATTTAGATGGATTTGAATTAGGTGTGAGGAAATTTGAAGTCGGAGATACGAGTTCTGATTATCAAAGTAAAGCAATTGAAATATATCCGAAAATATTTATGACCGAATTTCCCGCTTTGCAAATTGCAGGAAATTATTTGGTGACAGCCGATATTACTTATCGAGCACCTTGGGGAGAAATAATAACGGGGCGCGGTGAACAACAAATAAGTGTCCAAGAGTGGTTTAATATATCATCTATATTGATAGAGAGTAGAGATACGACAAAGCTTGCGATTAATAGCACCTTAGGTGGGATTGCGGATATAGGAGATGCCGTAGCTGGCAGAATAGCGAATTTTAGTGGTTGGATAGGTGATCAAGCAGAAGTATTATGGACTGGTTTTAGATTCGGAAAAGTAGCTGATCCTTCCGCGCTCAAATTTTTTCCCATTTATTTTCCATCATATGATAATAGTTATTTCACAAGCACGGGCATTCATAAAGGAGCTGATGGAATGGACATTAAACCAGATGACTATATGCAGGATTTCATAGATAGTCTGAAGGTATTAGTTGATAACGGCATTCCCTTCAATGTATATCCAATAACCGATATGGACGAGTTTCTAGCATTTACCTCACCTTATAATAGTTCGGATACCCTTGTGACCAATGAAAATCCACTGGGAGGCGCATCGACAACCGCATATTTATCATTTGATCCCGAAGATCCCAATAATAACGACCCGACTAAGTGGACTTCTGATGGGTACGACGATGGCACTGGTAACCAATATAAAGACATTAATATAAACGATCCAGATGAAGTAACTTATCAAAATGTGGTGGTAAATATGTATGATAGATGGTTTCCTATAGCAACAAGTTGGACCGATTATACGAAATATGGTAGCGAGTTAGTATCAGAGACAAATTTCAATAGAAATGGAACAAGATGGATTAAGCAAATCGCAATGGGATTGCGCAGAAATTCTACTTTGCTCTATAATGTTAATGGAAAGATTTTTGACGCGTTTTTTGTTGCGGATGGATCACCTCACGGAACATACGATATCCCTGATGTATATAGCGAAGATGGAAACAACAGAGAAGGTCTTACCATTCTTAACGACTGGACTTTAATGAATTACAACAAGACCAATGATGACTTAAATTTAACGGGAGAAGATCTTAACCTAGAAACAAGAAAATATTTTGGCGAAAATTTTGTTCAAATACAACCCATTTCACACCATCAAATAGAATCAGCTACTAGAACTTATACCGAAACATTTGAATTCATCGGTCCGTTTTTTAACAAAACATATCCTGAATTGATGAGCGTCACAAAAGATGGATATGCATTGAGAATGGATGAAATAACACATAGCGGATATAATATAGGTCCTAAATATGCATGCGCTGTAGGAGCAAGATGTTGTCCTGCTGTTTCATTTGCATATACTTCACTTGAAGATACAAAGACGGGATTCGAGATACTTCATGGTATGTATTATAAGGTTTTGTTTGATCAGGTAATCCTTATGGAAGATAAATTGGGACAAATGGCAGAGGAAATAAAATATGAAAATTATACCGAGTATTTATATTATAAAGATCTATCAAATAATATACACGACGCGTGGTATGGAACTGAAGCGGAAGATTATAAAGACAATCTTGATTTGGATGAGCTGAATGTATTATTTCAAGAATATACTATTTATGCATTCAATAAATCCATTCCTTGGTTAGTTAATCGAACTGTCGAGATATCAAATAATGCCAGCGATGAAATAGATAATGCCGACAGTTATGCAGTGGAGGTGGATCAGGCACTAGAACAAGCAGGATCGGATATTAGTTTTGGATTTGGAGCAAATTTGGGAGCTCTTATCGGTGGTATTGGTGGAGCGATTTTTGGAGGTCTCCTTGGAGTGGCATCATCAACAGGTCCTGCAGGAATTGTTGCTGGTGCTCTAATTGGGGGTGGAATAGGCGCATCTATAGGCGGTTGGATAGGAGGTGGAATAGAGACACTTGTAACTCCACCAGGAAAAAGTGAGATTATGGCAATTCTTGCTAATTTGTTAGGAGATGTATATAGTGATATTAGGGGTGCTATAACTGATTTGGTTAAAGGTATAAATGCAATTATACAACAAATTAATCAAGCGATAACCGATGTTCTTGCAATCGTTCAAGATTTGGCAAATCAGGTATCAAATATCATAGCTGGTCTAGCCCAATCCATAAGAGATTTATCCCAAGATCTACAAGATATTGTAGATTGGGCGTATGCGGAGCTTATTACCCAAACAGAAAATCTTCTCGCTAATCTAGAAAACATCAAAAATGAAGTCGCCAGAAGCATTGGTTTTTATATTCAAGTCCAAAATGGATTTTATAAATTACTTGAACAATCCGAATTTGCCGCGGGCTTGCTTCGGTATGCGTCATTGGAATTTGGTGATTTGGGAGTAACTGAGGAAATATTTTTCAAAGAAGTGGATGTGCTGAAACCGTTGACTCTTGCAGAATCGGGAGATAGTGGATTTTATATTACCCAATTGGGAACGGAAGGTATTGATGAATTATATTATGTAACAATGTATAAAGGACAGATGGTTAGTGCTGAACCCGATATATGGGCGCAATTTTCTTCTTATGCAACCATAAGAAACATATCAATAACAGAAGCTTCTGGTGTAAATGGTCTTTATATCGCAGACTTTTCGCTAGCTGGTGAAGGAGATTGGATGACTAAAGTGGAAGCGAATTATGACACTGGTTCTGAAATAATAGAAGGTACTTCAGTTGATAGAACCACAAAAATAATTCCGTCTTTACAACCAGATGCGTATCCAGCAGTATTATTTGATCCAAGTGCAGTGACTCTAAGAACGGGTGAAAATTATCTTATGAACATTGGTATAGACAATTTAATGTATTCTGCTCCAAATGTAACTGTTAGAGCTGAATTAGTATCACCCTTAGGTTTATTGGTCGGTCTCAGGGAAGCCGTAATACAATTGAATCCCGAAGGCGAAAATGCCGAAAACATCAATTTAGAGGCTAATTTGCCCTTCTATGTTCCTGCGGGAGATTATGACCTCGTCATAAAAATTATTGAAGATAACGGAGATGTAACCCGACGATCTTATAAGGTGATCGTAATAGCCGAGAATTTCATTTTCGGGATTATCGGTGCGATATTGTCCTTTTTAGGATTAGGTCTTGTTATTGCAAAAACACGACAAAAACAACGCTCTAAAAAAGATATCTTGTTGGCAAGAAGTGACGGATTTCCTTATTCAAAAATTTCCAAAAAGAAAATTAGAAAGTGCGCTCCCAATGACTGGGAATGCTTATTAAATTAAATTATTTTTTTTTCTATTTTTAGTTTTTATCCGATATATTTCCGATTGCTCTATTCTGTATCGTCTTCTAATACAAAATCTAACAATTGGCTTTCTGTAATTTCTTTAGGTTTTCCTATAAGCTTTTTTTGATGATCTACTTCTCTAACAGTGATAACTCCTTTCTTGAATATGTTAGCCGATGCGATTTTTTGGCTTATTTTCCTCAGATTACTTATGAGTTCCGACATATCATCTTCCGACGATCGTTCCATAACGAAAGAAAGTACAACATTTCCGCCATGTCGTTGAATTTCTATTTTTTCGTTCCCTATGTGTAATTTTAGTATTTCGCACTTATCAGCCGAGAAAACTTCCACATTGGTAAAATATTCTTCTGATATTTTATCATTTAATAATAATAGCGCTTGTGTATTAGGCGACATAGCTGTATCAAATGGCACTTTGCAATCTATATTTGTCTCAAATCTAACTTTGTGTTCTTTTATAATAATACGCGCAGTGACATCAATGATATATTCTTTGGTAGATGTTTCTGTGTATTGTAATGTCCCTTCACACATTCTGTTACTCAATACAGTCGCTTTTGACCAAAGGGGAGAGATATTGAAGTTGCTGGTATCTATTAACAAATCGTTATTTTTGACGGCAGTAATTATTTTTCCTGTAGTTCGCATTATCTCGTTATCAATTTCTATTTGTCTTTCACTGCGGGTTAATTTACCTAGTTCCTTTATCAGTGGTTGCATTTTTTTGATAATTTCTGCGCGCTCTTTCATTTCTGGAACTTCTAGTAATCGCGACTTCTTCTTTTTCGTAATTCGTCTTGACATACAATACTATACCTATAGCTTTATAAATATGCGATGCATAGTGATTGCATGGGAATTTATAAGCTCGTATTTCTGGATGAATTGCACATTAAACCCATTAAAGAATATACACTGGAATGTGATTTCAACAAAGGGGAAATAGAAGATATTGTAGCTCTTCTAAACGCAACGAAATGGCGATCTATTGTCGACTTAAATACAGCAAAGAAAAATTTGCGGGGCTTAAAAAGATGCGATTTACTAAAAGAAAAAAAAATAGTATTAGGCGGATTTTCTGGAGGTCCTATAGGAATGAGAGAATATTCATTTCCTGTAATTTATGAAAATCCAACCAAAAAAGAATATTTGGAAATTGACGCTGAGGTAGAATGCAAGCAAGAAGGATCACATCTCATATGTTCCTTAAATCCAGAGGTTTTGTAATTTTTTTTGTCTTTCGTGGAATTTCTCGAAAGACTCTACCGCCGAATGTTTTCCTCTTCCTGTAGAAAAAGTCAATAAATGGTTATCATTCTTTTTGTTGTTTTTCGGCTTGCTCCTTCTCAATCTTTGCAATTTCTCGGTAGCCGTATTTGTTACATTATTGTATGCCGTCGTGATAAATTTTTCAGTCATTTGTGTTTTCTGACACCTTGAATACACTTCTTTTGCTTTTTCTTTGATACACATTAACTGAATAGGATCATTAGAAACCATTGCCTGTGATTTCAATTGAAGAAACCATTTTTCAATAACATCTGGAGAACAAGACGGAAACATATCCGTGGCAATAAAGATGTCTTCACAATCTCTGCTCTTCAAAAGATCACTATTTTATTTCTTTTTACATCAATGTATGGCGCGGCATTATAAAAAACTTTTTACGCACACTTTATTTTTATTTGCAATCATATTGTCGAAGGATACTTCGAATAATATCATCATCAATATTTGATACATTCAGTCGTAACCATCCGCTGTTGGCAGGATTGAGCGCTAAAGTCTTGACGCGCCCTCTGTATAGATTATCTTCGTTGTAGAGTATTATGTCGCTCAGATCAATCATCGTCATAAGATCAGAGATATCTGTGGGATTAGGATTATTATCACCAAAACCGTTTATAAATTCAAAATTTTTGATGATTCGGCATCGCTTATCGGTCGTTATGGGACAGAGAGAAGTCATTTTATGAAACCATCGATGTAATATATAAGTCTTAATTATATACCGAATATATAAAAATTACTGCAGATCATTTTCCACAATAGCTATTTTTTTATGTGAAGAATACAATTATACAGTAAAAAGTGACGAAGAATCTATGATTGCGCCCACATTACGCGACATAAATTTAGTGAAAGTATCACCATCAACCAAAGCAACTTTCGATAAAGCGCTCAAAATAACTTTGAAAAACCAAAAAGAAATAGGCGCTTATGTGTGTGGAAAGCGAAAAGGTAATATTATAAATTTTAACAATGCCACGATCAGGACATCATCGAATATAGATAGAAATAGTTTTTGGTTTAACCCCGATAGTTTTCCTAGCATAGAAAGATCTACTTGTAGAGGAGATGATAAACTAGTTGCATTAATTCACACACATCCCGATGGAAATACAAAACCATCTCAACGAGATCGCCTCGCTTCACAAAAATTGGATATGATAGGATGCGTATTCGGGAGAAATGGTTTGCGATGCTACTATGACGCGAACGATATTCAAATGAAATGGGAATAAAATATTTATAAAGGCATAAGTCATATTTCTTCATAAAGAATAATAGTTATAAAAATGTCTGATTCAGAGCCCAAAGGTTTAATTGAAAGACAGCGAGTGGAAGAATTGTTAAAAGTGATAGCGGAAAGAGATCCAGAGCTCGCTAGGATATTATCAATATTCTATATAGCGACGGATAAATGTTGTCTCAATCTAAAAATTATATTTCCTCAAAAAGATGTAGATTACGAACTTCGCGTGAGGGCAATTGATCCATTTTTAAGAGGTAGAAATAAATTTATGGTGGGCGCAACGGTATATCTCGGAATTTCTAATAATTACATAGACAAATTAATCAACGCGGGTCAAATAGTTATATTATATAGATCTGATAGCAGTCTTGATTGTGAAGGGTATATTTATAAAAGTGTAAATTCCGTAATTGTGAGAGATAATCAGCTGGACAAACTTTCCGAGTGGATTAGGGTCGCACAATATATATTGGAAAGAGACATTCCGAAAGCTATGGAAATTATCAAAGAACGATCGATTGCAAGAAATTCGTCTCCACAACAAAGAGTATCTGAGGAAAAAATATCACAACCACAAAAAAACGCATCAAATATACAGGATATCCCCTTTCCAAAACCTCAATCTCCATCACAAACGACATCTAATTCTTCGACATCGAAAGTAAGAATAGTACCTCCTCAAGTGATGGAAGAAGAAGCGGAAACGCCGATTGAATCTACCACAAAAAATCTTCCAGAATTTAAAATAAAAAGAACAAAAGGAGGCAAAGTGACTCCGATTCCCGAACCATCACTTTTCGCTACTAAACCATCCAAAAAAAATGGGTAAAGGTGTATAATACTAAGTGGGATTGATTAATGCAAAGTTTTTGGAAAGAGATTCATTTCCTTATAAGAAACAAATAGAGGAACTTGTAAGCAATGAACATTTAATTAGTTTGCTTGCAGATAACGAAATCGCGAGTATTAAGACAAATAAAGAGGAAACAAATGTAATATGCGGCGATAACATAATTAAATTAATTGGGGCTAAATCAAGCACGGAGGCAAATGTATGGACAGCACCAAACACTATATCGGAAATTTGTGGATCAAATTCTCCAAAGTCCGTTCATTATCACGGATCATATCCATCTCATCTTAGCGAATCGGATAGAGATGCGCACAGTAAATTATTTAGCTATAATTTTGGAATGGGTTGTGCTGTGGGAATAGATGGAATTAGATGCGAGGTCCCATCTGGGCACATTTATAAGATGCCTTGGACAGATGAATTTTATGAACGGGCGACCGAAAAGGGAATATCGATAATAGATCATATTCGATTAGTTACCTGTTCAAAATTACTAGATAAAAAATGGTTGTGTGATATTCATACTACCAACGGAAGACCTACATTTACCAACTTATTTTCGGAACAAATTATAGAACAAGACAATCCTATAAAACCTTACGCCTTTTTTGGTGACGATCAGAGCCAAACATTTATGGAAAAAGCGACCTCTAAAAAAATGACTTGTGTTGTATCAGAAACAGATAAACCGCCTTTTTCTGAAAAAATAAAGGATAATATAGCGAGTATGATTTTATTAAAAGGTAAAAGAGCTGAATCCCGTAAGAAAAAAAGAGTATTAACTTGCTTCTTTAGAGATGAATAAATATGGGCAATTTTCAAAGTATGTTAGATGATGAATTGCATCAGCGATATATGGGACGACGAGGGGTATCAAAATGGGTCGCATTTTATGGAAAACCAAGTATAGATAGAAAGCTCAATATAATGTTGGATCAAATCGAATCGATAGTTAGCGATCTTCCTATGGAACAAATTATGATTCACAGAAGAAAATGTGAAAGTTGCAAAGCAAGTCTTCCAAAATTTAGAATGATAAGCAACGCGCTCTCTGATAGATTGCCAAATTATAAGTCAAAAATATTGGAATTAAAAGAGTGCCTTGAAATTGATGGAGAACGCACAAATATTACGGGCATGCACATTTTCCAAAAATATAAAGATCGCGCAAAAGGAGTTCCGTTTTTCATACAAAATGCAAAAGTATCTTCACGAAAACAAGATTTCTATTTAGAACCCGCAAATGATTATTTTGTGGTTTATGTCGGGAAATTAGATCCATTTCGCTTTCTGGCGACGGCTTTTAATATCGAGAATGAATGGATAGAATCTGCATTATAGTTGTAAATGTATAAAATTAAAAATGTCCTTAATATATATTATTTATACTGAGGTATAAAATATGAGCAATATCAAAGAAAAAAACGATGATTTAGAGGGCTTTATAGACTTCGCTGAAGAAGAAGATAAGAATGATGAAATTGAATTTATTGTGGATGAAAGTGGAGAAACGATCGTAAAAATACCCGAAGAAGAAGTAAAAAATATATATCGCCAACCAAAACAAGTAGTTCGCGATTTAAAGAGAAATATTATGGAAAAGGATATATTATATAAAGAAAAATCTCCTTCCGCTCGACACACTGGATTGAAACCGCTCAGAATAGCCATTCTTACTCTAATTAACGAATCGAGTAAAATTGCCGAAAAATCCCGTCTTATGTTTATGGGATTAACTTTGTATGAAATTCAAAAGGCTATGAAACCCTGCAATGTAAGTAATCACACAATTAAGGACAATTTAAGAAAGCTTGTAGATTTAGGTTTAATTCAGAAAAAAAATGCAGTGATTAGTGGAAATACAAACAAAACGGTTTTCTATGATGTGAAGTTAAATTCGTTCCCGTGTAAAGATGGCGCTTACATTTTATGGGACAAAGATTTTAGAAGTAGGGGTTTATATGTGATAAGTTGTCCCAAATATCCATTTTGTTCTTTAAAAAAAGAGGATTGCAGAATTTTGGATCATCTTATAAAGTTAGCCAGAGTTTTACCTAAACATATACAGAATTATGGGGTTGAGATAGAAGATGTCGATATAGAGTTTCCTGCTCAAATAGATGCCGAAAAAAACGATAAAGAACAAAGCATAACGATGTTATCTAAACAACGACCAAAGAAATATTATAGAGAATCCGAGGCAGAGGAAAAGGAATCTATTACGAATAGAATTGTGGAATTACGGAAAGATGAAGAAAATCCCAAGTCCTTCAAAGAATGCATAGAGATAATATTGCATGAATTTGAAATCGGTATAGAAACAGGGGATATTTATACCATTCTTAAAAATATTCCATCATCGCAGAAAAAAAATATTAACGCGTCGGAAGTGATCCAAAAACAACAAAAATCATTCGAACTTAAATCTTTTAGAGAGCTTGACAAAGAAAGGAAAAAGGAAGTAGAAGACAAAGTAGTCGAGATACTTTCTGGAGATTTTCCTAAGAGCTGGAGTGAGTGCGCAGATATTGTTAGAGATGAATTAAAAGTTAAGATAAATGAATATAATATTTCTACCATTCTGCGAAGTGTCTAATCAATAAGGGAATATAAATTTTCACCCATATACACCATTGTTGGAACTGGTTCTTTCTTTAATATAACCCATATTGTCCTTTTGTTTTTTTTCTTTTTGTTTTCATAAACTTTGGTTACCTCTCTTATGCCACTTATACTAATAGGTGCTTTAGTTCTCATAAGAATATGGTAAGCATGCCAAGACGAAGATTTACCTATAATCGAAACGAAAATAGGAAGAGTTGCACCTCTAGTTGTGACCGTATGCGGAGTTCTAATTGCTATCTGATATCCAATTCGGTATGTTTTACCAAATTTAAACCTGTCATAACGAGGTTTAACGAATTCCACGACTCCTGTGGTCATAACGAAACTCCCTTGAAGCAGATCAAAAACATTTGTTTTGTTCATTATATATTGTTGATCCTTTCGTTGATATAAAAATAATAGTATGACATTGTAAACCGATTCGCTATGCTCTGTAACCTATTTTTTTCGATTTTTGTTTGGGTGGGATCAATTGATCGGATCGATAGATATATCTCTGTCAGAAGAGTTTTTAACTGATCGAGCATAAATATTTATTAATAACTAGTCATATTGTTATATTACTACTAAATTTTTTCCTAGGTATAAATATGCAAAGATTATTAAATAGACATAACGAAGTTATGCAGTGGCATGCTTCCATTACAGGACATTGTCCAGAGTGCAATTCGACCGATTTCATAGAAGATAGTAGAACGGGAGACACAATATGTAAAGGCTGTGGACTTTCTCTTTCCGAAAGAATGATTGATCCAGGAAAAGAATGGAGGTCGTTTGATTCGGTTGATGAAAGTAAACGGGCTAGAACGGGACTTCCTTCGAGTCCTACTATGTATGATAAGGGTCTTACGACAATAATTGGACGACCCAATAATAAACTTAGTCCCGCCCAAAAAGAAAGGGCGGAGCGAAACATCAAAACCCATCAACGAAATATAGGAAATAATGTCGTTCGAAATCTGAGAGTAGCGTTTGGAATTATGAAACTTATTTGTCAGCATCTAAATATTGACAAAGGCATAAAAGATAAATCAACTATTTTATATCGAAAGGCAGTAGAAAAAGGTCTTTCTCGAGGCAGACCTATGGACGCTTTAGTTTGTGCCACTCTATATGCTGGGTGTAAAAAAAGTAATCGACCCAGATGTTTTGAAGATTTTGAAGAATTCGTGGTCGATGTAAAACAGATAAGAAATTGTGTATCTTTATTGATAGATGAAATGGAAATCAAAATTCCACCAGCATCCCCTAAAGATTTTGTAGAACGCATTGCTATGAAAGGATGCATTACTGAATCGGCAAAATTAAAGGCGTATAAAATTTTGGGAGCTATGGAAACTTTAGGAAAAATGAACAGTCGAGATCCTCGAGGGTTTGTTGCCGCATCACTTTATATCGGATGTAAGGCGTCCGATAACAACAAAGATAGAAATAAAACCCAAAGAGATGTAGCGGTTTACTCGGGAGTAACGGAAGTAACTGTCAGAAAAAGACTTAATGATATTCACAAGAATCTTAAGATAAAGATGCCAGATTAATGGTGATGTATAACTTGTCGGACGATTTATTCTTCAGCTATGTCTCGTTTGAAGATGTTAAGCGGTCTTGCATTATGCAACAAACAGAAAAAAGATTTTTTTCTTTTGATGATAAAAATAACGATGATATGCATACTTTGAAACTCTTTGTAAAAAGTTATTTTGAATCGTTGTCGTCGGGTGTAAATGATCTTCTTCTTAAGGTGCAAGAAATTGCAGATCACCAAAATGATCTTAATCACAGAATGAAAAAATTAGAATTGTTCAGCGAAACCACAGCGGATGAGTTGTTAAAATATTACATAGAAGTATTTAAGGATGTAGAACGCAATCCCGATGAGATAAGAAATGTATTTATCAATGGACTTGGAAAGAATAATGTAATCATATTAATGAAAAAGATACAAGAATATATAGAATTGCAATTTCCTCAAGAGAAAAAATTAGTGGACAAAATATCCTATTTAATCGAAGTTTTGGATAATGATAAGACAACCCATGCAAAACTCAATGAAACTATCGCAACTACTCCTTAAACTGACACTTAAAATCGGTGCATAATAAAACGGAATTTGGGATTTGATCTTCTAAACACCGAGTTCGGTGATACCAACACCACAAAATATATCCAAGCGTTACGCCTAACATAACTGAAAGTGTGAGTGGAATTAAGATTAATCCAAAATAGATAGATATGGTTTGATTGAAAAAAGGAAATGAAATGATTATAACTTCGTTTGTGAAATAATCTCGGGTAGCAGGTAAATAATAGAGAGAGAGAGGTAATACCGATATAATTCCAACGATTATCAATGACGCTACTCTCCGCCAAAAAGAAACCCTTGTATTATGAACGAAATTGCGATTATCCATATCAAATGAATAGAACGATCCCTTTTAAAATGAGGTGTTAAAGAAGTTCATCAGAGGGAAGTTTTATAAATAGCGGAAAAAACTTCAGTATATGAGTCAACCGCGCATTTGCCCCGAAAAAGAACGCAATCGTTTTCGGGTATTAAGATCCATTTTTATAATACTTCTTTTTGCGTCTGGAGTCGGTATGGGATTTTTCGTATATTACTTGGTTAGCACAGCTCTTTCTATAGAATATAGTGCTTATTTAATGGATTTAGATTCAACAAATCCTCCCTATGTTGCTATCATAATGTTTGCCGTATTCTTTTTGTCTTTAATAGGTTTAAGGCACTCATCTAGATTGGAAAATGATCTCTGCTTCTGATGAAGATAGGACACTTTTAAAGTTATTTTAACTGATGCACTCCCGAAATTACTAAACTTTTTGTGTGTATTCATTTATAAATGAGAAAAACAATTTATGATTATAAGTACTTCGTTATAATTTAGAATTTAGATCGTAGAGAATAGGTAATTCAAGATGGAGGAATTTAATTGTGACATATGTGGCGGAAGAGTCATTCAAACCGAAGTCAACTATGTTTGTGAAGAATGTGGAGTAGAACAACTCCAAAAACCCGAAGATTATTTAGATACCGCTCAGCCTCGCCTTAGAAAACGAGGGGTCGAGGGATATGTATCAAGCTACTCCTCCTCCGATTATATAGGTACACAATTTAAAGTCTCGGCGAAAACGGTTAATCCTGAAACAAAAGCGACTTTCCATCGATTAGAAAAATCCCAAAAACGCACACTTAAATTTGCAAATAAAGGCAAATTAAGAAAAAAAAGAAAACAAAAAAACGCAATGAAAGTTGCGGGTAAGACATTTAAGTTATTGGGAATGCCGAGTGATGTATCCGAAGAATTATTTAAATTGTTTAATCACATTTTAAATGACATAGGATTTCCAGTATCCAAAGCTCATCTTTACGCTGGATCATTGGTTTGGTGGTATATCAATTCTCATCCTCGTACCGCAGATACTGTATTTTCTGTTTGTCGAAAAGTTGAATTGAGTGACTTAGTAGAACTTAGTCCCACACTTCCAAAGGGTTTAATAAAAGTAGTCTGCAATAAAATTCAAAATTTCATCAGATACAATAAACGGATATCTGATGAAGGAATGCGATTTGTATTAACCAAATTTCTTAATACAATCCAAAGGGAATTAGATGACTATGAACGCAAATTAGAAGTAAAGGATCGTATCAAACCTAAATTGGATAATATTAAGAATCAAATAAATAATCTAAATAGAAAAAATTTAAAAGAAAAACATATTCTTAAACAAAAGGGAAAATCTTATGAAGATTATGAAGATATCAGAGCTTCTATACTCAAAAACGAAAAAAAAATGATGGATTTAGAACAGGAAAAAGAAGATATTAAAACAATGGTAAAAGTGGGTGATGTGTATTACAGCGTATTTGAAATGTCATCGCCCGTAGATGTAAAGGATAAAATAAAATTTAAATCGGATATATTATTGAAAGAAATCGTCCTACAAGACAAACCATTGCGAGAAATATTAGGTTTTGACTTAATATTTAAAGCGATTGATAAAACTTTGTCTAAGAACGATATCATTAAATTATTGGAAAAGGCTCATAAATGTTTTACCGAAGCATACGAAAAGGACACCAATAATTTAAAAAGTATATTGAGCAGATATAGAAAGGAAATAGAAGAATCACTACAAAAAATTGAGCAAGAAACTAAGTTTGTTACAGTTGAAGAACACATTAAAAAAAACATTCGGATACTCGCTGATAAAATAACACTTAGATTGCAAATAGCAGAGAAACAATTAGAAGATAAAACAGAACACTTTTTTCAGCTTGAACATCATCCTAACCCCGTATTTCATTCTGAAGGAAAAAACAACATTAAGGATTTAGAAACTGAAATAAAATCTTTAAATAAGGAATTATACAGTTTAAAAGGTTGGGAATTAACAGAAGCACAAAAAAATGACTTGGAAACTACAGCGCTTGCTATTTTATCCCATTTTGATATATCACTCCAAAGCGGTATGTCTCGACCTGCTCTCTCTGTGACTGTCATTTGGCTCGCGCTGTTATATCATTCCGTAAGAATATCGTTTCCACAAATGGCATTGATGCTTGAAGTCAGCGAGTCCACGCTTGGAAATCAGAAAAATAAAATAGCAGATGCATGTTTATTTAAAATTTTAGAAGATACTGGAACATATGGATATCTTGATCATATGGACGGTGTTGTGAGCCCCGTATTATCAGAGCTTGGAAGAGCAATTCCCTTTGACGAGAATAACGAAGAAGTTTTTCGGCGAATTAAAAGAGAGTTGGAACGAATTGCGGTATCTTCGACCATTCCAGAATTAAGTGCCTCTAGATTATTTGTAGTTAAGCTATTACTGGAAGAAAAAGTCGCCCCAGAAGATTATCTTTTGGATAAGATTGAACGCGCGATGGACAATTCCCGAAAGGACAAAAAGGAGTTGGAATATATCAAAATAAAAGCCGTTGATCTTCCATTGACTTCAATAATTCAGAAAAAAAAAGGTGTTTTATATATCCCCGATGAGTTGAGAAAATATGTCAAAGACACTTTTGGATCATTTAACCAATTCATTTCGATGTGCATCTTGGGGAAATGGGATACTCAACGATGCGAAAACAGTCTTTTGCGATTAGCCAAATCTGAGAAAATCGGCGAAACGATCGATGATATCAAACAAAAGGCGAAATTATATGAAGTGTTCGATGAACTTGTTAAAATAACTGGATCGTCAAATAGACCCGAATATGTATGTGCCCGTCTATTTGCAATGAAATTATTGTTATTAAACGAAAATGGATTAACCGAATCAGAAATTCGAGAAAAAATAAAAAAAACAGTCAATTTATCTATCAGAGACAAAGAAGAAACTCGACGGATAGATTATTACGCCGTCAGATTTTTATGTGAAAGGGTAGGATATTACAATGAATATACCACTTTGGTAAATAAGAAGGGTGAAACTTTTTACATACCACCCGAAACTAAGAAGTTAATAAAAAAGCATTTTGATCCATTCGATACCTTTGTTACTCGATGTGTATTGAAAAGATGGGATGCAGAAATTTGCGTCAGTGCCTTAGATGAATTAGAACACAAGATAGGAGTTACAAAGCAAATAATGAATAAGATAACCTTACCAGATTTCAGAAAAATAAGTAAAAAATAAAAAAAAAATCTTTAAAATTTAGCAAAAAAGGAATAGCCTTTTGGCTCATCACAATAAGCTTTATCTTGAGTATCTTCACTTTCACACAAATCTTGTATCCTTCTAAACGCGTTTTCTTCGTCAATTTCTACATTTTGTAATTTTACGCCTTCTGTTGGAGGAAGTTCCCAGCTTTTGCATTTATTACAAGATTTTACAACGGTATTTATATTGCCTTTGCATTGCTCAATACTAGGAGCACAAGATAACACTTTACAATTACCTATTCCGATTACATTTTTTTCTTTTTCGTTAATGTTAATATTATCACATTTCATATAATATTGTTCTCCAAGATTCCTACTCTGCGCCCAAAACCCTAAAAATTCCGTTCCTCTCCTGATCACTTGACCTTCCCAATCTTCATTGGGGTCTAGATAATCTGCTCCTTTAACCTTTTTTAATTGTTTTTTTTTAAGTTTTTCCACTAATAATGGCATATTTCTAACCTTTTTGTTTTTGTTTATGAACAGTCACAGAAGTAGACGCCCCCTGACTTTCGACAACTCCCCGAAGTATATCCTTCATCTTTACACTTTGGAGGACATTCCGCAACACACGCGGTAGAATCTTCACAAGTCTCACTACGGAAGGAATTCGGATCAGCCACAATATCTTGGAAATCGCAAGTGGGCTGACGACCGACTAATAAATTCCACGCATCTACTATCTCTGGTATAATGCATTCTGACCATAAGAGACCTGTCCAACATTCCAATTCCCTTCCCGTTGCATTTGGATCACTTGCACACATTGTCGCACATTCGAAACATCCATCGACTCCCGTAGGAAGGTTAATGGGTAAATTGCGCCCGTCGTGCGGTATGCCGAATTCTATTTCATCTCTGCATATTGACCACCACTCTGGATCGTCGAAGGGATTGATCTCGCTTGGAGGAGTACCTCTTTTCTGGGTCTTGTTTCCAGAAACAACCTCGGGTAATTTTACCTTTGATTCTTTCTTCAGTTTTTCTAGGGGTTTGTCGACTCCTGTATTAACTTTCATAAAGAAGTTTTAAAGTCTTGATATAAAAAGAATATGGTTACACTAGTATTGAATAAACTATTGATATAATCAGAAATAAATATATTGACATCATTAACATATAAAGTGGGAGGCTTATTATATATAATGACCGACGACGAAGAAAGGATAGATAAAGAAAGACGAAATCATTTAATGACCTTAGCTCTAAAACAAGCTAAAACTGGGAAAAAATTTATTTCGGGTAGCAAATTAAGAGAGAGAAGAAACGCGTTCAATAAACACAAAGAGTCAACTTCACCAAGACCTAAGAAATTTATGATCAAAGAAGTTCCTAAATTGGAAGATATCAAAGACATAGATGCGGAGGCGGAATGGTCGGGAAGGGATTGGTTATACGAAATAGCTTTGATTTCGCTCGTCGACAAAGTGATTGATATTATGAAAAACATCGGAGCACAAAACGAATTAGTCGAAACGCTTGTGAATTTACTGAATGCTATGAAAGACGGAGACCCCGAAGATACAAAGGAAAAGCTTCATATTCTCACCGAAGGGTGGGGAGCTACTACATCTACCACCGATAGACGAAATTATCACCTTCTCCGTGCCGTTATTAGAATAATATATTCAACTTATCCATTGGAATAAAAATGACAAGATATGCAATTATGCACATTTTGGTTGCGGTCGGTCTGTCGTTATCCCTTTTTTTAGTCATATATATCGTTTCTGAAATGTTTATGTTGTCATCATTCATTGCTGGCTTCTTCTTCTTTTTCTATATATCACTTATTATTTTTATAGAAAATAAAGATGATATCTTCGATATAACTCTTATGAAAGGTGCAAAAAAGCGCCGAAAGACAAAGATTGATACCGAAGGGATAAAACTGAAGAAATCAGGACGACTTTTAACTGATGAGACTAGCTCAGAAAACTCGTGATATCGTATTTCTTCTTCTTTTTTTTCTTTTTAGGAATAGGTTTGGGTTCTGAGGTCGTTTTTTCCTTCTCTTTCTCTTCCGATGAGTTGATATTAGGTCTTCGGACGCGTTTTTTTCCTTTGCTAAAGAATGCGTCCATTCTTTTAGTGCCGTATAATTTTTTGTTGAACAGATCTTTCATATACACTGTTATTCCTTGAGCTTTAGCGGGGTCTATTATAAATCGTTCCGCTAAACTTTTGACAGTATCTATATATGCTTCAAAATCGACTATTTTTGATATAGTGCTTTCTGTTACCTTGGGATCATTTCCTGTCCACCGCATTATATATTTATTTATTGTATCGGACGATGTATGCAATAAATCGTAAGGGATTACCCCTTCACTTTTTCCTGGATTAATGGTCTTTGATACCATTTTACCCCGTTTATTCATTTCATAATATTTCCCTTGGGGATATTTACTTTTAATAAAAGATACGCTAGAATACTCGTCTATTACAGTACCCATGTCGCTTTGTCTAAAAGCTGATATATATTGTGCTCCTTTATTTATACCCAACTCTTTTCCATTATATGCATCTAATGTCTCTTGAATGACGCCTAATGGTAGTTTATATAATATATCATCTTTATTTCTTCCCATTGAATTCATAATAGCATTTGTTTGATAGCTTCCCCATGCACCCGTTTTGTATTTCTCTAACACTTTAAGAAATAATATATCTTGGTAAGAAAACACAAAATTATTTATTCCGTTTTTTTCGAGAAGAGTCTTAATATTTAATGCATTAGATAATCTTTTAAGGCATTTAGTAGATACATTTGTGTTTTGCACTAAATGATCCAAAGACATATCTCCCTCTTTTAGTTTTTTAACAATTTTCCTTACATAAATCTCAGCAATTTTATATCCTTCTTCGGGACTTTTAATTGCGTCATTTTTATAAGTATCAAATACTATTTTTTCTATCATTTCTCGTTGAAGTATTATGGCGTCATTTCTTTTACTTTCCATCCCTTTCATTACTACTATTTTGCCGTTTTTCCATAAACAATATTTTTTCTTTGTTTGAACAAACATTCCGTCGAACGGACCATCCGTGTCAAATTTTAATTCACACCGCGGTACATTTACCCACTCCACAATTTCCCCGCATTTTTCACATTCTATTAATCCGTCGTCATTTAGAAATGTTTGTGTATTACCACAGCATTTGGGCTCATAGTTATTATGATTTGTAAATTTCCGAATACAGTGTAAATTCAACAAGGCAGAAAGAACATTTATACTTTTTTCCTCTTCATCTCCGTCTTTATTTCTGACGATAAATTTAAAATTAATAGGAAACACGGCGGGTATTAATGTATAATATCCATCTGTGTCGGCTTCTAAAAGCTGGGCTAAACATGAAGTATAATCAATTGCAGATAATAAAACTTCTCGACCTTTGTCCGTAACACATCCCGCCGCGATAATAGACCACCATCTTACGGCTATGGTAAATAAATAACCGTAATAGGAATTTAATACCGCTTTTTTCCCCTCTTGGATGAAATTATAGAAAGTTGCTTTATTTCTATAATCGTTAATCGTCTTTATGAACAATTCCCGCTGAGTATTTTCGTCCTCCGTTAAACAGAGAATTATTTTTTCCAATTTTATTTCATTATTTTCATCATATACATCTTTACCCATTTCATAGTAATTATTAGCGAGGGTTTTGAGAAAAAGACCATATTTCTTATCTTCTTCTGCTTTTTTTTCTTCATATTCTAACATCTTATATTTAGAAACATAACGATCAGCCCTGACTTCCATCACCTCATCCACAAAGAATCCATGAGCTTTCTGACAAATTCTTGCTTGTTGGGGAATTTCTATTTTCTTTTTGAATTTGGTGGAGCGTTTCTTTACAACTTTTTTCAATACATCCACCATATCATCTTTGGGCTTTATATCGTATTTTATCCTTAGTTTTTTCTTATTTGGGTCTCTTATTGAGTTCAATATATCCCTTGCTAATTTTCTTTCTTCATCAGTTGCGTCTATCACTACGAATTTTTCTGTCCAGTCCATAGTATACCAACATACGGGGTCTTCTTCTCGAAATGGACATGAATCACAATAACTTTTTTCAACTATTGCGTGAGGTTGGATTTTATAAGTAACGATAAGAGAAGGATACAACGAAGCTACATCGGCATGGATAATCTCAAAATCTCCGTCATATATCCAAACCGTTTTTTTTCGATGTATTGTTTTTTCTTCACCATCTTTGGTTTTGAATATCTTGGGAACATCTATAATGACTTTCTTGGCGTTATCTCTAATTTTTTTTATGTCTGTTTTAATTTTTTCTAGGAATTTATCTTTGGTCATCTCTTCTGTAATGGGATTATCGTTTTCGTCTCTTCCGACAATGATTGCAACCATACAAGACCCTTCTTTCTCAAAGCTGGCGAACTCTGTATTGATCGCGTCATCAATATCATCAATTAGTGCATCGATTTTTTCTATGTCTACTTGAATCTCCATTTGCCAATCACCCCGAAAAATTCCCATAGAGTTTAGCTCGACTTTTGCTCCTTTATATGAATGTTGTAATAATATGTATTTATTTTCGTCAATCTCTACTAAATCTCCTTCCTTCATCATCTCTTCGGAACGATTTGGAGATAGAATGTTCAAGTTATGAGCTCTTTGTAAAAGACCACTTCCACATATTATCGCATTACCTCGACGAGAAATCGAAAATAGAGTCATCGGTTTATCCATCGTCAAACTAAAAAAGTAAGGAAGCACATTTTTTTGAAGAAACATTTGTGTGCAATATATATCCGATCCATTGTATAATACTACAGTTTCGGGGTCGTAATCGGGACTATTGACATCCATAGCCCTCATTAAAGCCTCGGCGTTATCCCAATCAATGGGATCAAAATGAAAAAACTTTTTGGTCGCGTTTTTTAGTCCGCGTTCTCCTTCAGGAAGTCTGCTGTGCTGACTTATATACCTGTTATAGACATCTAAATTTACGAATCCTGGAATATAGTAAGCATCTAAGAAGCGATTGTATTTCCAACCAAATTTTTCCATTGAATAAGCATCCCCATATTTTTTCAGACGCTCGGCAATATATTTCCAATCGAAATTGTCGCTGTTATATCCCGCGCTTATAATTGTTTTTTCGGAAATCATATCCATAAACGCCAGTATCATAATAAGCTCATTCTCATACAAAATGGGGTCAAGTATCATGCAGTCATCATGAGTCTTTCTAAATTGATCTTCGCCAATGGTTACATCTTCATAATGAAGTATTTTTTTCCCACCGATTTCCATTGTGCCCATAATAAATTTATCAGGAACATCCCTAATCACTTCTTCATTGCACAGTATAAATCCCTCACTCTCAAAGACTACGCCGATTGTCCCAATAGGATCAATGCGCGGATTTGGAGAACTCATAGGTTTTTTGCAAGTTTCGAGGTCAAAGGACGACGATGGCATATCGGGAAATGCGTCTACGGGATTAGGTTTGATCTTCAGAATTCTTCCGTCTTTTACATATACTGTGTAATGCCTACCGATTTTGATTAATTTATCAAGATCAGTGCTTACCCGCATCTCGAAATTTACATCCCCCTCTCTCCAAATCCCGATAATCCCATCTACATTTAAAATATCCTCTCTGATTGAAATGTCTTTGCTTTTTACATTTCTCGGGCTATCTAATGTCACTTTGACAAATTTGGTCTTGGGTAGAAATTTGGCGTCAGGATGAAGTGCATCTTTCACCTCAACTAATTCTATCTTTTTGATATGATCTTGAAGTTTGTAACCGCTAGCTTCGTGATTATTAATTTTCATTTTAAGTTCATTAAATAAACCTCCCGTTTTGAATCTATCTTCACAATTAACAAAAAAATACGGATCGAAGGGATAGAAACACTTTAATGATTTTTTATCGTCTGTCCAATAATACAAGTTCACCCCTGATTGTTCTGTTCCATCTTCCCAAATGGAATGTGTTTCGAAATCTATGAGAAACGCGTTAAAGACACCATTTTCTACCTTGGTATAAGGATCAATGATAATTTTTTTTCTCAATAGCGGATGACTATTACTAGGGCGAGAAGCAGTAGTTAACATATAACATTATATGTGGGTTGTTATTTATTAACTTATATCTTTAAATATAGAAAATGCAATCAATTTTTATGACTATAAAAAAGGATAATCTCGATTTTTCATTAAAGGGAATTGCGAATCAATGCGGAATTGATCTAAAAAAACTTAAAGTGGAACATAACACGGTTTATGGCTATCAACTTTTAGTTGATGGAAAAAGACCCGCAGGATTATCATCATTTAAAGAAAAAGAGTTCACAGGATACCTCGAAGGATTCAAAGATTCCTGTACAACAATGAGATATTATAAAGAATAGTATGTTTGGTATTGGGAAATCATTAAGGAATGTTGTATATGTCCACAAAAACTATGAATTTGTATTACCTTCATCTGTAAAGGACGCAAAGCTACTCCTTCCTAAAGATTTTGAATACACTATTATTAAACACAATAAAAAAGAAGGGAGTTTTTCGTTTATAGAATCCCCCGAATTCGATAGTGTACCTGAGCCCGCTATTACGAAATCGTGTAAAATTTCCGCTGGAAAGTCGGTTAAGTGTATTGAATACAATAAAAACCCGCCGATATATCACGGAAAGTATAGATTCGTCGGAAAGGGTTATGAAGGGTTTGATATAGAAGAATCTAAAAAAAGAGAAGATATGTGGAAACGGCTTCCTAAAATAGATTATAATCGCATCGGTAGAAGGGATTATTGGAACAGAAAAATATTACCTCTTCTTGAACAAGCTGATAAACATCAGATTTAACTTTGTGATTTTTTATCGCTTTCGAAATGTATTTTCCGAACTATCTTCTTTCTCATTTCGTTTATTGTGATGTTGCGTTGTGGGTTGGATTGAGAATGTTGTTTTCCTTGCCAATGCCAACTCCTGCTAAAATCTTTATGTTTTTCTTTCCACTCCTTCATAAATTTAGAGCTTCACCTATAATGTCACTTTCACGAGCTAGAGCGCCCGCGAGACCTTTTGTGGTCTCAATTTTGGTCTGAAGTCCGTTTTTATTGATCGTCAGGTGTAAGTCAAGATGTCCTAAATATTTGTCACCTTTATTAAAGTCACAACTAAATGTGCTCTTTCCATCGTTACTAAATATATTAAACAAATTGAATATGTTTGCATTTTTGAAATTTATTTTGCAATCAGAGACAATATTTCGTTCTACCTTTTTACCTAAAAAGAACTCCTTTAGTTTCGACATCGTGATAATAGAATTTTTACTTATGGTATTAAATCGATCTATTTAAAGAGTGCAGTATATAATTAGACTGCTCCCAAAAAGCCGTTCTAAAATAACGGCGCGAATTTAAATATTCAACTGCATATATAGAAGGTATGGAATCGTTTCTTAAAGCAAAAAAATTGCGCGTCCTTATATGTGCCGAAAAAAATAGCGTTGCAAAACACATTTATAATGCGTTTGCCAAATTTTTGCTCGTTAGAAAGAAATATAAAACCAAGGGCAAAAGTAGATATAATCCTATTTACCACCTCAGCGTGGGTGATGGAAATCAAATTTTGATTACTTCGGCGTCAGGTTTTTTATTTGGGCTCGATCTCAAACCCCCTTTTTCTAAAAAGAACAAATGGAAATTAGAAGGCGGAAGTGGTGAGAAAAAATGGACATTAGATGACTTAATACATGCGGAAACGGAATGGAAAATCAGCGGGACGGGAATATATCTCAAATCTAACGAATTAATAATTGCTCAGATCAAAGAATTGGCTCACACATCGGATTATTTTGTGTCCGCCACCGACAATGATTTTGCTGGGGAACTCATTGGGTATCAAATACTTCAAGTTGCACAAGAAGTCAACCCCGAGATTAAGCCGTTAAGAATGATATTTTCGTCGGTCGCGTATTCCGATCTCATAGAATCATGGAAAAAATTGAAAGAAATGAGAAAAAGCCATAGAGATGCCGAATTAACGAGACAAAGGAGCGATCTTATGACGGGCGCACTTTTTACTAGATTGCTAACTTTACTTATTAAAGAAAAAGTCCCTGGTGTTATGTTAAGTTGGGGAGGGTGTCAAACACTCTTCTTAAAATACATTGTCGATAAAAACAAGGCACATAACGAGTTCGAGCCCGAACAATTTTGGGAAGTTGTAGCAACTATAAAACAAGACAGCAAAGAATATGTAGCTAAATGGGAAGAAGGGCGAAAATTCAAACGAAAAGAAGCTAAGAGATGTTTGCTAGACGCTAGTTTCTCTGAAGTGGCAAAAGTTGTAAAAATCAACCGATCCGAATGGAAGTCATATCCACCCATTCCTTTAAGAACGGCTACTTTATTGACTAAACTCACTAAAATAATGGGCACTTCGGCGAATACTATTATGGGCGTAGCCGAAGCTCTGTATAATAAAGGATTTATCAGTTATCCCCGCACTGAAAATGAAGTCCATCCATTCTCATTCAATGCAAATCACATTTTAACTCAATTTGAAACTCATCCTATTTACGGGGACTATACAAAGAATCTACTTGCATCTCATGGTGGTAAGCGAATATATCCACGAAAAGGTAGAACTAAAACCGAGGAGCACGATCCTATCCATCCGACTAAAAGCGCGTCGCAATCACAAGTGGAGTCAGCGGTCAATAAGAAGCATAAAATATATGCATGGAAAGTGTATGATTTTATTTCTAGACATTTTATCGCAACTTGTTCTCAGTTGGCACTATTCCACAAAACCGAGATTAAGCTAAATTTACAAGACAGGATTTTTGCATTGAGCGGAAAAATAAAAATCTCGGATGGGTATTTGGAAATTTATCCTTTTTATCAACCCAAGATAAAAGAAGTCCCGAATTGCGAAGAAGGGGACTTATTGACAGTAGAAAAAGTCGAGATGACCGATGGTTGGACAAAACCACCACCACTTCCCGAAGAAGCGGATGTAATTAAATGGGCAAGTGACAATAACATCGGAACGGATGCTACTTTTCATACCCATTTAGAAACCGTCCAAAAACGCAACTATGTAGAAAAGCAATCCAAAAAATTACTTCCTACCAAACTCGGAAAATCGCTATGTGATGTTCTTGAAAGCAACGCACCAGCCATGTTGGACACTAAATTACGCAGAGAACTCCAAGAAAATATGGATTTGATTTCGGAAGGTAAAGCTGATCCAGAACATGTGTTAGATGGATTTCGAGATTTTGCTAGGTTGTCGTATAAACAATTAATGAAGAAGAAAGATGCAATTAGCGAGAATTTATCGAGCGTATTATTAGAAGGATATAAATCTGGACAAGATTTAGGAATATGTGGCAAATGTGGAGCAAGTATGCATTTGGAAACAAAATATAAGTACGGCGGAAAAGTATCCCGTTATGCGACCTGTGAAGGATGTGATACTACTTTGGTATTACCTAAAGAAGGAAAAATAAGACCGCTCCCCGATAAAACCTGTGTAAAGTGCGGATTTACCGTCTTAAAAATAAAACGCTATGTAATTTGTCCGTATTGTTTTACTCAGGAAAAAGAAAAGGGGTTGTTTTATTGTAACAAATGTCGCGAAAAAGATTGTGAATTTAGTGACAGTGGGATCGGAGAAATCGATCTAGAGGGCGCGACCATAGAACCTATAGGGCGGTGTCCCAAATGCGATGATGTGTTGGAAGCCATACTCACTACGGGAAAACGATTCGTCAAATGTAAAAACGATGAATGCGATTTTCGAGTAAACTTGCCCCGACCTTCTAAGGGAAAAGTAGAAATATCAGATAAAAAGTGTCCCGAATGTAATACTCTATTATTTTCCTATTATAAAAAGAAAAAAACGGGATATTCGACGCGGGAATTGCCCTTTTGCGTGGGATGTAAAGAAGGGGAAATGAATTTTTGTTATTATTGTTCTAAAAAATGTTTTTAATTTATTTCTAGTATGTGAGTAAGCGAATTAATTCCACAAATTAACGGTGTAAAATAAATTTGAATCTATTTCTAGTATGTGAGTAAGCTATTTAATGAAAAGAAATAGGACCGCTGAGAGATATTTGAATCTATTTCTAGTATGTGAGTAAGATAAACCAAACATTTCCATTAATATAACAATACAACATTTGAATCTATTTCTAGTATGTGAGTAAGTTTAAGTAATTATAATATATTTATAATATATAAAATTTGAATCTATTTCTAGTATGTGAGTAAGTTGAGGATCGCCCGCGCTAGTGGAAAATTAGTCGTGAATTTGAATCTATTTCTAGTATGTGAGTAAGGAAAATAAAGATTTTTTTCAATATCCCGCTTCGTTTTGGATTTGAATCTATTTCTAGTATGTGAGTAAGATATAATTCTAGGGTTAATAATAGGTCTTATGTTTTATTTGAATCTATTTCTAGTATGTGAGTAAGGATAGGTTCTCCTTGATCAGAATAATTGATCTTTCATTTGAATCTATTTCTAGTATGTGAGTAAGTGAGGAATACGAAGAAGAAAACTATAAAGAATATATAGTATTTGAATCTATTTCTAGTATGTGAGTAAGTAAAATGAGGGGTTCCTTATAAGTGTAAATACCGTAATTTGAATCTATTTCTAGTATGTGAGTAAGAAAAAATGTCAAACAAATACGAATATTTTTATCCATTTGAATCTATTTCTAGTATGTGAGTAAGGGGTATTTTAAACGCATTACGATGCGTTTCCGTTCGGTTTTGTCCGTATTTTATATCACTTACAGACCAAACCGATCTACTATATAAATGTGCATTTTCCTTTATAAATGTATTCCTAGCATAAATTTTCATTTTTTTATCCGCACCAACAATAATCGTGCAAACTACATTTTTTACACTTTTTTTCATTATAGTTCACTACAGGACATTTTCCGCTCTTTAAATAACTCCTAATTTCATTAGTTATTTTTTTTATCCCTCTCCGTTTCTGAGGTGTAATCAATACCTTA
>Ga0180433_10000067_pt1 | contig 161876 bp, 141 predicted proteins | sample SS_ome_8_FD_132980 | JGI IMG/M metagenome (GOLD analysis project Ga0180433, IMG submission 132980) | Hypersaline lake sediment archaeal communities from the Salton Sea, California, USA - SS_1_D_1 metaG | ecosystem: Environmental > Aquatic > Non-marine Saline and Alkaline > Hypersaline >... | reverse complement strand
TTTCCGTTGGTCACAGGACCATAGGACATGACAGTGGTGTCGTCATCCTTGCTGGTGACGATAACCGTTCCGGCCTTGTAGGCGTCCATCTCAACGTAGAAGTTAACGTTGTTCAGGACCATCCACTTGACTCCGACTGGAATCGACAGCTGCGTGGCGATAGTCCTCGTCTGTGCAGTCGGGGATCCATCGTTCGACATGTTGTTGATCCAGAGCAGCCTTCCTCCGACATACGGAGCCCAGTTCCCACTCCCGAGAGAGTAGAGACCGGAAAGCATCAGTGATGTCTGGCTGTCATCATAGAGATTCGATGTGCTGCTGGTCTTCGGAACGTTGACCACGTTCGGGGCAACTCTTACCTGAAGCGCTCCGTAATCGAGCGAAACGAACGGGTTTGCGCCCGCTCCATCCAGATCGATCATCTCAACGCCGACTCCGAGCTTGCCGCCCAGAACCTCGAGCGCTGATGCGGAGGTCGCCAAAAAGGCAACTAATGTCAATGCTAACAATACTTTCTTCATAATGTGCCTCCTAAAGTTTTTTCAGTGCACTGAAAAAAGCTAGTAGGATTTATTTTCACCTCCTTCCATGTCTAGCTTTGATTTTCACTGGATTATATCCCTCCACCCCGATGAGTGTCAAGGGGAAATCCAAAACAATCAGATGTTCATTAACGGGATCGAGAGCCCCACTTTCCCGTACTCAAGCGATGTCATGGCTCTGGCGGAATCAACGGCTCCGGCTGAGTCTTCCTTGACAACATAGCCGTTCGAAAGAAGCTCAAGATCCGCGATTATCGCGATATCGCCCAGAACCTTCGCCGTGGCCCTGTACATGATGTTGAAAGTGTCAGCCGAGATCTTGATCGCCGAATATCTTACGGTGGCCGCTTCAACCCCAACGCTTGAAGCCACGTTGCCGAACTGAAGGATCCTGTAGTAGGCATTCACGTAAAGCCCCGAGACGGACATCGGATCATCCGATGCTACGCCGGTATACAGGGAGACGAAATCCTTGTCGAGCACCGTGTCAGTGTACCCTATCGCCACCGTTAAAGCGTCCGTAATACCAAAATACATCGCGGTCGCCTGGATAGCGCCAAGCTTCGGAAGAATGGTCCCCGTCGACATATCGACTTCGGCAAGTCCGTGATCACCGCCCATAAGCCCCACACATTCAAGCCCTATTGTAAGAGCCGAAGCTGACGTTGCCATTGAGGCAACTAATACAAGCGCTAGCAGATATTTTCTCATGAGAGAACCCACCTCCGTTTATCCCTGCCTAATTGAAATAATAATGAGCCGCGACAGCGCCGGTGAAGAGCGTGGTCGACGAATCGCCCTCGGACGGAGACACTATCGAGACAATATAGAGATCCGCACCGATTGTAAAGTCTCTCTTGATATTGGTCTCGAATCCCCATCCGCCCCTCAGGACGAACGCGGTTATGGTTTCGTCATCATCATTGGGGACCTCGTAATGAGCGCTCTCATAACCCAGAACCAGCGGAACGTACATCCTGCACCCGGCCGCCTCCGCAACCTGAATGGCGCCTCTCAGAAGCAGTGTCCAGGAATTGTCTTTCCCCTGGGTGTTGTACATGAATCCCGCGTCACCCGTGAACTTATCGCTGAACTTCATGCTGATAACAGGCATGGCCGGAGTAGAAACGGGAATGCCGCCAATGCTGCCCCCCACGCCTCCGCTGATCAAACCCAGGCCGAACGCGCCATCATCAGCCGCGACCGCGGCCGAAGACAGCAGCATGAGAAAAATGAGAGAAAACGCGTACTTCTTCATTAAAAACTCCTTTAAAAACAGGGGGACATGAACATCAGCCCATGTCCCCCCGTAAGCGAAACTATCTCTGCTTGAACAGATTGGTTATGAAATCGCCAGCCATGTCCTTTGAGCCAAGCCCGAAAGCTATGGCGGCCGCCAGTCCCACCGGCCAGATTATGTAGTCAAGCTTCAGCTGGAAGACACCTAACTGCTGAAGCGCGACTATGAAACCGAAAAAGACAACCGCGTAATACGCGATCCTCGCCAGAGGCTTTGTGCCGGAGAGCCCCACGTTGTTCGCGACAAGGAGCACCAGGCCGTAGATCAGCGATCCCAGGAACATGGCCGCTCCGAGCACGATGGCTGCCGAAAGGACACTGGGCAGGTAAGCGAGCACCGCCATCAGCATCTTTGTGGCTATTCTGAGGCCCAGGTAATTCGCGGTGGCTATTACGGTCACAAGAATCGCCACCCAGTATACCAGGTCTCCCAGGAGGTCCGACGGCGACTTCTTTATTTCGCCCTTGGTCAGCAGCGGGGTGAGCCCTATGGACTGGCATCCCTTGTCAAGGCGGACAGCCTTAAGAACGTATGCGACGAGCCATTGCAGGAACTTCGCGACGATCCAACCGATGAGAAGAAGAGCCAATGCAACCAGAAAATTCACTAGCGGGGCCAATAAAAGCGTAAAAACCATGTTCACGGATGCCAACATGTTGCTTAATATGTTCATAGTTTACTTTCCCTCTCCTTTCGAAAAAAGGGGCAAGATAACAAGTTTTATTCCTTCCCTTTCACCCCCTTCCGTGGATTTTCAAGCACCAACTATCGCAAGCGCTATGGAGATGGAAATAAAGGAGACCGCGGCGCCTACCGTAAGCCGGTCAAGCCCCTGTTCAAGCCCTCTCTGAGTGCCGAACAGCTTGGCCTGCCCTCCGATGCCGCCCAGGCCTTCACCCTTAGCGCTGTGAAGCAGAACCGTAGCTATCAGGGCAGCAGCCGATATTAATTGAAATCCCAGCAAAAAAGCCTTCACGTCATTCTCCTTATGCCGAAAGTCTATCACAGGAGCTTCTTTTGTCAAGTATTCTACTTGTGACCGTTGGACACCCACACAGGTGAGCCCGCGACGCTCACGGTACCCGAATCATCAACACGAGCCTCGCCTCCGCCTCCCATACCACGCGAATAAATTATGAAATAGGCGCCGCCGGGCGATAAATCATAAGCGTAAAGGGAGCTTGTCGTCGCTCCGAAAGGATCGATCAAATTGCTCTCCAGCACCCTTGGGGTCGCATCGAGAAGCACGGTCTGGTAATTTTCGACGGGAGGGAAGACGTACATGTAGTTCTTGTAATACGACTCAATGGCAAGCTGAAGGGTCTTCAGGTCCGCCCTTATTCGCGAGATCCTCGCCTCGTTCTGAAGGCCGGAGATATTAATGGCCATCGCGAGGAACACAATCGCGATTATCGTAATAACTATGAGGATCTCTACTAGGGTGAATCCCTTTCTGTTCCTCACGACGAGCCTTTCTGAAAAAAATTTGGAGCAGAGGGGAGTCGAACCCCTGACCTCTACGTTGCGAACGTAGCGTTCTCCCAGCTGAACTACTGCCCCATTCCTTCGACACAAGCTCAGGGTAAATCAGGCATCCTGGAGGGCCGCGATGCCAGGAAGCTCCTTCCCCTCAAGAAATTCAAGAGACGCCCCGCCTCCAGTGGAAATAAAGGACATTTTGTTCGCCACCCCGGCCTTTTCGATCGCAGCGACCGTGTCTCCCCCGCCTATGATGGAAACTGCACCACCCTCGGTGACCTTAGCGACCTCTCTGGCAATCGCCTTCGTTCCCTTCGAGAACTTGTCTATTTCGAAGATCCCGACCGGGCCGTTCCAGAAAATGGTCTTCGCCTTTTTTATTGCGAACCCGAACTTCTTGATGGTGTCAGGGCCGATGTCAACCCCCTGATAGTCCTTGTCTATCCCCATTCGGGGAACCTTTTTGATTTTTGCGTTCTTATCGATTTTATCCGCGGTCACATGGTCTATGGGAAGAAGGAACGGCACATTATTGTCTATCGCCTGTTTGAGGATCTGCTTGGCCAGATCAAGCTTTTCCTTGTCAACAAGGGACTGGCCTACCTCAACGCCCCTGGCCTTCAAAAATGTGTAGGCCATGCCTCCGCCGACTATCAGAGTGTCAACCTTGCCGAGGAGATTGGTGATCACGTCGATTTTCCCGGCTATCTTGGCCCCGCCAAGTATCGCCACGAACGGTCTTTTGGGGTCTGAAAGAAGGCCTCCGAGAACATCTATCTCCCTGGCCATCAAAAGCCCTGCCACGGCAGGCAGAATTTTCGCCACCCCTTCAGTAGACGCATGCGCCCTGTGAGCGGCGCCGAAAGCGTCGTTGACATACAGCTCGGCCAGAGACGCCAGTTTTTTGGCGAATTCGGGGTCGTTCTTGGTTTCGGCCTTGTGGAACCGCACATTCTCGAGGAGGACAACATCGCCGTCCTTCATGGAGGAAGCCGCCTTCTCAGCCTCCGGACCAATGCAGTCGCCGGTCTTGGCAACAGGCTTTCCCAGAAGGCTTGAAAGCCTTTTCCCGACAGGATCAAGCCTCAGTTCATCCCTGACCTCGCCCTTGGGACGCCCCATATGGGCCGCGAGTATCACCCTCCCGCCTCTCTCGATCAGGTACTTGATGGTCGGAAGAGCCGCCTTTATCCTGGTGTCGTCAGTAATCGACCTCTTGTCATCCATGGGGACATTGAAATCAACCCTTACGAGGATCTTCTTCCCTCTGATATTATCATCACCCAGATTTTTTATTGTCTTCTTAGCCAAAATCAACCCTCTCATCAGATAAAAGGTGATGGAAGATGGTGCCGATTAGCCCCATCAATATCATCACCTTAAATCATCACCCGGTATATTTTGGGCTTACTTAGCCTTTTTGCCCAGCAAAGTAAGGAGCTCGACCATCCTGCAGGAGAAGCCCCACTCATTATCATACCATGAAACAACCTTGACCAGGTTCCTGCCTATCATCATGGTGAGACCGGCATCAACAATAGACGACCTGTTATCGCCTATGTAATCGCTTGAGACCAGCGGCTCCTCTGAATAGCCGAGAATGCCTTTAAGGGGGCCGTTCGAGGCCTTCTTCAGCGCGGCATTGACATCCTCCGCGGTGGCGGACTTTTCGATCTCCACTACCAGATCGACAATGGAGACATCAGGAGTTGGAACCCTCATTGCCATTCCGTTCAGCTTGCCCTTCAGATCGGGAATGACAAGCCCTATGGCTTTCGCCGCGCCTGTGGAAGTCGGGATTATGGAGGCAGCTGCGGCCCTTGAGCGCCTGAGGTCCTTGTGAGGAGCATCAAGGATCTTCTGGTCGTTCGTGTATGAATGCACCGTGGTCACCAGTCCGCCTTTGACCTTAAAGGTCTCGTGCAGGACCTTCACCACAGGAGCCAGGCAGTTAGTCGTGCAGGAGGCGTTGGATATGAAATCATCGCCCGCCTGCAGCTCATCGTGGTTGACTCCGATAACTATTGTCTTGACATCATCGCCCTTGGCGGGAGCGGAGATCAGGACCTTTTTGGCGCCTGCCTTCACGTGCCCCTCGGCCTTGTCCTTTGTCGTGAACTTGCCCGTGCATTCAAGCACCACGCTCACGCCGAGATCCTTCCAAGGAAGATTTGCCGGATCCTTTTCGCTTAATACTTTGACCTTCTTGCCGTTTACTATCAGCGAGTCGCCGGAAGAAGAAACCTCTCCCTTGAACTTGCCGTGAACCGAATCGTACTTGAAAAGATGCGCGAGGGTCTTTGCGTCCGTGATGTCATTGACGGCGACAAACTCGATGTTCGGGCTGTCGATCCCCGCCCTCATCACAAGCCTTCCGATCCTTCCGAAACCGTTTATCCCAACCTTGATAGCCATCCTTGATTTCTCCCTTCTACAAAAAAATTAGTGGCCATTATAACATCCATTGAAAAACGTGTCAACGCGTGGTATTTTTTGAGGGCCATGAAAAGCAAGCTCGCTCCGGCCATAATCATAGTCCTTATAATATCGGCGGCCTTCATATACGTGGGCGTCCGCTCGCCGGATATAGACCTGCTGGGCATGGCGCCGCCCAAGAAGATCCTCGAATTCAGGAACACGCGCCTTATAGGAAGAGGGAACGGAAAGAAGCAGTGGGAAGTTCTGGCAGAGGAAATATGGTCCACCAAAAACCAGAGCCTGGTGACATTTGAGCACGTCAAGGACGGGCTAGTCTACAAGAACGGCAGGGCTGTGGTGAAGGGGCTGGTGGCCAGAAGAGTCAAATACCACAAGTTCACGAAGAAGATCGAAGCTTTCGGCGTGGTGCCGGATGAGGAGAATAAAAAAAGAAACCTCACCGCTCTCGTGGATGTCAGGAACATATCTTCCCGCGAGGCGGAGCGGGAAAGCAGGTTCATAAGAGTGCAGGCGGACGCCATCACCTACAAGCCAGACGAAGAGAAAGCCGTCGCCGAAGGCGGGGTGCGGGTTTTTGAGGATGACTTCAGCGTAAACGGCGACAGAATGGAGATAGACGGCGGGACCAGAAAGGCCGTGGTCACCGGAAACGTGACGGTCAGCAAGGAGGACACCACCATCACGGGGCGCACCCTCACCGCGAATTTTGAGAACGACAGCTATGCCCTGACCGATGAAGTTGAGATACTTCAAAAAGACAAGGCGGCAGTGGGAGACAGGGCCACGATGTGGGGCGACACGGGAAGCATCAAGCTGGAGGGCAACGTGAAATTCCTGATAGAAAAAGGCACGGCGATCGTTGAGAAGGACGCCACAAAAAAGCTGAGGGGGGAAGAATCAAAGAAGATCATGGAGGGAAAAACCGTTCTGACCTGCGATGTCCTGAAGCTCTCCACTCACGGCAGGGACGCTGACGCCTCAGGGAACGTTCTCATAGAGCAGCAGAACAGGCGGGCCAGGTCCGACAGCGCGATCTACAACGGATCATCCGAGAACATCACGCTCTTCGGAAACGTCTTCATTGAAAAGGGCGGAGAGTGGCTGAAGACCCATAAAGTGATAGTTTCCGTCTCTAGAGAGTCATTTGAGGCACTGGGCGGAATCGAAGCCGAATTCAAAATCAAGAAATAATCCCTAGCCCCTAACTACTAATCCCTAACCCCTAAAATATAAGCTTCTTTCTGCGCATGGATATGCTCTGAAGTATCCCTATCGCGGAAAGGTTCATCAGAAGAGACGTGCCGCCGTAGCTCAACAGCGGAAGAGGTATCCCCACAACGGGAAGCATGCCAAGCGTCATGCCTATGTTAACCAGGACGTGGAACATGTACATAACAGCGATGCCGCTTGCCATCAGGCTCCCGAAAACGGTGCGGGATTCGCTGGCTATCGATATCGCCCTCCAGATGATGAGCGCGAAAAGAAGTATGACTATGAATGCCCCCAGAAACCCCAGCTCCTCCCCCACCGCCGAATAAATGAAATCGGAGAACTGTTCGGGGATGAACTGCAGCTGGGTCTGAGTCCCCCTGAACAGCCCCTTCCCGAAAAACCCTCCCGAGCCCACGGCGATCTTGGCCTGAAGGCTGTGATACCCCGCACCGCGCGGATCGATGTTCGGATTAAGGAAGGCCAGTATCCTTAATTTCTGGTACTCCTTCAGCATTCCGTAGGCAAGAGGAAAAAGGTAGGCGGAAGTAATGTTCCCGAGAACAATTATCAGCGCGTCGTACCATTTGAGCTTCACCGAGACCAGGACAAACGCGAGAGCGATAAGGTAGAAGATCCACAAGTAAAAGTTCCTGAACAGGAATATGCTGACAACGGGGGTGAAAATAGAAAGCATGAGCGCCGGAGAAGCCTTGGCCCAAAGTATCATGCCGAAGGATATGGTCAGAACGACCAGCGACGTTCCGAGGTCAGGCTGTTTGAATATCAGCGCGAAAGGGACACCAACGAAAACCGCGACGGGAAGCAGCGAAGCGAGGGAATTGATCTTTCCGACGCGCTTTTCAAGGTAAAATGCCAGGGCGATTATCATGACCAGCTTGGCTATTTCCGAGGGCTGGAAGGATATCGGTCCAAGCGAGAACCATCTTTGAGCGCCCTGTATGGTGAAACCCCTGACCAGAACAAAAAAGAGCAGGAGCACTATAAAGGCGTATATGGGGATCGCGAAGCTTCTCAGGTTGTTGTAGTCCGTGTACATAAGAGTCATCATGGCAACCAGGCCGACAAAAAGAGCGAAAAGGTGCTTCATCAGGTAGAGGGTCGGGCTCTCGCCGGCCCTAGCCTGCATCGAAAAGGTGGAGCTGAGTATGAGAAGGGCTCCGAGCAGAAGGAGCACGCCGACGCAGACAAAGAGCGTGAAATCCGCCTCCCTGAGCATCCTTAAATTAAGCACGTCAGTTCCCCGTCATCTCTATCGCCTTAATGAGAGCTTTTGCCTTGTTCACGGTCTCGAAATATTCATTTTCCGGTGATGAATCCGCCACTATACCGGCGCCGGCCTGGGCGTAAGCCTTTTTACCCTTGACCACTATCGTCCTGATGTTGATGCAGGTATCAAGGTCCCCGGAAAAGCTGAAATAGCCTACGGCCCCGGCGTATGGTCCGCGCCTGGTGTTCTCAAGTTCGTCGATTATTTCCATGGCCCTTACCTTGGGCGCTCCGCTTACTGTGCCGGCCGGAAATGAAGCCCTCAGAAGATCGAACGCGTCCTTCCCCTTGGATATTTCCCCCTCAACGTTCGACACGATATGCATCACGTGTGAATACCTCTCTATCGCCATGCTCTCGGTGGTCCGCACGGTCCCGAACTTGCAGACCCGGCCGAGGTCATTCCTCCCCAGGTCCACTAGCATGATGTGCTCCGCCCTCTCCTTCTCATCGGACAGGAGATCCTTTTCCATTTCCTTGTCCTCTTCATCGTCCTTTCCCCTGGGGCGCGTTCCGGCTATCGGCCTGACGGTAGCTGTGCCCTTCTCCAGGCGCACCATTACCTCGGGGGACGAGCCGATGAGCTTCTGATCGCCGAACTTAAGGTAGTACATGTAGGGCGAAGGATTGATCGTCCGGAGAGTCCTGTACACGTTGAAGCCGTCCGCGCGCATTTCGGTCTCAAACCTCTGGGAGAGCACAACCTGAATAATGTCTCCTGCCCTTATGTACTCCTTGGCCCTGCCGACCATCTCCTCGAACTGCGCCTTTGTCATGTTGGATTTTACCTTGATCTCCCCGGAAGGCTGCTTAACGTCCATCTCCACATCGGACTTCTTCAGCGGAGACTCGATCTTTTTGACTATGCGGTCAATTTTCCTGACGGCGCCGTCATACGCGGACGAGGGGTCCCCCTCGACATGCGCGTTGGAAATGACTATTATCTTGTGCCTCACATGATCGAACGCCAATATGGTATCGGTGAGGATGAAATTAATGTCGGGAAGCTCGAGGGCATCCGGGTTCTTTGAGGGGATATCCTCCATGAACCTGACCACGTCGTACCCCATGTACCCGACAAAGCCTCCGTGGAACCTGGGAAGGTTCGGGTACCTGACCGGCCTGTACCTCAAGAGCAGCCCTTTAAGAACCTCAAGAGGATCCCCCACAACCTCGCGGGATTTTCCGGACTCTACAATTTCGACCGAAGTCCCCTTGCTGCGGACCATGAGAACAGGATCGCTGCCCAGGAACGAGTACCGCGCAATATTCTTGCCGCCCTCTATGGACTCCAGAAGAAAGGATGTCTCGCCCTCTATCTTGCGGTAGGCGGAGACGGGAGTTTCCGTGTCCGCGATTATCTCGCGGTACACGGGTATCAGGTTTCCCTTCCTGGCGAGCTTCAGAAATTCTGTTTTTGACGGATAGTACATCTAATAAATTATCATTCTCACCGCGACGAACAGAAAGAACACTCCGAATATCCTTCTAAGAAGCAGGTCCGGAACATACTGTACCAGAGACGCGCCTATAAGGCCACCGGCAAAAAAACCTATGCAGACAAAAGCCGCTATTGCCAGATTGACATTGCCGCTCTGGTAATATTTCAGGGCGGCAAGAAGGCCGATCGGAGGGACCATCAGCGCCAGAGTTGTCCCCTGCGCCTGATGCTGGGACAATCCCCATATCAGGACCAGGGCCGGAACTATTATTGAGGCGCCGCCTATTCCCAGGAAGCCGCTCACCGTGCCGGCGAACAATCCGAGAAGCACGTAGAGAAGAGAACTCATTTTTGACCACTCCCTCTTTTTTTGATTATGCCTTTTGCCAGGTCAGCGTCGGAAGGCGTGGTCACCTTTATGTTCTCGTAGCTTCCCATGACCACTTTCACGTTCCCGCCTATCCTCTCCACCAGGGAAGAATCGTCCGTCGAAGTGAACCCGCCCTTCCTTGCCTCCTCATGTGCCCTGACGATCAGCTCCTTTTTGAAGCACTGAGGCGTCTGCGCCCGCCAGATGCCCTTTCTCTCAAGCGTCCTGACTACCGCGCCCTTGCCGGACACTTCCTTGACGGTGTCGCTGACCGGCACGGCGCAAATGACGGCGTCGCTTCCGGAAAGCTCTCCGGCCAGACGGGATATCAGCTCTGTCTGAACAAGAGGCCTTGCTCCGTCGTGTATCATCACCCCGTCGCCGGAGGCGGTCTTAAGCCCGTTATACACGGACTCCTGCCTGGTGCTCCCGCCCGGGACAACCGCCGAGACCTTCTTCAAGCCTTGCTTTTTCACCATTTTTTCGGCTTCACCGACCATGTCGGGAGCGACCACGAGAACGATCTCCGACACGGCCGGCGACCGCTCGAAAGCCGCGCAAGTGACCGCGACCATGGGCGTTCCAAAGAGATCGATGAACTGCTTGGGCCCCCCCATGCGCTTCCCCTCGCCGCCCGCGGCAATAACAGCGGTAATTGACCTCTTCATGCAGATAAACTCCTCGGAAACGAAGTCAGAAGCGTGCATCCTCTTTTTGTCACAACGACCATGTCCTCAACCCGAAGCCCTCCCCACCCCTTGAAGTAGACGCCCGGTTCGACAGTAAGAACCATGCCTTCCCTGAGGGGGTTGTTGTTGCCCCTGGAGATCTTAGGAGCTTCATGTATTTTGCGCCCGAGCCCGTGGCCCGTGGTGTGAATGAAATACCTGTCGAGCCCTTTTTTCTTCAGATATCCGCGCGCCGCCGAATCAACCTCGGAAGCGGGAACACCGGGCCTTATCCTGCTGATGGCCTTCTTCTGAGCGGTCTTTATTGCCTGATACAGGCGCCTATGTTTAATGCCGGGCTTTCCGACGACATATGTCCTGGTCAAGTCGGAGCAGACGCCTCCGTACACAACGCCGAAATCAACGACAACCAGGTCCCCCTTCTTCAGCTTTCTGCCTGTCGCGCGGCCGTGGGGCAGCGCGCTCCGCTTCCCCGAAGCGATTATGGGAATGAAGGAGAACTTGTCCGCTCCAAGCGAAATGACCAAACGCCTGAGCTCGGAAGCGATATCCCTTTCACTGACGCCTTCCCTTATGAGAGGCAGAACTTTTTTCAGGGCCTTTTCAGTGATCCGGACCGCTCCAATGTACCTGTCAATGAGCTTCATAACCTCGCCGCGGCCCTGAGCCCCAGAAGGTAGCTGTCGGGGCCGAATCCGGAGATCTGTCCGGCCGCCACAGGCGCTATCACGGAGCGGTGCCTGAACTCCTCGCGGGAATAAATGTTCGAGAGGTGGACCTCGATCACGGGAACGCCCGAGGCCGCGACAGCATCGCCGATCGCGACACTGTAGTGGGTATAAGCTCCGGGATTCATTACCACGGCTGAGACGCCGTTCTTTTGAGCCGAATTGATCACCCCGACGATTTCACCCTCGCCGTTAAGCTGAGTTATCTCAATGTCCACGCCAAGCTCGCCGGCAAGCTTATTGAGCGAGGCGTTGATGTCTTCAAGCGTGAGCCTGCCGTACACCTCGACCTGCCTCTTCCCGAGAAGATTGAGGTTGGGCCCGTGAACGACAAGGATCTTTTTTTTCATGATTATCTCCGGTTTTTCCGAAGTTTATCACAATAAATCGCTTAAATCAATTGAGCCTCTGTGCTATAATATCTGCTCCCATGAGGAAAATTATCAGCCTAATCATTGACGCCGTAAAATCGTTTCTCGCAGTGATACTCAGCATCTGGGACCTGCTCCCGAAAGGTTTCTGGAAAAAGGTCCTTTTCTTCTTCTCCATCGGCACGGCGATAATCTGCGGGTTCATGGTCCAGATAATACTTCAGCTTCCCGATGTCCAGATGATAAGCATATACACCCCTTCCGAGACAACAGAGATTTATTCCGCTGACGGCGTGATGCTTGCCCGCCTTCATCAGGAGGAAAACCGCGTCGTGATCCCGCTCAACGACATCTCGAAAACCCTGATCAAGACCATCATTATCATGGAGGACGAGAAGTTCTACAGGCACCACGGATTCGACCTGGAGGGCATAGCAAGGGCCACGCTCGCGAACCTTCAAAAGAGAAAGATCGTCCAGGGCGGCAGCACCATAACCCAGCAGCTGGCCAGGAACCTATTCCTTACCAAGAGAAGATCGTTCACAAGGAAGCTCGCCGAGCTTCTTCTGGCGATCCAGATAGAGAGGCACTACACGAAGGATGAGATCATGGAGCTCTATTTGAACCAGATATACTGGGGGCACAACACATACGGGGTCGAGTCGGCGGCTAACTTCTATTTCAACAAGAGCGCCTCGGAGCTAAATCTTGGAGAGTGCGCTCTTCTGGCCGGCATAATGGAAGGCCCCGAGCTCTTCTCCCCCTACAGGAACCCCGAAGGAGCAAAAAAACGACAGGTCATAGTCCTTGAGAGATTGAAGGAAAAAGGCCTCATAACCGAGAAGCAGGCGATATATTACGAAATGAAGCCGCTTGCCCTGGCTCAGGAGAAGCCCAAGAAGTACGGATACCGCTACCCCTACTTCACAAGCCACGTGATATCCGAGCTAATTGAAAAGTACGGAGAGGGGATGGTGTATCAGGGAGGCTTGAGGGTCTACACCACGCTGGACACAAGAATGCAGAGGATAGCGGACTGGGTGACCAAGAAATTCGTTTCGGCTGAGGGAGAATCGTTCAACTTTTCCCAGGTCGCTCTCGTCTCGATCGACCCGAGAACAGGGTACATTAAAGCGATGGTCGGAGGCATAAGCTACGAAGCATCGGAGTTCAACCGCGTCACGCAGGCCCGCCGGCAGCCGGGATCCTCATTCAAGCCGTATGTCTACACAGCGGCTCTCGAGCTCGGCTTCTCCCCGGGATTCATACTGGACGACTCTCCCGTGACCTTCGAAGTTCCGGCGTCCGAATGGAACCCGGAGGGGATATGGTCCCCCAGGAACTTCGATGAGAAGTACAGGGGAAATGTTCCCATGAGGCTCGCGCTGGTGAACTCCCTGAATGTCCCGTCGGTCAAGCTTCTGGACATGATAGGCGTGCAGGCGGCGCTCAACGTCGCGAGAAAAATGGGGATTACGTCTCCGCTGAAGAGAAATCTCGGCCTTACCCTGGGAGTGTCGGAGATCACGCTTCTTGAGCACACTTCGGCATTCGGAGTATTCGCCAACGCCGGCGTCAGGGTCAATCCAACCTCGATCCTAAGGGTCGAGACCAGGGACGGAGCTGTGCTCTACAAGCACGTGATAAGGGAAAAGAGGGTGCTTGATCCGAACATCGCCGCAACAATGGTGTTCATAATGAGCGGAGTCCTGCGGGAAGGAACCGGAATACGGGGCAAGATCGACCGACCGGCAGGCGCCAAGACGGGCACTTCGCAGGAATACAAGGACGCGTGGTTCATCGGATACGTTCCTCAGCTGGTAACGGGCGTTTGGGTCGGCAACGACGACAACACTCCCATGGAGGGAGTGACCGAGGTTGCCGTGTGCCCCAGAATGTGGAAGGCGTTCATGGAGTCGGCCCTAACCGGAGTGCCGTCGCAGGAGTTCCAGAAGCCAAAGGGGCTGATATCCGCGGAGGTTTGCCTGGATTCCGGCCAGCCCGCCGCCGAATACTGCCCCAAGGAGAGAATAATAACAGCATGGTACTGGTGGGATAAGGTTCCGGAAGAAGAATGCGCTATCCACCGGGAGCCCGAGTGGCTGTGGAGCACGCCGCTCCTTTACAGGAACAAGCCCGGCACCAGCGAAGGGGAGCGATGAATGATAAAGTTCGGCACTGACGGATGGAGGGCGAAGATAGCCGATGAGTTCACGTTCGAGAACGTCCGCCTCGTTGCCGCGTCAATCGCCGGATACTTCAAAAAAGGCCCCATACTGATCGGCTATGACAACAGGTTCCTGTCCGAAGCCTACGCGCTGGAAGCCGCGAGGACCGTCGAAGCTCAGGGGCTGGAATGCATGCTGTCTAAGAGGTCCTGCCCCACCCCGCTAATATCGTTTGCCGTAAAGAAAATGAGCGCTCCCGGAGGCATTGTAATAACGGCCAGCCACAACCCTCCCGAATGGAACGGCATGAAGGTGAAGGACTCATTCGGCGGTTCAGCCTTCCCGGAAGCGACGAAAGAGATCGAAAGACTTCTGAAGGACCTAAAAGCTGTAAGGACCGGGGACGGAAGCAAAATCAGGCGCTTCGATCCCGAAGAAGGCTACGAGGAACATCTCAAAACTTTCATTGATTTCAACTTGGTTTCTTCATCAAATCTCTATATTGTCTTTGACCCGATGCACGGCTCATCATCAGGGCTCCTGGGACAGGTCCTCGATAAGCACGGCATAACAGTTGAGGAGGTAAACGGGAACCGCGACCCTCTTTTCGGAGGCTCGAACCCGGAGCCGCTTCCTCCGAACCTGGTCGAGCTGACATCGGTCGTGAAAGAGAGGGCTCTTGAGAAGCGGGATAAAATAGTCCTAGGAATAGCTCTGGACGGCGACGGAGACAGAATCGCGGCAATAGACGGCTCGGGGCATTTCATAAACCCCCACAACATCTTCTCGATACTCCTGAAGCATCTTGTCGAACACAGAAAAATGAAGGGCGACGTTGTGAAAACCTTCAACGTGACGAACATCGTATCTTTGATGGCAAAAAAATACGGGCTCAGGCTCCACGAAACACCCATCGGGTTCAAGCACATAGCGAAGCTTATGCTTGAAGGCGACGTGCTCATCGGAGGCGAGGAATCAGGAGGCATAGGCGTAAAAGGACACATCCCGGAAAGGGACGGCACATTCATAGCTCTTATGCTTATTGAGGCGCTAGCCAAGGAGAACAGAGGAGCCGGGGACGTTCTTGATTCAATAATGGACGAGCACGGGCATTTCTATTACGACAGGATAGACCTTCATCTTGAGGAAGAAAGAAAGCTCGGCGCCCTAAAAAGACTCAAGGCATCTCCTCCTGAGAAATTCGCCGGGAAATCCGTCAGGGGAACGGCCGATCTTGACGGGTTCAAGCTGACCCTCGAGGACGAAAGCTGGATACTCTTCAGAGCTTCGGGAACGGAGCCGCTTTTGAGGATTTATTCCGAAGCAACTTCTCCCGGTCTGCTTCAGAGACTGCTGGCTGCCGGAGAAGACTTCACAAGGTAAGCGTCACTCGTCGGGCTTGTCGAATACCACTATCTTGCCCTTTGCCAGGACCTTCCTGTCGTAAATGATCTGATAGACGTATATTCCGTTGCCGACAAAATTACGCTGGCCGCCTATGTCGCTTATGCCGTCCCAGCTTATCTGGTTGTATCCGAGCCTTCCGCCTTCTGCTCCGGCGGAAAACTTCCTCGTCATGACGGGCCTCAGAGCGACATCGGTTACAACGATCGTGACATCGGCATTGTCAGTAAGGGTGTAGGCGATGGTCGCCCTCTCGCCGGCGAGCGGCCTGAACGGAACCGGATATGAGAGAGTATCGCCGATGACCTGAACGTCTCCGGAGTAAATCCTGACGCTGAAGGACTCATATGTGGCGTTGCCCTCAAAGTCATAAGCCTCGATCGTCAGCCTGTATCCCACCGGCGGCGAAGGAAGCGGACGCCCGAGGTTCAGATCGTACTCAAACGACCCGGTGACCGTATTGTAAACAGCTGTTCCTTCAAGCTCCTCGTCAAGCCAGCTGTTCATGGCCGTTCCCGTGTAAATGTCGTATTCATTTGCCTGGATCTCGATCGTCGCGACCGCCACGTTATCCTCTATAGTCGCGGTTATGTTCGGGCGCGAAGGTATGACATCGTTCGGGAAATACACCCTGTCGCTGAACCTCACATGCGTGATCGTGGGCGGCTCGTTGTCGCCCTCGGGAGTGGCCGAGTCGAACAGCGGTGTTGAGAAATTCCCGTAAGCGTCGTATGCCCACGCACCATAGAAATAATGATCGCCGTTGTTAAGGCCGTATTCGGTTGTGGACGTGCCGGGACCGTCATATATGATTGTACCGTCAGTTTCATTGGTCGGGAAGCGGTCATTCGGGCCCCTGCCGACTATCCTGGTGCCGGTATACTCAGATGTCGGATTGCCCCAGATCAGCTGAACCCTGAAATTTAGGCCAATAGCGTCAAAGAACTGCACCGGCTCAGGGGGCGTGGAGTCAACCGGCTTCTCCCTTGTTGTCACTCCGTTCGAGTAATTCGGCACCTCATCGAAAGCGAAGATCTTGTAGTAATAATATGTTTCGTTCGAAAGCCCTGTGTGCTCGAAATAACCTTTAGTGCTCGGCAGATACGCCTCTCTCGTAAGCACGGTGGCAAAAGCGTCATTTGTAGCTGTCGGATACGCCTCAAGGCTGACGAGAAGGAGTATGCCCTCAAAATCCGCGTCATCCGGATTAGTCCAGCTCAGGTTCAGCTGTCCGCCGGTCGGCTCCCTCGTTGCAATGAAATTAGTGACATCAGCCGGCGGAGTAATGTCCTCCGGAGTGCCCAGAGCCGTGACTCCGAGCGAGTAAGTGGGCTGAGAGTCATACGAGAATGCGGTGTAGAAATATGTCTGCATGTCGCTGAGCCCGGAATGCGAATAAGTTTCATAAGATCCGGGATTGCCAGCTTCCCATGTAACAAGCACTCCTTCGAGAGTGGAAGCCGGGTATGCCTCCGTGCTGTAGCGCACCATGTAGCCCTGGAAGTCATAGACGTCCGGGTTAAACCAGCTCAGATCAAGCTCTCCGCCCGTAGCGCCCATGCTGACCAGGAAATTCACCGGATCGGCGATCGCCGCGATCTCAAACGGGAATGTTTCCGCGGTTATTACATTATCACCGGTCTCGTCCCTCGCGACAGTGCTTACGGTCGCTATGTAGGTAGCGCGGTATGGAAGCGGATTGTCCGGATCGATATTCATAACGAAATTTCCGGCCTCCCAGGAGAACGTTCCCTCGAACGTCGGATATATTGAGAAGGACGCTTCGCTGGAGATCTGGTCCATGGCGTCGCTGAATGTCACTTCGACAGTTGAGTGGATATCCACACCGGTCGAATCAGCCGACGGAACTGTCGAGACGACGTAAGGATAATCGTCGCCGAGGAAGCAGTACAGGTTGCAGTCATCGGACCCGACATAAACAAGCCTTGCCGCGGAAATTGCGGGCGACGAATTCACATTTCCCCCCGTCTGGAAGCTCCACCAGAGCTGAGGGCTGGCCCCCATGTCCCTTACGGCGTATACCATGTTGTCATCCGAGCCGAAGAACAGATAATTTGAAGATGTCAGCGCTGCCGATGATTTTATTCCTCCGCTGGTCACATATGACCACTTAAACGCGCCGTCAGACCTGTTGAGAGCGAATAATATCGAGTTGTTGAATCCGAGATAAACGCTGTCGCTTCCTATCGTAGGCACGGCTTCAGATCTATTGGTGACGCCGACAGGCAGCTGATACGTCCACAGCTGTGTTACTGAAGTGCCGTTGTCCCTGAGTGCATATACTTGCCGCAGGTACGTCCCCGCGTAAACAACTCCGTCACTGAACGATGATCCCTTTACAAGATAGCTGTTAAGGGCGCTCATCCATTGATACTGAGCATACGGGCCACGGTCCCGAACGCAATACAGCATTCCCGTAGCCGCTTTTGCGGGATAGAAACGGTTGAACGTTAAGGGGAAAACTCCGCCAAGATCGGCGGGAGTAATGTCATAGTTGTAGAACGACCACTTAAAATCACCGCTGAACCTGTTGAGCGAGTAAATATTGTTGTCAGAGCTTGTTATGTAGATATTTGACTCGGCAAAGTTCGGGGAACAGGTGATAGGTTCGGCAAGCGTATAGCTCCACTTGAAATTGCCCACATAATCAACGGCGTACAGGCTTCCGTCCATAGAACCGAAATACACATAATCGTTGACCACAAGAGGCGATGATTCTATGGTACCGGAGGTAATATAGCTCCACCTGAGCTGTCCTGCCAGAGCATTGCTCTCGGCCCACACCGCGTAAAGGGCGTTATCCTGCGAACCGAAATACACGACATCGCCTACAACGGCAGGAGAAGACTTGACGGGGCCCTGCGTCGTATATGACCATTTCATTCCGATAGGCGGGAAGCAGGATCCCGCGGAAAAGCCCGAGTTCCACTTGCCTCCCATGAAGCTCGGCCAGGAAGGATTAAGGGTGAAATTCCTGGTTGTCGTGCCTACACCTGCTATCGTCACGGCTTCCACTTTTGACTCATAACCCGGGGCGCTGACCTCCACTGTCTGCACGCCCGAGTTGAGCCCCAGAACCTGATAGAATCCGCTTCCTCTCCTTGCAGTGGAACTAAAAAGCTGGCCGTCCTTCCATACTGTCACTTCAACCGAAACGTCGTTATCGGGGACAAGCGTGATATCGCCCTGCAGAGTTCTTGCCGTCTCCCAGCAATAGATATCATGGTTGGTCTCCCTGGTGTAAAATCTGTAGTCACTGATCGGAGCATCACCGCTGTGATTGAGGAAGCCCGCGGACCCGCTCCAGAGAATAGCTCCGGATTCTTTAGAGAAAATGCTCGTCGTGTTTGAATCATTGGCAGAAGAAATAACGATGTCCCGCAAAACCGCAAGACCCGCACCCGGATAATTTTGAATGAATATGTACGACCACCGGAACGAGCCCGGCTCGTCATAGCAGTAAATATGCCTGTGATCCTGCTTGAAATAAACCCTTCCTTCAACAGGCACCGGCACTCCAACTGCGAGAACGCCGGTCCCGAAACCCTGGTAAGCCCATCTGTTAATGAAAGCTCCCGTATTGGCGTTCACCCTGTTAATGTAGTTGTTGTAGCCGTAGCCGGAAGGAATATAAACTATGCCGTCCCTGTAAGAGAGCCCCGACCCCTCAACTGACCCCACATAGCAGCTCCACTGTATCGAGCCGTCAGCATCATCAAGCGCATAAATGTGCTTCGGGTCAATGTCCCCACCCCACGATCCGACACCAAGCTCAATGAACAGGGAGTCACCCGACTTCGCGCATGTATATCCGGTTTGATGTCCCTCGAAAGTGACATACCACTTGTTTACTGTCGGATTATCAAGGGGGAATGCGCTCAGCGAAGAAACCCCTCCGGCAACGCCGGTACCCGTACCCACATATATCATGCCGTCAACTATCATTTTCAGGCCGCCCGGCATGGGAACGCTCCAGTTGATAGTTCCGTCCTCGTTGACAGAATAAACATCGCCAAGCGATTGAGTGTACACTTTTCTGTCGTACACAATAGGCCGAGCCACGTTCCCGGGCATAGGTATGCTCCACCTGATCGTTCCTTCGGGCTGTCCGCTTCCGGCGCCCCACACCGCATATAATTGATCGTCGCTTGCCCCTCCAGCGAAATATACAATTTTATTCGCTATTACAGGATCGGAAGGGCCTGACGGGAAAGCGAGCTCCCACTTCAAGAGCAAGGGATATATCACGTCGGGATCGGGGGAATAATTTGCGTTCCACTTGTTGCCAAATCGCTTCCAGAATCCCGTTCCAAGGGTAAGAGAACCGGCTTCCGTAGTAGCATCCTCCACTACGGTGAACGGACCATATCTCCGAACCTCATATCCCTGAGCGTGAGCCTCAACATAGTAAGAACCGGCCGGCAGGCCTCCGATCATGTAATCGCCCGTGGAAGTCCTCCAGAAATTACCCTTTACATCGGCGCTGGTGTTGTAAGCCTCAACCTCGACGCTGACAACATAACTGGGAGAAAGGTTAATGTTGCCGTGTATGTAGCCGTTGCCGCCCTCCTGAATCTGGCCTCCTCCGTTCATCGTGGACTCATACAGCGCTCCAAGGGTGCCGAACTCGCCGGCGGTGCGGTTGGAGAACGAATAGCTCCCCTCTTCAGAAGAAGCTGTTAACGAAGCTCTGAAAGAACCGATCGATGTCGGATTGCCCTTGTGAATGTCGCATCCTTCAATAGTGATGACCCTTGATGAAACAGAAACACCGGCACCGGCGCAGCCGTCGCCGAGCGAGGCCTGGATCTGGGATGAGTTGCTGTTTACCGTCCATCCGAAAGGAACCGTTACCTCCCATGTGAAGACAGGCTCGGTTACCTTTGCCTCAAGAGTGAAGGTGAAAACGTGCGTGCTTTCCGGAGTAACGTTGGCCGGATCATTCACCACAGTCCCGGTGCCATCGGAATCCTCGGCGGCTTCGAGCAGGGCGTAGAAGGCGTTAATCCTGCCGGCGCCGAGCTGGCCGGAGTATCCCGGATTAAGAGAATCAATGTCCTCCGCGGAATTGTATATCGCGGCCTTTATAGCCTCACCGGTAATGCCGGGGACGTGAGCCTTGATTAGGCCGGCCAGCCCGACAACATGAGGAGCCGCCATTGAAGTGCCCGCCCGCCATGAATAGGCGTTGTTATAATCCGTGCTTATGACCCTGTCAGTATAAGGATACGAAGATATCTCGGCTGTTCCTCCGGGTGCGCTGATATCAACCCAGCTTCCGTAATTTGAATATCCCGCCTTTAAGTCGCGCCACTCGGTGGCGGCAACAGCGACACAATCGGACCTGCTTCCGAGATATGAAGGGGTGGTTATGTCATCGTTTCCTGCAGAGCAGATAACAAGAACGCCTTCCTGCACAGCAAAGTCCACCGCGGCTCCGAGCCCTCCGGAATTTGAATTGCCGAAACTGCAGTTGATCGCGGTAGCCCCCATCGAAGCGGCATACTGGATGGCCTGCGCTGCAAAAGACATTCTTATCACGCCGCCGCCGCTCGAAGACATCCACCCGACCCTGCAGGGCATTATTTTCGCGTTCCAGTTGACTCCGGCCAGACCCGCATTATTATTCGTCACGGCGCTAACAATTCCGGAACAATGAGTGCCGTGCCCTTCATAATCCATCGGATTGTTATCCGCTTCCCTGGTATCTTCCCCAGCCGTGTAATTGGAATCGTAATCGTACAGATTAACCCAGTCCCAGCCTCTTATGTCATCGACGAACCCGTTCGCGTCATCATCGGTGGAATTGCCCGCGGTTTCAGCCTCGTTTGTCCAGATATTCCCTGCCAGATCCGGATGGTCCCAATCAACGCCGGTGTCAACGATCGCGAGTATTACCTCGGTCGAGCCGGTGCAAAGATCCCACGCCTCAGGAGCGTCAATATCGTGATCGCTGGTCTGCTTAAGGGGCCACTGATACGGCGGCGTTCCGCCCATCTGGTAGTAGGTATCATTCGGATTTGTGGCATCTACCGGAACATCCATGTCAACCTGCGCCCACTCGACATTGGGGTCGTTCTGATATTCGCCGGCAACGTCCTCAGGATTGTACAGCGTCGGGAACCTGACGTAATAGATCCTTGAAAGGTTCACCCTGTTGGGATACTGAGGCTGAACGGTTCCCTCGAAAAGCTTATCCATTTCGTAAACGTCATACTTGTCTACGATGTTATCTATGCTCTGAATTCCCGTCGATATTCCAACCTTGACGCCCGCGACCATGCTCTGCATGGAGCCGCCTCCGGCAAGCGGTATGGCATCCTTGAACTTAACGATAACAACGCCTTTTACGACGCGCGAATCCTCAACGGCAGAGGACTTAGCTACAGAAACGGCAACGGGCTTATCTTCCTTTGCGGACACGCCGAACTTGACGGGGGACAGGAGAATTACGGTGGAAAGAAGCGATACGGAGATGGCGAAGATCAAGAGCAGGTGTATGGGCTTGAACCAGGTTCCCTCGCTTTTTTTTCTATACCCCATTACTTCAGCTCCCATTCGAACGGAATTGGACCCGAACCGTCAGAATTTTACAGCAGCCTCATTAAAAAGTCAACTATTCCAGCTCGATATTTTCTTCGGATTGTTTGCGGATCGACTCCTCGAATTCCTTCTTCTTTTCGATCTGGGTTATCTTTTCGCGCTCGGCTTTCTCAAGGTTCCATGCCTTGAGATTCTTGAAGATCTCCGCGAGCTCCTCATGAAGCTCCCTGACCTCGCCTGCCAGCACCGAGGCCTTCTTGTACTGCTCAAGCGCCTTGTCTCGCTTCCCCGCCCTCTCGTACGCGTCCCCGAGGACGATGAAGACGGTCGGGTCGGACGAGTTCAGCGTAGTTGCCTTGGTATATTCGGCGATCGCAAGATCCGCCTCCCCCTTCTGCTCGTAAGTGTCCCCTATCAGAAGATGTATGTACGCGTCCTGAGGATTATTGGCAAGCGCCTTGTTGTATTCCGCGATGGCCAGATCAGGCTTGCCCTTCATCCTGTAATCATAAGCCTTTAGTATGGGATTTATTATCTCTATGGTGGCGTCTTTTTTGGCGTCATACATCCATTTGCTGAACGCCTTCTCCTTTTTCTCGGCAAGAACATATTCCTTGAGGTCCTTGTCCTTGGCATCTTCGGGAAGCTCCCTCAGCCGGGTATCAATAAGCTTGATAATGTGATATCCGTAGGGGGACTTGATCACACCGCTGACTTCGCCCGGCTTGAGTGCGAACGCGGCATCCTCGAACTCAGGCACCATCGAGCCAGTTGAAAAGAATCCCAGATCGCCGCCGTTGCCGGAGCTTCCGGGATCGTCCGAATACTCCTTCGCGAGCTTGGCAAAGTCCTCTCCTGCCCTGATCCTGCCAAGCAGGGCTTCAGCAAGCTTCTTTGCCTCATGATCAGGGCTGAGCTTCAATTTTCCCTCTTCTGTCGCGGATTTTGACTCCGGCATTATCAGGATGTGGGAGGCCCGGATCTCTCTTAAGTCCTCCGGATTAAGCTGGACCTCGCCCTTGACCTTTGAGACCATCTTCTGGATGAGAATGTCCTCCTTGAGCATGTTCCTGAACTGCTTGACCGAGAGGCCGTTCCTCTTGATGGCTTCTTCAAAATCATTCTTTGTCGGTATCTTGTTTGTTTCCATTATCTGCTTGACCGCCGCGTCGATCTCGCCTCCGCTGACCCTGACATGCCTCTTTGCCTCATTGAGCATGAGCTGAAAATCGATGACCTGGCTGAGAGCCATCATCTGAAGATACGCCATTTCCTGAGGCCTTCTGATTCCGGGCATCGACGCCGCGAGCCTTGACAGGTTCTGGTTGAACCGGGTTTTGTCTATCTCCCTGCCGTTAACCTTGGCAACCCCCGTCGGAGCGCTGCGGAGCCTCCTGAAGCCCTGGAACCCGAGGCCGGCGAACATTCCCGCGGCAAATACGAAGGCCACGATGATGATCACGGTTTTCATGTTCTTTCTGAGTTTTTTTAGCATTGCTTCACTCCTTTAATGATTTAGAAACAGAGATATATCCGCCGAGCATTCCGAGAAACGTGCCGACAAGGGCGACCATTCCGTATATCACGAAAAGGCTGCTTCCGTTGAAAACCAGGGGAAGGAAAGGCAGCGCCTCGGCGATCCGGGACGCCACAATCTCATACGAAGAGAAGAGTATGGAGACCGAAAGCGCGGATCCGATCAGCCCTATGATAACACCTTCTATGATAAACGGCCACTTGATAAAAGAATCCGTGGCGCCGACAAGCTTCATTATGGATATGTCGGTCTCCCTGGCAAGAACAGTGAGCCTGATAGTATTGACGACGATCAGCAATGTCGCGAATGAAAGGAGGGAGACCAGGATCAATCCCCCTATTCTGACCGCCTGAGCGAGAGTCTGAATGCGCTCGACCAGCTCTCCCGCGTACCGGACCTCGTCTATTTCGGAGATCCCGGATGCCATGCCGGCAACAACGGGAACTATGTCAACGTTCCTGACCTTCATGACAAACGTGTGGGGAAGAGGGTTGTCAACCGACGTGGCATCCAGGCCCAGCCTTTTCCCGAAATCCTTCCTGAACGCGTCCCAGGCGTCATCCTTTGAAACGAAGGACACATTCTCAACGCCCTCGATGCGGCTCAGACCGGTCTCTATCTCGGTCAGCTTTGCCGAGCTGAAATCGCGGTCAACATACGCCATGACCTCGAGCCTTGATCCAACCTGGGCGACAACGCTCCCGATATTGAGGACGGCAAGCAGAAAAGCGCCGAATATCGTAAGCGACACGGTGATAGTGCCTATCGACACCAGGCTCATGATGCCGCTTCTCTTGAATCCCGTCCACGCTTCGCCGGTGAAAAATCCCAGGTTGAACATCTAGTAGCTCCCGAGCTGTTCGTCGCGCATTATCCGGCCCATCTCAATGGCAACGACCCTTCTTTTCATCCTGTCGACAATGCTTTTCTCGTGGGTAGCCACCACCACCGTGGTGCCCCGCTTGTTGATCTTGTCCAGTAGCTCCATGATCTCCCATGACGTGGCGGGATCCAGGTTCCCGGTAGGCTCGTCAGCGAGAAGAAGCTGGGGATTGTTCACAAGCGACCTCGCGATGCACGCCCTCTGCTGTTCTCCGCCCGACAGCTCCTGCGGGAACGAGTTGGCTTTTTTTGAAAGTCCTACGAGCTCGAGCACCAGGGAAGTCTTTCGCCTTATCTCGGAGCGCGGAGCTCCCGTCACCCACAGGGCGAAGGCCACGTTCTCGTGTATGGTTCTTCTGGGAAGCAGCTTGTAATCCTGAAATATGACCCCTATGTTCCTTCGAAGATACGGTATGTCCCGGTGCCTGAGGCCGGTGACGTTGACCTTGTCGACCACCACTTCTCCGGCCGACGGAAGCTCCTCGCGGTACAGCAGCTTGAGCAGCGAGGTTTTACCGGAACCCGACGGGCCAACAATGAAGACGAACTCGTCCTTCCCGATGCGCAGGCTTACGTCGACGAGCGCCTTCACGCCGCCGCTGTAAGCCTTGGAGACCTTGCGGAGATCGATCATTAATCAGTCCTTGTAGAGGGGGAATTTCGCGCAGAGGTCCTCTACCTTTTTTCGCAGTTCGGACCTGCCGCCTTCGTTCCTGAGCGTTTTTGATATAAGATCCGCTATCCGCTTCATCTCCGGCTCTTTCATGCCCCTGGTGGTGACCGCGGGAACGCCTATGCGAACCCCCGAGGTCACGAAAGGACTTTCCGGATCGTACGGAATGGTGTTCTTGTTCACGGTGATGCCGACCTCGTCGAGGGCGGCCTCGGCGACCTTTCCCGTCATCTTGAGGGCGCGAAGATCCACAAGCATCAGGTGGTTGTCCGTTCCTCCGGAAACAAGCCGCAGCCCTGAAACCTGAAGAGCTTCAGCCAGGGCTTTCGCGTTCCTGATTATCTGCTGCTGGTACTTCTTGAACTCGGGGGTCGAAGCTTCCTTGAAAGCCACCGCTTTTGCCGCAATGACGTGCATGAGAGGGCCTCCCTGAGTGCCGGGGAAAACGGCCTTGTCGACCTGCTTGGCGTATTCGTTCTTTGTAAGTATGAATCCGGCCCTGGGGCCCCTCAGGGTCTTGTGTGTCGTCGACGTAACAACGTGACAGTGCGGCACGGGCGACGGATGAAGCCCGGCGACCACCAGTCCCGCTATGTGGGCGATATCGGCCATGAGGAAAGCGCCGACCTCATCCGCTATTTCCCTGAACTTACTGAAATCGATAATTCTAGGATAAGCCGTAGCTCCGGTCACTATCATTTTGGGCTTGTGCTTTTTGCAGAGGTCTCTCACCTGATCGAAATCGATCGTCTCCTTGTCCCTGCTCACCCCGTACGGAACAAAATTGAAGTACATTCCCGAAATGTTGACCGGGCTTCCGTGGGTCAGATGCCCTCCGTGCGAGAGATTGAGCCCGAGGACCGTGTCGCCGGGCTTGATGAAAGCAAGATAGGCCGCGATGTTCGCCTGCGCGCCGGAGTGCGGCTGGACGTTGGCATGCTCCGCGCCGAATAACTTCTTCGCCCTCTGCCTAGCGAGCTCCTCCGGAATATCAACGAACTTGCACCCCCCGTAATATCTCTTGCCCGGATAGCCTTCGGCGTACTTGTTTGTCAGAACGGAGCCGACGGCCTCGAGCACGGCCCTGCTGGTGAAATTCTCGGAGGCTATGAGCTCCAGATGGGTGCGCTGCCTTTCAAGCTCCTTGTCCAGAGAATCGGCGACTTCGGGATCGAATTTCCTGACGTGGTCAATGTTGAAATGCATTTAAACTCTCCCTTCAATAGAGGTAAAAACTCGAAAATTATATCACAAGTCAGTTTGTTTGAAAATTGTATCTTTGAAGCAGTATCTGCCTGACCTTCTCGCTGTCGGGCCTGCGGTCGATGGAAGCTGAAGAGATGGATGATGAGCTGATCTGCTGAGGGGCGATAGAAACGTCATCTATGAGCCATCCCCTGAAGCCGTTGTTGTTGAGATCGGGAAGCGGGAAGTCTCCTCCCGTGTCGAAAACAAAGCTCAGTTTTATCCTGTTCCCGACGAAAGGAGTGAGGTCGAAGCTGTGCTTGACCCACACCGGCTCTTCCCTGAAGCCGCCCGAGCTGTAGGGAAGATGCGGCGCCCTCTGGGTCTGATCGGGATCCTCGATCGGATTGAGAAGGCCTATCGCCTGATACGTGGTGTACGGCTCGGTCGCGATCGCGATTATCATGTAATCGTAGGCGGTGGGCCTCTTGCTTTCAATTTCCCAGTTCGTCCAGAAGGATAGCGTGGCGTACGCGACGTCCCTTAAATCTATCGCCTCGGAGGTCAGGGAGCCTTTTATGAAGGCCGATGATGTTCCTCCGTCTAGCGCTTCGGTGGTCGCGAGCACTCCGCAATAGCTTCCCCGCGATACGAACCCGGATGAGCCGTTCCCGAACCACATGCAGTAGTTTCCGCCGTGAGAATCGGCCACCCGCGCGAGGCCCTCCAGGGTCACGTGATGCGGATGAAGTACGTTGGTGATGATCGGGGAATTGGGCTTGTTCGTCCACTGCACTTCGTTGGTCATAGCGTAAAGCGTCCACTTTGACGTTCCGCTCTCGAATCCGTCCGACCAGATTGCCGGAGAAGTGCCGCTGGATGTAAGCTCAACATCGATATTTGTCGTCTGGTCGGGGAAAACAACGCCAGACTCGAAACTGCTGATGAAGCCGTTCGCGTAAGCGTATATTGTCACGGGGCCCGTAGGCATATTCAGGAGAGTATAGTTGCCGTTAGAATTCGAGGTGGTCTCCATTCCGCCGCCGACGACCCTGGCGCCGGGAATCCCGTCCGAAGTGCCCTTGACCCTGATCTTGCCCGAGACCGCGCCCACGTTCTTCTTGACCAGCAGGATGTCGTTCGGGGAAGGAGGGCTCGAGCCTCCCACCGTTATCGTCACGTGCTTGTTCCCCCTGTTGTACCCGGGCGCGATGGCCTCCACAGTGGCCTCCCCCGTCGGGAGATTGTCAAGCGTGTACGCGCCGTAAACATCAGCGACGGTGCCGAAATACGACGACCAGACGGGAGCGTTCGCTATGCCGTTAAGAGTGCTCGCGTCGCGCACGACGCCCGAAACGTATCCGACTGATGGCGCCACCTGAACGATAGCCGCGGTCCAGCCGAACAGTCCGATGCCGGCGGTTATTGTCCCGGCCTCAAGCGACGCGATCCCGCCCGCGCCGGTTATCTCATCCCAGTTAAGCGTTGTTGTGTCAAGATGAAAGAACGGGACCACGGTGCCTGACGGAAGTCCGGTAACATTGGGAATTGTGAGTTCCGCGGTGCCGTTGAGCGAAAGATCGTTTGGTGTAAGATATACGATAACCGCGATGAACTGTGAGCCGACCGGAGGCGGGGTGGGCGCTGCCAGGAGCGGGACCTCGGTAAGGGAGATCTCGGTGGCCGAGCTCAGGGCCCCGGAAGGGATATCAAGCTTCATTCCTCCGTCGGTATTGGACACCACTCCCCCTGCGCCGCCGACCTGCGTGACCTTGCTGTCAAGCCCGGAAAGGAACGCTATCGGGACCGATACGCTGGAGCCGCTCACCACGACTTTTCTGTAGGAAGTGGTATAGCCTGGGGCGGATATCGAGATAATGTAAGTGCCGTTTGAAAGCCCGCTTAAGTTGTAAGAACCGTCGGAAAGAGATGATCCTGTCCTGCTGCCGGCAGTTATTACAGCTCCCGATATCGGCTCGTAGTTCAAGTCTATGACCATTCCGGATATGGAGGATCCGCCCCTGTCCCCGCCCGAACCGCCGCAGCCGCTCAAACCGAGAGCCAGCGCAAGAAAAACCAGGAGAGTGGTGGCCTTCATTCTCATTGCTGACATTTTATGCTCAAGAATTCCCAAAGTCAATCTGTTGTGGACACGCGCCCCGGCTGACTGTATAATTCGTGAACACGTGAAAAAGAAAAAGAAGACGAAAAAGATCGACGAGGCCCTGAAGAAGGAAATAGATGAATTCGTCTCCGGCGAAGAGACCGAGCCCTGCAAGTCCTGCGGAGGGCCGGTCAAAACCGAGAAAGTGAACCTCGAGCACTACGAGGGCGGCAAGCTTTACATAATCGAAAAGGTCCCGGGCCTGGTCTGCGAAAACTGCGGGGAAACGTGGGTTCCAAAGCCCTTCATGGACGAGTTCAAGGCGATGATCGAGACCGCAAAGAGCAGGAAGAAAAAGAAAAGGAAGAAAGGTTAGCGTACCGTCTTCCACATTTGACGTCCCTTGCGCTTTTCTGTATAATGCCGAACTAATTACCCGTTAATTTTATTCAAGGGGGGATGGTTTATATAATGATAAACAAAAAGGTTTACATTTTTATCATCATTGCCCTGTTCGTTTCCACGCTGAGCTTCTTCGGGGGAATACTCTCCTCGGGATACGCTAAACACATCCTTACCGCGATGGGCAGCAATGCCGACACTTTCTCCGAAGGCTCGAGCTCTGAAGATCCGTATTACATAAACTCGAAATCGTCCTCGCTCCTCAAGGAGGCCAACCTCATAGCCGAAATTGTCGAAAAGGCGGGCCCGGCGGTAGTCAACATTGACGTGGTAAAGATGCAAAAGACCACTTTCATGAGCCCTTTCAGCGACTTTGAGAACTTCTTCGGCTTCGGCACCATCGACCCGCAGTTCAGGCGCTTCTTTGAGGAGAAGATGATACCGATCAAGGGTTCGGGATCGGGCTTCATAATCAACAAAAACGGCTACATACTCACAAACGAACACGTCATCGGCAGCGCGGACAAGATAAAGGTCACTCTGAAGGACGGCAGGTCGTTCAACGCCAAAGTGATAGGGTCCGACGCCATGCTTGACCTGGCAGTGATCAAGATAGACGCCGGCAGCCTTCCTATAGTCAAGCTGGGCAACTCAGAAAAGCTCAGGCCCGGCCAGTGGGTAATAGCCATAGGCAATCCCTATCAGTTCTCAAACACCGTCACCGCGGGAATAATCAGCGCGCTCGGAAGGGACCTGGAGGACATAGGAAAGCATCAGCTCATACAGACCGACGCGGCGATCAACCCGGGAAACAGCGGCGGGCCCCTCATAAACCTGGCGGGAGAAGTCATAGGCGTCAACGTCGCCATTGCCGCTGGAGCGCATGGGATCGGCTTCGCCATTCCGATAAACGACGTCAAGGACATTCTTAACGACCTGATTAAGAAGGGAAAGGTCGTCAGGCCCTGGCTCGGCGTTTACATGAGGGACGTTGACGAAAAAATAGCCGGCTACCTCGATCTTCCGTTCGCCGAGGGAGTGGTGATAACCGAAGTGTCCCCCAATAGCCCCGCATCGACGGCCGGCCTGAGAAAATACGACGTCATAAAAGAGATCGACGGAAAAAAGATGAGCTCGTCTTCCGACATCCAAAAGCTTATACGCGACAGGAAGCCGGGAGCGGAAATATCGCTTCTGATCTTCAGGGACGGGCACAACGTGAAAATAGCCGCCGCTCTCGGAGAAGCGCCAAGATAAGGAGGAGAAAGAATTGGACAGCGAACTGGGAAGAGGAAAAGCCGCCAGAAGGACTTACGGACTTGATGAGATAGCGCTCGCGCCCTCAATTATAACGGTCAATCCCGACGACGTTGACATCAGCGTCGAGATAGCCGGCATGAAGCTTGGTGTCCCGATAATCGCGTCGGCGATGGACGGCGTCGTGAGCCCCGAGACCGCGGTGCTGATGAGCAAGAACGGAGGGCTAGGTGTGCTCAACCTTCAGGGAGTATGGACACGCTATGAAGACGCGGATTCGGTCCTGAAGCAGATAGCCAAGGTAAGCCCGAAAGAATACGTGCCGCTCATGCAGAAGATTTACCAGGAACCGGTCAAGACAGAACTCGTCAAAAAGAGGATAAAGGAGATCAAAAATGCCGGAGGGACCGCGGCCGTCTCATCTATCCCGCAGAACGCGAAAGAGCTCGGCCCCATCGCGGCGGAAGCCGGAGCTGAAATTTTTGTTCTTCAATCGACGGTCATATCAACAAAGCACAAGTCGTCCACATCCAAGCCTCTTGACCTGCCGAAATTCTGCAAGGACGTGAAAATCCCGGTTATCCTTGGCAACTGCGCCACATATGAGGTCGCCCTGGACCTTGTGGGCACGGGGATCGCCGCGCTTCTGGTCGGCATAGGGCCGGGCGCAGCCTGCACCACAAGAGGAGTATTGGGTGTGGGGGTTCCCATGGCCACGACAGTGGCGGACGCGGCGGCCGCGAGGGATGTCCATTTCAAGGAGAGCGGGAAATATGTCCCCGTGATAGCCGACGGAGGAATGGTCGTGGGAGGCGACATCTGCAAGGCGATCGCGTGCGGAGCCGACGCCGTAATGATAGGTTCTCCGCTGGCGAAAGCCGAAGAGGCGCCCGGACGCGGATACCACTGGGGCATGGCCACTCCCAACGCCCTGCTTCCGCGGGGGGCCAGGGTAAAGGTCGGAACGATAGGCAAGCTGAAGGAGATCCTTCACGGCCCCGCCAGGTATGACGACGGATCCATGAACTTCGCTGGAGCCCTGAGAACTTCAATGGGAACGCTCGGAGCGCAGAACATAAGGGAAATGCAGAAGGTGGAAGTGATCATCGCCCCTTCGAACCTCACCGAGGGCAAAGTCTTCCAGAAAGCCCAGCAGCTCGGCATGTACAAATAATGAGCGAAAAGAAGCACGACTTCATAGCAATACTCGATTTCGGCGCTCAGTACGCCATGCTGATAGCCCGCCGCGTGAGGGAATGCAACGTATACTGCGAAATACTGCCTCACAACACACCGCTCGAGGAGCTTAAAAAGCTCAACGCCAGGGGGATCATTTTCTCAGGCGGACCGTCTTCGGTCTTTGACAAGAACGCCCCGAAATGCGACCCGAAGATACTTGGATCAGGCATCCCGGTCCTGGGAATATGCTACGGCATACAGCTCATGGCCCAGGAGCTCGGCGGAGAGGTGAAGCAGTCGTCACTCAGGGAGTACGGAAAAGCCGCCCTGACCATAGATGACAACGCCGATCTTTTCGCCGGCCTGGGAGAAGGCGTTGACTGCTGGATGAGCCACGGAGACTCGGTCTCAAAGCTCCCTCCCGGATTCACGGTGCTCGCTCACACCGGCAGCACGAGCTTCGCGTCAATAGGCAGCCGGGAGAAGAAACTTTACGGAGTGCAGTTCCATCCGGAGGTGGTCCACACCCCGAAAGGGCTGGACATGATCAAGAATTTCCTTTACGTGATATGCGGAGCGAAACCCACATGGACAACCGCCTCGTTCATCGAGGAAGCCTCCGCGGAGATAAAAAAGACGGTCGGAAAGGAAAAGATACTGTGCGCCCTGTCCGGCGGAGTCGACTCCACAACGGTCGCCGCGCTGGTTCACAGCGCCCTGGGAGACCAGCTCACCTGCATGTTCATCGACCAGGGTTTCATGAGAAAGGACGAACCCAAGAGGATCGAGGAGCTCTTCTCGAAGCACTTCAAAATGAACCTCGTCTACATAGACGCCTCAAAGGAATTTTTCGCGAAGCTTAAGGGCGTCGTCGACCCGGAAAAGAAAAGAAAGGTCATCGGAAGCGAGTTCATAAGAACGTTTGAGAAAGAAGCAAAAAAGCTGGGGCACATGCCCTTCCTGGCGCAGGGAACGCTGTACCCGGACGTCATAGAGAGCGCGGTGCCGGGGCTCTCCCCCACCACCGCCCACACGATAAAGACGCATCATAATGTGGGAGGACTGCCAAAGGACATCAAATTCAAGCTTGTTGAGCCGCTGAAAAAGCTGTTCAAGGACGAGGTAAGGTCGCTTGGAAGGGAGCTCGGAGTGCCCGATGAGATAGTTTCCAGGCAGCCTTTCCCCGGACCGGGGCTCTCGATCAGGATAATCGGCGAAGTGACTCCGGAGAGAGTCAAGGTTCTTCAGAACGTCGACTGGATAGTGATAGACGAAATAAAAAAGGCTGGGCTGTACAGAAAGCTCTGGCAGTCGTTCGCGGTGCTGCTTCCCATAAGGACTGTCGGGGTAATGGGAGACAAGAGAACATATCTGAACACGGTCGCGCTCAGGGCCGTATCCTCGACCGACGCGATGACCGCCGACTGGGCCAGACTGCCCTATGACCTGCTGGAAAAGATATCTTCGAGAATAGTCAACGAAACGCCCACCGTCAACCGGGTAGTCTACGACATTTCCTCAAAGCCGCCGTCCACCATTGAATGGGAATGATTATTTCCGGCCCGCGGTGATCTTTGCCCTCTCATGCTCCTGCCAGGTCTTCGAGAAAATGTGCGTGCCGTCGTGCCTCGCCACGAAATAAAGGTAATCCGTCTCCGCCGGATACACGGCCGCCTTTATTGAAGCAAGCCCGGGGTTGCATATCGGGCCCGGAGGAAGCCCGAGGTGCTTGTAAGTGTTGTACGGCGAATCCACCTCAAGATCTATATAGTAGACCTTCTTGGTGGGCTTTCTGAAATCGCTCAGCGCGTATTTGACCGTCGGGCAGGCGGCAAGGTACATTCCGCCTTCAAGCCTGTTGTGATAGACCGATGAGATGATCGGCCGGTCCTCGGCCACGGCGGCCTCTTTTTCAATTATTGACGCGAGGGTCAGGACTTCATGAAGGCTCATGTCGGTGTCCTTGCTCGCCTCCCTCCAGAAGGGCATTATTACGGCCGCGAAGCGGGAGAGCATGAGGTCCCTCATCACTTCAGGGGATATGTCGTAGGGAACAAGATATGTGTCAGGGAACAGATAGCCCTCAAGCGAATCGATCGGCACGTTTTTCAGGAAAGAGAACTTCTCCCTCAGCTCCAAAGAAATGGGGTCCTTCCTGTATCCCTTGAGCTCTTCCTCGCCGTCAAGGCCGGCGTCCCCGACGATCAATCCCACGCGGTACGTGGAGGTGCCTTCGGGAAACACGATCTTGGCAAGCGGAGGTGAGATGATGTCGCCCTCCTTGAGCTTCCAGAGGACTGGCATGAGGCCCATGCTCGGGCTCAGCCTGTAAAATCCGGACTGAAGCCTGTTCTCCAGGCCGAACATGGTGACCATTAAATTAAAGCTGTACCTGCTGTCGATGATGCCGCGCCTGATGAGCAGGTCGGAAATCTCGCTGGCGCCGTAACCCTTTGGAATGTTGACCGAGTAAAGCTTTTTGTCAAACCTGTCGGCCACCTCAAAAGCCACGGCAGAAAAAAGAAGCAGCATAATGACCAGGGCGGCCGCCAAAACGATCGCCACGTGCCTGAGCGAAGCCAGCCCGGACAGGCGGCGAAAGGCCCTGGCGGAGTAAAACAAAGCGGCCCTGAAAAGCCATACGAACAGGGTTTTAAGGTCGCCAAAAAACCTTTTCACCGCAGGGTTCTTCACCAGCTCTCCGGTCATGCCGATAACCTGGGAGAAAAGCCTCCCCAGAAAGCGGAAAAGATCGTTTAAAACATCAAAAAACAACTTCACTTTTTATTCCCCGCGTCAAGATACCCCTGCAGCATGTAAGCGGCAGCGGATTTGTCTATCACGGCCCTCCTTTTTCCCCTGGACATTCCCGCATCGATCAGGACCTTCTCGGCGGCGGACGTTGTCATCCTCTCATCCCACGTCCTGACCGGAATATCCAGATTTTTTTCGAGCATGGAAACGAATCTCATGACCTTTTCGGCCTGGACGCCGATTTCTCCCCGAAGGGTCTTTGGAAGGCCGACGACCACCTCCCCCACCCCATTATACTCGCGAATAATTTCAGCAAGTTTCGCGATATCCCGCTTTTCAGAGCCGGATCTTTTGAGTACCTTTGAAGCTCCGGCAATGGTTCCGGTCATGTCGGAGACCGCGATCCCGATCCTTGCTTCGCCGTAATCGATCCCGACTACTCTCACTTTCCCTCCAGCGCGGATCTCACAGCCGCCACACCGGCTTCGATCGCTTCTTCGGTCTTCGATGGGTCCTTCCCGCCGGCTTCCGCCAGACCGGGCCTTCCCCCTCCTCCGCCGCCCACAACAGCGGCGGCGGCCTTTACAACAGCGGAAGCGTTCAGCCCCTTCTTTACAAGATCATCGGTTACCGCGCAGATTATGACCGGCCTGCCGCCGACCACCGAGGCCAGTATCATCACGCATGAAGGCAGCACTTTGACCGCCCTGTCCCGCAAGTTTCTGAGAACATCCTTATCGATATCCCTGTATGATGCGGTAAGCACCCTGACTCCGCAGACGTCTTTAGCTTTTGAAGCAAGAAGCGGAAGCTCGTCCTCAACCCTCTTCAGAGAAAGGCTCCTGATCTCCTTGCCTATGGAATCTATCCTGCCCTTGAGCCTCTCGTTTCTCTCAACAAGATGCCCGATGAACTTGTCAACGGCTCCCAGGTCCTTGTTCCTTAAGGCCTTTTTTATTGTGTTTACTTCCTCAATTGTTATCTCAAACACGTCAAAATCCAGGAGCGGTGCGCCGCCCAGCTGCTGCTTCCTGAACTCTTCGGCCTTGCAGGCGCATATCAGATCGACATTCTCGCGCCGGATATCCTCAAGTTCAGAAAGAATATGCTCGATCACCTTGCTGCCTGAAACAGCTTCTATTCTTCTGACCCCGGAGGCAACTGACGAATCGCTGAGTATCCTGAACAGCTCTATCACGCCGGTGTTCCTGACGTGCGTGCCGCCGCAAAGCTCCATGCTGTAATCGCCTATCTTGAGCACCCTCACGCGTTCCCCGTATTTCTCCCCGAAAAGGGCCACGGCTCCCATTTTCTGGGCCTCGTCAAGAGACGCTTCGAACGTCTCAACATCGATCGCTTCCCTGATCTTTGAATTGACCTTTGAGGAGATCTCCGAGATTTCATCCTCCGAAAGAGCGCCCGAGTGAGTGTAATCAAACCTGAAGTGCTCGGGCCCCACAAACGAACCTGTCTGCCTTGTGTCCTCGCCCAGCACATCGCGGAGAGCCCTGTGAAGAAGATGGGTCGACGTGTGATGGCGGGCCGTGCTGAACCGCCTGCCGGCATCAACGGTCGCGCTGACAGTGCTTTTCGGCTTGACCTTGCCTGCCTGTTTAACGCTGTGAAGTATGACCCCGCCCGAACCCATTCTCGTGTCAAGGACCTTGACCTCTTCCTTTCCAATCGTCAGGGTCCCCGCGTCACCCGCCTGTCCGCCCCCTTCGGGATAGAAAGCCGTCCTGTCGAGTATTACGATGCCCTCGTCGGGGAAGACCGCCAGCACCCTGGCGTCGGTCTGCAGGTCATCATACCCCACGAACTTAGTGGCCGGAATCCCGGAATACTTCCCGGGATCAAGACTGTCATGCTTTTTCCCGATCCCGGCCTCGCGGGCCCTTTCCCTCTGCGCCTTCATCTCTCTTTCAAATCCGGCAGAATCAACGGAAAAGCCGGACTCGGACGCGATCTCACGCGTGAGATCAAGCGGGAAACCGAAAGTGTCATGAAGCCTGAAGGCTTTATCGCCGGGTATCACCTTGTCGCCGGCGTGCTCGCCGATAATCTGTTCGAGCAGCTTGAGCCCCTGATCCAAAGTGGCTTCAAAGCTCTCCTCTTCAGACCTTATTACCCTTTGAATGTTCTTCGACTCCTTCTTTAGCTCGGGATAGGCGTCCCCGTACTGCTTTATCACCGCCTGGGAGAGCCTGTCGAGGAAAGGCCCGGAAACGCCCAGCCTGGCGCCGAACCTCACGGCTCTCCTTATGAGCCTCCTTAAAACATAGCCCCTGCCCTCATTACCCGGAAGCACTCCGTCGCCGATGAGGAAAGCCGCCGCTCTTATGTGATCAGCCACGACATGAAGCGCCATCGCATCGTCTTTTTTTGATATCCTGCGTATCCCGTCAATAATCGGCTTGAACAAATCGGTCTTGAAATTGGAATCGACGTTCTGAAGAACAGAGGCGATCCTCTCCAGCCCCATCCCAGTGTCTATGCCTTTTGAGGGCAGCGGAAGCAGCTTCCCCGAATTGTCGCGGTTGAACTCAATAAAGACCAGGTTCCATAGCTCAAGGAACCTGTCGCAGTCGCAGCCCGGAGCGCAGGACGGCCTGCCGCATCCGTGCTTCTCGCCCATGTCCCAGTATATCTCGGAGCACGGGCCGCACGGGCCGGTGGGCCCCACCGACCAGAAATTATTGTCCTCTCCCAGCCTGAATATCCTGTCTTCAGGCAGTCCGATCTCCTTCGCCCATATATCATAAGCCTCGTCGTCCTTCTCAAAAACAGCGATGGACAGCCTGCCCTTGTCAAGCTTCATTTCTTCGGTGAGAAACGCCCACGCGAAAGAGATGGCATCTTTCTTGAAATAATCTCCGAAGGAAAAGTTGCCGAGCATTTCGAAGAACGTGTGGTGCCTCGGCGTCCTGCCGACATTCTCTATGTCGATCATCCTCATGCACTTCTGCGCCGAGGTAGCCCTGCTGAAAGACGGCTTCTCCTCGCCCAGGAATACCGGCTTGAACTGAAGCATCCCGGCCAGCGTCAGAAGCACGGTCGGATCTTTCGGAACGAGAGAGGATGAATGAACGACGCTGTGGCCGGACTTCTCGAAAAACTTAAGGAACTTTTTTCTTATTTCGGAGCCTTTCATCAGGGCTTCCCTCCAAACACATTTTCATCGATTATTTTCCTTATGTCAGCTGAAACCTCGTCAACGCCTCTTGACGAATCAACAACCTTGACCCTTCCTGGAAATGAGGACGCTATCTTCTCATAGTGGCGCCTCACTCTCCGGTGAAAATCGATCCTTTCACTTTCAAAACGGTCCAGGGAACCGGTCTTGCCGGCGCGCTCAAGGCCCAGTACCGGATCAATATCAAGCAGTATTGTAAGGTCGGGAACGACTCCCCCCGAGGACACTTCGTTGAGGTGTCCGACCATGTCCTCCGGCAGCCCGCTTCCGCCTATCTGGTAAGACGACGTGGAATCAATGAACCTGTCGCAAACGACTATTTCGCCCCTTTTAAGAGCCGGGGCGATGACCTTTCTCACGTGCTCAAGCCTGTCGGCCTCAAAGAGCATAAGCTCGGTGACAGGCTCAAGATCAGCCCCGCCCCTGAGCAATACTTCGCGGATAGACTTCCCGAACGGCGTCCCGCCGGGCTCATGGGTGAGAACGACCTTCTCTCCCCTCTCTTCCAAATACTTAACGATCATTCGGGAGTGAGTGCTCTTTCCGCAGCCCTCGCCGCCCTCAAGAGTTATAAAATATTTCATAGAAAAGCCAGCCCCAGGCTCATTTCAAATTCCTTTCTCATCACACGGTAAGTGACCGTGGCCATCGCGCAGTGTATCTGGGCCGAAACCGAATGATCGACATCCTTAAGGTCCCACGAAGGGATATAATACTCCAGATTGAAGCCGTACTTCCACCATTTAAAGTCCGCTACCGTGCCAAGGAATATCTCGTCGCTAGGCCGGTACCAGTACGCCTCGAAGGCGAAGGGGCTCATGCCTTCATGGAGAAAATAATGACGCAGACCCGTCTCCGAGGTGAAATTCTCATTCCATATATTGGTGAACGTCAGAACGCCGTTGATCTTGTCCCAGCGGGAGCCTTCAGTGTACTTCTTCCCCTCATAGGCGGTCTTCACCGACATGCCAAGAGTCGGCGAGAGCTGATAGCCGTAAAACAGGCTGAGGTTAAGCGTGGTCCTTGAAGCCTCAAGAGTGGTTGACTCCTCTATTATCTTGGCCTGCCTTATCTCCGCGGAATACTTGACGTCGCCGAACAGGAAATCCTTGTTCTTTTTCAGTCCGACCTCGGGCAGGAAACTCACGTGCTGATAATTGATCCTCTCCCTGCTGGAAAGGTTGATGTCCATGCTGTACCACTTTTCTCTCTTGGTCTGGATCACGCTGGACATGTCCCTGTCGGAAGCCTTCTCCCCGATCTCGCCACCGAAATCCTTGTAGAGCGTGAGCCCTCCCCACCATCCGTCATCGCGGTTTGTGCCGATCCTGGCATAATAGCTGTCCTCTTCGCTTGCCAAATAATTCGCGGATACTCCTCCGCCCGGGCCCTTTAGTGTGGCGTAAGTCAGGCTGACGTCGCCGTAGAGACGGTCGGATGAATGCCAACCGATCCTTTCCACAATGTATGTCCCGTCAACGTCATTGGAGCCGACCACGGGAACGGGAACAGCGTTCCTGCCCTCCCGACCAGGCCTCATGTCATAGATATAGGTCGGGACCGGGACCAGCGGAACGGGACCGAGATGAAACCAGCCCCAGTATGCCGCGAGAAAAGCGCTCTTGGGGTAAATAGTAATCGTTGAGGCGGAAATCTTATAGTGCGGGGGGTTCAGGTCGCACGTCGTGAAGGATGATTCTCTCAGGGTGATCTCTTCGGGGCTCATTTCAATGTATTTCCCCCTCATGAACATGCCCGCGAAATAAACGTTGACGTCCTCGGCCTTGCCTTCTTTTGAAGACACTGAATAATCCAGCGTTGTTCCGGCGACAGTCTGATTGTCAACGTACAGGGTAAAGCCCTCGTCCGCGTAGGCCCTTCCCTTGGCGGAATCGTACACCACGTGCACAGCCTCTATGGTCACGCCTCCGTACTCAAGGACGACAGACCCCCTGGCGTCGACGATCCCCGCCGTCTTGTCATAGTCCACATTGTCGGCGTTAATCACCAGCTCCTCCTGAGCTGAAGCGGCCCCAATTAAAAAAAATAAAGAGACTATTACAGTTCTCTTCAAGAAAATCAATATTAAGATCCTTTCGCCTAAGCGACCTCCGCGTACCTGCTCTCCTTGCTCGAGAACTTGGCTATTTCCTTCCTGAACACCAGCTCGATCGTTCCCACAGGGCCGTTCCTCTGCTTGGCAATTATGACCTCGGCAATGTTCCCTTTGGCGGATTTTGGATTGTAGTAATCCTCCCTGTGAATGAAAAGGACGACGTCGGCGGTCTGTTCGATCTCGCCTGATTCGCGCAGATCGGAAAGCAGCGGCCTCCTGTCGTGCCTCTGCTCAATTGCGCGGGACAGCTGGGATATGGCGATCACCGGCACGTCAAGCTCCCTGGCGAGGGTCTTGAGAGACCTGGCGATCTCCGAAACCTCCTGGACCCTGTTCTCGATCCTGGACCTTCCGCCCTGCATGAGCTGCATGTAGTCGATGATGATCAGCCCCAGGCCCTTCTCGATCCTCAGCCTCCTTGCCTTGGCCCTTATCTCCGTAGTCGTTATCGCGGCAGTATCGTCGATGTAGATTCTCGCCTCGGAAAGCTTGGAGAGGGCCTTGGTCAGCTTCTTCCATCCGTGGTCGGGAAGACTGGCGGTCTTGAGCTTCTGCATGTCTATCTCCGCCTCAGAGCACAGCATCCTCTGCGCCAGCTGTTCCTTTGACATTTCAAGGGAGAATATGGCGACGGGGATCTTGTAGTTTATCGCGATGTTCTGCGCCATGTTAAGGGAAAGGGCTGTCTTTCCCACAGCAGGCCTTGCCGCGACAATTATGAGGTCGGAGTTCTGAAAGCCCGCTGTATAGGAGTCGAGATCGGGATATCCGGTCGGAAGCCCGGTTATCTTGTCCTTCTTGCCGTAAACCGCCTCGATCTTGTCGAGTACGGTCTTGAGAATGGACCCCACGCCGTGGAAGCCAGCCCTCACCCTTTTGAGCGCGATATCAAAAATGTCTTTCTCCGCGCGGTCAAGAACGGCGGACACGTCCTCCGGCTCGTCAAAAGCTTCTCCCACAATGCGCGTTCCTATGTCTATCAGACGCCTCAGCATGGCCTTGTCGGACACGATCCTGGCGTAATAATCAACGTTCGCGGCGGTGGGCACCCCGTTGATCAGATCGGTGATATAGACCGAACCGCCCACGGCGTCAAGCTTGCCCTCCGCCCGCAGAGCCTCGGTGACCGTGACGGAATCAACGGGCTCATTTCTCTCGAACAGCCTGACAACGGCCTCGTAAATGAACCTGTGAGCGTCCCTGTAGAAGCTGTCGGGCCTGAGCATCTCTATGCACTTCACTACAGCGGTCTTGTCTATTAGCATTGAGCCGAGAACGGATTGCTCCGCGGCCAGATTCTGAGGCGGCAGTTTCTCCTGGTCAGCCAATGAAGTTACCTCCTGAACCTTACCATTTTACAGATTTTGACGGTGAATTTCAAGGAAAATCCCGGGGCTACCAGCGGCTAGGGGTTAATTGTGCGGACATATTGAAGGCCGTGACAGGCTCATTCTCAGCGTCGCGTTTCAGCTCGTAGGACATGACTATGTCATAACAGTGCATGCCTATGATAAGGCCATATTCAATGCTCCTCCATTCCTCGGTCGGGAGGTCATGAGTGGCTGAATACGTAAGCGTGTTGAAGAAAAAGTTCAGCTTCGCCGACGTCGACAGGGTGTCGTACGGAGAGAACCAGTATCCTTCAAACTCGTAGGGAGTGCCGCCCTTGTTGAAGAAAATATGCGTATGGCCGATCCCCGTCTCGAGCACCCCCCACCAGTCCTTGGTGAGGGAAAGGTTCTGCGTGGCGGTGTCCCAGAACCTGTGGAACTCCTCCTCGCTGTCATACTCATGAAAATCATAATCCGCCCTGGCGCCGAACACTCCGAGCAGCCACAGCTCCTTGCTGAAAGTGACGTCCCCCTTGAAATTCCTTCTCCCGCCTGAGGCGCCGGAACCTTCCTCGCTGACCTTAGCCCAGCTCACTTCGGAAAAATAGGTAAAGTCGTCGTTGATGAAATTGTTCCTGTTGGCCCTCAGAGACACCTTGGGCAGGAAGCTGACCCTGTTGAAAGGCCCGGAGTTCTTGTAATAATTGATCCTCTCCCTGTCGGAATAGTCGATCGCGAGCTCGCCCCAGTACTTGTTCCCGGGGAAATAGTCGTCATAAACGTACTTTTCGTCCTCATGCCTGTCGAGCAGCCTTCTCCCGAACGCCATGATCTGCGTTACGCCGCCGTATGTGCCTTCTCCGTTGTTTGTGCCCACCCTGAACTCGCCTTCCAGCCTGTCGGTCCAGAGTATGTAGTTCAACCCCGTGGCAATGCCGAGATTATACTCCTCAGACCAGGAAAGATGCGTCCTCATGTAATGGTGTGGTCCGAAATAATAATCAAAGGGCAGAGTCGCGAAGTAGCCGTCCTCGGAATTATATCCGAGCCCTGACTTTGGCCATATGTCCCTTTTCCTGTTGATGTACTTCTTCGCGGGCTTGCCCGAGCCCTCTCCCTCCTCCTCGGGAAGTTCGGGAACAGGCGCGTTGTAAACAAAAGTGGGAACGGGAACCGTGGGCACGGGTCCCAGCCAGAATATGCCCCAGTATGCCACCATGAGACCCGTCCTGGGATAGAACACGATCTCGGTCGACGACACGTGATAATGGGAATCCGGAAGATTGCATCCGGTGAAGTAACCGTTGAGTATGTTGAACCTTCCCTCCTCCCTGTCTATCTTCATGAAGCTGCCGCCCAGAAATGTCTCGCCGAAATTGATCCTGACAAGCATAGCGTTGCCGGTCTTCTCGGCAAGATTGTACTCGAGCCGCCTGCCGAATATCCTGTAGGCCTTGCCCTCCAGGTCCATGGTGAACTTGTCGTCCGCAACGAACGTCCTGGTGTCCGGATAATATTTCACGTAAGGACTTGAAACGCGGAAATCAGGCCCCTTGACCGAGACAGAGCCCGTCGCTTCATACATTCGCCTCAACCTGTTATAGGTAACGCTGGTCGCGTATATCTTGATGTAATTGTCTTCATAAACAGCGGCGGAGCAGAAACCCGCAAGAGCTGCGGAAAGCAGGCCCAGCATAACAACGATCCTGAGAACGCGGGTCATGCCTTGATCCTCTCCTTTGTCCTGGAATAATAATCCTGAAGGGCGGCGACCTTTACGCCTTTCTTTTTTACGGATTCCATGCCGGAGACCGCCGCCTGAGCCCCGGAAATTGTCGTGATCAGAGGCAGGGAGCGGGTGTACGCCCCCGTCCTTATGGAAACCTCGTCGTGCTTCGGCTTCTTGCCCGAAGGGGTGTTGATCAGCAGCTGAACGTCGCCGTTTTTTATGAGGTCCATGACGTCCGGCCTGCCCTCCCCTATCTTGAACACCTCTTCGGCGCCGATATCGTTTTTCCTGAGGGCGGCGGCCGTGCCTCTGGTAGCGTAGATCCCGAAGCCCAGGTCGTTGAGCCTTCTCGCTATCATGACTATGGAGCGCTTGTCCCTGTTCTTGACCGAGATAAAGACATTGCCTTTTTTCGGGAGCACCTGCCCGGCCGCGAGCTGGCTCTTCATGAACGCCGAGCCGAAGCTCCTGTCGACGCCCATGACCTCGCCGGTGGATTTCATCTCCGGGCCGAGAACGGGATCAACGCCCGGGAATCGCACAAACGGGAAAACCGCTTCCTTGACGGAAACATGCTTAGGGACCACTTCCTTCGCTCCAAGATCATCCAGGGACCGGCCGAGCATGACCTTTGTCGCCAGCTTCGCCCATGGAATTCCAGTCGCCTTTGACACGAAAGGAATTGTGCGGGAAGCCCTTGGATTCACTTCAAGCACGAATATGTCGTCGCCCTTTATCGCGAACTGTATGTTCATGAGGCCCTTGACGCCAAGCTCCCTTGCGAGAGCCCGGGTCTGCTCCTTCAGCTGTTCGATCTGATCGTCCCCGACAGTGTAAGGAGGAAGCGCGCAGGCGGAGTCCCCGGAATGAATTCCGGCCTCCTCAATGTGCTCCATTACTCCGCAGACCAGCGTCTTCTTTCCGTCCGAGATCGCGTCAACGTCAATCTCGATGGCCTCCTCGAGGAACTTGTCTATAAGGACAGGCCGCTCCGGAGAGGCCCAGACGGCGCGCTCCATGAATCCGCTCATCTCTTCCTCGTCATAAACGATCTCCATTGCCCTGCCTCCGAGAACGTAAGAGGGCCGAACAAGGACCGGATAGCCCACTTCTTTCGCAACGGCGCAGGCCTCATCAAATGAAGTCGCCGTTCCGTTGGGCGGCTGCTTAAGCTTGAGTTTCCTCAGCATTTCAGCAAACAGTTTTCTGTCTTCGGCAGTGTCAATTGACTCCGGAGAAGTTCCGAGTATTTTGACGCCGGATTCCTCCAGGGGAAGCGCGAGATTAAGCGGGGTCTGCCCGCCGAACTGGATGATGACCCCGATGGGCTTTTCGGTTTCAACAATGTTGAGGACGTCTTCCCTGGTTAGGGGTTCAAAGTACAGCCTGTCGGAAGTGTCATAATCGGTCGAGACCGTTTCCGGGTTGGAATTCACCATGACAGACTCGTATCCCATTTCCTGAAGAGCGTAAGAGGCGTGAACGCAGCAGTAATCGAACTCGATGCCCTGACCTATACGGTTCGGGCCTCCTCCGAGAACAACTACCTTTTGCTTCCTTTTTTTCTTGTCAGTGGACATTTTTGTTAACCGAATAGCAAAAATAACACGGAAAACGAGGGCGTGTCAAGCATACAAAAAGTGAAATTTCGATGAATCCCGTCCGATAACTAGTTGCCTGAATGTTCAGGCTCATTAGAAGCCGTCCCGGTACCCCCCAGGGCGGCAATTTTTTTAGGAGGTAAAAATATCATGAGAAGCAGAATGATAATGACTTCGGTGCAAAGTTTGACCGAGGCAAGGCTCAGGTTCCCCAACTCCAGGCATCTGCTGAACGCGATTGGAGTCCAGCGACTGGCAATGAACAAAGGCGATATCATGGAACTTCAGGCCCGCATAGAAAAAAGCCGGGACAGGGGCGGCTTCTACCACGAGGCGTTCATGGCGGGATATAATGCCGTGAAGCCCGTCGTGCAGAAGTGGTCGCACGAGGAGCACCCCGTTCTCAGGGAGATAGCCGTCGCTGAAAAACTTCACCCGTACATGATGGGATTCGGCTCGGTATCCACCCACACGATAGGCGGGCTGACCGTTAAAGTATCCCCGTCCGTGAACAGCATGAACAGATTTGCAGTCCTGAACAGGTGCGCTGCCGAGGAAATCGCGCAGACCGTCGAACTGATCGGGAAAGACCGTCTCGGAGAGGCAAGAATAGAACTTGCCGAAGACAGCCCTCTTTCGGACACTGAATACCCGTCAATAACCCAGTTCCGGGGCGATGTGGGGGCGGATCTTACCAGCGGAATCAATTCATGGATACTGCTCAAGGAAGAAATGAAGAGGAAATACCCGGGATTCGACAGGGACGGGATAAAAAACGTGGTCGTATTCGGCATAGGCGCGAACGACATGTACCTGAGGGCGCTCGCGGAAGCAGTGAACAATGACCCCGAAAGGAAAGCCGACCTACATGTCGCATTCGGCCCCGAGCAGTTTTTGAAGCTTCCGCATTCCATGAACTCGGAAAACACGCTGGTAATAGCCATTTCAAGGAGCGGAACGACCCAGGACACATTGAAAACAATGGAGTTCAACGCCAGAGACGGAAAGTTCCAACATGTCATCACTCTGGCGAACAAGGGCCCGATCAAGGAACTCGCTGATAGAGAAGGATACGTAACGCATCCGCTGAGGGAAGATATCGGCGGCCGCTATATGAGAGAAAAGGGCCTTATCGTACTTCTGCCCCTGCTCATATCGGGATCCCAGAGGTTTCTGACGAGATACTTTGACGCAATGCAGGAATTTGATTCAGAATACTTCCCCGTCGGAGAAAAAACCGACGTGATAGACATGGCCTCTCACATGCATTTCTTCATCAGCACTTTCAACATGCCCCAGATAGTCGCGATGAGCAACAATCCGATACTTGAGGCGGGGCTCCGGGAAGCGATGCAGCTTCACAACGAGGCGGTCGGAAAGATCAGCAATATCACGCTCATGGGGCGTCCCGGCATGGAAGTAGCGCCGTTCGCGCACGCGGGGATAGAGGGCTTCATGGAGATGGCCTGGAACGCCGGGCTCTACGGGCTTTTCGTGTTCGACACAAGCACATCAAAGAACCAGCAGCCGCTTCCCGAGGGCATACCGGTCAACCCGAAGCACGCGGGCCTTACTCCAGACCAGATCAAGATGGCCTTCGACTGGCCGAACTGGGCGAAGTTCAATTACGTCGGGGGACCGAACATTCTCATTACGATGAACGGGACCACTCCGGAGAACCTTTCAACGCTTTCGTCGTTCTACGCAAACCTTATATGGCCGATGCTTATCATGAAAGGGTGCAATCCGACATCGAATCCTCAGGTTTCGAGGGTCAGGAAGACCACGGGAGCCCTTCTTGAGAGGATAGCTGAGAACGCCGGCAGAGATCCGTTGGAAGTTATAATGGAAGAAATGCCGAAGGTGATATCTTAATGAGGATTAGCCTCCGATTAAGTCCGGGGCACGGGCCGGCCGGCGGCGGAGGCGGAGGCATGCGCGCGTGGAAGCCGATCAAAATAAGGCAGTTTTCCATAAGATACATGTCGAATAAGGGCAACAAACTCTTCGATATCGTCCAGCCGACAGAAGGAACGCTTACTCTGTCGGTATTCCATCTCAAAGAAACTCTGGATAAGGAAAAAGCTGCAGTTTACCTGCTTCAGACATTTCAGCTGAATCTTTTGGACGGCTCAATCGGGCTGGACACAACACCGATCACCGGAAAGTTTGAGTCTGAAGTGATCCTCAGCAGGATCGAGTGTGCAAAGAACCAGAGAGAAGCGATCGAGCTGATGCTTGCTGAACTGAATGAGATTAAAGATGACTACGAGCCCGCAAAAGATCCTGATAAGCCGGTTGAGCTGAACTTTGCGATATTGACCAAACTTATCAAGGGAATCGGCGACAACCTCTGAAATCCGCCTCTTATATCCACGATAAATATATGCATGATAAACGTGTACAAGTCCCCGGTGAAAATCAGCCGACCGCAGCTGGACCGGCTGTACGAAAACAACCGCCGGAAGATCGACTTCAGGATTACCCGCGTAAAACCCGGGGAGGAAAACCTGTTCTTCGACAGGGGCTCCCCGCTGAGATCCCATCTGACAGCTGACCTCAAACCTGTTCCGCCGGCAGATAAAGTAATTACGGAAAAACAGATACTCGCTCTTGAAAAAGCCGAAGGGTTTTCTGTTGTCGCGGATGCGGAATCATTTGAAGAAGCCCTGGCCGGCCTTGCCGAGATCGCGAAGCGTCCGGCGGAAGACGAGTTCCTGGCCGCAAGAAAGACGGCTGACTCGAAAACATTTATAATGAAAGGAACCCGGCATAACGAACCTGAAAGCGAAATGGTCACTTCCATAAACGTTCCCGTTCCTTTTGTGCCCTACGGTCCGACGGCTCATATCCACCCGCCGATCTCCGTGAACACCCCCACATTGCCGGATGTTGAGCTGGCGGCGTTCTACGGCAACAATTTCGGACTGATAATCGGGTACAAAATCCTCAGCGGTGAGGAAATGAAGCTGTCAAAGTATTACACCATCGGCCCATTCAGGACGATAGACTTCCTTCCATGCATGAAAGAAAACGTGACAGATGCCGTCTTCCACGCATTCAGCAACGACGGCCGCCGCATGCTCAGGAACTATTACTATTCGCTCAATTCCTCGCCCGGGTGGATGGGCGTTACTGACGGCGAAAGGCATGAAATCATCGAACAATACAGGAATGACATGAATAGAGCTGGAAGTGAGATCAAAAAACTTGAAGAGGAACTCTACCCCGACCCGGGAGCGGATTTCAGGAAGGCCATCCGCCTTGCCGGACTGTACATTGAAACCCAGCATGCCCTTAACGCGCTGATGCTTCTCAGAAAACTGCCTGGCGGCGAGTCGAACGATGAAATAAACGAGATGGGCAACCTGGCCTACCAGAGAATGCCTGATCTGACCATCAGGATAATCTAAGCAGTGGTATTCACCCATTGACATGCGCGGCGCGGAAGTTCATTATACCATCATGACAGAACAGAGCTTTTACGGATTGGGCATTGCTCCGAGCATCCTGGCCCTGCTGGACAGGATGAGGTTCACCACTCCCACCCCAATTCAGCACAAGGCGATCCCCATCGCCATTGAAGGCAAGGATATCGTCGGCATCGCACAGACCGGGACCGGAAAAACACTGGCATTCGCGATCCCCATGATACAGCGGCTGGCGCAGACAGGGAAACGCGGTCTTGTCATAGTACCTACCCGCGAACTGGCCCTGCAGGTAGATGAAACGTTCAATAAGTTCAGGAGCCTGATCGGCGGCGGCACGGCGGTACTGATCGGCGGAGCTTCAATGGGCAACCAGATCCGCTCTCTCCGAAGGAACCCGAGGGTCATAATCGCAACGCCGGGCAGGATCATAGACCACCTGGAACGCCGCAACATCCACCTGAACGACGTGAACATCCTTGTGCTGGACGAGGCGGACAGGATGCTCGACATGGGGTTCAAGCCGCAGATAGCAAAGATAGTGTCCCGGGTGCCCTCAGCCAGACAGACAATGCTCTTTTCGGCCACAATCCCCTATGAGATCATGCAGCTTGCCTCGTCCTACATGAAGCTTCCGATCAGCGTTGAGATAGCAAAATCCGGAACTGCGGCAAAAGGCGTTATCCAGGAGCTTTTTATTGTGAGAAGCGAGGACAAGAAGCTTCTGCTTGAGAAGATTCTCCATCAGTACAACGGCTCCGTTCTTCTCTTCTGCAGGACGAAGCACGGCGCAAAAAAGATAGCGAGGTTCGTAAGGGACCTGGGCTACACGTCGGCGGAGATGCACTCCAACAGGTCGCTTTCACAGCGGAGGGAATCGCTGGCAGGGTTCAAGTCCGGCAAGTACAGGGTTCTGGTGGCAACGGATATTGCCGCCAGGGGTATTGACGTAAGAGGAATCGAGCTTGTTATCAATTACGACCTCCCGGACGAGGCAGGCAACTACGTCCATCGCATCGGCCGCACCGGCAGGGCCGGACATGAAGGCCGGGCCATATCCTTCGCCATGCCTGATCAGGGAGGGGACGTGAGGAAAATAGAAAGCCTTATGCGCGCAACTCTGCCGGTATCAAAACATCCCGAAGTCACATCTGGGTCCTTCCATCAAACCTCATACTCCAGGCCGCATCCTAAAGGGGTCGGCTACAGGGGTTTACGCCGCAGGCGTCCCGGCGGAAGACGCTTCCGCAAGAGAAGATAACTCAAAGGGTATTATAAACCAGACCCTGAATTTCCTTTATCAACTCATTCCAGTATTTAGGCGTCCTTGCCTGAGGAAAGTGCTTTTCAAAGTGAGGGTCTTTGCTCTGAACAGCAAGCCACGAAGCGAAATGAATCAGTCGCATGCCGCGAAGAGCGGGAACAAGGGCCAATGAAGCCGTGTCGAACTCCCTGAACGTCTCATAGCCCCTGAGAAACCATTTCATTTCATTTTCGCATTCATCGGGCTCACCTGGAAGCAGCATCCACAGGTCCTGAACCGCGGGCCCCATGACCATGTCGTCAAAATCAATAAGGAATATCCCCTCCCCCGGCCTGGATATCAGGTTGCTCCTGTGGCAGTCGCCATGGATCAGGATGAAAGGCGCTTCCGCGAACAACGGCTCAGCCTTATTCACAAAAGACTTCGAAGCCTTTTCCATGGAATTCCGGAACTTGTCGGGGATAAGATCCGATTTGAGAAGAACTTCGATGTGATGTTTTGTGGCTATTGAAGGTTTCCATGTTGCTCTTTTAGACTTTTTATGTAGTTCTCCGATCGAATGAATTCTCGCTAGGTGGCGACCGATGTTTTGCCACGCATCCTCATCGCATTCATCGACAGCCCGGCCGCCTTTTTTCGGGAAAAGGCAGAAAAAGACCGTGGATTCAGTCCCCTTGGCTTCGAATAAGGTCGACCCTTTGAAATTAACCGGAGCAATTACAGGGAGATCGTTTCCGCTGAGCTCATCAAGGAAGTGGTGCTCTTCAAGGATCTGTTCCCTTGTCCATCGACGGGGCCGGTAGAACTTGGCAATAAGGCGTTCTTGATCATCGGAGCATTCTACCTCGAACACCCTGTTGATGTAGCTGTTGCGCTCCCTGAGAAGAGGGCTCAGAGGCGCTTCGACCACCGATTCGACGGATGAGAATATGTTGTCGTGGTTGAGGCCGTTCCAGACGTTGCTCATCCGGGAATTATAGCACTTTGGGAAATCAAGCTACAATGATTCTGTTTTATTTGACCAGTCCCAGGCTGGCATCAACGCTGAACTGAAGGCTGTGATACTGGACATTGCCCCCGTATTCTTCGGGCTCAACGCTGGCATAGTTGTAGCTCAACCCCATCCTCATGTAATCCGTTCCGCCCCACCCGAAGATCCTTATTCCGTAGCCGGTCCCCTTGTCGGCCGACCCGTGGACACGGTGACTGTCGTAAGTATCATACGCCTGGACGAAATCCAGCTCCACGTACTGCATGCCCGCGCCAAACCCGAATTCATAATTAACCGGTGTCGTAACGTGAAACTCATGGAAAACCGGGTTCACGTGAAGCAGGGCATACGCTTCCCCTGAAGAGTCATCCCTCTCCCTGTAGGTAAGGGCGGTCCTGAAGTGCTGGGGATAATGCTCATACGCGTAGCCAAGCGACAGGTTTTCGCTGAGTGAATAATCGGCGCCCAGTGCATAATACGGAGGGTCGGCCTCAATGTTCCCGCCCCTGGCGTAGACAGAGAAATTCTCTGCGGGGACGAATTCAAGCCCGACCCAGTACTGATAATCAAGGACCGAGGTGACGAACCCGTCATCGACCTCGTATGAATACCCGCCGGGGGTGCTGTAATAGACGTCCCTTACCTCCTCGGGTATGCCAGTAACGTACGGGACGCCCATTCTCATTCCCGCGTTCAACGACAACCTGGGCCTGGATTCCTCCTGAGGATCGGGATGCTCGCCCGCTGACCTGGGAACTGAACCGAAGTCGTAGCCGGTTAACCTTACCTGAAAAGCCGAATTTACATCAGACATTTTTACCGCCTCCTCGCGAATGGATTCACCGGGCATCTATGTATCGGCCGGTTGCGGGCGGGATTTCAATTAATATGAAAATTATGAGGAGCCTACAGCCTGCTGAAAAGCTTTTTCCAGAATGGCTCGGCCGGAGACTTGTTCTCATGGAGGCTTTCCTTCTGGAAGGACAAAAAGAGGTCGTAGCTCGTGAGGAGATCGCGGGCAAAGTCAAGATCGATGGATTTGATGGACTTTCTGGCGAGAGGCATGTCCGCCGCCTCGAGCACCGCGTTGAAATACTGCATGAGAGAGCGAGGCTTGAGCTCGCTGTTCTGCTCGACAAGCGCGATTATGTACTGCACCGTTTCCTCATCGAAAGGAAAGAAGGCGGAGGGCGCCTTGTCCGGGTCCGGCCTGAACTCAAAAAAGAGATCGGAAACGAACGTATAGGCGTCCTGAGAGCTCATCTTCGGTATTTCAAGGACCTTCTGTATCCCGATGCGGTCGATTATCTCCTTGGAGAGATGGTTGAACATTTCCTGCTTCCGCTTGACGGAAAACGACAGGAGCAGGGAAAAGGCGTTCGGGCAGGCGTTATAAACGGAATGAAGCCCCGTGTTAACGTCAATTGAAACAGAGTTCTTCTCGGACCCAATCCTCTGGAACTCATCGATCATCCAGATGACCCTGGAGCATCTGCCTGACAGCTCCAGCATTTTGATGATACAGGCGACGGCTTTCACCGCGTCGTCAGAGGTCTCGATCTGCTTTCCGATCCCGTGCTTCGAAAGCGTGGGCCTGTTAACCTTTTCGCCCATAAGATAGCGCTTGGCCAGAACCTCATCCTCTCCAAGAAGACGAAGCGCCGCCACAAAGTCGGCCGAGATCGGGAAAAGAGCTCTCTTGATCGAGACCGCCTTGCTTGAGTTCATAAGCTCAACGCCGACATCCGCGATGAAATCAACGCCCAGCTCCGATATGAAATATACATAGAGATCGAAGAACGACTTGACGGTTTTCGGGAATTCCGTGTAGACCGGGAGGAGCGTCTTGAACTTTTCACCGCACAGATGGGTCATGTGCTTCAGGGTGTGGGACTTGCCGGTGCCGAACCAGGCCCATAGAAGGTTAATGGTTGAGGCCCTGCGCCGGGAGAGATTGTTCAGAAGGGAGTAAACGACCTGCAGTATTTCCCTGCGGTCGGCCCATATCCTTGTGAAGCGCTCGTCGGGAACCGTCTGGAAAGGCCAGTCCTTAAGGTGCATGTGAGGGTATGAAACCGAAGCGCTTTTACCCGTGAGCTGAAGAGTTTCTCTGTGCGGACCCGGCGATGATATCAGCCTGTTCTTTTTCCTGTTCCTTTTCCCCATGCAGAGTATTATAGCTCATACTACTCTCCAAACCAAAGATTTCTTCCCCCGCCCGTCCCCGACGGGCCCCAGGGGCCCCTGTAGATGAGGTTGAAAATTACGAAGACTATTATGAGGATCAGGAAAAACAGGCCAATGTCCATAATAAATCCAAATGACAAGTATCAAATGACAAATAAAATCCAGATTCCAAAATCCAAATCGTTTGTCATTGGGGTTTCGTCATTTATTTGGATTTTGACATTTGGAATTTGTCATTTAAGCGCATCCTTAAGATATCTTCCGGTGCAGCTTGTTTTTCTCTTGGCAACCTGCTCGGGCGTCCCTTCGGCAATTACGCAACCGCCCTCATCTCCTCCGTCAGGTCCGAGGTCTATTATGTGGTCGGCGCTCTTGATGACGTCAAGGTTATGCTCGATGATTATGACCGTGTTGCCGGAATCCACAAGGCGGTTGAGGACGCTCAAAAGCTTGTTAATATCGTCAAAGTGCAGCCCGGTTGTGGGCTCATCAAGAAGGTAAAGCGTCCTGCCTGTGGACCTGAGAGAAAGTTCCGTCGCGAGCTTGACCCTCTGGGCCTCACCGCCGGAAAGCGTCGTTGCCGGCTGGCCCAGCTTTATATAGCCGAGTCCGACGTCATGAATGGTCTGAAGCTTTCTCCTGATCTGCGGGATGTTCTCAAAGAATTTCAGGGCCTGCTCAACGCTCATGTTGAGAATGTCGTAGATGCTCTTCCCCTTGTAATAGACTTCGAGAGTCTCCCTGTTGTATCTCTTTCCCTTGCAGACGTCGCATGGCACGTAGACGTCCGGCAGAAAATGCATTTCTATCTTCACGAAGCCGTCCCCGCCGCAAGCCTCGCACCTGCCGCCCTTGACGTTGAACGAGAACCTGCCGGGCTTGTATCCCCTGAGCTTGGCCTCCTGAGTAAGGGAAAAAAGCTCCCTTATGTGATCGAAAACTCCGGTGTATGTGGCAGGATTGGAGCGCGGAGTCCGGCCTATGGGAGACTGATCGATTATTATCACCTTGTCTATGTTCTCTATGCCCGTTATGTCCCTGTGCGTCCCTGGCTTATCAACGGACCTGTAAAACTTTTTCGCCAGAGCGCGGTACAAAATATCGTTTACCAGCGAGCTCTTCCCGGAGCCGGACACCCCCGTAACCGCGACAAACTTGCCCAGCGGAAAGGCGACATCTATCTTCTTTAGATTGTTATGACTGCAGCCCAGGACCTTCAGGTACCTGCCGTTGCCCTTTCTCCTTTTGGCAGGCTTTGGTATGGATTGCCTGCCGGAGAGGTACTGTCCGGTGACCGAGCCTTTGACCTTTTCGATCTGAGAAACGGTCCCCTCGGCCACTATCCGCCCTCCCGACATCCCCGCCCCCGGCCCTATGTCAATCACATGGTCCGCGGCCCGCATCGTCTGCTCGTCGTGCTCAACAACGATGACGGTGTTCCCGAGATCTCTCAGCCTGAACAGGCTGTCAATGAGTTTTTTGTTGTCCCTCTGATGGAGACCGATGGACGGCTCGTCCAGTATGTACAGCACCCCCGTGAGCCCCGATCCTATCTGGGTCGCCAGCCTAGTCCTCTGAGCCTCTCCTCCCGATAGAGTGCTCGCGACCCTGTCCACAGTAATGTAGCCGAGTCCGACGTCTATGAGAAACTTGAGCCTGGCGTGGATTTCCTTTATGACCTGCTTGGAAATCAGCTCCTCCCTCTCGGTAAGCTTCAACCCGTCCATGAATTCGAGCATGGCCCTGGTGGAGAGCGAGGAAACGTCGGCAATGGACTTGCCGCCTATTTTGACCGCCAGAGACTCCGGCCTCAGCCTCTGCCCCCTGCAGGCGGGACACGGGACAGAAGACATGTAGCGGTAGAGCGCGAAGCGGACGTGCTCCGATTTGGTCTCAAGATACCTCCTCCTGAGATTGTTTACGACGCCCTCAAAAGTAGACTCATGCTCCCAGTAGCCTCTCTGCATGGTGTACTTGTACTTAACGGTCTTCTCGCCGGTGCCGAACAGAATGACATTGAGCTGCTTTTTACTGAGCTTTTTTATGGGCGTGGACATGTCAAACCCGTACTCCGCGCCCACGGCCTCCAGCTTCTGCATGTAATAGGTGGCGGCGGAGTTCCATGGAACGATGGCCCCTTCAATTATTGACAGGTTCCTGTCCGGAATTATCAGGTCGGCGTCGAACTCCAGCTTGTCGCCCAGACCGTCGCAGACCGGGCAGGCCCCGTAAGGGCTGTTGAAGGAGAATATCCTCGGAGTGATCTCGTCCAGGCTGATCCCGCAGGTCGGGCACGAGAACTTTTCGCTGAAGGTCTTGGGGAAAGCGTCTTTCGGGGACCTGCCGCCCCTCAAGCTCACCTTCTCCCTGTCAACCAGCTTGTCGACAACCACTATCCCGTTGCCGTACTTGAGGGCCACTTCTATGGAGTCGGCCAGCCGCTTGCGTATGCCCTCTTTCACAACGAGCCTGTCGATAACTATCTCAACGGTGTGTTTTTTCTTTTTGTCCAGGGTGATCTTCTCCGAAAGCTCCCGGGTCTTCCCGTCAACCCTGACTCTCACAAAACCGTCCTTTTTAATGTCATCAAAGAGGCTCTTGTGCTCTCCCTTCTTGCCGCGTATGACGGGAGCGAGTATCTGCACCTTTGTGCCGTCCGTTATCTGCAGGACCCTGTCGGCAATTTCATCCGGCGTCTGCTTCTCGATCAGCCGGCCGCACTGAGGGCAGTGAGGGATGCCTATGTTCGCGAAAAGAAGCCTCAGATAATCGTATATCTCGGTCACTGTCCCGACAGTAGAGCGCGGATTCCTGGGAGGAGACTTCTGATCGATGGATATCGCGGGAGAAAGCCCTTCGATGTAATCGACGTCCGGCTTCTGCATCTGCTCAAGGAACTGCCTGGCGTAAGCTGAGAGCGATTCAACGTACCTGCGCTGGCCCTCGGCATAGATGGTGTCAAACGCGAGCGAAGACTTGCCCGACCCGGAAATCCCCGTGAAGACAATGAACCTCTCCCTCGGCAGCGTCAGGCTGACGTTCTTGAGGTTGTGCTCGCGGGCACCCTTGATTATTATCTGCCTACTTGATGATTGTGACTTTTTCATGCTTTCTTATCAGGACATCCTCGATTTTCTTTAATGAAGTATTGATCACATTTTTCTCTGAAAGCCCCGCAATGGCCGCTAGCTCAAGAGCCTTATCAAGGCCTCCGAGCATAAGGGATATGTGGGAATCCGATCCGACGGCAACGAAATGCTCCTGCCGCTTAACCTCCCTGGCGAACTCCAGGCACCTGTCGTAGGAGCCCTTCCTGCTTCCGGTGAATGAGCTGTTGTTGATCTCAACGGCTATGTTTCTTCTTTTGGCTTCGGACACAACTTCAGGTATCGAAACTGGAAATTTAGGGTATCCGGGATGCGCGATGATGTTCACATATGGGTTCCTCATGGCCTTGAGAAGGACACCGGTGTTCTTCTCCTCGCCCTGCGATTCATACCCGACCCTCGGATGCATGGCCGCGAGAACTATGTCCAGCCCCTTGAGGTCATCATCGTCCAGGTCCAGGTCGCCGTTTTCGTTGATGATGTTCGCCTCGGCTCCCCTGTATATCCTGACCCCGTCTATCACCGGAGGGATCATCCTTAAATTTGAGAAGTGATAGCGATGGGGACCACCGGGCATCGCCGGCCCGTGATCGGTCACCGCGAAAGCCTGAAGCCCGATCTCCGCGGCCCTTTCAACGTACTCAAGAACGGTTGAATAGGCGTGCCCGCTCGAGATCGTATGAACGTGCAGATCAGCGGCTATCTTAATCTTTTTCATATTCCGCGATTATCTCATCCGGTATGTCGAAATTCGCGTGAACGGCCTGGACATCGTCATGATCTTCCAGGACGTTCATGAGGGCCAGCATCTTATGGGCGTCTTCCCCGGCGAGCTTTACCGTATTGTCCGGCTGCATCGTGACCTCCGCGCTCGCTGGCTCAAGGCCGGCGGCCTTTACGGCATCCCTGACCTTTTCAAAGTTCTCGGGCGATGTTATGACTTCTATCGTGCTCTCCTCGAGCTTTATGTCTTCCGCTCCGGCCTCAATGGCGGCCGTGGTCAGCTTGTCCTCGTTCACCCCGCCCTTCTCAAAAGCAAGGATACCCTTGCGCTTGAACACCCAGGCCACGCAGCCTGCCGATCCAAGATTTCCGCCGTTCTTTGAAAAGAGCGTCCTGACCTCGCCGAGGGTCCTGTTCTTGTTGTCCGTCATAACCTCAACCATCACCGCCACACCGCCGGGTCCGTAGCCCTCATAGCTCAGTTCGTCGAATGTCTGGCCGGGAAGCTCGCCCGTGCCCTTCTGGATGGCCCTCTTTACATTGTCTCCGGGCATGTTGACATCCTTGGCCTTATCTACGGCAAGCCTGAGCCGGGGATTGGCAGCAGGGTCTCCGCCGCCAAGCTTGGCCGCGGTGGTGATCTCCTTGGTGATTTTAGTGAAGACCTTGCCTCTTGCGGCATCCGTCTTGGCTTTCTTGTGTTTTATCGTTGACCATTTTGAGTGGCCTGACATAAAATCTCCTTTCGCGCGAACCCATAATTTTACTATGGATTTAAAATTTGAGCAAGGATGAAATTGCTCTCCGGCGTTGAGTTTCAATATAATACGTCGAAACATGCAACAAACAAAAACGCAGGAAACCGGGATATCCGGCACAAGGCTCTCAGATGAGGAGGCTGGCAATGGCAGGGTTTGAGAGGTTAAGAATTTGGCAAGAAGCCGTCAATTAATGCTGGAAATTCACAGCATCGCCAAAACGCGCCCGAAGAAAAGGCTGATATCCTTTTTCACTTCCGAACTTTGTTCAGCGCCTTCATGTAGAGAGATATGTACTTCTCGGCGGACGCCCTCCAGGAGTAATCATAGGCCATGATCTTTTTCTGGATGAACAGCCATTTCTTCCTGTCCCTGAAGACCTCCGTCGCGCGGCGGGCGGATTCCAGAAGCGCGGACGGGGAATACTCCTCAAAGACAAAGCCGTTGCCCTCTCCGGTTTGAGAATTGAAATCCTGGACCGTGTCCGCCAGCCCCCCCGTTTTCCTGACAAGGGGCACCGTGCCGTACCTAAAGCTGATGAGCTGGCCGAGCCCGCAGGGCTCGTACTTGGACGGCATCAGGAATATGTCTGATGCCGCGTATATCAACTGGGCCAGTTCGGCGTCGAATCCGAGCTTCAGGGCTACCTGTTTCGGGAACTTGTTCTTTTCCTGAGTCAGCATCTCATGGTACTTGGGGTCACCCGTTCCAAGGATCACGATCTGGCACCCCAGGGCCAGCATGCCCTCCATCGCGGCGGTGAAAATATCCAGCCCCTTTTGATCGGCCAGCCTGGTCACGATGCCAAGCAGGGGCACGCCCCGGTCAACTGAAAGGCCCGTCTTCTTCTGGAGGGCGAGCTTGTTCTCGACCTTCAGGGTAAGCGTTCCCGCGCTGTATCTCTTGGCAATGTGCTTGTCGGTCGCGGGATCCCATACGGAATAGTCCACCCCGTTTATTATGCCGTAGACATCCGAATGCCTCGAGCTCAGAGCCCGGTCAAGGCCGTATCCGAACTCTTCGGTCTGGATCTCCTGAGCGTAGGTTTCGCTCACGGTCGAGATCACGTCAGCGAAGGAGAATCCGGTCTTCGCCAGGCATAAATTGCCGTTTTCGGACATGCTTCCGTTGTCGAAATATTCCCCCGGAAGGCCGGTGCAGCTGAATTTTTCCTTCGGGAAATTGCCCTGATAAGCCATGTTGTGTATGGAGTAAACGACCGCAGTGCGCGCGAAGAAAGGATCTTTGAGAACCTTGATGTAAGCGGCAAGCATGGCTGTCTGCCAGTCATTGACATGCACGATATCGGGGGCCCAGCCCTTCACCTTAATGAACTCAAATACCGCCCTTGAAAAGAGCGTGAACCGTTCCGCGCTGTCCTCATAGTCGTGCCCGTCCACGGTATAGAGCTCCGGCCTGCCGAAGTAGCCGTCATGCTTGACGAAATAGACGGTGACGTGCGAATCCGGAATGCTTGCCTCGAAGATCTCTACTGTTTCACTGGAATCACCGATCTTCACCTCAAACGTCACATCGGTGCTTTTGAGCCCGAACCTGGCGGCGTCGACCATGAGATAAAGAGGGAGAAACACCCGAATGTCATGCCCGAGCTCCTTTATGGCCTTGGGAAGGGCTCCCGCGACGTCGGCAAGGCCTCCCGTCTTGGCGAATGGAACGACCTCAGGTGATACGAAGAGGATTTTCATTTATCGGACAACTGTCTCCCTCATGAACTTGGCCGCCTGCTCGGGAGACGCGGGATTGATGTAGAATCCCGAGCCCCATTCAAATCCAGCCATCTTGGTGAGGCGGGGAATGATCTCAATGTGCCAGTGGTAGTCATACTTTATCGTTCCCCAGTAATCCGGTCTGCCCGGGCGCGGCGCCGGGTTCGGAGCGGTATGCAAAACGTAGTTGTACGGAGGATCGTTCAGCACCTTCATGAGCCTCATTAGGACATCCTTCAGCATTCTCGCAAGCTGCACGCGCTCGTCATCCGGAAGCTCCTGAAAGCCCGATTGATGCCTCCTGGGCAGTATCCATATCTCATAAGGGAACCGGGAGGCGAAAGGAGCCAGAGCTATGAAGTACTCGTTCTCCGACACGATCCTTTCTCCGGTATTGAGCTCCTGCCTCATGAGGTCGCAGAAAATGCATCTCTCCTTGTCGAGGAAGTACTGCCTGGAAGTGTTCAGTTCAAGCTTAACATACCTTGGGGTTATCGGAGTGGCGATGAGCTGGGAATGCGGATGCGCCAGGGAGGCTCCGGCGTCCTTGCCGTAATTTTTGAAGACAAGAACGTACCTGAACCTCTTGTCCTTTTCAATATCCACTATCCTCTGCTTATAAGCCCACAGTATCTTCTCGATGTGCGGTTCGGGCAGTTCAGCCAGGGAAGCGGAATGGTCGGGCGTCTCGACGATGACCTCGTGAACGCCTATCCCCCTCATGTAGTCAAGTATCCCCAGCCCCCTGCGCTCGACCACTCCAGACGTGGTAAGAGCCGGGAACTTGTTCTCCATCACCCTAACGTCCCAGCCAGGGCCGTCCGGCTTGGTGTCCGCTCTCCTCCACGCCAGGATCTCCGGCGGGGTCATCTTCTCGTTGTTCTCGCAGAACGGGCAATTTTTACCCGGAGCCTCCTTGCCCACTGCCACGGTCTTGAAATCAGAGGGTCGCTTGCCGCGCTCGGTTGCGATAACAACCCAGCGGCCCGAGATGGGGTCCTTTCTCAATTCTGGCATCAATTACCTCCTGCGCTACTTCTTAAGAAGCTCTTCAACCCTTTTGACCAGTTTATCTAACTCAAGCGGTTTCGTAAAGTAATCATTCGCTCCCAGCTCAAGCCCGTAGGAGATATCAACCTCCTGGACCTTTGCCGAAATGATTACAATGGGAAGTATCTTGAAGTCGCTGCTGCCCCTCAGGTCTTCGAGCACGGAATAGCCGTCTTTTGTCGGGAGCATAATGTCAAGAAGAACGAGGTCAGGCCTGTCCTCTTTCACCTTTCTTTCCGCTTCGTCACCGTCAACTGCCACCGACGTCTCATAGCCGGCATCTTCAAGCGCGAACTTGAGAAGCTTAACTATGGGAGGATCGTCGTCCACTATGAGAATTTTCCTTTTCATCCGTCACCTCTGTTGAAAATATTCTTTTCCACCATCTCAAGGGCATTATACACCTCTTTAGCCCTTCCGATAACCTCTCCCGGCAGCCCGGCGAGCTTGGCGACCTGGATTCCGTAGGAGCGGTCGGCCGGGCCCGGAGCAATTTTGTGAAGAAATGTGATATGGTCCCCTTCCTCCTTCACCAGTACGTTGAGATTAGCTATGCCGGGGCGCCCTTCGGCAAGACGGGTGATTTCGTGGTAGTGGGTCGCGAACATAGTCGGCGCGGAGATCCTGTCATGGATGTATTCAGCAACCGCGGCCGCTATCGACATTCCGTCAAAGGTGGACGTCCCCCGTCCTATCTCGTCCAGGATTATCAGGCTGCTCTCGGTGGCATTGTGCAGGATGTTCGCGGTCTCCGTCATCTCAAGCATGAACGTGGACTGACCGGAAAATATGTCGTCCATCGCGCCTATCCTTGTGAACACCCTGTCGACAAGGGAAAGCTCGGCGGACTCGGCAGGCACAAAGCTGCCGATTTGAGCAAGGAGGGTGATCAGGGCTGTCTGCCTCATGTATGTGGACTTGCCGGCCATGTTGGGTCCGGTTATCAGGAGAAACGAAGCCTTCTCTCCGATCTCCACGTCGTTCGGGACGAACCTGTACTCTCCGATGGTCTTCTCGACCACGGGGTGCCTGCCTCCCCTGACCTTTATCCTCTTCCTTCCCTCCAGGACCCGGGGCCTGCGGTAATTGTTCTCAACCGACACCTGTGCCAGCGAGAGAAGCGCGTCCAGGCGGGCAAGCGCGGAAGCGATGGCCTGCAGCTCCCTGATCCGCGAGGCGACCCTGCTCCTGACATCGCGCAATATTGAAAGCTCAAGCTCGCTGATCGAGGCCTCGGCGTTCAGTATCATGGATTCCCTGTCCTTCAACTCGGGAGTGATGAACCTTTCGGAGTTTACGAGGGTCTGCTTTCTTATGTATTCCGGAGGAACCTGCGAAAGGTTTGACCTGGTCACCTCGATGTAGTAGCCGAATACCCTGTTAAATCCAACCTTGAGGGATTTTATGCCGGTACGCGCCCTCTCGGCGGACTCCATTTCGGTTATCCACTGTCTTCCGCCCCTTGTCATTTTCCTGAGCTCGTCAAGGTCCCGATTGAAGCCGTCCCTTATCATTCCGCCGTCAGATATTCCGGCGGGCGGATCAGGAACAATGGCCCGGCCGATTTCCTCCGCCAGATCGCTCAACCCGTCAAGAGAACAGATTTCTTTCAGGGTTGGCGACGTTGAATCATTCAGGATTTCCCGCAACCCGGGAAGCCTGTCAAGAGCCTCCTTCAAAGCAACAAGGTCCCTGGCTCCGGCATTGGCCTTGCCGGCTATCCTCTCGATGTCAGACAGTCCCTTCAGCGCCGCTTTAAGCCTGTCGCGGAGAATTGACGATCCGGAGAGCTCCTCAACGGCATCCAGCCTCGCATTGATCAAGCCGACATCAAGAAGCGGCTCAAGGACCCAGCGCTTGAGCATTCTGGCTCCCATGGACGTCACCGAGCGGTCAAGCACCCACAGAAGACTGCCCCTGACAGACTTGTCCCTTATGGTCTGGGTGATCTCAAGATTTCTTCGCGTCACGGCGTCAAGATACATGAAGCTCTCAAGAGAATATCTCTTAACGGAAGTGATATGGGCGAGCGAAGTCCTCTGAGTATCCCGGAGGTAATCCAGCACGGCGGCGGCCGCGCCGAGCGCCGCGGGAGAAGTGGATATGCCGAAGCCTTCAAGGGTAGAGGTCCCGAAGTGCTCGCGCAACTTGCCGGAAGCCACGTCGGAATCGTAAACGTCCTTGTATATGGAGCTGGGAATGCCCCTCAATTTGAGAAAATCGGTTATTCTGCTCCCGCCTTCGGCCTGAATGTCTGGTATGAGGCATTCCGAGGGCGCCACTCTCTCGATTTCGTTCAGAAGCGCCTGAAGAAAATCGCGTCCGCCTATTTCGGTGACGCGAAATTCGCCCGTGCAAGCGTCAACAACGGCGAGACCGGCAGCCTTGCCGGAAAATGAGACGGCAAGAAGATAATTGGAAGTCTTCTCGGGAAGCATTGCAGGGTCAGAAACAGTGCCGGGGGTAACGATCCTTATGACCTCGCGCTTCACGATCTTAGACTCGGACAGCTTAGGATCCTCAACCTGCTCGCAGATCGCCACCTTGTGGCCGCGGCCTATCAGCCTTGCTATGTAGGAGTCCGCCGCGTGATAAGGTATTCCGCACATGGGCATCCTGTTTTTGCCTTCACCTCTCCCCGTAAGCGTTATCTCAAGTTCTTTCGAGGCGATCGCGGCGTCGTCATTGAACATTTCGTAGAAGTCCCCCAGGCGGAAGAAGAGTATGGAATCCTTGTGCCGGGATTTGATCTCCTGATACTGTTTGGCCATGGGGGTGGGCTGGGACATAGGGCTATTCCTGCCTGATCGCAACTTTCAGACGCTCTTTCAGGGCCTCAATAACGTGGCTGTGCCTGTCGTTCACCTCTTCATCCGTAAGGGTTCTCTCTCTTTCCCTGTAATCAAGCCTGTACGCGAGGCTGACGAATCCCGCCGGAACCTGCTTGCCTTTGTACCTGTCGAACAGCTCAACGCTCTCAAGAAGAGGAGCGCCCTTTTCCTCAATTACCGACACAATATCCGCGTGAGAAACGGAATCAGGAACGAACATGGCGATGTCCCTGGACACCTTCGGATGCCTGGCCAGCTTAACGAACCGCCTTTCAGCCTTAGAAGCCTTCAGGAGGGCCATGATGTCCACCTCGGCCACATCAACCTGGGTTTTCATGTCAAAGCACGCGGCAACGGATGAAGATACCCGCCCGATAAATCCTATCTCCTTGCCGGCAAGTTTTACCGCGGCGGCGCGGCCGCGGGCCAGCAGGGGATCTTTCTTCGGCTCGAAACTGAGGCCTTTGGCGCCAAGCTCATCGCAGAGGCCTTCAATAACGGACTTGATGTGATAGAAGTTCATGTCTTCCGCGCCGGATATCTTGAAGGAACCTCTCATGACCTTGCCCGAGGAAGCGAGAGAGAGAAACATCCTCTCCTCCGGAAGCCGGTTTGCTTTTTTGATAAAAGTTTTTCCGATCTCAAAAACAGCGATGTCCCTGTTCTGCCTGGAGACGTTCCTTGATATCACGTTGAGAAGGCTGGGGAACAGGAGCGTCCTCATTCTTGAGGCCTCTTCACTGAGGGGATTTTCAACTTTTACCGGGTCCATCCGCGGGTCGCCCCCGTCCAGAGGAAGCCCGCTGAAATCCTTTGGATTCACTATGCTGAACGTCTGGGACTCAAAGAATCCGGCATCCTTGACCGAGTACCTGACGAAGTCGAGCGCCCTGTCGGTATCGTCATCGTCCGACGGAACGTAAGTCACCGACGGCATTGACGAATCAATGTTATCGTACCCGTGCAGCCTCGCCACCTCTTCCACAAGGTCTATCTCGCGCTCTATGTCGCCCGCCCTGAAGGTGGGAACAGTTACCTTGAGGTTCTTGCTGCCCTGAACAGTGAAGCCCAGTCTCTTTAGAATGGACTTTACGGCAGCCAGTGGGATTTTGGTGCCCAGAACAGCATTGATGAAATCCGGACGGAGCGTTATCACGGCGGGCTTTCTGTCCCTTGACTTAACATCGATCAGGGCTCCCGCAACCTCTCCGCAGGCAAGCTCCAAGATCAATTCCGCCGCTCTGTCCAGGGCCGATCCCACGCCGTTCCAGTCCACGCCCCGCTCGAACCTCGCAGACGAATCGCTTCTGAGCTTGAGCTTTCTTGAGGTCCTGGACACGGAAGCAGGATCAAAGCAGGCCGATTCAAGGAGCAGGTTAACCGTTGAATCGGTGACCTCGGTTTCCCTGCCTCCCATCACACCCGCCACAGCGACGGGCCTCGAGGAATCGGCTATGACAAGGCTGTCGCCGAACAGTTTTCTCTTTTCCCCGTCTATCGTTACGATCTCCTCTCCCTTACCCGCTTTTCTGACGATGATCCTGCCGCCCTCGAGCTTGTCCAGGTCGAAAGCGTGAAGCGGCTGCCCCATCTCGAGAAGAACGTAATTTGTAATATCCACAACGTTGTTGATCGGGCGCAGGCCGCACGCTATCAGGCGCTCCTTCATCCATTGAGGCGATTCCTTGATCTTTACTCCCTCAATGACCCTCGCCATGTACCTTGGGCACAGCTTATCGTCCCTGACCTCAATTCTGACCTTCCCCTTATCCTTTTCCTTTTCCTTCAAAGTCATCCTGGGAAGCTTAAGCGGCTTGTTCAGGACCGCGGAAATTTCCCGGGCCACTCCAATCATGCTTAACAGGTCTCCCCTGTTGGGAAGAACCTCGACCTCAAGTATCGTACCTTTGACGCCAAGAACGTTCTTAATGTTGGCGCCGAGAGGCGCGTCCTTGTCGAGTATCATGACCTCTTCAGAAGCCTCGGCCAGCCCCAGATGCTCCAGCGAACAAAGCATGCCGAACGACTCGACGCCGTGCAGCTCCCTCTTCTCAACGTGAATGCTGCCCGCAAGCCTTGCGCCGTGGACGGCAACCGGCACCTTGTAACCCGCTTTCAGGGTCTTAACGTTGGTGACGAGCTGAAGTATCTTTGTGCCGATATCAACCTGAATGACCCTGAGATCGTCCGCCCTGGGATGCGAATCTATGGCCTTGATTTTGCCGACAACAATGCCCTCAACACCCTTGCCGTGGAACTCGATAGCGGACACTTCGGAGCCGGCCATGGTGAGCTTTTCGGCCAGGGTCTCTGACTTCAGCCCGACATCAACATATTCTCTCAGCCACTCAAGAGGTACTCTCATCAAAACTGCCTCAAAAACCTAAGGTCGTTCTCGTAGAACAGCCTTATATCGTCTATCCCGTACTTAAGCATTGCTATCCTCTCTATGCCCATGCCGAACGCGAAACCAGAGAACTTTTTGGTATCATACTTTACGTGATCGAACACATTGGGGTCTACCATGCCCGCTCCCAGTATCTCAAGCCAGCCGGTCCCCTTGCACACCTTGCAGCCCAGGCCGTTGCACAAAATGCACTCGACGTCCACCTCGGCTGAAGGTTCGGTGAATGGAAAATAGCTGGGGCGGAACCTGACCTTTCTCGATCCGCCAAAGCAGCGCTTGAGGAAAGTTGTCAGAGTGGCCTTAAGATGACCGAAATCGATCCCCCTGTCCACAAGAAGCCCTTCCAGCTGATGGAACACGGGCGAATGCGTGATATCGGCGTCGCGCCGGTATACCCTGCCCGGCACTATTATCGCGACAGGAGGACGGGTTTTCTCCATTACCCTTATCTGAACAGGAGACGTGTGCGTTCTCAGCAGATTGCCGTCCTCGACATAAAGGGTTGACCACATGTCCCTGGCCGGATGATCGGCCGGCATGTTCAGCGCCTCGAAATTGTAGTAATCGGTCTCCACGTCAGGCCCCGTGGCAATAGAGTACCCCAGCCTCTTGAATATGTCTTTGACCTCGTTCATGGTTCGGGTAATGGGGTGAATTCTGCCGCGTCCGGCATGAAATCCCGGAAGCGTAACATCAATGGGGCCTCCCGCCGAAGGCGATGATCCGCCCAGCTCTCCCGTCTTCCTGGAGAAAAGCTCCTCAAGCTCCTTTTTGACGGTGTTAGCGGCCTGCCCGACGGACTTTCTCTGGTCCTCGGCAATGTCCTTGAGCCCCTTGAGGATGCCCGACAGCTCCCCCCTCCTGCCCAAGTATTTTACGCGGAACGCCTCAAGCTCATCCGGGCTCGTGACCCTGTTAAGCAGTTCTTTCGCTCTTTCAGCTATTTGCCTTATTCTTTCCTGCAATTAATTTCCCTTCGTTCTCTGCCTGAGCGCCTCGTAAAGGATAACGGAGGCGGACACCGCGACATTCAGAGATTCGGCCCCTCCCGGCATCGGTATCCTTACGGCGTGGTCGCACATCTTTATAATATCGTCCGGCAATCCCTGCGCTTCGCTTCCAAGAACAACCGCGGTCGACTGCGCGAGGTCGGCATCCCAGAATTCGGCCTTGGCCCGCGCGTCCGCCGCAAGAAGCTTGACGCCCTTTTCCTTCAACCTCTTCATTGCGGTCCTGACGTCATCAACCCTGGCGACAGGGACCCGGAAAATGGATGACATTGAAGCCCTGACGGTCTTGCCGTTAAACACGTCAACGGATCCTTTGGACACCACAAGTCCTGCGGCTCCGGAAGCGTCGATAGCCCTGATTATCGTCCCGAGATTTCCCGGGTCCTGCACGCCGGCGCATACGATAATCGTGGCGTTTTTCTTTGAGCAGATCTCGTCAAGTATGCCCTCCTGCATCTTAACGACGGCAAGGATGCCCTGCGGGCTCCTGACCTCGGAGACCTCTTTCATCAGCTTTTCGGAGATCTCGAGCGTCTCCACGCCGGACGAGTTAAGAGCGTCAATTATCCTTTTCCCCTCAACGGTCCCCGCGCAGTTCCCCGTAAAAAGGCAGAAATCTATCGCGCCGGCATCGGCTTCGGAAACCAGGTGAAGCCCCTCCGCGACGAACCTGCCTTCCTCTTCCCTTCTCTTTCTGAGCCCAAGGCTCTTAACAAGCTTGACCCTGGCATTGCCGGAACTGGTGATCATTATATCGAGGATTATACTGAAAATTGGCCAGCTTAGCAAGAAAAAAGAAGGGTTGCCTGTTACAATGAAATTTCCGCGGCAGGATGACGATAACATGGTGATGGCAAACCTGACTAAAATACCGGGAAAAATGTACATGAGCGATACAAGGGCCGTAAGGCTGGGAGCCGGGGCCGAACTGTCCACTATATTCGACAGCCGCCAGATGATGACCAAGGTCGGATTCATCGGCAAAATAGACAGTGTTATGGAGCACATTGAATCCGCTCCCGAAATGCAGGCGCTGCCCATAAGCGAGCTTCCTTTGACCGAAGCGGACATAACACTGGGAGGAAAGGTCCAGAAGGTCGCAATGAGAAGCCTGATAACCAGAGTGCTTCAAAGCTTCATCTCAAACGAGAGGTTCATCGCCGGAAAGATATCTGACGAGGAGCCCGACGGAACGGTGAGATTCAAAATGGTTTCGACCCCGCTTGAGCTGCTGATAACGACAGAATTAATAAGGCCGAACAGGGCTTTTCAGATAGTGGTCGGGAGAAAAGGCGGAATGCAGAGCGGGAACTGGATAATATTCAGGCAGGGAGAAATGATCCCCGACAGTGTAGAGGCGGTTTACCTTCCCAGGATAGACAGGGCCGATTACAGAATCAGATTTTCCGGAAAGGGCCTCAGGGCGCCTCTCAACATGGAGTTCGACCGTGACAATTTCAGGAGGTACGGTTGGGGTTCGATAATCGTTGAGTACTTCAGGGGAGAGGAAAGCCATGCCTTCCTCCTGAACGACTTTCCTCAGAAACTGAACTCCATGCTAGTAAGCTCCCCGGGTAAATAGAACGGTGGGGATCGTCCTCAGAAGAATCTTGATGTCCATCCAGAGCGACCAGTTCTCAATGTAATAAATATCAAGCCTCACCATGTCCTCAAAGGGAAGCTGAGACCTTCCCGACACCTGCCACAGCCCCGTCATTCCGGGAGCCACGCGCAGCCTCTTTAAATGCCAGCTGCCGTACTTTTTTACCTCGGAGGGGATGGGAGGCCGCGGTCCGACAAGCGACATCTCTCCGCGAAAAACATTGAAGAGCTGCGGCAGTTCATCAATGGAAAATTTCCTCAAAAAGCTCCCGACTTTCGTGATCCTGGGATCTCTCTTCATCTTGAAGACATGCCCCTCAACCTCGGAAAGATGCTCTAAACCGGCCAGCTTCTTCTCGGCTCCCCTGACCATGGAACGGAACTTGAACATCTTAAAACGTTTCCCGTCCTGCCCCACCCGCACCTGGGCGAAGAACACGGGCCCCCGGGAATCCAGCTTAATAGCCGCGGCCAGAACCAGAAAAACCGGAGAAAGCGCGCCTATGAGCAGGATTGATCCGATGAGGTCCGTTGCGCGCTTGATGAACGCGTTAAGCCCCTTCAGCCGAATCTCGCTTATGGTGACTATGGGGATGCCTCCAACCTCATCGGTGTCGACGCGGCTGGCCATTATCTCCAGTATCCCCGGGACTATCTTGAACTCCACCCTCTCCCTTTCGCACTCCGTGATGATGTCAAGCATCTTCTTCTGAGGAAGCTTGGAGGTGGAAATTATCACTTCCTTGCTGCGGGTCTTCCTGATCACTTCCTTCACCGTTGAAACCGCGCCCAGGACACTGAAGCCGCTCAGGGTTTTCCCGATCTTTTTTCTGTCGTCGTCAAGAAAGCCCGTGACGCGGTATCCCAGGCCTGGATTCTTGGCGATCCTGGCGGCAAGCGCCAGGCCGATTTCTCCAGCTCCTATTATGAGGGTTTTCTTGATCCTTATGCCGCGGCGGAAAAGACAGTTTTGAAAGCCGTCAACCGAAAAGCGCAGCAGGGTAAGGAGGAAAAAGGCGATCGCCCAGGCGTAAACAAGGACCTGCCTGGAGAACCATAGCCCCCTGTAAAGAAAGAGGAGGCCGAGAAGAAGCAGCGCGGCCGTTGACACGGCCCCGAAAACCGAGGCAGCCTCATCCACCGCAGTTCCCTTTCTTTGAGCGTAGAGGCCGAATGTCTGGAATATCGCTATCCAGATTATCACTATGAAAACAAGGATCTCCAGGTATTCCTCGATCTCGGGGATAAGGGCGGGAGTAAAGAACGGAATTATCTGGAACCTCAGATAGTACGCGAAAATGAAGGACGCGGAGACAAGAGCCGCGTCGGCAACGGCCAGGAATAGGATCTGTCCGAAAGAACGCCTCATTTGCCGGCCCCCAGTGATTCAAGCATGTTCCTGGCGTAACCGTTGTTCGAATCGATGATGAGAACCTGTTCGAACTCTTTTATCGCGCCCTCCCTCAGCCCCTGCTTTGAATACACGAGGCCCAGGGTGTTGTGCGCGTCAACGTTGGTGGGATCCTCGATTATCACCTGCTGAAGCTCGCTTTTGGCCGCATCCAGATCGTTTACCCTGACATATGTCCTGGCAAGGTCCACCCTCGTCTTCACTCTTCTGGGCTGCCTCTTTATCATGTCGTTGTATACTTTGATCGCGTCAGATTCTCTGCCCAGCATGGAGTAAGATATCGCCAGGTTCTCGAGAACCGGCATGAAACCTGGATACCTTTCGGCCGCGTTCTCGAACCTTTCCAGCATTTCATCCGTCTTTCCGAGGCTGGTCATGACCGCGCCGTACCTCTGCATGGCGTTTCCGAGATTGGGGTTGATCATAAAGGCCGTTTCATACTCCTTGGCGGCCGCCTGGAGATCGCCCTTTGTCTCGTAAATCAGCCCCCTGTTATGGTAAGCCTCCGCGTAATACGGGTCGATCGCTATCGCGTTGTTCGTGTACTCAAGAGCCCTGTCTATGGACCCGCTAACGCCGTACGCGTGAAGGGTTAGATACGCTTTCCCGAGAATGTGGTAGTTATCGGCGTTGTAGGGGTCCGCAATGACCGCCGTCTCAAATATCGGTATCGCCAGCTCATGCCACCTGCGCTTGTCCTGAACGTTCTGCGCGACGTTCAGATGAGTGATGCCGTAGTAAGTCATTGTTCCGCCCTCATAAGGACTTATCTCAAGCGACTCCCTGAAATCGACTATGGCCTCCTTGAACCTGCCGCTGCCCACATTAACCTTGCCCGACTTGTAAAGCCTGTCCGCCCGGAACTGAACGGTCGACAGGTACCACAAGACAACCAGCGCGAACAGCACCGCCGCGGCAGAAAGCCAGGGAATGTCGGAGATGGAAATGCCTTTGTACGCGGGGAGATCATTTTCGCTGTCGTCCCTTATTGAAGGAACCGCTATCATCCCGAACATTATCCAGAGAAGAGTGGATATGGCAACGACCCCGAAGCTGAAAATATTCTGGATGAAATAAGACGTGGCCGCAGCAAGGATGCCGGCAAAATATATCTTCATGTCATCATCGTAGCTGCCCCTTAGCCTGCTCAGCCCCAGCCTGTAGAAAAGAAAGATTAGCCATATGTATATGAGGAACGAAACGAGCCCCTTGGTGACGCCGACATCAAAGACCTCGTTGTGGCACCTGTCCTGTTTTACGTGGAAGGCCTCCTTGAAGCGGAAGAGCTCGGTCTCGAACCTTGGGAACACCATCTTGAGCACTTCGGGCCCGATGCCGAAGAAAGGCCTGCTCGCGATTATCCTGTAAGCGCTCTTCCACGTCTCTATCCTTGATCCGGCCGCACCCTTAAGTTCCATACCCGCAAGCTTCTCTTCCTTTACCTTGTCCAGGTCCTGAGCTTCATCCCCTTCTTCGACCTTCACCTCTTCAGCGAAGCGCTTTATGGGGGAAAATCTTGGATGGATCAGAGTGAAACCGCTAATAATCATGAGGACCAGGGCAAGCGCCCCGAGTTTCCTCCAGCTCTGAATGAGCGCTTCTCTTTTGACCAGAAGCATAAACAGCGTGCCGGCTCCGAGAAACGCCAGAAGCCCTCCCCTGCTCTGGGTGAAGAGTATGGCAGTGAACATCGAAGGAAGGCAGAAAAACACCAGAAGGGAATTGAGAATCAGGGGATCGGAGTCCTTTGACATGAATACAAACAGCAGCGCCAGAAAGGTAATAACCGCCCAGCACAGCACAAGGACGGGGAAAACGGTGGTGTTTATCTTGTAAATCATCAGAATGAACGACGAAAGATACCCGATGAACGGGAGAAGCACGACCGCCTGCGAGGCCGCCCGATCGATGAAGTTTTTCCCCGCTGAAGAATCAGGGGAAGGCTTGTTCATTACCAGGACGGCCAGTCCGAAGAAAAACGCCATCAAAAGATAAGCGGCAAGAAAGTTGGGCTGGCCTATCGTAGCGATTATCCTGTGCCATGTGACGACGCCGCCCCATCTGTAAGGATCCGCGCCCATCCTCTGGATGATGCCGTAAATGGACATCAGCGTGGCGGCCGTGACGGACGTCATCGCGATGCGCCTGAACTGCTCCTTGGTCCCGATAAAATTGGTGACCACGAAAAACAGGAGCCCCCAGACGTAAATTGTCGAAAGCCCCTCATACCTCCCGTAGAAGCCCATGAACGACACGAGCACGTGGACCGAGGTGAGAGTCGCCACCGTGCAGGCAAGCATGTAAGACACGACTGGCCAGTCTAGGATCGAGCGGAGGAACTTATGCTCCCTGAAGATCAGAATCTTGAAGCTCCATGCTGTCAGGATAAGCAGAGAGAGGACCCTGATGACGGCGGTCTTGGTGCCCGAGAAGACAATGCCTATCCGCCTGTCGAACACGGTGGGAGCCAGGAACACGAGCGCGAGAAATATCAGCTCAACGGCAAAATCAAAATATTTGTACTGCGGCGTCTCTTGTTTATTCATAACAGACTTTCATTCTATCACGAAATGATTTTGGACAAAATCATTAATCTTTTTCCTGAACTCGCTCTCGTCGAAGCTCAGAGCGTGCCTCCTTATCGCTTCGGGGTCAAATTCCATCCTGCCGATCCTCTGAATGGATTCCATGAGAGATTCCGCGGTCTGCTCCCCGAAAAACACCCCTGTTTCTCCGTCAATAACGGTCTCAAGGGCGCCTCCCCTGCCGTAAGCTATCACGGGGCGGCCCGACGCCATCGCTTCAACCGGAGCGATGCCAAAGTCCTCTTCTCCGGGAAAGATCAGCGCCCTGCATCCCGAGTAAAGATCTGAGAGCTCGGAGTCTCGCACGCTCCCGAGAAACTCGGCCTTCGGACCGGCGGCCTCCCTCAGGGCGGCCTCATGCTCTCCGGACCCGACTATCCTCAGCGGAACATCAAGCCTTTTGGCCGCTTCGAGAGCAAGCTCGATCCTCTTGTAGGCCTTGAGCCGCGAAACAACCAGAAAGTAATCACCGGGCTCCTTCGATATCCTGAACTTCGATGTGCAAACCGGAGGGTTGATAACGGTCGAGTCCCTGCCGTAGTGCTCGAGTATCCTCCTGGCAACGGTCATCGAGTTCGCGATAAAGTGATCAACGCCGACCGAGGTTTTTACATCCCACATCTTCAGCCGCCGAATATAGACGGGTAGCGCCTTTTTCAGCAGCGCCGGCAGCCTTTCGTCACGGACGTAGTCGTCATAATTCCAGGCGAAGCGCATCGGGTTGTGGCAGTAGCATATGTGAAGCGCCCCGTCCCTCTTGCGCGCGCCCTTTGCGAACGCGCTGCTTGAGGAGAGGATGAGGTCAAAGTTCCTGAGGTCCATCGATTCGAAGGCAAATGGATAAAGCGGCAGGTAAGTCTTGAAGTGCCTCATAATGCCGGGAAGCCGCTGCATAAAGGTCGTCCTGACATCCATCCGGCTGAACTCTTCCGGCATGTTCTTCCTGTCGAATATCGAGGTGAAAACGGGGGCGTCGGGAAACACGGAGTGCATCGCGGAAACCACCCTCTCGGCGCCGCCGAACTGGTTGAGATAATCGTGCACAATGGCAAGCTTCATTTACCGCCCCCCATGCCCACCCTGCCGAGCAGGAAATCGCGAATCCCGAGCAGTACGGAGCGCGCTCCGCCGAGATTAAGCGTGAACAGTGTGAAAAGCAGCATTTTAAGCGGATATATCGCCCCGGCGTAAGAGCGCATCCATACGGGGAAGCGGTTTTTCTTCGCCAGAAGAAGTCCGTTCCTGACCCTGTAGTAAATGTAGAACGGCGAGAAGCCGCCTCCCATAGCCCTGGCGTACTTATGCCTGATCACGGAGGAAGGAACATAAAGCATCGTGAAGCCGCGGCCGCGCGCCCTCAGGCAGAAGTCGACGTCCTCGTGAGAGTTGAAGAAATCCGGATCAAGCCCTCCGATCTCGTCAACAACCCTCCTTTTTATGAGCATCGCGCATCCGGTTACAAAATCGACCCGGCGCACGCTGTCATATGCGCTTGAATCCGGCTTCCTGAGGCCAAAGTGGTAAGTTCGCCCGGTCAGCCTGCTGACGCCGCCGCCGGCGTACCATATCACTCCGGGAGAATCATAATATACTATTTTGGGCCCGAGAATTCCGCACTCCGGACGCCTCTCGGCTTCGTCGATGAGCCGCGAAAGAAAGTTGTCGCTCACCACGGTGTCATTGTTAAGGAGAAGGAAATAATCCGCTCCAGTCTTTTGCAGGTGCCGGATGCCTACGTTGTTCCCTTCGGCGAAGCCCAGGTTTGCCTTGTTCTTCAGGAGGGTGACGCCCGGAAATTTATTCTTAATCCGGTCCGGAGAGCCGTCAGTCGAGCCGTTGTCTACCAGAACGATCTCGTGGTGGGGATAGTCGATTGAGCTCAGAGAGGAGAGGCACTCAACAGTATCCTCTTCCTGGTTCCAGTTCAGCAGGATTATCCCTACCCTCGGCCTTGCCATAACTCACCTTTCGGAGTACCACTTGCTGAAATGCTTCTTGTACTCCCCGGTCATCACGCGCTTCCACCATCCGCTATTTGACACGTACCAGTCGATGGTCTCCTTCAAGCCCGAATCAAAATCGTACTCGGGCTTCCATTTAAGCTCCCTGCGCGTCTTCGAGGAATCGACTGCGTACCTGAGATCATGCCCCGGCCTGTCCTTGACAAGCTTTATCAGGGAAGCGGGCCTGTTCATCATTTTTAATATGAGCCTTGCGACATCCATGTTCCTGCGCTCGTTGCCGCCTCCGACGTTGTAAACGCACCCCGGCCTGCCTTTAAGGAGCATCGCCCGCAGAGCGCTGCAGTGGTCAAGAACATGTATCCAGTCCCTGACGTTCCTGCCGTCGCCGTAAACCGGCAGGCCATCGCCCTTCATCGAAGAAACGATCATGAGCGGGATGAACTTTTCCGGAAACTGATAGGGCCCGTAATTGTTGGAGCACCTGGATATCATGGCCGGGAAATTATAGGTTTTGTGATAAGCGCTCACTATGAGGTCCGCCGCGGCCTTAGAGGCGGAGTACGGGCTGCTGGGAGAAAGCGAAGACTTTTCGGTGAACCTTCCCTTCGGGCCCAGAGAGCCGTAGACCTCGTCCGTGGACACCTGAAGGAACTTCCTTCCGCGGAATCCTTTTATGCCCCAGACCTGCCTCGCCGCCTCGAGAAGAGTCTGGGTGCCGGAAACGTTGGTCCTGACGAATTCGCCGGGGCCAAGGATAGACCTGTCCACGTGCGACTCGGCGGCAAAATTTACAATTGTGTCGATGGAGTGCTTGGCAATGAGCCCCTTCACAAGGCCGTCATCGCATATGTCGCCCCTGATGAACCTGTAATGCCTCTTTTTTGATATGTCGCTCAGGCTCTCCGGGTTTCCCGCGTAGGTAAGCTTGTCCAGATTGAATACGGTCACCTTCGGCGAAGCCGCGAGAAGATGCCGTATGAAATTGCCGCCGATGAAACCGCAGCCTCCGGTGACTAAAACGTTTTTCATCTGTCCGCTCTGCCCTCCACCAGGAGCGACGCCCTTTCAAGAGTTTCGAACGTCCCGGCGTCGGTCCACCAGCCGGACAGAGTGTCATGCTCAAGAAGGCCTCTCTTGAGGTACGCGTCATTGACATCGGAGATCTCAAGCTCTCCCCTCTTTGAGGGAACGAGCTTCCCGATTATGTCAAAGACCTGGCTGTCATACATGTAAATGCCGGTTATGACGAAATTGCTCTTCGGCTTTTTGGGCTTTTCTTCAACCGAGACTATCCGCCCCTTGTCTATCTCGACAACGCCGAAGCGCCCCGGATCGGGCACTTCCTTGACGAGAACCCTGGCGCCCTCCTTCTGCCTGTTGAACTTGCCGATGTGTCCCTTGAGGCTGTCGCCGAAGATGTTGTCGCCGAGTATGACAACAACTTTCTCCCCGTTAGCGAAGCTTTCAGCCAGCCCCAGCGCGTGAGCGATGCCGAGGGCCTCGTCCTGCACCTTGTAAGTGAAAGCGCAGTTGAAGTCCTTGCCGCTTCCGAGAAGGTTGACGACATCTCCCATGTGATCGATCCCGGTGACCACAAGGATCTCCTTTATTCCAGCCTCCACAAGCCGCTCGATCGGATAGAATATCATCGGTTTCCTGGCTATGGGCAGGAGGTGCTTGTTCGTCACCTTGGTCAGAGGATACAGTCTGGAGCCGGTCCCGCCCGCGAGCACTATTCCCTTCATACAGAGCCCCTCTCTTTCATATACTCGGCCGCCGCATCCTCCCATTTGGGCATATCATCCATCTTGAGCGAAGCGAGCGCGCCGTGGCGCAGGACGGAATACTTGGGCCTGTGGGCCGGCGCCTTCCACTCGTCGGACGTGATGCTGACAAGCTTTGCCTTCAGCTTTGCCAGGTCAAAAATCCTCCCAGCGAACTGATACCATGAACATTCTCCGCTGTTGGTCACATGGAAAGTTCCGAAATGATCCGTCCCGATCAGTTGAAGGATTTTTTTAGCGGCATGAACTGTGTATGTGGGAGAGGAAACCTGATCGGACACAACCTTGACCTCCTCCTTCTCCCTGCCCAGCCTGAGCATGGTCTCAACAAAGTTTCCGCCGCCCTTGCCCATGCAGCCGGCCGTGCCGAAGAGGCTGGATACCCTGACGATGAAATGCCTGGGGTTTAAATATCTAACGAACTGCTCGCCCGCGACCTTGCTTATTCCGTAAGCCGAACGCGGAGACACAGGATCGTTCTCCAGGTAAGGGGAGCCTTTTTCGCCGTCAAAAACGTAGTCGGTGCTTATGAAGACAAGTTTGGCCTTCGAGGACTGGGCCAGGTGTTTCGGCCCCAGGGCGTTTACGGCAAGAGCCTTCTTTGCCTCTTTCTCGCAGACATCGACGTTGTGAAAGGCGGCAGTGTCAATGATGACGTCCGGAGAGATCTCGGACATTTTTTTCTCCACGGCCGCAAGGTCGGTGACGTCCAGGTCGGAGATGGTAAGAGGAACAAGGTCCTCTTTTTTAAGAACCCTGGAGAGGTCCGTGCCGAGCTGTCCGTCAGCTCCGATTAGAACTACCCTCATGTCCTAAAACACCCTGCCGATTATCTTGAGCCTGTTTTCCATGTCGGAGAGAAGCTTCATCCAGTCTATGTTGTAGTAGATGGGGTTGGAAAAATCGGTGTGCCTGCCGGATCGCAGTATGTTGAATATGTTCCGGGCCGAGTCGGACACCGTCGCGGAGGTCTTGTAGCCCAGGACCTTGCCGATCTTCTCCCCGGTCACCCTGTAGCTTCTGGTCTCCTTGGTCCCCAGAAGCACCTCCACCCTGGTCTCCTTGAGGGATTTCAGGCAGTCGTTGATGAAATACGCAAGTTCAAGGATCTTGTAGTTCTTGTGCACAATATTGAAGACCTGCCCCCTGACCTTGTCCTCGGGAGCGGAAAGGCACAGAATATGTGCCTGCGCCACGTCGGTGACGTCCACAAGAGGCCTCCACATTTCCCCCGCGGAGTAGACGAAAATCTCGCCCTTGTCATAGGCGTCTTTGGTCATTGTATTGACAACCAGGTCGTAGCGCATCCTCGGAGAGAAGCCGTAAACCGTGGCCTGCCTGAGTATCACGGGGCAGAAATCCTTGGAGACCAGGGTCTTCAGGCCGTTTTCCGCGTCCAGCTTTGACTGGGCGTATTCTGACTGGGGATTGGGCTTGAAGTTCTCGTCAGCCACTTCGTTTACGTGGAACCCGATTATCGCGCATGAGCTGGCGAACGTGAACCTGGAGACGCCCTTTTTCTTGCAGGCTTCCGCGACCCTCATCGTTCCCTCGAAATTGATCTCGTGGTTGGCTTTGGGGTCGAACTCGGCTGTCGGATCGTTTGAGAGAGAACCGAGATGGGCCACCGCCTTTACGCCGTCCAGCGCCCTCGGGTCAAAGTCTCTCACGTCGCCGGCTACAAGGTCTATCCTGGAGCGGACATCGGCAAGAGATCCGTCCCCGAAATAGAGCTTGTCGTACACCCTCACCTTTTCGCCCTTGTCCAGCAGCTGCCTCACAAGCACAGACCCGATATATCCGGCCCCGCCGGTAACAAGAATAATGTCTTTTTTCATATTATCACCTGAAAATTGGATTATGTATTCTATACTCTTTTTACCATTTTTTCAAGAAAAATCCGGGGAAGGATCACCAGATGTTGAAGAGGCCCGTAAGCGGAACAAGCGCCCTGCGGAGCATTCTGGGAAAGACCCAGAACTTGTCGTAAGTAAGCTGGGCAACGCTGTTCGCGAAGCCTCCAGCCGGCATGTACTTGAATATCCATTGATAGATGAACACTGAATTCCACCAGACGAAAAACAAGCCTATCGCGATGCAGACAAGATAAGCGGTCCTGTTATTCCTGAAAGAGTGGAGTATCTCTCCCAGCCCCAGGGCGATAATGATGAAGGTCTCGATAAGCCTCCTCTGCCCGAATGACCATCCCGACGTCCAGTCGCTTGAGGCGATAAAGTATATCTGGGAAAGGAAGAACAGCCATATGATCACGACGGTCTGCGAGAATCTTCTTCGGGAGAAAAGATAGAAGCCCACAAGCGCCGGAACAACTATCGGGGTCCATGAGATTATCCCGTGGTAATAATGAAAGAGCGTCTCGATCAGCGCGGGCGCCAGGTATTTCTCGATGCCCCTTCCCATCTGAGGTATCTCGCTCATCCCGTCGATCTTTCCGAGAAAACCGAACCAGGCGACAACCTGCGGAATGAACACTACAAGAACGATAAGCGCGCACATCGCCCACATCAGAAGGTTCTTGAAGAACAGCTTCGGATAATTTGACCTGAAGCTTGTCCTTGCGACAAATATGAAGTCGACCAGAAGAATGAAAAAGACGAGAGAGGCGCACTGCCACCTTATGAGAGCGGTCAGGCCGCCAAGGAGCCCGACCGCGGCCCATTTCGCGGCCGATCTCTCCTGAAGGTTCCTGTGGTAAACATAAATGCAGGCGGTCGCCGTAAGGTACGCCATGACGTGAGACATCGACGGCTCAAACTCAACGTAGAAGACCAGGGGGGTCGCGAAAAGCGTGACCAGAGTGGCGATGAGAGAGCTTTTCTCTTCAAAAAACTCCCTGCAGAACCTGTAGGTCAAAAGGACCGCCAGGAAGCCGTAGAACACGGTGGCAAAGTAGCAGGGCAGTTCGTAGAATAGAGAGTAGCCGTTGAGCGGGACCTTGAACCCGACAAGGTTGAGGAGCACCGAGAATATGTGCCCGAGAATGAAGAAGGGCGCCCACATGACCGCGGGACCGACCGACCACACGTTTATTATCCTTCCGGTCTCGCTTCTGGTCCACTTCCAGTTGACCCGGCCGAGCTGATTATCAAAATCAAGGTCATGATCGATCAGCACCGAGGGCATGTACGCGTAATACCCCATGCTGTCTATCTCGCTGAAAAACGTGTGCACCCTGTGAGGAGAATAATATGAGGCGTAATATTCGCCGAGCCCCTCAAAGTAAAAGCGAAGCGCCGGAACGTAACCCAGAGGCTTAACGAAGACCGGCAGGACGAGAAAGAGAAAGACAGCCGCAATTACGATGAGAGCCGTCCTGTCGTTAAGAACGATTTTTTTCGCCCTCTCGGCAAGCCTTATGAGCTTGGGCCTGACCTTGTTCACATAGCCTTTCTCGACAAGGCTGTCCTTCTTGATGATCCCCATCAACGAGCCTCCTTAAGCTCAATCTCTCTCGTAAAGATAAACCTCCACCCTGCTCTGGTCAAGCCGATGATGCTTTTGCGGAAGCCTGGAAGCCAGAGTTTCGGCGTAGGGGACGTACGATCTCATGGAGACTTCGCTATAGCCGTCCTTTTTCAGGCCGGAATGGAGCATCTCCTTCCGGTCCTCGTCGAAGATCGAAAGAACAAGAAAAACCCTTTCGGAATTCACCCCGTCCCTGAGGAATTGGAGGTCAACCCTCCCTTCTCCGAGGACATTCATGTAATAGTTCAGCTCCCTGAACACGACGAACCGGTTGTCCATGGCGATCGTGTCCCCCGGCCTTAGGCTCTGGGAAATGTCGTAAGCGATCTCGCGCCACGGCTCCATCCTGTTGGAGTTATGCATCTCGTCAAGCCTGAAATAGTTGTCGATAGAAACAAGGCACGCGGCGGATATCGCGGCAACTATGAGAAACCTGATCCAGTCCTTTCTGCACCTCTCAATTCCGGAGACGACCAGTACCAGGAAGAGCGGCAGCCCCGTAATGAGATAGTTGGGAAGAGTGTACTTCATGAACATGGATATGACCATGAACACCAAAATCAGCGCGAAAGCGGTTTTAACCTGATCCTTCTCGCTTCTCAGCCCCGCAATCAGAGCGGCGGCCGCGGCCGCGTAGCCGATGAGGCCGATGATCACGACAGGATTCCAGGGCGCCATAGACTCCCCGAACATGTAGGAGAAAGCCGTCCATGCCGTTCTGACAATGAAATTATACGTCGGGAACGGGGACGTGAGCTCCGGGTTCAGAAGATGCTTCCCCCATTTCATGATGCCGTAGGCCGCCCAGGCCAGATAAAGAACAAGGATCCCGAACTGCGCGGCCAGAAGCTTCACGCGCTTCCGGTAAAGCGCCATAACGCCCTGCGCCGCCAGAAAAAGAACGGCGTGAAAGTGGCAGTATGCCATGAGGAGCGTAGAAATAAAATACAAGGCGAACGATTTCCCGCCGCCTTCCCCCTTAAGGACCCTGAACAGGAACATGGTGGAGCAGACGGCGAACAGGAACATAAGAGAATAAGGCCTCACTTCGTGCGAGTAGAGCAGGTGCATCGGGGATATCGAAAGCAGGAAGGTCGAAAGCAGAGCGCCCCGTTCTCCCAGCACTCCCGAGGCGAACATGTAGAACAGGATTATCGAAAGAAGGGCGAACACGACCGACAGCATCCTGACGGTTATCTCGCCCGGGCCGAAAGCGTCGATCCATAAACCCAGAAGAACATAATAGAGCGGCATCTTGGAGCCGTCCTTCAGGCTTTCGGACAGCGAAAATGACGCGGCCGTAAGCGGACAGCGCCTCTCGAACCCCTCCGATCCAAGGTCGTATGAAACAAAGATGCTGTCAACCTCGTCCCCCCAGAAGCTCCTCGAGCCCAGCGGGGCCAGCCTGAGAAGGGAGGCAAGGACAAGAATAAGGATAAGGATGACGTGCCTTTTTTCGATGCTCATCGCGCTTATATTACAGCAACTCGCTTGCCCAAGGCAATATCTTTAATGGCATACATGTAGATGATATAATCATTTCAGTGCTTATTAGATTTTTCATCGCAATATTGATCGCGGCCGCCGCGGCATCGAGCTGCGCAGAACCCGGGTGGGAGTTTGAAATTGATCCCGAGGGCTGGTCCGCCCAGAAGCAGATAGAAAACCTGCGAACCGAGGGAGGAAAGCTGAAGGGTCTTTCCACCGGAACATTCCCGTTCATCATAAGCCCGTTCCCCCTCAACGTAGACGCGGACGAGAGAAAGATCCTCGTAATAGACATGGAGACTTCGGACCAGTTTAACAACACAATGGTTTTCTGGAGGACCAGCTATTACAATCAGTTCAACATGGCGCAGAGCTCTCCCGTCTCGCTCGGCTCGCGCGGCAGGTTTCACAGGTATTACCTGAACCTCGGCAGGCATCCGCGATGGGAGGGAATAGTCCAGCAGCTTCTCATTGTTCCGCAGGCGGCCCCGGGAGAGTTCGCGGTAAAATCCATCGCGCTGGAGAGATCGAACCCCGTCAATCTCTTTTTAGCCGCCTGGCAGGAGTTCACCGCGTACGAGACCGTCAAGGGCAGCACCGTAAACACCATAAGAAGCGCGATGATACTCGGAAGAAGGTTTAATTTTTACGCCATAGCGCTTCTTTCGCTCTGCCTCATCGCAGCCTTCGCCTGGAAGCTGTATAAGCTGGAGTGGAAGCCCGGAGAGATACGAGCATCCCTGAATTTCGCGCTCCGGTGCGCCGCCGCTCTTATGCTGGTGCTGTGGGCGTCGCTCGAGGCCAGAATGTACCTGGATTACGGCAAGACGGCGGCACTTGACTTTCAGACCTACTGGGGCAGATCGCTTGATGAAAAGAGAGCCGCCATTTCCGGGGGAGATCTATACGAGTACGTTAAATTCGTCAACGAGAACCTTCCAGAAAGAACGGTCGTCAACTTCGTCGGCCCCGTTTACTTCAGGGAGAGAGCCGCAATGTACCTTTATCCGAACACCTTCAGGCACAAGGAAGCGGCGGAGTATGTTCTGGTGTACGGGGAGACCCCCGATCCTGAAAAATACGGGAACTATGAAACCTTCGCCACATTCAGGGAGGGCAAGTACATAATGAAGAGGAGAACAAAATGAAGGATGTCGAGATCTCGGTCGTAATACCCTGCCTCAACGAGGAAGAGACCATAGGAACCTGCGTTAAGAAGGCTCTCACGGCGATAAATGAGCTCGGGGTCGGCGGCGAAGTCATTGTCGTGGACAACGGATCAAACGACAGGTCGGCAGAAGTGTCCAGGAACGCCGGCGCCAGGGTTGTCGATCAGCCCGAGAGAGGGTACGGAGCGGCGTACCTTAAAGGGTTCGACGAAGCGAAAGGCAAATACGTAGTAATGGGAGATGCCGACGACACATACGATTTTCTTGACATCCCCAAGTTCATCGAAAAGCTCCGCGGAGGGGCGGATTTCGTGATAGGCTCAAGGTTCCGAGGAAAGATACTTCCCGGAGCCATGCCGTGGCTTCACCGCTACGTCGGGAACCCCGTCCTGTCCTTCATTCTCAACAGGTTCTTCAGACTGAACGTCTCAGACACGCACTGCGGGATGAGGGGCATGACAAAGGACGCTCTCAGGAGAATGAACCTGCAGACCACCGGAATGGAGCTCGCGTCCGAGATGATAATAAACGCCTCCAGGGCCGGACTAAGGATCGAGGAGATACCGATCACATATCATCCGAGGAAGGGAGAATCAAAGCTGAACTCGATATCGGACGGCTGGAGGCACCTCAGGTTCATGCTGATGTACTCCCCCACACACCTATTCCTGATCCCGGGCGTGATCCTTATGGCAGTCGGGCTGGCGTTTTTGATCCTTCTTCTCCCCGGACCGCTCAGGCTGGGGAGCCTTAACCTGGGAGTCCACTACATGATAATCGCGAGCCTGCTCTTCATACTCGGAGTGCAGACAATATGGACCGGACTATTCGCAAAAGTCTATTCGGTGACCGAGCGCTTCGGATCCGAGGACAGAATAATCGGGTTCATGACAAGGCACTTCAACCTTGAGAAGGGAATAGCTCTTGGATTGACGGTCCTTCTGGCGGGGCTCGGCCTGTATGTGTACATACTCTGGAAGTGGGTGGTCTCGGGGTTCGGAGCCCTTCAGGAACTTAGGGTGGGAATTCTCGCCCTGACGCTTTCGGTGACCGGAATACAGACAATATTCTCATCGTTCTTCCTGAGCATGCTCGGAATAAGAAAAAGGAGAAGGCATTGATAGTATTTATCAGGCTGATCCTGACGATCGCTCTCCCTGTCCTTATAGGATACATGGCCCTCTCGGCGTTGTTCAGGTCAAGGGAAGATCTCTCCGCCCTTGAGAGGCTTGCGCTCGCGTTCGGCCTGGGCACCGGGATTCTGGCGGCAGAAATGCTGGTTCTTTCCCGGGTAGGGACAGGGCTTTCGATCCTGAGCGTTTTACTTGCCAACCTTATCATCTTCGCGCCGGTCTGCGTGTTCGCGGCAAGAAAAAGGCTGGTCGTATTCGACTTTGACAATCTTGTCAGGATGCCTTCAATGACACTCCTCGAAAAAGCCCTGATCGCCTCGATCGCGCTGAAGATGCTTTATGTTTTCTTCGAGTCTCAGATAAAGCCCGTTCTCGCCTGGGACGCGTTCGCGCACTGGTGCTTCACAGCAAGGGTGATCTTTGAAGAAAAGGGGATTCCCGCCTTTCTGTTTGAAATTCCCGGGGCCGGCGCGCACATAAGAAATCAGCTCTCTCCCCTGCTTCAGTCATGGATATTCACGGGTACAGGAGAATGGAACGAGATACTCGGCAAGATAATATTTCCTCTCTTCTTCCTGGCCTTAACGCTTCTCTTCTACGCGGCCCTCAGGAGGAACGCCGGCAGGACAAAGGCCCTTCTCTTCACATTCTGCCTGACGGCGATGCCTTTCCTCACGTTCCACGCGACGGTCGAATATTCCGAGATAATCGCGACATTTTTCGCCTTCTCGGGCGTTCTCATGATGATAAGGTTCACCGACAAACTCGACGTCAGATATCTCGGGCTCGCAACCGTTCTGTTCATCCTGGGGTACTTCACGAAAGACGAAGGGCTCCTGCAGATGTTCTCCGCGGCCGTGGTGTTCGGATGTTTCGCGCTCATCGACAAGAGGGTAGCCGAGAGGTTCGGCAGGCGCACTCAGATAATCGCCGTCTGCGCCGCGGGAGCGGTATTCGCCCTCGCGCTCGGGTTCCTGATATTCGGAGAGAACTACGGATCAATAATCTTCGCCAAATCACTTGAAATGGAGAGGATCCCGCAGATCATTTACATTTTCTCGTCCAAAATGTTCATGAGCGGGAACTGGGGCCTCGCGTGGATAGCTTTCGCGCTGGCTCTGGTCCATTTTGTCTCCGGCGGGCCCCGCAGGGATCAAGCTCTGGCGCTGGCCGTAGTGGGGCTTAACATCCTCCTCTTCGCCGCCTATTACTTCACGGCCGAACAGGGTATGTACAACTGGCTCTTTAACGGAACCACTCTTTCAAGGAATCTCCTTCAGTTCACGCCCCTTGCCCTTTTCTTCGCGGCGAAAGAGCTGTCATGAAGCTCAGCGTCTCTATTGTAAATTATAACGACGGCGAGCTGATCACCGGGCTGCTCGATTCCGTTTACTCGAGCGAGGCGGACTTCGACTATGAGGTCATCGTGACCGACAACGGATCGACCGACGGTTCGGCCGAGATGATAGAGTCGAAATATCCTGAAGCAAAACTGATCCGCAACGGCGAAAACCTGGGCTTCGCCAGGGCGCAGAACGCCGGGATCGGAGCAAGCATTGGAGAATACATCCTTCTTTTGAACCCGGACGCGACGATAGAGCGGCGCGCGATGAAAAGGCTTGTCAGCTTCATGGACTCTCATGAAGAAGCCGGCGCCGCGGGAGGGAAAATTCTCAACCCCGACGGATCGATACAGCTTTCCGGCAAGAAATTCCCCACCCCGCTAACCGCCCTATTCCTCACCCTGGGAATACACAAGCTTTTCCCGAACAACCCGGTCACAAAGGGATATTACATGAGCGAGGAGTCATACGACCAGGCTCAGGAAGTCGACCACGTTATGGGCTCGTTCCTCATCGCAAGGCGAGCGGCAATAAGCACCGCCGGGCTCATGGACGAGAATTTCTTTCTGTACTGCGACGACGTGGACTGGTGCATGAGGATCAAGCAGGAAGGATATAAGATATTCTACACTCCTGATGCGGTCATGACGCACAAAAAGGGAGGCACCACAAGCAGGGATTCAAGAAGATGCATCATAGAACACCACAGGAGCCTGTGGTACTTCTACAGGAAATGGTATTACAAAAAATACCCCCGGTTGATCAGCATGCTGTACTTTACGGGGCTCCAGATAAGAAAGTGGGTTTATCTTGCCATCAACGCGGTAAGCACCGAGAAAAAAGTCATCTATTGATGAAGTAGAAGTTCGTGGCGGCGGTATCCTCTGTTATTTTTTTGATCTCGACAAGCTTCCCCTGCTCCGCATAAAAGCACCTGTACCCGACATCAGCAAGAAGTTTTATAAGATCGTCGGGATGGTAATTGAATTTAGCGGACCACTTTCTGAGCATCTCGAGAAACAGTACGGGCTTGTGCTTTTTTATTGTTTCCAGCCCGCCGCGGATGACGAGGAGCTCGGATCCCTCAACGTCGCACTTTATGAAGTCTATCCTTGAAAGGGCCTTTTCCGCCGCCAGAGTGTCGAGCGTCGTCATTTTGCATTTTATTTTTCTGGATTCTCCGGCATCGTGGAGCTTTCTCATCGATGTGGCTGTCGGGAGGCTTGGATTGTAAAAGAAAACGGCTTCACCCGCCTTATCTGAGAGGCCCAGGTTCAGCGGCTCAATGTTTTTCGCTTTGTTCAGGCCGATATTCTTCTCAAGATAGCCGAATATCAGGGGGACAGGCTCAAGCGCAAGCACCTTGCCTTTTTGCGCTTCCTTCGCCAGCGTGAGTGAGTACCATCCGATGTTCGCCCCGATGTCAACGATCACGCTGTCGCCCCTGAGAAGGCCGCGTATCACCTTGAGCTCTTCGGAATCATAATCTCCGAAGTTGAGTATCTCAAGCGGCGCGGAGCGCCTGTCATCGGGATCGCAGAGAATTTTGACGCCGTTTCCCGCCTCAAAAACGACGCCGTCGCCCGTGATCTGAATGGACGAGATGTTCCTGTCTTTTATGAAATCGCTGTACTCCCAGAGGACGGAATGCCTTTCGTGCATGGCCTTAAGATAAGCGTCCTTCGCCATCCCGCCCTTCCTGAACTTCTTCTCCGTGTCCTTCAGCCTATCCACCTTCAAAACTCCTTACCGTGCGCTCGAATCCTTCCCTGATGGAATAAACGGGGCTCCATCCCAGAGAGCGGACCTTGCCGGTGTCCGGAATGATGCTTCTGACCGAGCTTCTCACGTGACCGCCGTTATCCACCTTTTCAAGCTTCAGCTTTTTATCAGGAAAAAGATCGATGAGTGTTGCGGCCAGGTCCGCGATGCTCGAAGCGCCCTTATCATTGCCCACGTTATAAGCCTCGCCGTCCTTCCCCTTGAGAAGCACGGTAAAGAAGCCTAGCGTGGCGTCCGCCACGTAGCAGAAAGCCCTGACGGAGCTGCCGTCGCTCTTCATTACAATACTGCGGCCGTTGACAACGTCGGAGACAAAATCCGCAAAAACCCTCCCGTCGTTCACGATGTTCATGCCCGGGCCGTAAGTGTGAAAAGGCCTGACTATCCTGGCATGCACTCCCTTTTCCCGATGCCATATGGAGCACATCGCCTCTCCCGCTCTCTTGCTCTCGGCGTAGCAGGCCCGCGGGTTCAGATGGTCCACCTTTCCGATATGATCCTCACGCGTCGGCAGATTATCATTTTCCACCTCGCCGTATACTTCGGCGCTGCTGAAAAAAAGAAAGCCCTTTGAGCGCTTTTTTACCGCGAGGTCCAGAAGATTTTTTGTGCCGAAGACATTGGGAGCAAGGGTCCCTATCGGGTCAGCTATAAACTGCCTGGGACTAGCGGGGCTCGCCGCGTGTATTATGTAGTCGACCGGGGACTTTAACTGGACCGGATCGCAAACGTCCTGCACAATATATCTGATGTCGTCGCGCACTTTCTCGAGTGCCGTGTTCCTCTTTCTTGCCAGCGCGATCACTTTGACCTTTCGCCTCAGCACATGGTCATTAAGGTGGAAGAGCGCCCTTACGACGTAGGAAGGAAGAAATCCGTTGGCTCCGGAAACGAGCACCGTCCTGCCTTCGAACCGCTTCCAGGGTATATCGGCCCGGGTTATGTAATCGAGGTCCTGCTCAATAACCTTCACAGCCCGACCTTGTCCCGGACAATGAAGTTGGGCCTGCGCTTGACCTCATCGTAAATTCTCGACAGATATTCTCCCATTATCCCCAGCGCCAGAAAGAGCATGCCGAAAAGGAACAGGGTTATCATGAGTATCGTCATGAAGCCGGGAACCACCCTTCCGTGAATGAAGAAAAGAACAAGATAGAAAACCATGGCAAGAAAAGAACCCGCGGAAAGCGTTGTCCCGAGAATCGTAAGGACCTTGAGCGGAAAATAAGAGAAGGAATAAATTCCATCCATCGCAACGCGGAAGATCAGCCCGAAGTTCGCCTTGGATTTCCCGGCGTGCCTGATGCCGCGGTCGAACGAGACGCCCGTCTGGCTGAAGCCGGTCCAGATTATCATTCCGCGAAGGAAGCGGTTCTTCTCATCAAATTGATTGACGGCCTCGTAAACCTTCCTGTCTATCAGGCGGAAGTCGCTCACGTTCTTCGGGAACAGCCCCGATGTCAGGGCATTGATCACCCGGTAGAACAGGGATGAAAACATTCTTCTGAAAAGCGACACTCCCTTTCTTGACCGGATCACCCCGTATACTATCTCGTAGCCTTCCTCCCACTTCCTGAGGAAATCGGGAATAAGCTCGGGAGGGTCCTGAAGGTCGGCGTTCATTATGACGGCGGCGTCTCCCATAACAAACCTCAATCCCGCGGAAATCCCTCCCTCGCAGGTGAAGTTCCTGGAAAGGCGAAGGACCTTGAACCTGGGGTCCGCTTCATGCAGGGTCTTGAGCTTTTTGAATGTGAGATCGACCGATCCGTTCTCAACGATAACGACCTCAAAATCATAGGCTGAACAGCTGTTCATGACGCCGCTCAGGCGCTTTCCGAGCTCATCGATGACGGCCTCCTCGTTGTAGGCGGGAATGACGACGCTTATCAGCTTTTTCATTTGAATGCTCCCCTCGCCCACTCGACCGTTTCCTCAAGCCCTTTCTTCAGGGAAACCTTGGGCTGCCATTTCAATTTGGACCTGGCGACGGTAATGTCCGGCTTCCTCACCCTGGGATCATCCTGAGGGAGCGGCTTGCGCGCGATCCCGCTCTTTGAACCGGTCACAGATATTACCTTCTCTGCCAGTTCCATTATAGTGATCTCGTCCGGGTTTCCTATGTTCACCGGATCGTTGATGCCGGACGTCATCAGCCTGATTATGCCGTCAACAAGATCTGATATAAAGCAGAAGCTTCTCGTCTGCTTTCCGTCGCCGTAAACCGTAAGCGGCTTGCCCTTGAGAGCCTGGTCGATAAAATTGGGCACGGCCCTTCCGTCCGACCTCCTCATCCTGGGGCCGTAAGTGTTGAATATCCTGGCGATGCGGGTGTCGACGCCATGCGTCCTGTGGTAAGCCATGGTCATTGATTCGGAGAAACGCTTGGCCTCGTCGTAAACGCCCCTCGGGCCGATCTGATTGACGTTGCCCCAGTAAGTCTCTTTCTGGGGGGATTCAAGCGGATCACCGTAAACTTCGGACGTCGAGGCGAGCATGTACCTGGCTTTCTTCTTGAGCGCGAGCCCCAGGGTGTTATGAGTGCCCAGAGAACCAACCTTCAGGGTCTGGATGGGATACTGCTGGTAGTCGACGGGGCTTGCCGGGGACGCGAAATGAAGGACGAAATCGAGAGGACCGTCAACGTCTATGTAATCGCTGACATTGCGCTCAAGGAAAGCGAACGACTTGTTGCCCGAGTGCTTATCTATGTTCGCCCTGCTTCCGGTTATGAGGTTGTCCATGCAGACGACCTCATGGCCCTCCTTGAGAAGCGCGTCACAGATGTGCGAACCTATGAAGCCGGCCCCGCCTGTTATAAGGATCCTCATCAGCTATCTCCCGACGCCGACATACTTGAAGCCCAGCTCCTTCATCCTCCTGGGATTGTAGATGTTCCTGCCGTCGAACATCACGGGCTTCTTCATCAGCTTCTTGACCCTTTCCATGTCGAGCTCCACAAATTCGCTCCACTCCGTGACCACGGCCACCGCGTCCGCCCTGACCAGGACAGAATAGATGTCATCGGTCGACTTCATCTCTCCGAAATTCGGTATCCTGACGGATTTGACGACCGGATCATAAACCTTGACAAAAGCCCCCTTTTCCAGGAGATCGGCTATGATGCCGATGGAAGGTGCCTCGCGCAGGTCGTCGGTTTCGGGCTTGAAAGACAGCCCGAGAACTGCCACGACCTTGCCTTTGAGAGACTTGAGGTTCCTTTCTATTTTTGAGACAAAAGCCTCCCTCTGGAACCTGTTCAGCTCCTTTACCGAGTTCAGTATCATGGGATCGTAGCCGTTGCTGCTCGCAAGATGAATAAGCGCCGAAACGTCCTTGGGCAGGCACGAGCCGCCGTATCCGACACCGGCGTTAAGAAAGCTCTTCCCTATTCTCTTGTCCAGTCCGACGCCGTAGACAACCTCGTTGATGTCCGAGCCGACCCTTTCGCAGATGTTGGCGATCTCGTTGACGAAGGAGATCTTGGTGGCCAGGAAAGCGTTGGACGCGTATTTGATGAGCTCCGCGCTCTTCACGCTGGTGAATATCATGTGCGCGTTAAGCGGCCTGTAGAGCTCGGATATTATGTTCAGCGCCTTGTTGTTGGGGGCGCCTATCACTATCCTGTCTGGGTTCATGAAGTCGGAAACCGCCGAGCCTTCTCTTAGGAACTCCGGGTTGGAAACGACGGCAAAGTTCTTCTCGGGAACTCCGTCATCCAGCATGATCTTGGTGACCACGTCGCCCATCCCCACGGGGACCGTGCTCTTGTTGACAATTATCTTGTAGCCCTTTTTCGTCTTCTTGACCACCTTGGAGATCTGGTGCGCCACGCTTATTACCGCCGAGACATCCGCCTGGCCGTCGGCCCTTGAAGGAGTTCCGACAGAAATAAGTATGACGTCGGACTTCCTTACGGCGGGAGCGAGCTCAATGGCAAAGCTCAATCGTCCGGCCCTGGAGTTCTTCGTGACTATCTCCCTGAGACCCGGCTCGTAGAAGGGTATCCCCCCCTTCTTGAGAGAGGAGACCCTGGATTTGTCCTTGTCGACGCAGATCACCTCGTGCCCGAGGTTGGCCAGGCACGCACCCGTCACCAGTCCTACGTATCCGGTTCCGATAACGCAGATCTTCATTGAAAATTACCTCCTATGGATTTTATCACTCGTACTCGACCGACTCAACGGGAATATCTCCGGACGAGAAGGCGCCCCTGATCATGTCCAGGTCCTGCCGGGTTACAGCGCCGGAAGCGAAGAGCAGCACGCCAAACACCGCGGCGCTCGCCCCAACGGACACCGGCAGACCGTGGCCCCGAAGCAGGTATGTGACAAGTCCCATGAGAGACGCGCAGGCGAATATCCTGGCAGCGTTGAAGAGCCTGAGGTCGAACGTCAGGTGCTTCACGGCGAAAGCGGTGATGACGACAAGGACCACGACCTCGGCGGCGAGAATGCCGTAGGCCGCCCCCATGAAACCGTAAACCGGAATAAGCATGAGATCCACGACCAGGTTGACGATAAGCCCGATGAACGTAACAAGCCCGCAAATGAGCTGCCTGCCGACGCTTATCAAAGCGTGCCCCATAAGAGACGTAAGCACCGCTATCGGAAGTATCCATATCAGGAGGGTCAGCGCCTGCGCGGACGGCGCGAACCCGGCTCCGAAAAAGAGCTCAATGAACTGGCCGGACAGAAAGAAAACCCCGAAAGCTATCGGAAGCGTTACTATCAGAAGAAGCTCCACGGACTTTCCGAGCAGCTTTGCGAACGCACCGCTTAGGGTCTCCCTGCCGAAGTGGGAAAGCGCCGGAAAGATGACGAGCAGGTAGAACATTATCAGGTTCTTGACGTAGGCCATTATCTTGTAAGCGGCGCTGTAAAAGCCCGTCTCAATATCGCCTCTTATCGATGATATGAGAACATTGTCGACATTAAGATATATCGCGGTGAACGCGAACATCAGGCCCACCGGAATGGCGCTGTAGACCAGTTCTTTAAGAAAGCCGAGATCGAGCTCCAGGCCGAACCGGGCGATCTTGTAAGACGCAAGAAAGAAGCAGATTATGGTGAGCATGACGCTCCCCGCCAGGTAGAGGCAGGCGAAAGTCGATATGTCGCTCCTGAAGACCACTACAATGAGCAGAGCCAGAAGAACAAGCGAGGACTGCAGTACCTTGAGGGCGGACTCGTATTCCATGAGCTGAAAAGCCTGGAAGCCCCACCGGAACCCTTCGGACACAACATAGAAGAGGGACGATGAAACAAACACAAGAACGACCATCTCCCTGTGAAGAGGCCTGCCGCTTGAGAAGAGATAAAGCGAAACCAGCGCCAGGACAGCGAGAGAGAAAAGTATCTTGAAAGCCGTTATGTTGCTCAAATACTTGGCCGCCAGCGACCTGTCCTTGGCCACCTCCCTCACCGCGATTATGTCCAGGCCGGACTTGCTGAAGGCCGTCACCATCATGACAAGCGAAAGGGAAAACGCATACAGGCCGTACCCTTCGGCTCCGAAGTATCTCGCGCAGAGAACGGTGAAAACGATCGAGAGCACCATGACGGCGAAGGTGCCGGAGAACATATAGACAGTGTTCCTGATTATTTTTCCGGCCGTGCTCATAAGGGCCTCCTTAAGATCCGCGAAACCCTCCGCCTCGCGAACGCCTCGGCAATCCCTGTCGGTATCCTTATGACCGGAAGCGCGGATAGCAGAAAAATGACGAAAGGCGGGACCCTGCTGACCCGGCCGAAGGCCTTCCTGTGCTTCATGTAGACGGAAAAATTGAACGCTCCCAGAAGCCTCAGCGCCAGAAACCCCTTGAAAGTGAATATCCCGCTCTTGACTCCGTGGTCCATTACGCACTTCCGCTTGGCTTCGTCGCTGTACGCGGAAGGAAGGGAGTTAATGAGCTTTATCCACCTTTCTATGAAGACGTCAAAGGTCTTTTTCAGCCAGCCCGAGACAAATACCGAGGAGTACACGGCTAGCCGGGGGTCCCAGAGAACCTTTATTGGCTTCCCCGCCAGGTATTTGAAAATGACCCCGACATGCATCAGCTCCGAATACTTGAAAGCGTCAAAGTCTCCGGAGAGGGCCATCTCCCGGCTCCAGACGGTGCAGCTTATCAGCGTGACGTGCCATCCTAAATCCGCCATGAGGCCGCTGTGGTCAATGTAAACGCGCTCGTCCTTTATATCCCTGACCCTGTCGATCGCGTTAATCAGCGCCATGTCGTAATCCGCTTTAGCGAGCCTGGGCAGTATCCGGTCAAGCGCTCCGTCGAAAAGCCGGTACTTGTCGCCGAACAGGAGCGAGTACCTGGATTTCGACAGTCTTAGGGCGCACCGTATGTTCTCAACAGCGCCCACGTCAACGGGGTTCCTCGAATATTTGAGATGCGGATAGTCTTTCTGATATTTTCTGACCACTTCACCGGTATTGTCCGTCGAGGCATTGTCGGAGACATGGATCTCAATCGAATGCCTCGACGCCTGAGGAATAAGGTTGTCCAGACATCCGGCCAGGACGTCAGCCCGGTTAGCCGTCGGAATGCAGATGGAAAGCGTCGCGTTCATAGGCGGGAGAGCGCCCTCTTGATTTCCCCGGAAATTCCGGCAGGATCGAGATTGCAAGACTTTCTGATGTCGGATTGAGTGCTGATCTTCTTCACGTAGCTGTCCGGCAGGGCGAGCCGCACGAGCTTGGTCCCGATGCCCATGTCGGACAAGCTCTCGGCTACCGCCGAACCCAGCCCCCCCGTAATGTTGTGCTCCTCTACCGTGAATATGATCCTGCTCCTTTCAGCGGCTCTTCTGACCGCCGAGATGTCGAGCGGCTTGACCGTATGCATGCTTATCAGACCGGCTGAAATCCCCTCTTTCCTGAGAATATTCACGGCCTCGTCCGCGGCGCCGAGCATGTTCCCGGTGGCGATCACCGCCGCGTCCCTGCCCTCTCTCAGGGTCAGGGCCCTGCCTATTTTGAATTTCGGGATCCTTTTATGGATGTTAGGTTCGCCGCGCTTCCCTATCCGGATGTATATCGGTCCGGGGTGCTTAAGAGATGCTTTTATCGCCTCCCTGGTCTCAATGGGGTCTCCGGGACAAACAACGCTCATGTTGGGAAGAGCTCTCATAACGGCGATGTCCTCTACCGCATGATGGGTTGCCCCTTCAAGGCAGTAAGTGATGCCGCCGCCCAGCCCCACAAAGATGACCTTGAGGTTCTGATAGCAAACATCTATTCTTATCTGCTCGAAGCATCTCATCGTCACGAACGGGGCGAAGGAGTAAAGGAAAGGGATCTTGCCGGAGAGAGCGAGCCCCGCCGCCACGCCCACCATGTTCGCCTCGGATATGCCCGCGTTGATGAACTTCTCCGGGAATTCCTCGCGGTACTTCTCAAAGACGGAGAACCCCACGTCGGCCGTCAGCATGTAGATCGAACGGTTCTTTCTGGAAAGCTCCGAGAGTGTTTCGACAAACGACGTTCTCATGTTTCAAGCTCCTGAAGCGCCGCCGCGCACTGATCGCCGACGGGCGTCCTGTAATGCCACGCAAGCTCCCCTTCCATGTAAGAAACGCCCTTGCCGTGGGTGGTCCTGGCAATAATAACGGACGGCTTCCCGGTTCTCAGCGGAAGTTTTCTGAGGACGCCCCTCAAATCCCTGATACTGTGGCCGTCCGCCTCTCTCGCGGCCCACCCGAACGACTCCCATTTTTTCATGAGGGGCTCAAGCCTGATTATGTCGTCCGAGCTTCCGTATCCCTGAATCATGTTCCTGTCAATTATCACGACAACGTTGTCCAGCCTGTTGTGCGCCGCGAAAAGGGCCGCTTCCCAGACCGAGCCTTCGTTGCATTCGCCGTCCCCGAGAAGCACAAAGACTTTTCCGCCCTCTCCGTCAGCCTTCATGGAAAGCGCCATGCCCAGTCCCACTGAAAGGCCGTGCCCGAGCGACCCGGTGGAGGTCTCTATTCCAGGCGGGCTGCCGACACTCGGATGCCCGGCGAGGCGGCCTGATTCAACATAGAACTTATCGAGCCATGATCCGGGAAAGAACCCTCGCATGGCCAGCGCCGCGTAAAGGGACGAGCACGCGTGCCCCTTGCTCAATATGAACCTGTCGCGGCCTTTCTTTTTGGGGTTTTTCGGAAACACCTTAAGTATGTCAAAATACAGGACAGTGATTATGTCGGCAATTGAAAGAGAACAGCCCAGATGCGAGCAGCCGGTCTTTGAGTGCATTGAAACGACTTTTCGTTTTATCTCCATCGCGGTCTTCTTCAGATCGTATTTGCTCAAGAAAGCATCTCCTTTATGCTCTTCGCGATGTAATCCACATGATCCTCGGTCAGATTATGTCCGCTTGGAAGATTTATTCCGTCTCCGGAAAGCTTTTTCGCGACAGGGTTCCCGAAAGAGCTTTTAAAAGGCTTGAACTCGCTCATCGGATAGTAAAAGGTCCTGCTGTCGATCAGGTATTTTTCGCGAAGGGCCTTCATAAGCCCGTCGCGCGAGACGCTGAACTTCTTATCAAGCACCATTGAAGTCATCCAGTAATTGCTCTTTACGTAATCGCGCTCAAAATTCAGTCTGATGCCGGGAACATCCTTTAGCCTCTCGGAATACCACTTGTAAATTTGACGCTTCTTCCCGGTGAGCTCTCCCACCCTCTCAAGCTGGGCAAGCCCCAGGGCCGCCTGGATGTTAGATATCTTGTACTTGTACCCTACCTCCAGGATCCAGAAGCTTCCCTTTGGGTCCCTGCCGTGATTATTGTAGAACCTGGCTTTTTCGTACAGCTCATCGCTGTCGGTCACCAGCATCCCGCCCTCGCCCGTGACCAGTGTCTTGGCCCCCTGAAAGCTGAAGCATCCGACATCGCCGAGAGAACCCGGCCTTTTATCCTTATAAAGCGAGCCGATCGCCTGAGCGGCATCCTCCATCACAAAAATGCCGTTCTCCTTCGCGATGGCATTGATCTCGTCCATTTCGCAGGGGTGGCCGTAGAGGTGGACCGGGGCTATGGCCTTGGTCTTTTTGTTTACGGCCTTCTTCACCTTCTCCGGATCGAGACACCAGGTATCATCAAGAACATCGACCATCACCGGCTCGGCTCCGACATACTTGACGGCGTTGGCGGTGGCCACCCAGGCAAGGTCGGGCATTATGACCTCATCGCCCGCCCCGACCCCGAGCGCGAGAAGCGCAAGATGCATCGCTCCCGTGCAGCTTGACGTCGCGAGGGCGTGCCTGCAGCCGGCGAAAGCGGCGAAAGCTTTCTCGAATTTCGTGATATACCCGTTCCAGTTCTCGTTCCAGCCGTTCTTCACCGCGTCTGAAACGTAGTCTATCTCCTTCTCCGTTATGGACGGCCCGGCGGTCAATATCATTTTCCTGTTGTTCTTCATAGCTTCACCAGTCAAGGCAGAAATGATACTCCTCAAGAGGATTGAAGAAAACGTATCCCAGGTTCACGTAAATGTTGAGCATGCCGACGTTCGTCAGGGTTATCCGGGTCTTCGTCCTGTTTATCCCCCTGCCCTTAATGTAATTATGGAACATGTGCCAGAAGTCCCTGCCGAGCCCCGCGTACGAGGCCTCGTCGTTGACGCCGGCGAGCACCAGGTATTCGTGCGTTTTTTCTCTCCAGTGGACGAAGTATCCGGCCAGCCTCTCGGACCGGTCAACGCCGATGAAGAACTTGACCTTCGGATCCGCGGCCCACTTATCGAGTATCATCATCTGCCTGTCCCCGGCCATGTGGCTCAGATAAGGGTCTTCATGGAATTTCCCGTGGAAGAAGAAGCGCCTGACGATCTTCTTGATCTCCGGCAGGTGGACCCTGGCATCGAACTTCCCGGGCCTGATCCTGTCCGTCCTGACGAATTCCTTCTTCTGAATGTTCTTGAGCGCGAGATCGCACACTGAGCCGATATAATAAAACCCTGTGTCATGCAGTATCTTTCTTTTTTCGATCTTTGAAGGATCCAGACGGAAGGCAGCGAACTTGATGTTGTTTTTCCTGAAGAGCCCATCAAGATCTTCCCTCCCAGGCCTGAATGAGCCTTTCGCGGAGATATCGGAGACCATGATGGTCCTGCCGCCTATCTGAGCGTCGTCGTACTCAGTCGGCTCGTAAGTTACGATTAACCTGTCATCCTCAATTATCAGCAAGCAGATCCTCCCAGACGCGTTCTACGGACCCTACGTGCTTCCCGATGGAGAAGCGGCTCCCGACCTTCTTTGCGGCCGCGCGAGCCAGCCTCTGTCTTTCCAGGTTATCACCGAGAAGCCTCGCGACCGAGCCCGCAAGCTCCCTTGTGTCTCCCGGCTTAACCAGGATCCCGTCCTGCCCGTCATCAATGATCTCCGGGACGCCTCCGGCCCTTGCGGCGACCACAGGCACCCCTGCCGCCATCGCCTCTATAATAACCCTTCCGAAGGGCTCAGAAAAGGACGAAAGCACGAAAACGTCCATGGCCCCAAGGAGGTCCGGAACGTCTCCCCTGAAACCGGTGAAGACAACATTTTTCGATATGCCCAGGTTCTCGGAAAGCTTGATGAGCTTTCTCCTGAAAGGCAGATCGGCCTTGAACATGACGTCCCCGACTATCAGGCATTTAAGGCCGGGAAAACCCTTGATCACGGCGGGAAGCGCCCTCAGGAGGATGTCCTGCCCCTTCCAGGGAACGATCTGGCCTATCGTGCCTATCAGCATGGCGCCATCGGGCACGCCGAAATCCTTTCTGATCCTGTCCCGGCTGCCGTCAGGCCTTTTGAATTCATCGAGGTCAACTCCGTTGTATACGACCTCGGAGCCGCGATAAGAGGCGGCGACGGCCCCGGATATGGCTATCACCCTGGTCGCGAAGAACCGGGCCGTTAAACCGACGACTGCCCTGACCTTCCTGTCGGAGTAAATGTCCCTCATGTGAAAGACGCACGGGATCCTTCGGAATTTCGCGGCCGGCCCCCCGTACATCCCGGCGACGGCGGTGTTGCAGTGCAAAAGAGAAGCGTTTGTTTTTTTGATAAGAGCGGCCGCGGACGCCGCGCCCCGTAAAATCATTAAGAGGTAAAGCGCCAGCTTAAAGGGATTGATCGTCTTCCTGATGTCAGGCACCGGAAGGCAGTGGACCTCGATCCCGTTCTGTTCAGCCAGCTCAGTAAGCGGGCCCTTGCCCGGGCATGCCAGAATCGGGCTGAATCTTTTCCGGTCAAGCCCCTTCATCAGCTCCATCATGCTGATCTGGGCTCCCCCCAGCCGGCTGGTATGGTCTATAAAAAGTACGTTTCGCGCTCCAGTCACTAACGCCGCTCCTAACTGAACAAATACATTTCGTCAAAGCAAACCGTCGGGATTTTCGTCTTCTTCCAGATATGCTCGGATTCCGGCAGGCTGCTCTCCCAGAACATGTCAGGCTTGTTCCTCAACAATTGATCGGCCTTGAACTGCGCGTGAGCGCCCTTTCTCTCCCCTTTATCGGCCAGGTCCCACATGACCAGCCTGCCGTATTTAACGCCGTGAGAGGCAAGCCATCTTTCGGTCTCAGGCCGATATTTTTCAAGCCTGGATGAAATTATCGCGTCTATCTCGAATGCCGGAATAAGATAAGGCCTCGCGTTTTTTATCCATTCGACATACGCCTTTTCATCAATATCGACCCCCCCGGGACAGTTCTCGCATATGACGCCGTCCAGGTCCGAGAACAATCTGCCCTGCTTGTAATGGAGCAGATTCCATTCAAAGAGCCTCGGAAGGGTTACGATCTTGCAATGAAGGTCTACCATGCCTTTTGTTTCATCGGTAGCTATGAGGGCGGCCGTAGTTACATCAATCCCCTCTTTGGCAGACCTGACTTTTTCAAGCTGCTCCCGCATTGTCCTGCCTGACCTTATGCTGTCGTCAACAAGAAGGACCTTTTTGATCCCACGCGCGTCCCCGATAAGCTGGCTGTCCCACGTCCGGCCTTCGGCGAAAAGGTCGGGAGTCGTTAAGGGCCTGCCCAGCTTCAGGGCAATAACGCCGGCGACCAGAAGCCCGCTCCTGGGAACGCCGACCACAAGATCGTAGGAATCCGGAAGTTTTTTTATCCACTCGGACGCCCACAACACCAGTTCATCAAGGGTAATGAAATTATATTTGCCGCCGATCTTGCCGCCGAATATCCTTCTCTTCGCGCTTCTCGCGCTCAAATAAAGCCTGGAGGCGCGCCGGCCCTTTATACCGGCAAGGAAATCATCGGCTCTCCTGTAGGCTCCGCTCAACAGGTAATACGCGGACACTATCCCGCTCTCCATGGGATTCCGCTTCTCCTTGGCCAGGATGCCCTTCATGAACTTAACCAGATGTTTTCTCATGTCCCCCTCCCGGTGTCTTTTTCGCGACAACAATATACTGAAAAGTGAAAAAGTCCCTCAAAATCGGGATGCCGAAGATCCAGGCAAGCCGGTTGACGGGATGCGGGCTTTCAAGCAGCCTCAGGTTCCTGCGGGTCTTCACAATTTTAAGCCCGGAATCCGCGAACATCTTCCTGATCCCGCTGAATGTGAAGAACCTGAGATGGGTCCTGTCGTGCAGGCCTCGCTCCCTGTGGGGCCACCTGCCCAGGAAGATAAGGTTGAGGATGGTCGTGTAATGCCTGATGTTCGGAATGCTCGCGATCACGACCCCGTCGTCCCGAAGCAGCCGGATGGATTCTCTAAGCACGTCCCACGGGTCGCGGAGATGCTCGAGAACATCGGCGAAAATAATGCAGTCAAACGTCTCTCCCTTCAGCAGGTCCCGGAGCTTCGCGGAATCAAGGTCCCCCCGCACCACACTGTCCAGCTTTTTTTCCGCCTCCGCCGCCATGTCCTTATCCTTTTCAATTCCGACAACATTAGCCTTGCCGTTTACGGATTTGATCTGTCCGCCCAGAGTTCCGGCGCCGCAGCCTACGTCCAGAATGTTTACTGCCGAGCGCGGAACCAGGCGTAGAACGTCGCTCCTCAACCCCACATATGAAGGGTTGAACTCTTTGCCGGTGCCGGATTTCATAACGCGCCTCCTCTGAACAGCCCGAGCAGAATGTCTCTCGTGCCGTTGGGAAAGATCCTGTCGAGGGCCAGTGAAAATACCGCGTAGGAGACAAGCCCGAGCACGGAATAAACAGCAAAGCCCTGAACGGCCATTGCTCCCCAGAAATTCGCTTTCAGATAATGTATCAGGCCAAACGCCGCCGCGCTGGCAATAAATGACGGCGCCAGGGCTCCGGCCAGTTCGGCGAAGCGGAAGCCGACCTTCGCCGTCATCTGATACGCTATGTAAGCCATGAAGAATAAATTAGGCATTATCACGGCAAGCGAAGCGCCGATCAATCCCCATTTTAGCGTCAAAGGATAGATGATGGAAGCAAATATGATGAGCTGAAAGACCGAGCCGATCGTGCTCACGCCGGGCCTGCCGATCCCCTGAAAAACGGGCCCCGTTGTGGCGTTCAGCATTCGGGTGGCGCCGAAAATACACAGAAGCTGAAGCGCGGGGACCATGGGCATCCATTTTGCCCCCAAAAACACCCCCGTGAAATCCGGAGCGAGCACAAGTATCAGGCCGGACACGGGAAAAGCCAGGAACGATATGAGCTTTAGCACTTTCAGATACGCTCCGCGAAGGCGAGCCGCGTCGGACTGGAGTTTAGAGTAAAGGGGAAATGCCACAAGAGAGACAACGTGTGTTATCTCGGTAGCAGGGGAATTTGATATTCGATAGGCCAGCTGGTAGAACCCCAGAGCCGCCACTCCCAGCAGCTTCCCGACCAGGATGTCATCTCCCTGCGTCAAAAGGAACAGGAGAATGCTGGAGCCGAGTATCCACTTTCCGAACCTGAAAAGGCTCCCCGCCCTGCGGACATCAAAGCTCAGCCCGGGCCTGTACGGGTGGATGATGTAGCTCACAATGAACCTGGTCGCGTCCCTTGCCACAAGCCCGAATACAAGCGCCCAGACATTGCGGAAGAGGAGGACCAGCGTGATGGACACAATGACGTCAACGACCGTGCCGGAGAACCTGAAGAGGAACTGCCTGTTGAACTCAAGGTCCTTCTGAAAATGGATGACCCCGATGTTCGTTATTCCCTGAAGGAGAAGCGTCGCCCCCATCACCTGGATGACCGCGGTCGCCTGAGGAGAATTGAAAAAGTCCGCGACAAACGGGGCAAGGAAATACAGCAGGGCAAAAAGGCCGGCTCCCCTCAAGATGAGAACCGTCCAGGCCGAGTTCAGGTCATCCTTTATGTCATCGCTCTTCTGAATGAGCGCCTGCTGAAAGCCCGTCTGCGAAAAGGTCTCTAGAACCCCGAGTGTAAGGAGAGCTATTCCGAGAGTGCCGAAATCAGCGGGAGCGAGAAGCCGCGCCAGGACGACCAGCTTGATGAGATTGGACAGGAGATCCGCCCCGCGAAGCATGCCCGCCCAGACGCCGCTTCTGACGGCCCTGGAGCGAAGCCCCTCGCCCGAAGAAAAAAGCCACTTCATCATTCGACACCCCAGTACGATCCGGCAAGCCTTTCGGCGATATTGATCGAGCGCAGGCCGTTCCCCGGCCTGACCTCACTTCTCCCGATAAGTATCAGAGCGCTCCTGTCTTCAAGCTCTTTCAGGCTTTTAACCCTGCTGTAGTCGAATCCCTTAAGTGCAAGCTCGATTATGTCCGCCAGGTCGTCATCGCCCAGCACTGCGAACTTCCTCTGCCCGCTATTGTACTCCTCAAGAACGATCTTCGCGATCTCCCCCTTGACCACTTTGACGAGGTTGACCGTCTTCTGAATGTAGCTGTATGACTTCTTTGCGAGCTCGGAAAGCCCTTTGGGCGTGAGCGCGTACTCTATTTTCTTGGCCGTCAGCCCTTTGGTCTTCACGAAGCCCCTTGTGGCAAGCCGCTTGAGGATGAGATTGACCGTGCCCAGCGACAGCTTGACCCTTCCTGACAGCTCCCGCTGTGTCAGGTTCCTGGACCTTGATAGCTCCTCGATGACCTTGAGCTCCTTTTCGTCAACTTCGTGCATCAAAACCGCCTTCATGTTCAGGCTTTGTTCATTTTGTGAACATTATACTCCCCATCAGACCAATTGCAAGCTTTTTTCCAAAAAAGTATAATGGGGCATGCTTAACAAAAAGATGGTATTTTTTCTCCTGGCCCTGTTTGTCCTTAACATCGCCGTGTTTCTCTTCATATTTCCGTCATTCTGGGTGGCGGACGACTTCTACTACATATGGGCCAGCAGGTTCTCGAACCCCGGCGAGATGGCAAGAGCCCTGTTTTCGTTATCGACCACGGACTATTTCAGGCCCTTCTTTTACCTCGCGTTCGGAATCAACTGGGCGATATTCGGGCTGAACACATCGGGCTATTACCTGATCAACTTCATAGTTCACCTGCTAAACGCCGTGCTGGTCTTCTGCCTCATAAGGAAGATGACAAAAAACGAGAACCTCGGCATGCTGACGGCAACCCTCTTCCTGGTGTTCCCCGCCCACTGGGAAGCTGTCGGGTGGCTGAATCCCATCAACCATCTTTTGATGACGACCTTTTTCCTGGGGGCGGCGATCAAGTTCGTGGATTATGACGAATCCGGCAGCGCCATGTGCCTTGCGGGATCAGCGGCGCTCTTCGCGCTCGCGCTCTCAACGCACGAGGGGGCGATAATGCTCCTCGCCCTTCTTCCTGTTTACCTGCTGCTTAAGCGGAAGCCCGCGGGATCGCTGCTTAAATTATGGCCGTTCGCCGCGGTGTTCGTTCTCTACTTCGCGGCGAACGTAATGAAGAACCTCAGCCTTGTGAGCGCCAAGAAAACCTATTCGGTCGGGCTTCACATAATTCCCAACCTCCTGGACTATATGGCCACGCTGATCATACCGGTAATAACAACGTACAAGTTAAGCGCTCTTCTCCCTGAAATTATGCTTAAGGCGATAATATTCTCCAAGATTTCCCTCATGTTCATCCTGCCCGCGGCGGCCGCCGCGCTCTTTTTCAGGCTGAACCCGATCTCCAGATTTTTCCTTGCCTGGCCCGCGGTTACCATTCTGCCGTACTGCCTTTTCACTTCCGTTCCGCCTTCAAGATACCTTTACCTTCCCTCCGTCGGCTTCGTATTCCTTCTTTCCTCGCTAATCTTATTTATCTACGACAGGGCGGGATCCAAAAAACTGATCGCGGCAGGAACCCTGATCCTGATATTCCTCTACCTGGCAGCGATGATGGCGTACCAGAAAGTCTATTACTATAAGAAGGAGATAAGGAGAAGCATATTAAACGACCTGAAAGCCGTCATGCCGGAGATAGAGCCCGGCAGCAGGCTATACTTCATTGACATTCCCCTCAGGCAGGACGAGATAAAGTACATGACATATCTGTGGTTCGGGGAGAACTACGAGGTCAGGCTGCTAGAGGAAAATGAAACCGCCGGCAGCGGAATTAGCGCGGACACATGCATTTTCACGTACAGGAGCGGAAAACTGATCCCGCTGGTTTCAATCCTTTAAGACTTCCTTCTGCTTGGCGATCAGCTCTCTTATGCCCTTCGCCGCCATATCCAGCATCTGATCAAGCTGCTTCCTTGAGAACGGGGAAGCCTCAGCCGTTCCCTGCACCTCCACAAGCCTGCCCGACTCGGTCATTACAACATTCATGTCCACCCTGGCGGACACATCCTCGTCATAGGGAAGATCAAGCATTACATCATCCCCCACTACCCCCACCGAAACCGCCGCAAGGAACTGCTTGACTGGGTGAGACTTGATTTTCCCCTCCTTCTTCAGTGAAGTCAGGGCGTCATGAAGCGCGACGAAACAGCCGGTGATAGCGGCCGTTCTGGTTCCTCCGTCCGCCTGAATTACGTCCGCGTCAAGTATTACCGTTCTGTCTCCCAGCTTATCCATGTCCGTCACGGCCCTCAGGGCGCGTCCGATAAGCCTTTGAATTTCCTGAGTCCTGCCCCTCGGTCCTCCCCTCTCCCTCGATCCGCGCTGAGAGGTCGATCCCGGCAGCATTGAATACTCGGCTGTCACCCAGCCGCCTATACCCTTTCTGTGGTTGGGAACGAAATCCTCCACCGTGGCGGTGCAGATGACCTTTGTTTCGCCCATCTCTATCAGTGCGGATCCGGCAGGATACTGCAGATAATCCCTCGTGATCGAGATTTTCCTGATCTCATCGCTTTTTCTGCCGTCTTTCCTGTTTGACTTCACGTTTTTAGTATTCATAACCTCAATCATCACCATGCAAAAATGAGGGTAAAATGAGCGGTGCGGCCTATTTTTTCTCTTCCTTCTTCAGGACATCGGAGATGGTTTTGGGCTCCTCCGCCTGGCCTTCTCCCAGCACCCTTGAAAGGCGCTCCCTTCCGGCCCTGACTGAACGGAGAATTCTGGCCGAAGTGGACTCAAGATTCGAAAGGACCTCATCCGCGTACTTGTCGGCTCCGTGCCTGACCTCCTTGGCCACCTGATAGGCCTGCTGAAGGACCTCTATCGCCTTGCCTTCGACATCACCGCGCTGCTGCTCTTCCTTCGGCATCTGCTGCACCCGCTTGGGCATGACTTCGTCAAGGACCTCGGCCTTGCTCATCCCGTGCTTGTCGCGGTCAATGGCCTTTTTCGCGAAATCCTCGCCGCCCTGAGCGACCAGCCGGATCTTGTCAATGACGGAAAGCAGCTTGCCCTCGTTGACTATCGTCCTGCTGGAAAAGGGGATCTTGAAACCGTCCAGCACCATGGCCTCCAGAGTATCCAGCAGCCCTAGTATTTCCATCAGCTCACCTTTTCCTTGAGAGATCTCAGTCTCTTTAGAACCGCCTTAGGAACAAGCGTGCCCACATCGCCGCCCAGCCTCGCAATTTCCTTGACAAGGCTTGAGCTCAGATAGGAATATTTATAATCCGTCATCATGAAGATCGTTTCCACGTCCGGATCCATCTTCCGGTTAGTCAGGGCCATCTGAAACTCGTAATCGAAGTCCGACACGGCCCTCAGCCCCCTGACTATGGCGGACGCCTTTACTTTCCTGACATAGTCTACAAGGAGACCGTTGAAGCTGTCAATCCTGACCCTGCCGTTTCCCTTCAGCGCCTCGCGAAGCATTGAAACCCTGTCGTTTATGCTGAACGCGGCCGCCTTCCCGGGATTCTCGATCACGGCAACATACACGGTGTCGAACATTTTCGAGGCCCTGTCCACAATGTCGACGTGCCCCATAGTTATGGGATCAAAACTGCCGGGATAAACAGCAACCTTCATTTTAAGCCCGCCTCAACCTGTAAAAAGAGAGCACGGTGTCCCCGTACCTCGAATCCCTCACCCTGTCGAGAGCGCCGTAACTTTCGGCTATCTCGTGCTTGGCCCGCCGTTCGGCTATCACCACTCCATTCTCGGCGACAAGCCCTGACGCGGCGATCAACTCAAGCGCCTTCACCAGGTCCGGACTGCCGTAGGGCGCCCCAAGATAGATGAAATCGAACCTGCTGCCTTTACGGTCCAGCACTTTGACGGCCTTGAGGACGTCGAGCGAGTATACCTCGGCCCTGTCCGTAAAGCCGGTGAGCTCAAGATTCTCCCTGATGGCTCCGACGACCTTGCGGTCTCTTTCAACGAATATCGCTATCTCCGCGCCCCTTGAGAGAGCCTCTATGCCCACTGCACCCGTGCCGGCGAAGAGGTCAAGAAACAAGCCTCCCGCGATATCCGCTCCGAGAATATTGAACAGAGCCTCCCTGGCCTGATCGGTCAGTGGCCTGATCCTGCGGCTCTTCGCGAGCTTGGGGTATTTCAGCTTTCTGCCCTTTGCCTTGCCGGAAATTACTCTCATTAGTTAAGCGCACCAAGCTCCAGAAATTTGCCGTGCCTAAGGAGAAGCTCCTCCTTAAGAGGCAGGTTCCCGGCCAGCTCAAGTTCGGGGTCCTCTCTCAAAACATCGTTTGCAGCGGCCGAAGCCGCGCGCAAGATCGGCTCATCGGATATTATATCAGCAATGCGAAACGCGGGCAACCCTGCCTGACGCGTGCCGCAGAAGTCTCCGGGGCCCCGGATCTTCAGGTCTTCTTCGGCAATTTTGAAGCCGTCCGAGGTCTTGAGCATGGCGGAAATGCGCCTTCTGCCGTCTTCCGACCTGGCGTCCGAAGCTATAAGGCAGTACGATTTCTCCGACCCTCTGCCTATTCGGCCCCTGAGCTGGTGAAGCTGGGACAAGCCGAACCTTTCGGCATGCTCGATGAACATGATGGTGGCGTTCGGCACATCGATCCCGACCTCAACAACGGTCGTGGAAACAAGGATATTGAGCTTTTTTAGCCTGAAATCCTTCATGATCCCGTCTTTCTGCCCGGGCTTGAGCCTGCCGTGCATCAGCCCCACTTTGAACTCGGGAAAAACATCCTTCTGAAGCGTTTCGGCCTCCATCCTGGCCGCCTTCAGGTCCAGCTTTTCGGACTCTTCTATCAGAGGGCACACCAGAAAAACCTGACGCCCGGAATTCATCTCCTTTCTCATGAACTCGTAGGCCCGGCCCCGGTTCTCACCGTCGACTCGAACAGTCTGAACCGGGGTCCTTCCTGGAGGCATCTCGTCTATCACTGACCGGTCGAGGTCCCCGTACAGCGTGAGAGCCAAGCTCCTGGGAATGGGAGTCGCGGTCATGAAAAGCAGGTGGGGATTCCTGCCCTTGCCTATGAGCGACTTTCTCTGCATGACCCCGAACCTGTGCTGCTCATCGATTATGACGAGCCCGAGCCTTTTGAATTTCACTTTGTTCTCGATAAGGGCGTGAGTTCCCGCGACAATATCAACATCGCCTTCCGAAATGTTTTTCCTGAGCTTAGACTTTTTCGAGCCCGTCGAACCTCCGGTGAGAAGGCTGACCCTGACTCCCAGAGGACCGACCAGCTTCTCGATCCTCGAGAAATGCTGTTCGGCAAGGATCTCCGTCGGAGCCATTACGGCGACCTGGAGCCCGCTCTGCACGGCGGCGAGGGCGGCGATGACGGCGACTATCGTTTTCCCGCTCCCCACATCCCCCTGAAGGAGCCTTGACATGGGATTCCCGGATTTCAGGTCATCGAAGATCTCATTGATCACTTTCTCCTGTGATGAGGTGAGCCTGAACGGCAGGGACGCCGTGAATCGACCGACAAGACCACCGTCCGGGTTCACCGCGTCTCCCGCCGGGCGCTTTTTGAAGAGCCTTCTTCTCAGGAGCATGCCAAGCTGAAAGAAGAAGAAATCGTCAAAGGCAAGCCGTTTTCTGGCCGCGCGAGCTTCATCAAAGGATGCCGGAAAGTGCATGCCCATGACCGCCTCGCGCAGCTCCTGAAGGCCGTGTCTCGCCCTGAAAGCGTCGGGCAAGGGGTCATGAACGTGTTTTATGCGGTCGGGCAGCATCAGCTCAATGACCTTTCTTACCCTTTTCTGAAAGAGGCCCTCAGTGAGAGGATATTTGGGGACAAGCTTCCTCATTTTCGACGCGTCATCGAGAAGCTCCCATTCCCTGACGGATATCTCCATATCCGCGGTGTAGGAATTGAATTGAGCTTTGCCGGAAACCAGGATTTTAACCCCTTTTCTGAGAGACCTCTGCATGAAAGGTTGATTGAACCAGACGGCGCTGAGAGATCCGGTGCTGTCATGAACGGCCGCTTTGACAAGGGTAAAGCCCCTTCTCGTTCTGTTGACAGACACACCGGAGACGCTCCCCGTCACGAGCACGGTTTCGCCGTTCTGCACGCTGGAGATGGGTTTGACAGCTGACCTGTCGACGTAATCGCGCGGAAAGAAAAAGACAAGGTCGCGTACGGTATCAACGCCGAGCCGCTTAAGCTGAGCGGATATCCTGGGGCCTACGCCCTTCAAGTATTGAGCGGACGAGTCAAGCGGATTTCGAGGCATGGTTTGAAATTCTACCACAATAAATCCCGCTTGTCGCTCGGGCCTATCCGTGCTATACTACGCTCTGTTTTTCAGACTGAAAGGAGATTTTCGCAATGTCCCGTCGCTGTTTTGTGTGCGGAAAAAAGCCCGGTACGGGCAACAAGATAAGCCACTCTCACAGGAAGAGCAAGAGAAAGTGGTTTCCCAACCTTCAAAGCGTAAAAATAATGGTCTCGGGAAAAAAGAAGAGAGAGTATGTCTGCGTCAAATGCCTCAAGGCGGGCAAGGTGGTAAAGGCCGCCTGATCACTTCTTCTCGTGCCTGAACCTCTCCGTCGCTATCTCGTCAAGGAACTTGATCTCGATCTCCTGCATAAGTTTCTTGTATTCATCGAGCTTTTTCTCCTTGTGCTTCTCGATGAGCTTGCGGTCCTTCATGGCGGAAATCAAGTTGGTCCTCTGCTTCTCCAGCTTGCCTGAGGCTTCTATCACCTTTTCTATCTGCTTGTCCAGGTCTTCCTTCAGCTTCCCGAGATGCGCCCTTCTCTGAAGAATGTTGGCAAAATTCGATATCGGGCCTTGCTCCATCGCTTCCTTGAGCTCGGTTCTCCTGTCGGAGCGCTCCCCCTCTATCAGCTGCTCGCGTTCCTTTTCGCTCAGGTACTCCCGCTGCTTTTCGGCGAATTTCTCCTTCTCCTTGGTCTCTTTTATTCCGCGGACCTTGAGCACGGTCTGCAGGTCATACTTGAATTTGCCGGGCTTGGGCTTCTTTGCCATGAGATCTTCCTTTCTTAAGCGAATATGCCCAGAAGATGGTTCACTGTTTCGTCGTAATCGACCTGTTCAAACGTCCCCTGCTTCAGGAAGCCGTTGACCTCTTCTATCTTGCTGATCGCGTAGTCGATCTTCGGGTTGCTGCCCTTCACGTAGGCCCCGATGTTAATAAGGTCCTCCGCTTCCGAGTATCTGGCCAGAACCTCACGGAGCTTGCCGGCGGCTTCCTTGTGCTCGTCCGACACGAGATTGCTCATGAGCCTGGAAACGCTGTGCAGGACATCGATCGCCGGATAATGGTTCCGCGCCGCCAGGTCCCTGGAAAGCACTATGTGCCCGTCAAGGATTGAGCGGGAGTGGTCGGCTATCGGCTCGTTCATGTCGTCGCCTTCGACAAGGATCGTGTAAAAGGCGGTGATGGAGCCGACAACATTGGTGCCGGACCTCTCCATCAGCTTCGGAAGCAGGGCGAATACCGAGGGAGTGTACCCTCTGGTGGTCGGAGGCTCTCCCGCCGCCAGCCCCACCTCCCTCTGCGCCATCGCGAACCTCGTTACCGAGTCCATCATGAGTATAACCTTGAGCCCCTTGTCGCGGAAGTACTCGGCTATTGCAGTGGCGACGAAAGCGGCCTTCAGCCTTATGAGCGGAGGCTGGTCGGATGTCGCGGCCACAACAACTGATTTCTTCAAGCCCTCCTCGCCCAGCGACTCCTCAATGAAGTCCCTGACCTCTCTTCCGCGCTCTCCGACCAGGGCTACCACGTTGACCTCAGCCTCGGAGTTCCTGCATATCATTCCCATAAGGGTCGATTTCCCGACCCCGGAGCCGGCGAAAATTCCGAGACGCTGTCCCCTCCCGCAGGTTAAAGTCCCGTCCATCGCGCGGATCCCGACACGCAGAACTTCGGTGATCCTGGGGCGCTGGACGGGATCGGGGGGGTCGGCATGAAGAGGCCTCATCGATTCCGACTCCACGGCGCCCTTAGCGTCTATCGGCTGCCCGAGGCCTCCGAGAACCCTTCCGAGAAGCCCGGGCCCCACATCCACCATAAGCGGCCTTCCGGCGGCAAAAACCTGGCTGCCCGGAGATATCCCGGAGGTGGAGCCGAGGGCCATGAGAAGAACGTTCTTCTCCCTGAAACCCACGACCTCGGCGTGGGCGTCCCTCTTTTCCTTTTCGATGCGGATGGTGCAGAGGTCTCCGATGGAAACTCCCCCGACCTGCGCCTCAATGATAAGGCCGATCACCTGAATGACCTTGCCGATAACCTTGACCAGATCGGTGTTCTCGACGACGCGGTGGAACTTTTCGTAGTCTATCTGGAAGTCACTCGCCACTTTCCCGCGCCTTCCTGAATGACTCCTCTATGGCTTTCAGCTTGGTGGATATTCTCGCGTCAACATAACCGAGATTGGTCTCAATGATGCAGCCGCCCGGCTCAACGTTGCTGTCCTCGAGAATTGAAATGCTCTTGACCCCGTCAACTATCTTGCTGATCCTGTCCTTGTACTTCTTTACCTGTTCAACGTCATCCCTGTTCACCTTTATTATGATGCTCTCCCTGTCCGAGACCCTTGATATCGCCTCCGAAACGATATTAAGGCAGACGTCCCTGTGAAGAGAGACCTCGCTACGGATTATCTGCTCGGCAACCTTCAGGGCAAGCCGCAGTATCTCAGCCTCGGCCCCTTTGACAATCTTTCTTTTAGCGGCTATCCCCTGATTGACCGCTTCCATGGAATCCGAGAACTGATGAGTGACCTGTTCCATGCCTTCCCGCCTGCCCTCTTCAACCCCGGCGGCCTTGCTGTCTTCCCTTATGCGCTCAGCCTCCTCATTGGCCTCATTGATGATCTCCTGCGCTCTGGACTCGGCGTTCCCGATTATCCTGTTCGCCTTGTCCTGGACGGGGCCCAGAAGAGGCATCTCATCCTCGGTAACCTCTACATCTTCCCTCAGGACCTGAGGAGCGCTGTCGGACGACCTGCCCCTGGGAAGCGAAACCTTGCCTTCCTCAAGATAAAGCGTTCCCTTTTCCTCAAACCTGTCTTTTTTGATAATGCCCAAATTAACCTGCCTCGCTTACGACAGCCTGCTGGCGACGCTCGCCAGAAGGTCCTTCTTAATTCGCCCTATCAGGGGGTTCTCCTTTATGGTGTTGAGAAGATATTCGATCTCGCGTCTCTGTTCGGGCAGATAGGTGAGTATCTCGGCCGTCTTCTGGTCGGAGAGCTGGTTCAGGACGAACGCGATGGTCTGCGGCCGTTCTCTCAGCAGTATAGGAACAAGCATCCTGCCCGACGCCCTTGAAAGCACGTCCGCGGGCGTACCCGCCTGAGCCTTAGGCTTTGCCGCGGACGAGGCCTGCGGGGAAGGAGCGGCCTGCGCACGGGAGCCTCCGGGCGGAAGTGAAACATAGTTCTTGAACTCGTTCATTATGCTTGTAAGCATCTCGGGGGAGGGCTTCGGAAGGTTGTTGACTCCCGAGGCCAGCATGTCGGCCATGTCGTCTGGAAGATAATCCAGTATCTTGGACGATGCGTCGGCTCCCAGAATGGAAAGCAGTATGGTGGCTTTCTCTCTTCCGCTTAATGCCATCAGCTCGCCTCCTCGCTCAGCCAGTTCTTCAGGAGAGCCGCAAGCCTTTCGGGGTTCGAATTGGCGGCTTTCCTCATTTCATCAAGCGATGCCGGAGCCCTGCCCCTATCCTCCCCTGAAACCATTTCGGCTTCTTCCTCTTCTTCCTCCTCATAGCGCTCCGGAAGGCCTCCTCTTCTCGACGCGAAAATCTTTCTGAGTATCCATATCACGAAGAAGAAGCCGAAAACACCGCCGAGTATCTTGCCGATGTTCTTCTGCCTTCTGATTAATGATACAGCCCATTGAACGATCGGATACGCGACAACCCTGTCATAAAGCTTTTTAAGGGCCGTGAATATCCTGCTGAAATCAACGTTAAACTTGAACGGGAGCGAGAAGCCCTTCTTGGCCTCCGGCTTGACTCCCGATGGCGGAGCTTCCGCAAGCCTGAACGGCACCTTTCTCAAGGTAATGGTGTCTCCCCGGGACCTGTCGTAACCTATCGCTCCGGCGACAGCCGCGTAGGTGTCTTTCTTGAGCTTCTGGTCAAGCTCGAGTCGCTTGTCAACAAGCACTACGGCCGATATTCTCCTGATGGTCACGACTTCCTTGGCTTTGAGCTTGACTTCCTTCTTCAGCGTGCCGACTTTCACCTCTTCCGGCACGTACTCCACCGTCGACTTGCCGATCTCGACATTCACCTTGATTATCGCGGTGTTCGGCGGATAGAACTTGTTGAGAAGGATCTGCGCCTTCTTCGAGAGCTGCTCGTCGATCTCCTTCTTCATCTTAAGCCTGAGGAGGGCCCTCTCTTCGTCGCTTAAGACCTTGGGCTTTGTTTCCTCCTCCTCAACCTTCTTCTGCAGCTCCTCATCGCTTATGACGTCTTCTTCCTTCTCCTTGGCTTTCTCTATGGCCTTTTCCTTTGTTCTGGTCTGCTCCAGAGCCGCAAGTTTCTTGAGCTCTTCCTCCTTCTTCTTCAGCGCCTCCTCCTTTGCCTTGAGCTCCTCGGCCTTCTCCTGAACCTTGGCCATTTCCTTCTTCTTTGCCTCCTCAACCTCCCGCTCGATCTCTTTTTCTATCTCACGCTCCCTGATCTGGGCCTCTTCCCTGGCCTCCTCGCGGGCCATCGCCGGAGTCGGAGGGACGTAGCTCGGGGTCATGATGTTTCCGTAAATATCGACTACGGTCACGTTTTCGGGCTTAAGGTTCTCAACGCTGCTGGCCACAAGATATATTATGCCGTTCACCTGGGGGCCGGTGAGCCGCTCTCCGGGATTCAGCCTGAGAAGGACGGACGCGGTAACGGGAGCCCTTTCCACCTCGAACAGCCGCGTCTCAGGAATGACTATCTGCACCCTGGCCTCATCGACCGCGTCTATGCGGTTGATTGTCCTCGCAAGCTCTCCGGAAAGGGCGCGGATGAACTGAATGCGGCGGTCAAAGTCCGTTGCCCCGAGCTTTGTCTCGTCAAAGATCTCCCAGCCGACCGATCCTCCCGTCGGGAGCTTTTCTTCGGCAAGAGCCAGCCTGGTCTCGTCCGCCTTGTTCTTGGGAACCGCTATGGCCCTTCCGCCGTCCCTTATCTCGTATGGAATGCGAAGCTCCTTGAGCTTGGCAACAACGTTCGCGGAGTCCTTGAGCTCGAGGTGCGAGTAAATGACGACATAGCCGGACCCGGTCTTCACCATTCCGCACGAGCGGATCAGAGCGAAGACCAGTATCAGGACCACGACGACGGCGACCGCGGCGACAAGAAAAAACCTGCGGTCGGTCGGAAAGCCCTCTGGCAGGTTCAGCCCGCCGGGGAACCCTCCGCTATCTGCCGCTCCCCCTCCTGCCGGCTCAGCCATCTATCTCCTCCTTGCTCTTGGACCCTTGCAGAGCGTTAAATCTGCATCTGGGTGATTTCTTTGAACGAAGAAACGCTGGTGGTCACAACCGTCACGGCAAGCTGAACGGCTAGGCTCATCTTCGACGTCGCCACCATGACGTCGGACAGCTCAGCTCTTCCCTCGATATACTCATTGATTAGCTCGTTCGCCCTGAACTCAAGGTTTGACGTGCCCTCCAGGGCGTCAACGGCTCTGGACAGAACGTCCTCAAAAGGATTGGTCGCAAGAGCGCCGCCTCCGCCTGCCGCGGGCGTTCTTCCAACTCCGGGAAGCTGGGCGAGAGTCATGTCAGTTATAGGATCTATCGGCATTCTTAATCACCCCTCATCATGGAATAAGAAGCGTGTCCTGCGCCATCTTCTTTGTGGCGTTAAAAACCGTAATGTTAGCCTCATAAAGACGGGACGCGTAAGTCAGATCGACCATTTCCTTGGCCATTGATACGTTGGGCAGCGATACAAAACCCTGTTCGTCAGCGTCAGGATGCCCGGGATCGTAGACCCTCTGAAAAGGAGTGGGATCCTGCGCGACCTCCGACACTCTCACCCCGCCGCCGGAAAGTCTTGCTTCGGCCCGCCTCAGCGCCTCTCCGAAGGCGAGCGGCTGTTCGGCGAAGACCGGCACTAGCCTGCGGTAAGGCCCTCCGTCGATAGACCGGGTCGAGTTGATGTTCGCGAGGTTGCTGGCGATTATCTCAAGGTGAGCGCGCTCCGCGTTGAGCCCGGAAACACTGATATCAAAAGCCTGCATTAACCCCACTTATATCCCTCCTTATCTTCTGCCCTGCGTCGCTATTGTCCTGAGCGCCGTGATCTTTGCGGAAAGAAACTTCACGTACGCCGAGTGATTTATGTTGTTTTCCGCCAGAGAGGCCATCTCTTCCTCGATTATCACTCCGCGTCCGTCGGTTCTCTCTATGGCCCTGCCCAGGACCTTGTCAAAGTCCATCCCCTGGAACCCGGGAGTATCAGCGTTGGCTATGTTATGGGCTATGACCGCCTGGGTTTTCGTTGATATCCTCATCGCTCTTTCGAGATTCGAAAACGTTGAATCAAAAATCTGAAACTGAGCCATGGCTAATCACCCCTTCAATTCACTTGATCTTTTCGCGTATCAGAGTAACGGCCTTGCCGAGCACCCGGTTGACCTTGGACCTTGACAGCTTAAGCATTGACGCGATGTCCTTCTGCGTCATTTCCTTCTGATAGAAGAGGTCCACAATCTGCCTTTCCATTTCGGGAAGCTCGCTTACAGCCTTCTTTATCCTTCCCCGGAGCTCCGCGAACTCAAGCTCTTCGGAGGGGCCCTTCTCGCCGGGAACGTGAACTTCCGTCCTCGCTTCCAGAGCCTCCAGCGACATCAGATACATCAGGGCCGAAGCGGACACGATCTTCTTAATCTTTGCGACGGCGTCCTTGAAGTCCTTCTCCGACATCTTCTTCTTTTCGAGCTGTTTTTCTTCCTCACCCTGAGCGCCCGTGCTCCCGCCCTTGGCGAGGTTCCTTATCATCACCTGCACCCTGTAGGGAACGGGATTATAATTCTTCAGCCCGTCAAGTATTTCGCCGCGTATCCTGTAGGAGGCGTATGTTTCGAACTTCACCCCCCTGGTCGGATCGAAATTGTCCCAGGCTTTCATGAGGCCTACAACGCCATCCGAAACGAGATCGTTGAAATCTATGTTCGGAGGAAGCCCTTTGCCGGACACCATGGAAGCTATCGAGTTGACCAGGGGCATATACTGTTCAAGAGCCTTCTTGGGCATCATTTTCTCCTGCTGCTTCGGCCTGGCGCTCTTTTTCTTTTTCGCGATCACCTTGCGTCCCACCCCGAAGCCATAAGTTTTTCCGCCATCTTGTCTACGAACATGTTCTTGAGCGGAGCGATATTGGCAAAGTACCCGCTCTCCTTGTCGCTGCTGAATATGCCGTCATCGCTCTCAACGACCTGCTTCATCAGTTCGGCGTAGAACATGGTCGCGAAATGCTTGGCCATGTCCTCCCTGGACGAAGCTTTGCCGAGCGATCTGGCGGCCGCCGTCTTTGAAAAATAATCTATGGCTCCCATTCCGTTGATGTAATCCAAACGCAACACTCCCCTCTCAAGGCGTTTACGAAATTACTTCTATCTCCGCCGGCAGCGCCCCTGCCCTCTTAATTGACTGAAGGATCGCTATCAGCTCCTTAGGCGTGGCGCCCAGAGCGTTAAGCGCCCTGACAAGATCCGAAATGCTGATCGACGCCGGCACTGCTGTCAGGGTCGGAGACTCCGACACGACGCCCGCCCGGACGTTCGCGGTGGTCTCCCCCCTCTCCGTTCCGCCGCGGTCAGAGGAGGACGATGTAAGGTTCATCGCTCCCACATTGACGGTGAAGCCCTTGTAGGCAACGGCGACAGGGGCCATTCTGACATTTTCGCCTATGACCACAATGCCCGTCTTCTCGTTTATAACGACTTTCGCGACAACATCAGGAACAACGGTCGAAGCTTCGATCTTGGAAATTATGTCTATCACGTTCTCGCCCTTGAATATGGGCAGCGTCACGGTCGCCGCATCAACGGGCTTGGCGTCATACCCGAGGCGGGCGATGGTCGCCGCAAGGCGGGTCGCGGTAGTGAAGTCGGGCTCGTTGAGCACCACGGTAAGCTTCTTGTCATCGAAGGTCACGGGAATCTCCGCCTCAACAAGGGCGCCGGAGGGTATTCTTCCGGTCGTCCCGTGAGTTCCCATGACCCTCGGATAAAAATCAGAGCTTGTTCCGTCACCTATCAGGACCTCGCCCTGGGCGACCGCATACACGCTGTCGTCCGCGCCCATGAGAGGCGTCTGGAGCAGGGTCCCTCCCTTCAGGCTCGACGCGTCGCCCACGGAGGCCACGGAGATGTCAAGCTTCTGCCCCGGCTTGACGAACGGAGGTATGTTCGCGGTGACTATGACCGCGGCGACGTTCTTGGACCGGAATTCACCGTCCTGAGGGGTAATTCCCATCCTGTTAAGAAGGTTCGTCAGCGCCTGCTTGGTGAATCCGGTTTGAGTGCTGTCGCCCGTGTGCTTGAGCCCGACAACAAGCCCGAAGCCCATCAGCTGGTTTTCCCTGGCTTCCAGAACGTGGGCTATGTCCTTTACCCTCACCGGAGGATACGCGCCCCAGGCGAACGACAGGTAACAAAACAAAAGGGCCAGAAGGACGCCGGGAAGAAGAATTTTTCTCATGTTCACTCTCCTAGAACAGCCAGTTAATCACCCTCGTGAACCATCCGGGGCTCTCGGCCTCGGCCACAGCGCCTTCGCCCTTAATGGCTATGTTGGCCTGAGCCACCTGGAATGAATAGACCGTATTCGACGATGTAACGTCTCTCGAACGGATTATCCCGGTAATGGTTATGTCCTGCCTCTCGCGGTTAACCTCAACTCTGTGATTGCCGAGTATCGCCAGATTTCCGTTGTCGAAGACTTTTGTGACGATGGCCGCGACCTTCGCCTGAATGTTGCTGGCCCTTGTTGTCTTTCCGATCCCCTTGTACTTGTTCTCGCCCTTGAGAAGGACTTCGTTCCTGGGCCCCACGTCGGAGTAGAGACGCTCCATGGTGTGATTGAACCGAAGGCTCAGGTCATCCTTGACCCCGGTATCAGTCCCGGCCTGGGAGAGAGCCGAGCTGGATTCCAGTATCAGGACAGTTATGATGTCCCCGGCCTTGAAATTCTTCTGCACCGAGTACGGCGAAGCGCTCTCGCTGGTCCAGAGAGGATCGGTCCCCGCCGGCGTTGAAAGCAGCAGGCTCGCGGCGATAAGAACCAGGAACAGGCGACCTGTCATGTTAAACCTCCTCGTGCGCATCTATAATTCCACCCTGACCTTTCCGCTCCCGACAACCTCCGCGCGGAGCTCCTTTTTGGTGTCAAGGTTCTGGACCTTGATGCTGTCGCCCTCATAGCCGTCCTCAAGCGCGACTCCCCGGGCGGTAGCCTTCAGAGTGGGCATCTCAGCGACTATGATTATCTCTTCGCTCTTCTCAACATCGGGCGGCACCCTCAGCATCCAGTCCTGCACGACGTTTCCGGCGGGAATGAGGGAAAGAGCCTGCTTGCCCACAACGTCCTCAAGCTTCTCAAAATATTTTGACTGGAGCAGGCCGACATCCCTCCTGGCAAGCGCGACGTCATCGCTTGAGATGACGTCCTTTTTGCCGATTCTCTCGCCCGTCACCACGATTTCCTTCCACACCTCAACCCTTGCCCTGACATACACAATCTCTTTCCCGGCGCCGTTGAGGCTGACCTGGATGGGAATGTAAACGTCCCCGACGGGATCGAAACTTGAATAAATATCCGCGACCGAAAAGCTGACCTTGCCCTTTCGTTCCGTCAGCTCCCTGAAAGTGCTGTCGGCGTACTTGAAGTAAACCTTGATGTCGCTTCCGTTCCAGTCTTCGTGCAGCTTGAGAACGTGCCCCCTGATAGCCTCGGAGATCATATGGTCGACCTGCTGAACCGTCAGCTTGTCGGCAAAGGCCGGCGAACAAAAACCGCAGATTAGTAAAATAACAAAAAGCTTGCGCATGTTATTGCTTAATTCTCTCAAGGGCGGTGAGCATGCCGTCGTAGGCCTGAACGGCCTTGGAAACGGTATCGAACACCCTCTGGACCATTATCATTCTCATCATTTCGGAGATCACGTCGACGTTTGAGCTCTCCAGCGCGTACTGCCTGACATATCCGAAGCCCTCCTCGTTCGGTATGCCTATCATGGGAACTCCCGACGAAGGGGTTTCCTTGAAAAGGTTCTGGCCAATGGACTTAAGGCCTCCCGGGTTCGCGAATCGGGCGAGCGTGATCTGGCCCAGTTCTATTTCCTCCAGTTCATTGTCCACCGTCACGAGCAAGGTGCCGTCCTCCTTTATGGTCACGGACGACGTCCTGTCGGGAATGATAATGCTGGGATCGATAAGCCTGCCGTTCGGATCAACAAGGTTGCCCTCGTTGTCAACGTGAAGGTTTCCCGCCCTTCCGTACGCTATGGTGCCGTCGGGCAGGCGGAACTGGAAAAAGCCCTCGCCCTGAATCGCAAGGTCAAAAGGATTGTTTGTCACCTCGACGGTGCCCTGAGAAAAGTCCTTCGGCGTGGCGGCGATCCTCACGCCCGTACCGAACTCCATTGACGCGTAGGGCTTTTCCTCCAGGCGCTCCATCTCATCGGCCAGCGTGGTTTGAAAAGTTTTCCCGAGGTAAAAAAGGCTCTCCATCTCCGTTTTCCCGCGCTTGAAAGCGACTGTCCTGGCGTTAGCGAGGTTGTTGGTGATGTCGATCATCTGGTCCTCAAAAGCGTTCAAACCGGTCGCGGCAACATAAAGAGGCTGAAACATCTTTTACATCACCTCCGTGCTCTTACTGAAGCGGCCTTCCCATCTCAACGGCTCGCGAAAGGTTGGCATCTCTCGCCTGGATGACCTTGACGTTTATTCCGTAAAGTCTTGATACCATCACCAGGTTCATCATCTCGTCCACCATGCTGACGTTGGAAGACTCAACATATCCCTGGACCACGTTCGGAGATTCCTTGTCATAAAATATGGCTCCGGGGGCCTTTGATCTCATCACGGAGCCCGAGACGGCTTCAAGCATCCCCTTGTCGGGAACATCCGCGATCCTTATTGAATCAACCGTGGCCCCGTCAACCTTGATCTCGCCCAGATTGGTCACTTCGACCTCGCTCCCGGCAGGAACGATTATCGGGCCGCGCTTGCCGAGCACAAGATGCCCGCCCGATACGGTCACCAGCTGACCGTCCTTGTTCAGCGCGAACCTTCCGTCCCTCGTGAAGCTCTCGCCCCACGGTGTAGAGATAACAAAAAAGCCATCGCCTCCGATGGCCAGGTCAGTGGAATTGCCCGTCCTTATGAGGGCGCCGGGCGCGTAATCGTAATAAGCGGATTCGACTTCAGGCCTCATCGAGGCCAGCCGTCTTTCCGCGGCGGCAAGTTCAAGCGGGAACGACGTTTGGACAACGTCCGATTTCCTGAAGCCCGGAGTTTCCGCGTTGACCATGTTGCTCATCAGGCTCTTGACCCGCTCGTCAGCTGCCTCAATCCCAGATTCTCCGATCGAAAAAATTCTGTCAGACAAGCTTATTCACTCCTGACTTTTTCGGATTTCTGAGCGTCTTCAGGATCTCAAACCGCGAGAAAACTCCATTCGGGCATTATTATAACAACGGCGGCGGGTTTTGCAAGGGGAAATTAGAAAAACTAGGCCTTTTTTAATATGGAGGCCTAGTGTTCAAATAAAGGAAATACGCCATATGTAGCGTAATGATTTATTTGAGATTTTTCAGCTTTCTGAGCGTCTCGCCAAGAGCGTCCATTTCTTCTCCGTATCCCGACCAGTTGCCGCGGCGCTGATAATCTTCCGCCTTTCTGAAATGCCCGTCCGCCGCTTTTATAAGGTCTTCCGCGGTATCAGACGCGCCCGGTGCTTCGGGAACGTCAAAGCTGGTTATCACCCTTCCGCCGAAAATGCTCTTAAGCGATTCTTCAAGCGTTGGCTCCATCGCGATGCGGCTGCCAAACGAAACGATCACCCTTTTGAGCTCCGGAAGCTGGCCTCGCTCCGCTTTCAGGTAGAGCGGTTCAACGTAAAGAAGCGAGCCGCCAATGGGTATGACCAGAAGGTTGCCGCGAATGACCGTGGAGCCGCGCTGGCTCCAGAGGCTCAGCTGCTTTGAAATCTCGGGATCCTGATCTATGCGCGCCTCAATCTGCATCGGTCCGTAGATGAGCTTTCTCTTCGGGAATTTATACACTTGAAGCTCCCCGTACTTATCCTCGTCGCACCTCACGCACATCCAGGCGGACATGTTGTCCTTGCCGACCGGCGTGAAGGGGATCATCAATATGAATTCCTCTTCCTTCTCTCCGGGAAGCTTCATCATCGTGTAGTACGGCTCCACCGCTCTCACGTCCCCTTCGAAGGTTTCCTTGGCTATCTGCCACTGGTCCTCCCTGTTATAGAAGACCTGCGGGTCCGTCATGTGATAAACGGAGAATTTCACGGCCTGTATCGCGAACATGGTCTCCGGATACCTTATGTGTGCCCGCAGCTCACCGGACATCTCATCAATTTGTTTGAAGACTCCCGGGAACATCTTTGAGTATGTCATTATTATCGGGTCGTCGGGGTCCGAAACGAAGAATTCAACGGTCCCGTTGTACGCGTCGACCACCACCTTGACGGAGTTCCTTATGTAGTTGCCGATCCCCGGGTACGGGTCCGAGTAAGGATAGAGATCGGTCATCGTATAGGCATCGATCATCCAGAAAAGCCTGCCGCCGGCGATGACTGCGTAGGGATCGCCGTCGTATTTCAGGAACGGCGCTATTGTGTTCGCCCTCTCCCTCACCCTTCTGTGAAGCATGATGCGGCTGTCGTCGGTGATGTCGCCGGAGAACAGTATCTTTGATGTCCCGAACCTCACTGAGAAAAGAAGTTTCCTCCATAGGGACGAAACCTGCACCCCTCCGGCCCCGGAGTATTCCGTGTAAACGTTCTTCTCACCGGCGGGATAGTCGAACTCCTTGGACTTGGTTTTCACAAAACAGTAGTCGTTGGCTATTTCGCCGTAGTAGATCTCCGGCCTCGTGAGGGGAATGTCCTTCGGGTACGAAGGCGGAATGTCCTTGATAAGAAGGTCCGGAAGCCCCTCTTTTGTGATCCTGTTCACGGGAGAAAGCGCCAGTCCGTACCCGTGAGTATAGGTGAGATGTTCGTTTATCCATATTCTGCTCGGCAGAGCCGCGTACGACAGCTCCCTCGGCGAAAGCATGACCTGAACCGGCCTGCCCGAAATGGTGTAGCGGTCAATGTCCACGTCGACGAAATCGTAATAGGTCCTGATCTCCTGAATCTGGCTGTAAGTTGAAAGAAGCGGCCTGTGGTCCCACAATCTTATGTTCCCCACCGTTCCCTCGTTAGCCCTTACCGTGGCAAGAGATATCCTGTCCTCTACAGGAAATTCCTTTTCGGAAAGCCCGTCCAGCCTGTAGGCTTTGCGCGTGTTCTCGATGTTGAGCTTTATATATTCGCTCTCCTTCGCGATCTCGTTGGGCGAAACGAAAAAGCGCTGTACTATGCCGGGATAGACCGGCCTTACCACGACGCTAAGGAAAAGCAGTATGACGACCGAGACCGCAGGGGCCCTCCACCCGCCGATCACGGCGTTGACGACAAAGGCGGCTGAGCCGGCGGCGGCGGCAAACAGCAGGAGCCACAGTATCGGAAGCGAGGCGTTTATGTCGGTGAAGCCAGCTCCAAATATTATGCCCCTTGACGAGTAAAGGAGGTCGAACATGCCAAGCCTGTATCCGTAAGCTATGAGGCCGAACCAGAACGCGGCCAGGATCGATACGTGGGCTTCGGCCCCCCTGGCGAAGAGAAGCCCTCTCCTTGACACTGTGATCTTGCCGAACACGAAGTAATACACGGCCACAATGACAAGCGACAGGAACACGGAAAAGACCGCGAGCCCGTGAATGAACTTAACGAACGGAAGCTGAAACACGTAAAAGCCGATGTCCTTGCCGAACAGAGGGTCCGACGCGTTGAAAGGCACGCCGTGAACAAACTTCAGATAAACGTCCCACAAAATGGTAAAGCCGGTAGAGAGCATCAGGGAGAAAGCAGCCAGCCCGAGAACAAGAAAACGCTCGAGAATGCTTCTGAAGCTGTCGATGTTCGGTATCTCTATGACGTTGTCCCTCATCACCCAGGCGGCTTTCGGGGTAACCAGGCGGGCGACGACCACGTTGATGAAAATGACCGTGAAGAAGGAAAACCCGAGAGCCGCGGCGAGGCCCAGCTTGGTCGTCAGCATCTTGAGGAACATGCGGGAGAATCCCAGCGAGCTGAACCAGAGCCAGTCAACATACATGTCAACAAGCTGGCCGAAGAAGATCAGCAGAATGACCACGGCAAAGAAAAGCAGCCAGTACGAATACCTGAAAAATCTCATTGCAGTTACCTCCCGGTCAGAAAGTCACGTTGAAGCCCTTAAACTCACCCGTCGGCGGCTCCCACGACAGGCTTTCCGTGAAACGGCAGCAGCTCATCTGTCCCTTCAGGCTTCCGAGGAACTTCTTGAGCTCTGCTTCCTCCCCTTCAGCGACCACCTCGACCCTTCCGTCGCTTAAGTTCTTCACCCATCCGGAGATCCGCAATCCGGATGCGACAGACCTCGCGGCATATCGGAACCCAACGCCCTGAACCTGGCCCGAGAAATAAGCGTGAAGGCGCTTCACCATCAAAAGAAGACCTTTATCAGCTTAAGTATGCCCTGCTTCCAGGGAGCGCGGTGAGAAACGCCGGTGCGTCCGCTGAATTGATCGAGATGCTCAAGATACCACTCGTAATTCCTTATGAGAGCGTCTTTGTTTGAAAATTTCGGAGAGAATCCCAGGACCTGCTGCGCCTTGTCTATGGAAACATAAGAATCGGTCGCCGCGGTCTCGTAAACCCATTTATAAAGAGGAGACAATCGCATCAGCTCAAGGATTCTCAGGATGAAAATAACGGGGCCCGCGGGAAACGTCTTTATCTTTTTGCCGCCGCCGGCTTTATCGAGCACGGCCTGAAAATCCTCCGCCATCGTGGTGAAATCCTTTGCGCCTATGTTGAAAGTGTCATTCGCGACAACTCTGTCTTTTGTCATTGTCAGATAGACGGCTTCGCACAGGTCCTCGACATCAAGGAACTGATATCGGTTTTTGCCGTTCCCGATGACGGGAAAGCTCTTTCCCTCCCTGGCCCACTCATAAAATATCGCGAAGACTCCCAGCCTTTCCGGGCCTATGAAGGATTTCGGCCTTAGTATGGGCACGCACATGCCTTTGTCCCTGTAGCTCACGGCAAGCCTCTCGGCCTTTACCTTGGCCTCGCCGTAAGGCCCCACCCCCTCCAGCCTGTCGTCCTCGACAAGAGGATGATGGTCCGGAATTCCGTAGACCGCGGTAGTAGATATGTAAACGAAGCGGTCAACGTTGTGCTTCTTTGCCGCCTCCAGAAGATTTCCGGTGCCGTCAACGTCGGTGGAGAAAATATCCTCCCTGCTGTAGAGGGGAAGCGCCGCGGCGGCATGGACCACGATATCGGCCCCGCTCACGGCCCTGTCGACCGTTTCTCTGTCGCGGATGTCGCCCTTGACTATCTCCACCCTGTCCTTGACATCAGCATAGTCGAAGTCCGCGATATCGAGGGACCGCACTTCATACCCTTTTTCCAGGAGGAACCTGACCAGGTTTATCCCGAGAAATCCGGCGCCTCCCGTGACCAGACATTTCATTGCCATCAGCTTGCTCCGCAGATTAATCTCAGCTCGAGTACAGTATGAGAGCGGCGGCCGTCACCCAGAGCGCGATGTCCAGTATCAGAGGCAAATCTGTGACTATGACCCTCTCGGGGCTGCCGCCTTCCCCTTTTTTGTGTATCAGGTAAAGATACCGGAATATTCCGTACAGCACGAACGGAACCGTATATATTAAGTTCCTGGTGCCGAATTTCCCGACAGTCTCGGGGGATATGGTGTACAGCGTGTAGCTGATTACGGTGGACGCCGTGACAACGGCTATCATCTGGTCGAGAAGATAAGGGCTGTATTCGGAAAGCACCTTTTTGAACTTTCCGGCGCTCACGCCCATGTCTTTGAGCTCGTGCCTCCTCTTGCTCATGCCGAGGAACAGCGCGAGGAGAAAAGTGCAGATGAGAAGCCAGGAGGAGATTTCAACCCCGATGACCACCGCGCCGGCCGCAACCCTGATGACGAAGCCTAAAGCGATCGACAGTACATCAAGTATGACGACGTGTTTCATTGCCATGGAGTAAAGCACCTGAAGCGCCGCGTACGTCAGCGACGCGATGAAGAACCCGGCTCCGAGTTCGTTGGCGAAGTAGAGCGACGCGATGAAAAGAACGATCACTGAAGCGGCGGCGGTCGCCGGATTAAGCCTGCCGGAGGCGAGGGGCCTCTTTGAGCGCGAGCGGGACATTCTGTCGCTGTCCAGGTCCATGAGATCGTTCAGAACATACGCGGCTCCCGAAAGCGCGCAGAAGACAAGGAAAGCGCAGAATACCTTCGCGAGATAGCCGGCATTCATGATGTTCTGGGAAAAAAGTATTCCGGCAAAGATGAACAGGTTCTTGGTCCACTGCCCGGGCCTTAGGCTCTTCATCAGAAGCCACAGGTTCCATGGAAAACCCGCGAATTTTTTTTGCCTTCTCCTGCTCATGTCGCCTCCCGGGCCAACAAAGTTCAATTCTACAGAAATGAGAGGCGGAAGTCAAAAGCCGGAGCTCACCGGCCCGATCCCGAAAGCTGGTTGAAGACCTCGTGGTTCTGCTCGGGGGTGTTCCTGAAGTTTTTGTCTAATACGACCGTGCCGCGAATTTCAAGTTTTGCGTTCAGGCTGTCGATCATCTCTGACGGGATAATTCTCGCGTAAATCCGCTCGATTGAGTTGTTGAATTCGTCCCTGGAGCCTTTCAAGGCAAGATCATGAGCGCCGTAAATGAAATTCTTATACCCAATCATCAGGTTGATCACTTCCACCGTTGACGCTATCTGTTTACCCGACTGCCGGGGGGACAGGCCTTCCGACCGGCTTAAAAAGTATTCCAGTTGAGCCATTGTAGCGCGCGTTTCGATTGTCAGAACCGGTATCTGGATCCCAAGAGAAGCTTTCTGGTCGTCACTGCCCGAAGCTGCCGTCATGATCTTCTGAATGTCAACATACAGGCTGTTATACTCGCCGGAGAGAAGCCCCTCCGCGTGGCGAAGCTCATTAGCCAGAGCCCTGGATATGAAGCCGGGATTTGAGCGGTATTTTTCCGAAACCACTATCAGAACGGATGACACCGAAGCAAGGGTTGTCGAGCGGGCCGTGAACCTGCCGTCCATGCCGATGGCACCGCTGAAAGTCCTTGCCGGCGTGATCGACATGCTCTCCCTGATAAAGCCGTCCATGCTGGCGTGGTCTATTCCCGGGTCGGCATAGGCGAGCCTGTCGAAGACGACGCGGATCTTTCCGTCGTCGTTTCTCCACTCGCCGCGAAGCACCAGTTCCGCGGTAGCGGCATCTACACGCGCGGCGTATCCTGAAGCCGGCAATGGGACAGGAGGCGACGCAGGCACGGGCGCAGGAGCCGGAGGGGCAGCAGCAACGACGGGCGGCGGAACGTCCCTGACGTTACTGCCGTCCAGAACGCCGCACATGGAATGGTTATATGAATATGATTGTATCGGCGATATCATTATATTTATATATCGGCAAATTGAACGGGTTATTTCACGCTAACGTGGTAAAATACCGCCATGACAGTGAGTCCGGATAAAATGAAGACACTAGAGGAGAAGCTCAGCCGGCTCGGCGTGAAGAAGTCCGACGTCACGGAAAAGTTCATCCGCTCCGGCGGGCCCGGCGGGCAGAAAGTGAACAAGTCGTCGACCTGCGTTTATCTCAAGCACCTCCCGACCGGGATCGAGGTCAAGATGTCCAGGGAGCGCTCTCAGGCCCTGAACCGCTTCCTGGCCTGGAGGCTGCTGGCGGAAAAGATCGCCGAAAAGATTCACAGGGAAAAGAGCGAGAGGCAGAGGCGGATCGAGAAGATCAGGAGGCAGAAGCGGAAGAGGTCAAAGAGGGCTAAAGAAAAGGTCCTGAAAGACAAGAGGATGCGGTCCGAAAAGAAGAAGCTGAGAAAAGTTCGCCTGAGTTATGAGGGATGAGCAGTCAGAGATTGTCTGAGATGTACTTTTCCGGAAGGCGGCAGTCCCTGGCGCCCTGAAGAACAAGCTCCCTGTACTCCTCAAGAGGATCAGCCGGCGTCTCGCCCACCCTGAAATAGACAATTGCCGTATGCTCCTTGTCATCATCTCCGAACACCGCCACCTCGGTCCTGCCGTAGGACTGGGGATAATTTTCATACCAGTCCAGCTGGGAGAGATCCTTTTTTGTTATTTCAAAAAGCGCGCCGAGAACAACATCTTTTTTTGACGCCACTATGTTCCCGACCGCCCCGCCGTCATCAGGCTCTGCTCCGTCGTACACGAACCTGTACCCGAGAAGCCTGGCCCTCTGGACAAAAGTGCTTTCGGGACACAGTTTTTTCATGTGTTCGCGGTTCATATTGGACGCGTAAGCGAAATACAGCATGAAAAATATTATACCATCATTTTACTGACGGGTTAACGGGTTGAGGTGTTTGTGTTATAATTCTTTTTTCATGAAAAGAACATTATTTGCGATAATTATTCTCCTGATCAGCGCGCATTGTCTCGCCTGGGACTCAAACGAGATCGGAAGCGCGCTCAAGGTCTCGATGATCAACAACCCGGAAAAAGTATGGCCCGGCTACTCCTGGAGCGAAGTCCAGGTGCTTCTCGTGGACAGGAGCTCGAGAACGGCCCATGTTTGGAACAGGGAGAACAGGGGCGAAACGAAAGAGATCGATTACGACTGGGTGCCGGAGAAATTCCGGGTGAGAGGGTGCCGCTTCGGGGAGTGGGACTGGAAGAAGACCGTCGCCGTGACCCTTGACGAACCCGGATACACATCGGGCCAGATCACCGAACTGGTTTGCCGCGCCGGATTCCAGAACATCGTTCAGCCCGGCTGGAAGAGGAACGGAAGGGAGGTCGGGGGCGACTGGAGGCCGCGATACCTGCGAAGGATGGTAATGAAATCGCTCTACAGCGCGCTTGTTTATTCAAACCAGTATTCGCTGCGCAAGGCCGTGTTCTGGCACAACGCCTACAGCACCAAGTTCCCGGACGATTGTTCAAGCGTCAGATCATCGGACATCCTGGAGGGATCGGCTGAGTTCGCAGGAATTTTCGGGGCGGCCCTCGGGCTGTCGGGAGCCGGGGCAAGCACAGCCAGGCTGTATGAAAAAGTGAGGTCCCTGATCAAGTCCGCCTGGAAGGAAAAATACGACAATCCGGGATACTACGCGGCTCCCTCCCTTGCCGAGTCCTGCGCCATAGGCGCGATGGCGGGCATTATGCTGGACAAGATGGGGGCCACCTCCTGGAAAGAAGACGTGACGGAAGACAGATTAGCCCCAATGGAGATACTCGCCAGGTACGTCAAGCCGCTTTTCGCCGAGGACGACATCGAAGAAGTGAACAGGGCGAAGAAACTGTACTAGCTTCCGTCCAGTATCTTGAAGCTCCTGTACTTTCCGCCGTTAAGCTTATAGAGATTGATCCATGCTTCGTTAAAGAATCCCGGCATTGTCGGCTGCATTATGCTGGCTTCAAACTTAAGCGAATAAGCCACTACCACTTTCTCCCCTCTCGGCTCAAGAAATATCCGCCTTCTCCGGGACTCGAGAAAAGTCGGCCACGCGCCCTTCACCTCGGGAGTAACTGACGCGTTCCGCGCGATGACAGAAACGTACCCCTCAAAGGCCCTCGCGCCGGAATTGGTGACAATGAACTTGGCCCTTAAATACCTGACCCCGCGGTCAACTTCCTGGGTGACGACCACGTCCCTGACATTAAGCTTGTAGGTGAACCACGGGGCCTTCGCCTGGAGAATGAGGAAGGCGTAAAGAACGACAATCACGCTCCAGAAGGCGGAATATATCACCATCCTGGTCCTGAACGGATACCTCTTAAGCGGATTGAAAAGATGGCCGGCAAGGCCTCCGGCTTCCTTCAGCCGCGGAGCGGCGATGTCTATCGCGAGGAGCGCGAGGAGCGCTCCGGCTCCGAGGGTAGTCACCCAGAAAGCTATGAAGTACAGCTCGTAAGAAAAATTAACGCTCACAGATATTTACCTCCTTGTCACGGAAGGAATCCGTTGGATCTCCAGCTCACGACTTCGTTGCTTAAGGTGACCGTGCCGACTTGATCGACCGAGGCACACCCGTTGCAGCCGTAACCGCCGAAACCGCCGCCGGAAGCCACAGAGTAAATGACATAATAGTCGGCGTCCGCGGGATCGGGCGCTGAGATAACATAAACGTAAGGGGTGTTCGCCTCCTGGGCGAACGGGTCGTACACGCTCCTAGTCAGAAGACAGGGCTTTGCAACGAGAAGCTCGCTCATGTAATTATCGCAATGAGGATAGCGCCCGTAATTCTTATAGTAAGACTCAATGGCTATCTGAAGCAGGCGAAGATCGGACTGGGCCCTTGTAAGCATCGCCTCGTGGCGAATGCCTTTGACGCTGGGATAAGCAATGAGAATGATGATCGAGAGCAGTGCCAGAACAATGAACATCTCGATCAGTGTAAGCCCGGGGCGGCTGCCTTTCATAAAGCGAGATCTCACAGAAGCATTATACACGCAAACAAAACCCCGCGCCAGAGCTTGCCAAAAAGGCCGGCCCAATTTATAATAAATTAACCATGCTGAAGAAGATAACCTGTTCACTGCTGTTCTCAATGCTGATCTCGTCCGCGGCGCTCGGGATGGGCGAAGCTCCTTCGGAAAAGAAATACGCGGTTCTGAAGACCAGCAAGGGTGACATCACCTGCCTTCTCTACACGGAAAGGGCCCCGAAAACCGTCGAAAACTTCGTGAAGCTTGCCAGCGGCGAGAAGAAATGGTTCGATCCCAAGACCCAGCTGTGGACGACCAGGCCGCTTTACGACGGCACGATATTTCACAGGGTGATACCGAACTTCATGATACAGGGAGGGGATCCTCTCGGAACAGGCTACGGGAACCCCGGATATCAATTCGAGGACGAGTTCGATGACTTTCTGATGTTCAGCGGCCCCGGAAGGCTTGCGATGGCCAACTCCGGGCCCAACACCAACGGCTCCCAGTTTTTCATAACTGTGGCCCCCACCCAATGGCTCAACAGAAGGCACACGATATTCGGACAGGTCATCGGCGGGCAGGAAGTCGTTGAGGAGATATCGATGGTTGCCAGGGATAACAACGATAAGCCCCTGGAAGACGTGATCCTCGAAAAAGTGATTATTCAGGACAACCCGTAACCCGTTAACCCGCCAACCTTCTTCCCCAGCTCATTGATTATCTCCACCATTCCTCCGGTATCCAGCGCGCAGTACTTTTCCAGGGCGGAAAGAACCTCGGCCCTGTCCTTTTTGTCCGCCCCGCCTCCAAATGTGACTCTCATGTATTCACGGCTCGCGGTCTCTCCGTCCGAGATCTCCATCTTATCGTAACCGTGGCCGGTCAGGGCCGGAAGGACTTCCTTCATTGATGTGCTTCCGTTCTGTTTGGGGCTGTAGAAATCCAAGCGCCTGAACGGCTCCCAGAGGTCAACAAAGCGATCCCTGACCGATTCAAACCACTCGTCGTACTCCGGATAAACGTCAGCCGCCCTGTCCAGGCATCTTTTTTCGTAATCGGCCGCGTAGGCCACTATTGACCCTGAAGTCCCCAGAAGTCTCTCAAGCTTGCTCAGGATCCCGGGCCTGGGGTCAACGTCGCCCGGCGCGATGAACGAATAATGGACAGGATCGCCAACATCTTTCTCCTGGACGTGGAGCGAAAACTGGAAGGGCACGACTTCATAAGGGCTTGTCAGGTCGTATATCGGAATTGCCGGGGAAATTGTCTCAAAATCAAGAAAGTACAGCGGATAACGCAGCCGCCCGATGAATTCCCTCAGCGCCTCGCGATCAACGTGCGGCTTCCCCGTTCTGTGGGATTCTATCTGGATGGCGCGCCGGAGCTTCAATCGGAGATAATCTTCGGGATCGGTGAAGCAGACTTCGCACAGGGGGCATCCGCTCCATTTATTGCACTGCTCCCCTGTTTCGACCGCCGGAGCTTCCGGCGCCGAAATAATCTCAAGCATGGCCTGAATACGCTTCTCTATTCCGGGAATAAGTTCATCGGCCTGTTCGGTGAGGTCTTCCTTTTTGAAGAGCTTGTCGAGCTCAATATCCCCCCTCCTGATATACGTGTTGTCAATGTGCATCAGGCAGGCGCGGTTGATCTTCAGGCCGGCCCCCCCATAAACGTATTTCTGAAAAGCGAGATCGTGCAGGTAGTCTTCTTTTATCCTGGTAGAGCTTTTCACTTCCACGATGTCCCATGAGCCTTTCCCCGCGGACAGCAGGATATCGGCTATCGCGTAGGCGTTCTTGTGAACGAATCCGGCCTCAAAGAGCGGTACGCCCAGGCTCAAAGCCTTCGCGGAAGCTTCAGACATTGCCGCGGGGTCTTTCAATCGTTCGAGCCTTATGCCGCCAGGGAAAAGCTTGTGCGCGGTCTCCCCTATCATGTGCCCCTGATCGAACCTGTCCTGCGTCTTCGCATCGACCGGAGGAAAAGCGTCCCGCCGGTTGTACTCGTACCACAGGAGCTTGGGGCAGATCAATCCTTCGAGATATTTTGTCTTGGATATATATTGGGGCATGTGAAATTCTATACTTATTCAGCCGCAAAAACAATGTTATAATGCGGCAGCAGCCATGGCTAATGCAAAAACCATACGTTCAGAAGGCAAAACGGACCTGACCACAAAGCGCATTGAGGCGCTGACGGACGGCATATTCGCCATAGCAATGACGCTCCTCGTCCTGACGCTGGAGCTTCCCGAAGTCGGGGGGGGAATGACCCAGACCGGCCTTCACAGGCTGCTGCTCTCGCAATCCTACATGTTCGTTAACTACGTGAAGAGCTTTCTTCTTCTCGCGATATTCTGGATAGTCCACCACCAGCAGTTCCACTACATCAGGAGAACTGACCGCAATCACCTGTGGATAAACATATTTACTCTGATGGTCGTCGCCATGATCCCCTTCTCCGCCTCCGTGAGCGGGGACTTCGCAAATGACCCCGTCGCTGAAATATTTTTCGGGGGAAGCATGTTCATTCTTGGAGCGCTGGTTTATCTGAACTGGCTTTACGCCACGTCAGGCCGCCGCCTTGTGGACAGGAACCTTGATTCCAGGGTCATCAGGGCAGGAAAGAGAAGAGGGCTGGTCGTGCCTATCATTTCGCTGATAGCCATGATCACAGCCCTCGTGAGTGCCTCTAATTCATCCTATTGCTATCTTCTGATACCAATAGTGCTGCAGCTGCCTTACTTTCGCCGCTAGCTATTCTTCAACCGGCTCAACCGACCACTTTCCGCCGCCCTCGTTGGAGTAAACCTTTAAAGTGAACTTGCCGCCTCCGGTAAGAATGATGTCGCCCCCTTCGGACAGCTGGAAGTCGCCGAGCTCGTTGCCGCTCATTCCCAGGACCTTTACCCAGAAGTCGGAGGTCTTTTCCCACTCAAACCTGAAGGTCTGCTCATCCTTCTCGCAATCGACGACAATGGAATCGATCTCGTACTCATCCGCGAGGTACCCTGCTACCATCTGAAGGTCAACAGTGGCGGCCGAGATCGCCGGAACCAAGAGAAAGGAAACGATCAGAGCTATGAGAAAAAATCTGCGCATGTTTCACCTCGCCCTCGTTGTAGGTTTCGGAGACGGAGGCATAATATCAGCATGAGGAGCAAAAGGCAATAGAATCGGTCACTCCGGGAATTGATCCCCGACCAGTTCTCTCACGAATTCCACCGCCCGGCGAGGATCAAACACATCGTCCTGCACGCACCTGATTATCCTGCCGACGCCTTCAGTCAGCAGATCGAGATGTTCAAGCGTAATAGCCCTCTGCCGATCAACGCTGGCACATGCGGAAAACTGATGAGTCGCGGGGAACCTGGCCAGGTAAAAATAGAGCGTGAGCAGGATGGCGAAAGGCTCCATCTGACGCGGATAATAATATTCGTCCCCTTCGGCATTGTACATCTCGCTGGCCCGGGTGCCGTCGACCGGCATGAGGTGATTGAATATTTCCCCGTCGGATATGGTGAAATGGCCCGGATATTTCATGATGAACTTGCGGATCCGGGTCACATCATTAAAAAACTCATTGGCCGATGTTTCCGGATCATGCATGATGAAGTTGCCTGACACCATGGCCTTTGTTCCATTTATGAAATCAAGGATGCCCGTAAGGCGCTCCAGGTGTTTTTTGGCGCTGGACAGGGAACGGTACTTCCCCAGCCGGACAAGTTTAGCCGGATCAAAGCTCTCGACCCCCGGCATAAAAAGGACATTGCTCGATTCAAAGAAAGCCCTCCATGCGCCCGGATCCAGGCTGATGGCCTTCGACAAAGAATCGATCCTTACATTAAGATTGTATCCGGGCCCGGTCAGGTCGTCCGAGCTGATTATTCCTCTGACTATTTCCGTGGCCTGCGAGGGTTTGCCCGTGAAATCACCCCCCATGGGGAAGATGATTTCAGCCCCAAGCCCCCTGACAAGGTACGATATTTCGCTGATTGCCCTCTCCGGAGGCATGAAGCTTGATTTTCCGTCGCTCGTGCAGAATATGCACCGATGAAAGCACCCGTACATGGTGTTCGGCCAGCCGGTGAAGTCGTACGCCTGAAGGAAATACGGCCTCGAGTAATTGATCTCCGATATGTCAAGCAGGCTGTCCGACCTGAAAAGCATGGTCTTCCCGGAGTTCCCAAGGTAGAAAGGGCCTGACTTCGCCTTTTTGAAGACAAAATCGCGCCCGATCAGGTCTCTCATGACGGGCTCTCCCTGGCCGAGAACTATGGCGTGCGGCCGGTAGAGCGATGCGTAGAAATCAGGATTTGCTGTAGCGAAGACTCCCCCGACGATCACCTTCACGCCGCTATCTCTCAATTCGCTTACGAAAGGAGCAATTTCCGGGGCAAGTTTTTTCACCGGAGCGGTGATCCCTACTATATCAGGGCCGAAGTTCCTTACGGCATCCTGCCATGGCTGAAGACCGGCGTCCACAATGATGGACTCAATGCCGGACCGGACGAGGTCATTATGCATTCCGACAAGGTTAACCGGTTCGTTAACCTGCGCAGTGCCCTCGAACATCCTGTAGTGCTGCACTTTACAGAGCGCGATTCTCATCACATGATTATCGTGGAAACCGGCGGGGAATTGCAGGCGGGGGCGTTATTTGCCGCTTCTCTTCTTTTCCTTTTCCTCCTCGACCATCCTCTTGAAGACCCTCTCCCTCTTCTCGGCCATCCTGTCGAGCTTGTACACGAAGAAGAGAACTTCGGCCACGAGCACGTACAGCTCGGGCGGGATTTCAGTGTCGAGCTCAAGCTTGGAGAGAAGAGACGCGAGTTCGCGGTCCTCGTAAAGGGGTATCTTGTTCTCTTCGGCGATCCTGAGTATTTCATCGGCGACGGGTCCGCTGCCCGTGGCCAGAATAAAGGGGGCCTTGTCCTTGTCTATGTCGTAGCGGAGAGCTATAGCCGAGCGCTTGTCCTCTTTCCTGGGCTGCTCTTTATCTTCCGGGTTCTCTTCCTCGGGAGGGAGGTCTATCCTTTCCTCTGCGACCATTGACTACCTCATGCTTCAACATTTATTCGCAATAAATTGTCCACCCCGATAAGGGGTATCATGTAAGGCCTAATATGACACATTGTGGGGTTTACGGCAACCTGAAAACCCTCGGCCACGTAATCGCGGTCAAGAAGCTTTTGCTTAAGCTCTCCCGACTCCCTTATTATCATGTTCTGTATTTCCTTGTTCTCGGTGTTGAAGAGAAAGCTTGCTTTCTTGTCCTTCACCCTCATGACAATTGATATCTTTCCCATGTTGTGCGTCTCTATGGACATTATGACCTGAGTGTCCCTGGGATCAATGGTATTGGTGCCGTTGGAATCCTTCCTGACTATGACCTCCAGGTTCTTTGGAGGGGTAGCCAGTGAATTCGGGATCTGGTAGAAATCATAATTGACTTCCTGCCTCTCGGATCCCTGCGACATTATGGTCTGGGCCACAAGGTTCTGCAGAACGCCGTCGAGCTTGCTCATCGCGCTTGAAAGAGAAGCCTGAAGCACCTCGGAGCCCCCGCCCTGCTCAACATGCGCCTGATCCTGCACTCCCTGCAGCAACGCCTTCAGCGCCCTTACGTCATTCATGAGAGCGCCCCTGTCCAGAGACCCCCCTTCGGTGAAATTATATTTTCCGGGCAGGCCCTTCAGAAGCTCATCGAACTGCGTGAGCATGGCGCCGATCTGCGCTATCAGCGAAGAATTAAGAGCCGCCTTGCCCATCCCGAGCGCGCCCTGAAGATTGGCTATGCCTTCCTGCAGAGAAAGTATCTGCGCGGCCATCTGCGGGTTCTCCGCGAAGTGCCCCGCGAGTATCTGGAGCGCCTCCGGAGAATCAATGCCCTTGAGCAGAAGCGCTATGGCGGCCTCCTGCACGTTCTGGTTCATGTTGGTGCCCTCCATCATCGTCATAAGCTTGACGAAGTTGGAGCGCGAAAGCTCAAGTCCGTACTTGAGCATCAGCTGCGCCATGCGCATGTTCACGTCGTTGTCAGGGATCTGAATGTTAAGAAGATGCGCGCGGATGTCCTGTATCGTCAGAGCTCTGGCGACATTGGCGGCGGCGGGAGTTGCCGAGGCGGTAGCCGTGGTCTGCGCGGACATTGTGGCGGCAGACGTCTGCTGGGCCTGCGCTGTTCGCGCGGGCACATTCTTCACGCCGCCCGCTGTCTGGGCGTTTTCCGGAGAATTTATCTGCTGCTGTTGCTGCGCCGAAGACTTGCTGGTAGGCCAGATTACCGGCTTGCCGGGATGCATGCCGCTGGCGCCTGGTGCCACATCGGACATAAAATCACCTCAGGTTATAATATTCCTATTGCGCTATGCTGTCAAACACGGAAGGACGTACGCCTTCCACATATATTATCGGTTTAAGTTACGGGAAACTTGCATAAAAAAAGCCCGAATATCAGTAAAATTGGATATTCGGGCTAACAGGCCTAAAAATCGATCAGCGGTTAAACTGCTGCAAGGCTTCACCGGCCTTCGCGGCAAAATCGGGGTGGGCGTTGGAGGCCAGCTCCGCTTCCAGCGCGGAAACAACTTCAGGCGTAATTGATTCCGGATCCTCCCTGTGAAGGTCCATTAACACCTGGACCGCGGCAATCATCGCCGCCCTGTCAACCTCATTCCTGCTGTCCATGACCGGGAACATACCCGTAAGGATCCGGACGAGGAATTTCTTGTCGTTCTCGGCCAGTATGGACTGGAGAGCATATACAGCCTGCTCCCTGTTCTTTGCGCTGGTGTCCGTATAAGCGATCAGTATCAACTTTGTAGTCGCCCTCTCCCTCTGGGGCATCTCAGCAGACCCGAAGGCCTTGATCGCAGCAAGCCTCACGTCAGGGTCACTGTCGTAAAGGGCCCCGATGAGAAGAGAGGTATTGTTCAGGTCATGATTTCCTGAAAGTTCGCCGATGTATTCGATTTTCTGATCTTTGTTCTTCCCTCTCGTCGCGTTAAGCCAATTATCAAAATCGTAGCGATACGAATTGAAAACGCTCATCAGCTCAGGAGGAACCGATGTGTTCGCGCCCGGGATTTGCTCCTCCGCGGGCAAAGGCAAAGCAGAAGATCCTACATGATCATCATCGGCAATATTGCTTTCCGCCGTGCTCCCGTTAGATTCCTCGATTACCGTTGAGGCGGTGTCGCCGTCATGAACGGGCGGTTCGACGCTGTCAAAAGGGACTACGGCCTCAGGAACACCCGGCCTCGGAGAAGAACTTTCCGAATCATACTGCCGCATCCTGGCCAGCTCCGCCGCATCATGAACGCGGGAAATGTTAACCTGAGCACCTCCGGAAACGACTTTCAACACGGCGAGCGTAGCGAATCCGATCACGCCGCCCCTTATCTCGGTCATCAGGTCTCTCTCAAATGATTCCCTGCTGTCGAGCCCCGCTGTTCCGCCGCCGAGAGAGACGTAAGTCTGGACAGCAAGCGCCACTTTGTCTTCGGTCAGAACTCCGTTCTCCCAGTTAATTGTGCCGTTAACGACCAGATGCTGAGACCTGTTTTCCCAGGCGGCATCGGTCCAAACATAGCTTCTTCCTCTGTTGTCCCAGGCGATGGAGAAATTCGCTATGTTCCCGCATATGCTCTCAACATCATTAAGAAGCTCCCTGACCTGGCCGATATTGCCGTATTCGTTAACTACAATGGACGGTTTTATTGACGCTTCGTAATCCAGGGAGAGCCTGCATCTCAAAGCATCCTCAACCATGATCTCCTGAAGCCCCCTGGAAAGCGACCTCTCCACTATTCCGAGCACGGACACTGAAGAAGCCCAGAGCAGCCTGGCATCTGAAGGCGTATTGACCGTCCAGGGCGAGTAATTCTCGGGAACCCCTTCCATTCTTCCATCATCGAGCAGGTCGGCGTTCATGTGGCCGAACTCGTCCGAATTCTTGGCGGACATTGCCCTGAGTTCATCCTCGGGTATCCCGCTGCGATAAACTGCGACGGCGCTGTTGAACTTTCCATTTCTGTTGAAGTCTATCGTGTAGTCGGAATTCCTGACATAATACTGCGAACCGGCGTAGCTCTCGACACCGGTGTCTCCGAGCGCGAGAGCGTCAAAAACACGCGCTCCTCCGTACCACCTTGCTCGTATCGTGGTCTGGAATCCGGTGGAGTTGATCCTGTCCGTCCTGCCTGATATCCATTCGGCATCTCCGCCGCGCCTGTGGACCGCCACTCTCATGTAGCTGCGGTCCGTGAAGAGAAGCGCGACCTGCGCCTGCCTGACAAAGTCTCCGGCCGGCTGATTGGTCCTTACCGAGTCCGCGGGCCTGACCCTTTCAGTATCGTTCGCAGCGGCGACGTATGTATTTTGAGCTAATGCGACGCCATTAACGTCCGTCATGGCCTTGGCCCCCTCCTTGAAGGAACTGTTATCGGACCCGAAGCGTTTAGAAGGTCGGTCCTTCCGAGGATATCGACGTATCCTTCGATATCAAGGGTGAACATAACGGCCGATTCTCCGTTATCAAAAGTAATGTATTTCAGCGTGGGTCCTATCCTCATTGGAGTTGAAACCAGCGGATCATTGGTCAACTCGAGCGCCGGATTGACAGCTGCTGTCGCCGAAAGATAATAAGCGTTGTTGTTGCCTATCCACGGCACCGGGTTCTGATCAAAGCCGAAGCCGACATCCCACCTGCCGAAATCAGCGGCGGCGAAAAGGCCCCACTGTTCCAGGTCGGTGATCCCGTTCTTGCCGATATGCCTGTAATATCCGTCAAGGTGATAGCTGGCCGGTCCGTACTGCGGTGTATCCAGGGCCAGCCTCAACAGGTCAATCCTGCTCGAGGTGGAGTCCTCAAGAGCCTGGCTGATGTCGCTCAATCCCGAGGAACCTGTTCCATCGGAGAAAGCGACTACCTCCTCGCTTCTGGTCCCGTATCCGTACTCTCCGAAGAACCTCCAGCCGCTTATGTCGATGGTGCCTCCGCCCAGATATACCCACTCGCCTATGAAATGAGAGCCGTCTTCCGTGCCGAGAACGTTGATATCTCCTCCCCATGCCTCGTAGCCAAAGTGGGGGTAATACCTTCCCTCGGACAGCGGAACAGATACCCTGAGGTCGGTTCGCACCAGGTTCTCTATCGATGGATTGGCGTATGACAGGAACCTGTCGTCAAGAACGGAGAGGTTGCCCTCCTGCGGCTCGTAAAGTCCGAACAGGCTGACTCCCGAATAACCAATGCTGCCGTCTATATCCAGGTGCTCGCTCGTCAGGGAGTACCTGTAATCCGTGGTGAACATCTCGTTGTAATCCATGGTGTTCTCGTAATTGAACCCCAGGCTCCACTTGAGAGTTATTGGAGAATACCCGAGGTCGCCGAGACTGCCCTCTCCTTCGGCCTCAAATCCCACAACGTAGCTCGGAAGCATTCCCTGCTCCCTGAGGACCGTCCCGCGATGGAACTCATCGTTCTCCTCAGTGAAACCTATGCTGGTCTGATAATGAAGCGAAATCCTGTTTGGAACAAAGGGATACTGGGGCCTGACAGGGCTGTCGTCCGGCCTGACGGACACGCGCGGTTCGCTCCGCGTGCTTTCGTCCGTATCTTCTGCCCTGGCAATCCTGGTCTCGCCGGCAGCCGCTTCGGCCCTGCCGAAGATCCTGTTCATGCCGTTCCGCATGTTCTCCATGTTCCTCTGATGGCGCTCCCGCAGGCTTAACCTCCCGCTGTCGTCGGCTCTATTTCCTCCGATTCCGAATATTGAGCTCATTACAACTTACCTCCCGATTTGATTTGCTTTTTACCGAGGCCTTCTCCAGATGCCCAGTGGTATCCTTATCCCCATCTTCTGCATTACAGGAGTGTTCCTGAAATTGTCGCGGTATCGTCTGTGCCCTACCGAATCAGGCACGAACATATCAGGATCTCCGTGGATATTGGTCCACTGAGATTCGTAGGTCGACATGTTGAAGCGGGTTCCGGAGATCCTGATCTCTTCAACGATCTTGGTGAGAATGAACATGTGCTCTTCCGTGATGCCGATCTCTTCGCCCCTGGCGCCGGCATCAAACAGCTCGTCCAGCCTCGCAAGGTCGCTGTCGGACAGCTCTACTCCGAGAACATGGTAAACCCTCTGAATGTAGTTGGACCACAGCTCCTTTGTCCTAGGCCATGGCACAGTATCCCCTCTGTCAATAACCACGGGCGAGTTCGCCAGGTTGGCAAGGCAGGTGACCAGGCTCTCGTTTTCCGCAATTACCTTCTCCCTGACCTCGCCCAGAAAGCCAAGCTCGTCAAAAGAAACCGCCGTCTCGGGGGTCAGCTCCGATGGAACCGTGGTGAGGATCGAGCAGAGGTCCCGCTCGTTCATCGCCTGGATCCGGACAAGCTGATCTATATAGCCGCCGTCCGCATCTCTTGAGATAAGCGTGTAGTAACCGTTGAAGGCGCCGCCATAGTTCTGCATGTATGCCTCGCTGAACCAGGTGAACTGCTTGCCGACCGGCCTGGAATCATCTATCAGCCCGAGTATGTTTTGCGCAACATCACGATCTATCAACCCCGCGTCTCTGGTTTTTTCAACCATTGCTCTCCACGTGACTTCAGAAGCCCTTCTGCCGCTTCCCGTCATCGGCCAGTTCCTTCCTATGTCGTCGAATCTTCCGAACCGGTTCTTCTGCTGGATTGTCCTCAGCGCCATCAGGTATTTTACCGAGATGAACATGCAGACGTAGGTCATCTCTGTAAGCGCTTCCCTCTGGGACGGCTCGAGTGAGCCGGCGTCAGCTTGCAGCGACTTGATCTGGGCAAGTACAGCCTGAGGATCGAACGTCGCGTAATTGACGCCCTCGGGCAGGTTGAGCCTTGATCCTTCCGGAAGCTTCGCGTTCAGCTCGGCGAGCCTGTCAAAGAGCGCGTAGCCTTCGTCCGCTCCAAGGCCGACGACCTCGCCGAGATATTCAGCCAGGATACCGTAAGCGAAATGGTTGTAAAGGCCCTCAAAATACTTGAAGGGGTTCGCCTGATACGCGGCAAGTCTTGTCGGATCAGCCGAAACCTCAGCTTGAATTTCATTGAACTTGTTTATGAACTCGGTCCTGATGTGGGGAGGAATGTTCAGCGCCCGGACTCTTTCGGAAGCGAGAAGTTCAGGAAATGACTGGCCCGCCGGCCAGCCGCCCCTGTCGGACCTGTCCGGCCTCAGCTGGCCCCTGTCGTCCAGGCCGTAAGCGGACTGTATCCTTCTCAAATACATGCAGTACTCTATGGAGCGCGTTGCGCCGAGCATGACCAGATAGTGATTGTTGGCCTCGATCTCATGCGCCACTTCGCCCGGTTCAACAATGCCGTCAACGGAAGACGCGCGGGCAGCCTCAGGAAGCTCGCCAAGATAGGCAAGATAATCATCATAACCGCCTGTGGCGCCGTAAGCCGCGCCGTCATTCCTGACATCTGTTTCCGGCTGAACACCCGGGCCGCGCAGATTTACCGCGCTGACGGGGCTGGTTGTCGAGGCTATTATGCTAAACATTATATAGTACTCTCCCCGGTTCCTTGTCTTTAGAAGATCGGATCTATTCCGCCGGACGGAGGCGGTGTCGTGGGAGGCGGGGTTGTGACCCTTCCGCCGCCCTCTCTTCTGCTGCCGCCACCTCTCCTTCTATTGTAAGAAACCCTCTCATTTTTCAGCTTGTTCTCGCTGGATCCCCTGTCAAGCAGAGTGATCATGTTCCTGATGCTCGTTATCATTTCGGTTACTTTTTTCTCTATATCGGAGAGGTCCGTGTTCATGCAGTCCAGCGGCTTCATCTCCGATATCTGGTCCAGAAGCTGCTGGGCTTGGGTACTGGTGACATTAGCCGAATTCAGAAGCTCGCGGGCCGAATCTATCGCCTCATTGACGCCCGCCGTGTCAAAGTCATCTCTCACTTGCTGTTCCTCCCCAGCGGAGTTCGGGCCGAGATAAACGCTTCTGCAGGTCGGCCTGTCCTGGCTGTCCCTGCAGGTCTCCGCCTCGTTCCCCACTTCAGTCATCCTGTTGTCCAGGGCCGTGATAGCCTGTTTCAGCTCATTCAGAATGCCGTTGAGAGACGAGATATCATCGCTTATCGGATCGCAGGCCGCCGGGTCCGCGGATATGTACTGTCCGGTCCTTACGACAATGTTTCCGGGAAGGTTGCCCAGCCTGAAAGGCAGAACCCAGTCCATCCAGCTGTTCGTGGTCTTGCGGTACAGCCAGTATGAAGCCCTGTCTCCCTTCTCGAGAAGCATATAGGGGCTCTCGGCGTTCCTGTTGTCGGCCTTCAGGCCGCTGACTATAGCGCTCATGACGGCCGGATCGCTCAGATTGTGCTCGGAATAGTAAAGCCTCGCAACATCCTCCCAGGTAATTTCGTGAAGGTGATATATGTCGCCGTGCAGAGTGTTGGCGAGCTGCCTCAAACTGACGGAGCCGCCGTTGGGATAAGTTTCGTCAGTAAGAACGCTGAGCGAGCGGACGGAATCATTCGGATTGGCCTCGCAGACATAGAAATCTCTGGCCCAGTATCCTTCGGGCGCGTTATCATCATTGATCGCTGCATTCGGCTTGCAGAGGCTTTGATATCCCAATTGTACCGGCGTAGTCATATTTATTCCTCCATATTTCTGAGAAATCCGCTCTATATATTTATCGACAAAACGCGGTCCTGATTTCACATTACTTATAGCTGTATTTCCGCGTTATAACGACAAATAATAAAGGGAGAAGCGCCCGGTGTTGACCCACTTCTCCCCGAAATAACAACATCAAAACACAATCATCGACCGGGCTGAGCCGATCTTCAACGTTTATCGGCTCATATATATATCGTTTAGGGATGGAGGAAATTTCACTTTTTGTGGAAATAACGAAACTGAGAGGTTTTTAGGGTACGATTACTTTTTCTCTTCTTTTTTCTTTTCCGGGGCGGCGGCTTCCGGCTTCTTCTCTCCCTTGGCTTCAGCCTTCGCCTCAGGCTTCTCGGCCCCCTTCTTCTCGCCCTCGACGGGAACTTCCTCTCCGGGAGCGCCCTTCTCGGACGGGACGTCGGCAGCCGCGATCTCCGGCGCGGGAGCAAGCTCCTCTTCTTTTGCCGGAGGAGATATGTGGGCGAGAGTCTCGTCCGGCGAGGACAGTATCTCAACCCCCTCGGGCACCCTGAGGTCGGACACGTGGAGAGTTCCGTTCACGTCAAGGGGCGTAACATCAACAACGAACTTGTTCGGTATGTCGGTCGGGAGGCACTTTACCTCGACCTCCCTGAGACCGGCCACGAGTATGCCCTCGTGCTCCTTTACGCCTATCGATATGCCCGTTATTTCAACGTGCACCTTGGCCTTGATCTCCTTCTCCATGTCTATGCGGAGAAAATCAACGTGCGTTATACAGTCTGTGAAAATATCCCTCTGCAGGTCGTGCATAAGGACCGGAATGGCCTTGTGCTTGGCCCCATCATCCACCTTGAGGGAGATTATGACGTTCCTGCCGGCTTCTCCGCCGATTATCTTTTCCAGCTTCTTGGGATCAACTATGACGGGGATGTTCTTGATGCCGACGCCGTAAATGATAGCCGGCACCGACCCCTTGGCCCTCAGCTGTTTAGCCGTCGGCTTATTCAAATTCTCTCTGGCTTTAACTTCAAGATCCGCTTTCTGCATGATCGCTCCCTGAAATAATCGTCAAAACAAAACTGGATTTTACCACAGAACGGGAGCCCGCACAAGCACTATTTTCGCCGGACTCAGAGCCTCCCGCGGTACGGACCGTGCAGCATGTACTGCTTCCAGTTGAAATCCGGCTCTTCTATGACATACGAGAGCCTGTGCTTGCGGTACCAGTTGAGTATGTCCCTCGCTATGTAGGCGGTTACCCTGTCGCCGTGTCCCCCGTGGGCCACAAAAGCGGCAATGGCTATTTCGGGTTTTTCAAACGGCCCGTAAGCCATGAACCACGCGTGCGGCTCTCCGGGATTTTCAGCCGTTCCGGTCTTTCCCGCGGCAGGCATTCCTCTCACCTTGGCCGCAACCCCGGTGCCTCTCTTGACCACGGTCCTCAGGGCGCTCCTCAACAGTTCGAGGTTTTTTTCATCGATCGGTATGCCGCCCAGCTCACCGGCCTCAGAGGAAAACAGAATTTCACCGCCCCGCCCCAGAACGGACCTGACGATCCTCGGGCGGTAGCGCTTTTCGGTGGCAATGCCGCCGTAGAGAATGGCCATCTGCAGGGGCGTCACCTGCACGAAACCCTGGCCGATCGCCATGTTTATGGAATCGCCCTTCACCCAGTCTATGCCGAAGGATTTTTTCTTCCATTGGGCGGTGGGGATGAAGCCGGGCATCTCGGAGGGGAGGTCTATGCCCGTCTTTGCTCCCAGCCCGAATTCCCTGGAGTACTTGCTGAGATTGTCTATGCCCGCTCTCAGGCCCAGCTCATAGAAGACAACGTCGCAGGACCATACCAGACCCTCCAGTATGTTCATGTCCTCGTGGCCTTTCTCAAGCCAGCACTTTGCCACTCTGTCGCCGAGCTCTATCGAGCCCTCGCAGACTATCACCTCGCTCAGCTTGGCCAGATCTTCCTCCAGCGCCGCCGATAATGTGACCGGCTTGAATATCGAGCCGGGGGGGTAAACGCTGAGCGCCCTGTTCATGAACGGATGCCCCCTCTTGTCCAGCCTCTCCCATTCGCTCCTCTCCATCGGCTCGGCGAAAATATTGGGATCATAATTTGGCGCCGACGCCATGGCCAGAACTTCGCCGTTCCTGGGATCAAGAACGACTACGGCGCCTTCCTTGCCCGCAAGCGCCTTCTCAACGACTTTCTGAAGTTCAATGTCAACGGTGAGGGTGACATCGTTGCCCGGAACGGGGTCGAGCGACCTCTTGGTCCTTATAGGCTTGCCGTAAACGTCAACTTCAAGCTGCTGGCCGCCGTCCACGCCGCGCAGGTATTTGTCGTATCTGGCCTCCACGCCTCCCTTGCCGATTGAATCGCCTATCTTGTAGCCCATGAACTTGAGACGCTTGAGCTCGTCTTTGGTGACTTCGCCAACATATCCGAGAAGATGAACACCGACCCTCCCGTGCGGATATCTTCTAACGGGCTGGGTCCTCACTACGACGCCCGGGAAATCCCTTTTTCTCTCCTCGAGCCTGGTCACCACCGAGATCGGCAGGTTTTTCTTGACGAGCACAGGCTCAAAAGGCGACTTCTTGTGCTTCTTAAGCTTCGCGAATATCTCATCCTCGGACACGCCGAGAACGCTTGAAAGCTTTCCGACCAGCGAAGGAAGCTCCTTGGCATCAACGGACTTGGGGAGGAGATAAGCCGACAGGATAGCGCGGTTTGAGACAATCACCTTGCCGTTCCTGTCGTATATGATCCCGCGCGGCGCGATAATTGGAATGGTGCGGGCGGCGTTTTCGGAGGACAGGCGCGAGTACTTGGCTCCCTCAAGGACCTGCAGCTGCCAGACCCTGGCGAAGAGCAGAATGAATATCAACGCTAAAATCACGGTCAGGACGCGGGCCTGGCCTTCAAAATTCTCTTCCATTTTTATATCCTGTACAGCTTGTATTCCTTAAGGGACGACCTGTCATCCTGGCTCAGCACGGCGGACGCTCTTACTATCGGGGCAAAAAGAAGGAGCGTAAGAAGCCCGTTGTAAACAGCCGAAAGGAAGACGACTGAAATTATTGAATAGATCCCCGGCAGCTGCCTGCCGAAGAAGAAATAGAAGGACATGATCTCAAAAAGATAGCTGACAGGAGTGAGAACCCCCACTATTATCGCGTAACTCGAGACGGAAGCGGTGCCGAAATTCCTCTGTATCGCCCCGGACAGAAATCCCGCGATCGCCTTGGTAAGGGTGTGAATGTAAAAGTTGGCCGAGAGAACGTCCTCCAGGAACCCCGCGCCGAATCCGACAAAGGCTCCCTCCCTGGGCCCCCTGCTCATGCCCCAGACAACAACGGCTATGAGAAGCAGGTCGGGCTTGACTCCGAATATCGCTATTCTGGGAGAAAGCGCCGTCTGAAGGGCGGCGATGGTAATGAAAAAAAGCACTGATAAGAATTTCCTGAACATCGTCTACCTGACTACCACGAAGACTTTGTTCAGCCTTGAGAAGTCGGTCAAGGGCTTGAGCTCAACGTGCTTGAAAAGGTCGTAGTCCTTGGCCGAGGACCCTTTTACGACGCCCACGGAGATCCCCCTCGGAAAAATGCCGCCGAGTCCGGATGTTTGCATCACATCTCCGTCCGTTATGCTCGATCCCGCGCCCACATAGTTGACCTGCAGGGATGACATGGCCCCGCCAACGGCGACCCCCAGCTCCCCCGTTCCTTTTTTCATGACGCCGATGGAGCTCTCGGGATCGGTTATCAGCATGACCTTTGAGGAAAACTTGCCCACTTCGACCGTCCGTCCGACAACGCCCTCGGCGCAAATGACGGCCTGCCCGGGGAGAACTCCCGCGCTTGAGCCTTTGTTGATGAAAACCGTCTCGAACCAGTTGCTTGGGCTGCGGGAAATGATCTCCGCGGGAACAAGCGTGTAATTGTACGGGTTGACCCTGGTGAAATTTACGCTTTTCCTGAGCATGAGATTTTCGGCGCGCACATCTCCCAGAGTCTCATGCTCGGCCTTCAACAGAGCCAGTTCCTCCCTGAGCTCAACATTGTGCCTCTGAGCCGCCCACAAGCCCCCTATCCTTCCAAAGAACCTTCCTGCGGCTGAGAACGCTCCTGAAAACACATACTGGAAAGGATAAATGGCATTTAGCATCATTCTCCGGGAAAATCTGGAAGGAGCGGAGTTCCTGAAGACAGGAAGATTAATGACTATTATGAAAACGAGAGCCAGAATAATGGCCGCGATTATCTTTTTTCTGCCGTCAGTTTGTTTGTACACGGGCTGGCCTTGCGGCTAGTAGCTTCTCCTCGGCATAATAAGGATCTTCTTGAGGTTCTCGATCTCATCAAGTATCTTCCCCGTTCCGTAAGCAACGCAGGAAAGGGGGTCGTCAACAACATATACGGACATGTCGGTTTCCTGGCTGAGATGCTTGTCAAGCCCCCTGAGCAAGGACCCTCCTCCGGCCATTACGATTCCCCTGTCCATGATATCAGCCGCAAGCTCCGGAGGCGTTTTCTCAAGGGTCATTCTTACGGCGTCAACAACCGTTGAGACGGGCTCGGAGAGCGCGTCCCTCACCTCGGATGATGTAAGGGTTAACGTCTTGGGCAGTCCGGTGACCAGGTCCCTTCCCCTGACCTCGACAGTCCTTTCCTCGCCGAGAGGATACGCTGATCCGAGGTCGATCTTGATCTGTTCCGCGGTTCTTTCTCCTATCAGCAGATTGTAGTTCTTTCTGCAGTGGGAAATGATGGCTTCATCCATCTCGTCGCCCGCGACCCTTATGGATTTTGAGACCACTATGCCGCCGAGAGCCAGGACGGCGACCTCGGTGGTCCCGCCGCCTATGTCAACTATCATGGAGCCGGCGGGCTCCGATATGGGAAGGTTGGCACCTATCGCCGCGGCCATGGGTTCTTCGACCAAATACGCCTCGCGGGCGCCGGCGTGCATCGCCGCGTCCAGAACGGCGCGCTTCTCCACTCCCGTGATTCCGGACGGAACGCCTATGACTATTCTCGGTCTCACGAAGGCGGACCTGTTGTGGCTCTTTGTTATGAAGTGCCTGAGCATCATCTCGGTTACTTCAAAATCGGCTATGACGCCGTCCCTCATGGGCCTTATGGCAACGATGTTGCCCGGGGTTCTGCCAAGCATGCCCTTTGCCTCGTTTCCGATGGCCAGGACCTTGTTGGTGTCCTTGTTTATTGCCACAACCGACGGCTCGCAGAGAATTATCCCCTCGCCCCTCGCGAATACCAGCGTGGTTGCGGTTCCCAGATCCATTCCAAGATCGCGCGAAAAGTACCCGAAGACCATGTCATAGATTCCCATTTTCCATCTCCTTGTCTGCTTTATTCGTATATGATATCGGCATCGAATCCCTTTGCCTTGACCTGGGAGAGAAGCGTGTTAGCTCTTCCCTTGGTCCTGAAGGCGCCGATCTGAACCCTGTAGCGGTCTCCGACTTTCTTGAGAAACGAAGGGAACCCGCTTGAATCAAGCTTGTCCTTGAAAAGCGTCGCCTGCTCCCTGCTGGCGAACGGACCCGCCTGCACCTTGTAGTACTTGAGTGTCTCCGGCATCTCAGGCTCAGGCTCGACGATCTTAGAGGGAATTTCCACGACTTCCTCGACCTCTTCCGTAACAGGTATGACAACAACGGAGGTCGGAACTTCGACGTTGACATCCTCCTCGATCGGCTCCAGCTCCCTTGTGGAGAGGGTCTTAACGGGAACCAGGACGCGCTTTCCTATCAGAAAGCTCACCCAGAAGCTGCCGACGACAATGCCTACAAGCAGGAGGCCTACGAAGACGTTTTTCAGAAAATCCGAAAGCCTTCCCCTTTTTCTCCTGGGGCGGCTGACCCCGATCTCCTGCTCGTATGAGGCCAGGTCGTCTATTATGATCTTCTTTTCACGCTGTCTTGGATCCTGCACGACTCACCCTCCGTCCGACGAACGACGGTTATTCTACATTAACAAAGCCACGCAAGTCAATAGAATCAGAGAACGCGCAGAGCCTTTATCGCGTCAGCCACGGCAAAAAGAGAGCCGGTGACGACAACGGTCTGATGCCTCCCCCCGTGCAACGCCACGTTGACCGCCGCGGCAAGCGATCCGGTCACTATTGCCTGCTTCCCCAGCCTTGCCGCCTCTTTGGAAATGACCTCCGGGGAGGCCGCATTGCTATGCGTGGATCTCGTTGCTATTACCAGGTCGGAAACCGGCGCGAGATGCGATAAAATCCCTCTCACGTCCTTTTTCCGGCCGGCTCCCAGGACAAGTTTCATGGGGCGTGGAGAAGATATCGATTCCAGCGTCCTCCTGAGCGCCAGCGCGCCCGCGGGATTATGCGCGCCGTCCAGTATTATCATGGGTGATCGCGAAAAAATGTGAGACCTGCCCGGCCACCGGGTCTCCTTGAGCCCCGAGGCGATATCATTAAGGGGGATCTCTCCGGTGTGCTTCTCAAGCCTCTCAAGCAGACCGACCGCGACGGCGAGATTCCTGGCCTGATGCCCTCCCCTGAGCGGCAGGCCGAGATCAGGATATTCCCTTCGGCCCGTCGTAATGCTGACATGACTGCTCTTTTCATGCGTGAACCGGACCACATCAGCGCAGTCAATTTGAAGATCCGCGTCCTGTGGGCCGCGAACCAGGACAACGGGAGCTCCAGCCGCGCCGGAGACATCGGAGATGACATCGGCCGAGTCCCTGCATGTCACCGCCGTAACCAGCGGCCTTCCCTTTCTTATGACCCCCGCTTTCTCCCCCGCGATGTCCCTTACGGTCCTGCCGAGGACCTCGGTGTGGTCAAGTGAAACGTTGGTGATGGCCGAGGCGATCGGATCCACAACGTTTGTGGCGTCAAGTTTTCCTCCCAGGCCGACCTCAAGAAGGGCGATGTCCACCTTTGCCTCCGCAAAGCGGACGAAAGCGGCGGCAGTGAGAATTTCAAACACTGTCGAGCCTTCCGCCGCGACTTCGGCGACCCTGGAAACCGAATCCGCAAATTCTTCCTCGCCCGCGTCAACGCCGTCGATCCTGATGCGTTCGGTGTAGCTCAGCAGATGAGGGGAAGTGTACATGCCGATTTTCAGCCTGGACCTGGAAAGGATGGAGTCAAGCATCGCAACGGATGACCCCTTGCCGTTTGTCCCGGCGACAACGACGCTTCCGAAGGAATCCTGCGGATCCCCAAGCGCCCTTAGCGTTTCCCTGACTCGCGAAAGTCCCAGGTTTACTCCGAATTCCTCGCGGCCGGACAGGTAATCAAGCGTTTCTTTGAAGTTCATAGGAGCATGAATTTATAGATAAGCTCAATAACGCTGACGAGAAGCATCCTGGAAGGCGGGAACATCAGGATGAATATGAGGATCAGAAAGCCGTACTGCCCCACCCGATGGAGAGCTTCCGCCTGCTCGTAAGGAAGCACCGCTTCAAGCACGTGATGGCCGTCCAGGGGGGGTATGGGTATCAGGTTGAAGACGGCGAGCGCGATGTTTATCCAGACCGCGAAAGCCAGTATGTTGCCCAGGAGAACAGCCGGACCGTAGCCCAGGATCTCAAAGGGGAAGAATTTTATCACCAGGCCGAGGAACCAGGCAACAAAGAGATTGGACACCGGGCCCGCGAGCCCCACGTAGGCGGAGCCTTTTCTCGGATCGGGAAAGTTGTTGGGATTTATCGGCACGGGCTTGGCCCAGCCGAACCTGACGAGGAAGAGCATGAGAAATCCTATGGGATCTATGTGGCTTATGGGGTTGAGCGTCAGCCTTCCCGCCTGCCGCGGCGTCGGGTCGCCCAGCATGTCGGCGACCTTGGCGTGGGCGTACTCATGTATGGTTATTGTTACCAGAATAACCGGTATTGATATTAACGCGTACTGCAGTGAGAACATGATTTAAGCCCTCGGATGAGCCTTTTTGTAAACCTGTTTGAGCCTTTCCCTGCTCACCTTGGTGTATATCTCCGTAGTCTTTATATTAGCATGCCCCAGCATTTCCTGCACGCTTCTCAAGTCGGCCCCTCTCTCGAGGAGGTGAGTGGCAAAAGAATGCCTCAGGCTGTGCGGAGAGGTGCCCGACTTCAATCCCGCGGCCTCAACATACCTGTCGATGATGTCCCACAACCCCTGCCTGGTGAGCCTTCTCCCCGACCTGTTCAGGAACATCGGGTCCCCGTCCCGCTTGACGAACTTCTTCCTGGAGCCGCCAAGATACTTTTTGACCGCCGCGGCCGCGACCTCTCCGAGCGGCACGATCCTTTCCTTGCCGCCCTTTCCGGTGCAGCGCAGGAACCCCACCTCAAGGTTGACATCGTTAAGGTTCAGCCCGGTGAGCTCGGAAGCCCTGATGCCCGTCGAATAGAGGACTTCCATGATCGCTCTGTCGCGGACCTTTATGTGAGACTCCCCTTTCGGGTACTCGACCAGGCGCACGGCATCGGAGAAGCTCAATGCTTTCGGGAGCCTTTTCTCTGTCCTGGGAAAGGATATATCCAGCGACGGATCCTCGGTTATGTACCCCTCGCGTATCAGAAAGTGGCAAAAAGCCTTTACTGCCGCCAGCTTGCGCTCCACGGTCTTGGAAGACCTCCCGGCCCTGCTCAACCCCGATATGAAAAGCGAAACGGCCTTCCTGTCTATTCTGCCGACTTCGACTATACCTGAGGCTTTCAGCCGCGATGCAAGCTCCCTGAGATCGCGCCCGTATGACAGAAGAGTGTTCTTCGAATATCCGCGCTCATAATCAAGATAATTCAGGAATTCGGTTATATACTTTTCCATTGGCCCGATAAATATTTTTCCGCGATAGTTATGCCGATGATTGTCTTGTTGTCCTTGATCTCGCCTGTCACGATCTTTCCGAAAGCGTCGCTCATCTTCACGATCTCTACGGAAATTATCTCGTCCTCTTCGGTCTTCTGGGAGGTTTTTTTGAGATCGACGGCAAGAAAATAGCGGATCATTTCGGTGCTGTATCCGGGGGTGGCGTAGGCGTCCAGGACATGGGTGATCTTCCGGGCCAGAAAGCCCGTCTCCTCCTCAAGTTCTCTCGCCGCCGCGTCCTCAAGGCGCTCGCCCTTGTTGAACAGGCCCGCCGGTATTTCCAGTATGTCCTCCTCAACGGGCTTTCTGTGCTGCCTGATCAGTACAATTTCATCGTTTTTTGTCAGAGCTATGACAGCGACCGCGCCGGCGTGCTCAACGATCTCCCTTTGGGACTTCCGGCCGTTGGCCAGCTCCACGGTATCGTCCCGAAGCCCGACTATCCTGCCCTTAAATATCCTCTTTGAAGAAATCGTCCTTTCTTCAGGCATTTGACGCCTCCCTGATGATCTCGATGACGAACCTGACCGATTGGACCATCTGACGCACCGATACGCGCTCCTTGGTCGTGTGAACCCTGTCGGCGCCCGTGCCGATGATGATCGTGGGAATGCCCATCGCGTTGAAGATATTCGCGTCCGATCCTCCTCCCGTCGCGACGACCCTGGGCTTTATCCCCGCAAGCCTGGCTGATTTCACCGCAAGCTTCAGGAGAGGATCCCTGCCGCTGACAAAAAATGAACGATAGGCGGATGTCCGCTTCATTTCAAGCCGCGCTCCGAATTTCTTGCAGGCCGAAGAAAACTTTCGCTTCATGTGGTCGACCTGCCGGGCAAGCTTTTTGATGCTGTGGCTTCTAGCCTCGCCCTTCAGCTTGACCAGGTCGGGTATTATGTTCGTGGCCACCCCTCCTTTGATGATCCCGATGTTCGCCGTGGTCTCAGGATCGATCCTGCCGAGTTTCATGGAAGAAACAGCGTGGCTGGCAACCTTTATGGCGTTAATGCCGTCCTCCGGATGGACACCGGCATGGGCCGCTCTTCCGCGGATCCTGGCGCTGATATTATCCTGAGATGGGGCGCGGTTTATGATCTCGTCGATCTCTCCTCCGTCAAGAGTCAGCCCGAAATCCGCGCTTATCGCTTTGCGCCGCATGTACTTTGCCCCGTAAAGTCCGATCTCCTCCGAAACCGTGAAAACCGCCTTGATGTCTCCGCGGGGGACGTCATTCTCCCTTATGAAGCGAAGGACTTCAAGAATTATCGCTACCCCCGCCTTGTTGTCAGCCCCCAGTATTGTCGTGCCGTCGCTCTCAATATACCCTCCCCTGCGGCGCGGCTTAATGCCCCTGCCCGGAGACACGGTATCCAGATGGGCGTTGAGAAAGATGACCGGGGCGCCGGGAACCGTCCCGTTAAGCGTTGCAAAAACGTTGCCCGCGCTGCCGCCGAATTTTTTTCCGGCATTATCCTCAACGGGTTTCAGCCCCAGCTTTTTCAGGTCGGCCTTGACCCTTTTCACAACGGCCGCCTCCTGCTTTGACGGGGAATCAATCCGGACAAGGTCCATGAAATTCCTTATCAGTCTCTTCTTATTGATCATCGAAATGCTGATAGCCTCCCGATTTGATATTCTTCTCCCTGCCGCTGTCGTAGATCAATTTGATGCCACCGCTTATTCTTGTTATCTCCCCGATCACCGCGCATTTTTTTGGCAGTTTCTTCAGCCTTGATCCTGGAACCGTGAACACCAGTTCATAGTCTTCCCCACCGTACAGGGCAAGGTCCAGCGTCGAAGCGAGAGGAATTCTTGAAACGTCCACCCTGGCGCCAACGCGGCTCATTCGGCAGATCTCGATCAAGCATCTCGCCAGGCCGTCCGAATTGTCTATCATGGATGTCGCCAGACGCGATTCCGCGATAGACAGCGCTTCCCTGACGCGCGGATAGCGCCCCAGTCCGAAGCGGGGATCGCCCAGCTTTCCGGTGACGCATATCAGGTCTCCCGGCCTTGCACCTGATCTCAGCATCAAATTCTTTTTCTTTACTTCGCCAAGCAGGGTTATGCTTATCACAATCGGCCCCGGAGACGAAACAGTGTCTCCTCCCGCGAGGCTGATCCTGTATTTTCTAGCCAGCGACAGCATGCCGTCGTAGAGCTCGTCCACCTGGGCCACGCTAACCCTTGATGGGAGAGCGATCGTGACTAAAAAATGTCTGGGCCTGGCTCCCATGGAAACGCAGTCGCTGATGTTTGAGCAGAGCGCCTTTCGCCCAACGCTCCGAAAGGACGCCTTGGAAAGGTCGAAATGCACCTTCTCGATCAAGGCATCCGTGGTCGCGACAGTAAGGCTGCCTCTCGATGGCTTGAATACCGCCGCGTCATCCCCCACCCCCACAACAACGCCCTCCCCCCCGCCGCCAGCCCTTTTCGCGACGCGCTCTATGAGACCGAATTCACCTATTTCCCTTAACTTCATCAAAACTTTCCCTCATGACTTTGAGCGAGCAATATTCACCGCACATGCTGCATGTGTGGGATTTGCCGGAAGTGCGCGACATTCTGATTTCTCTCGAGCGCCTGGGATCAATTGAGATTTCCAGCTGCTTCTCCCAGTCGAGATTCTTCCTGGCGCTTGACATGGCATCATCCCAGTCGCGCGCCCCGGGAATTTTTTTAACAATGTCGGCCGCGTGAGCGGCTATCCGGCTGGCGATGACCCCGTCCCTTACGTCATGAGAGTCCGGCAGGCCCAGATGCTCGGACGGCGTCACATAGCAGAGAAAATCCACCCCCGCCGCGGCGGCGAGAGCGCCGCCGATCGCCCCGGTTATGTGATCGTAGCCCGGAGCCACATCGGTAACGAGAGGTCCCAGTACGTAAAAGGGCGCCCCCGAACATATTTCCTTTTCCATTCTCACGTTCGCCTCTATCTGATCCAGCGGAACATGGCCGGGGCCTTCTATTATCACCTGAACGCCCGCTTCCCAGGCTCTCTTTGTGAGCTGCCCCAGTATGACGAGCTCCTGTATCTGGGCCGGGTCGGAAGAGTCGGCCAAAGCGCCTGGCCTCATGCCGTCGCCAAGGCTCAGCGTTACATCGTGCTTTCTCGCGATATCGAGGAGCCGGTCGAAATTCTCATACAGCGGGTTCTCCCTTTTGTTCTTCAGTATCCAGCTTACGAGAAGCGCCCCTCCCCTGCTTACAACATCCATTATCCTGGGGTTCTTTTTAAGCCTTCCTATCGACTCAAAGGTTACGCCGCAGTGGACTGTCATGAAGTCCACCCCGTCCTCCGCGTGCTTTTGGACGGCGGAGAAGATATCTTCATCGGTCATGGAATCTATGGAGCCGCGCGATCTCTCCGCGGAAATGGCCGCCTGGTATATCGGCACCGTTCCCAGCGGAATAGGAGAGGCCTCGATTATTTTTCTGCGGATCACATCCAGGTCTCCGCCGGTCGAGAGGTCCATGACGAAATCGGCCTTCGCTTCAGCGCAGGCTTCCAGCTTTTTGAGCTCGTTCTCTATTCCGAAGCATTCGACGGAGGTCCCTATGTTGGCATTGACCTTGGTTCTTAATCCCTCCCCCACGCCTGTGGGGCGGCAGTTCTTATGGGCGGGATTTTTCGGTATGGCTATGGCGCCCCTGGCAAGTCCGTCCCTTATGAATTCCGGGGTGCGGCTCTCGTCCCTGGCGACCGCCTTCATCTCTTCGGTAATTCTGCCCTTCAGGGCTTCCTGTCTCTGCGTCATAAACTTATCCTCGGAAATTTAATATTACTATAATATTGCGAGGGATTCAACGTATGAGAATAATAAGACTATCGATCTATTGATTATTAACGGGTTAACGGGTTGGGGGAACTCGTTAATATAATAATAAAATAATTGACACAAAAAAAGCCCAGTTAAAAACTAGGCCTGAAAAAAATCTAAAGGATTTCGCAATCAATCGACTACTATATCATCCTCGCGCGCAACTCCGTCGTAGCTGTATTTGATCTTGTACTTGGCTGTGGGGCCGGAATACAGGGTTTCGATATTGCTCTTGCCGAAGCTCGTTTTCGATATCATCTCCGCGGCTTCTGCCCTGGTAACGCCTCTCTGCGGCTCAAAGTTCTTTCCCGCAAGGTAATCCAGGATGCCGGCGTCCCTGCCGCCTTCAACGAACCTCGCGGACCAGTGCTGTACCGGCACGTCAGGGAACGGCCTCTCGAATATCTCAGCCGGAACAACTATGTTGTCAAACCTGTCGATAACCGTGATCGCCTCCGCCCTGTTGACCTTTTTGTTCGGCTGGAATGTGCCGTCCGGATATCCCTGGACCAGTCCCATGTCCACCGCCGTCTTAACGTATCCGGCGGCCCAGTGAGATCTCGGCAGGTCCCTGAAGGATGAAGAGTAAAGCGTGTCGGGCTCAAGCCCCCTAGCTTTCACGAGCAGGGTCGACAGTTCCGCCCTTGATAGAATCCTGGAAGGCTTGAACGTGCCGTCCGGATAGCCCGATACTATTCCCAGGGTAGCAAGCTCGCTTACGGGTTTTGACGCCCAGTAAGCCTCGGGGACATCCCTGAACGTCTGCAGTTCAGGCTCCCTGTCCTCAACCACGTCGCTTTCGTCATACCCCTTGTCCCAGTCTAGCAGCCAGTCGATCTTCTTTTCCGCGTAAGTAGTCTTTGACAGTATGTAGACGGCCTCAGCTCTCGTGAACTGCTGCCTGGGATTGAAGGTCTCCGTTTCAATGTAATCCAGGAACTCGGCGTCCTTCGCCGACTGTATGAGAACAGCCGCCCAGTGCGTGACAGGTATGTCGGGATAAGGAGCTTCATCCAGAACGTAATCCTCCGGAAGCCCCTCGAACCTCGAGAGCACAAGCACGCCTTCGGCCCTGGTTATCTTGTTGTTCGGCCTGAAAGTGCCGTCAGGATAACCTTCAACAAGCCCCATTTCAGCGGCAGCCGAAATATATCTGGCAGCCCAGTGGGTCTTCGCGACGTCAGGGAAAGGCTTCCCTATGACATCCGGAAGGTCTATGTCGCGGGCCCTGACCAGAAGCGTGGCAAGCTCGGCCCTGGTGAGAGCCCTGTCGGGCTTGAACGAGCCGTCAGGATACCCTTCTACCATGCCCACCGTCCCCGTATGCTCGATCGGAGGCCTGGCCCAGTAATCCCCCTTGACGTCCTTGAATGACGCCAGCCTGAGCAGCCTGGCCTGATCTTCGGACACGCTGCCGTCAGGATCTTTCGCCGTAACCTTAAGTATCTTCTTTCCGTAGCCCTTTATTGTAACGGCGGACGAGAACATGCCGTCATCATCCGGGATCACTTCTTTTCCGTTGACTTCAAGAACGGTCCCCTTCTTGTAATTGACAACCCTTATGACGACCTGGATCTTGTCGTCGCGGGTTATCGTCTTGTCTTCCGGTTCAATGATTTCAACACCGGATTCGGCCACCGGCTCGGGCTCGCCGCAGACCTCGGGCTCGCCCACGTAGCTTATGGAGAAGAAGTGCGTGGTGTTGTCGATCACACCGTCGTAGGGATGATACGCGTAATTGAACTCCATGCCGTCTATTCTCAGGCCCACCCCCGCGGTCATGTTTGAGACCAGCTCATCAGCTCCAGGATCCTGATCAATTCCGACCCTCAGGGCAAGATACTGCAAAGGATAATATTCCAGCCCGGCGTGTCCCGCTCCGGAAACCGGGTCATCAGCGGACATGTCGTAATCAATGGCCAGATTGAGCCTCTGGTATCCGCCGCCCTGGATGGCCGGCTGATAAAAGAGTCCGCCGCAGCCGATTATGGCGATATTCGCTCCAATCTTGGTTATTGAGGGGATCTGCTCCCTTATTCCGCTCTCCTCAAAGAGCACTTCGGAACCGAGCAGGTTGGACTGATTCACTCCCAGGGACAGCCATTTGGTCGGCGTGTACAGAACTCCAAGGTCCATGTCCATTCCGGTGCCCGTGCCGGCCTCAAGGCTGACGTCTCCCGTTCCTCCCTGAGAGAAGTACTTCAGGCTCGCTCCAACGTACACTCCCTCGCCGAACTTGAAGATTTCATCCAGCCCGAGTCCGTATGAAAGGAAGTAAACGTTATTGCCGTAGTCGGCCTCGCCCAGAGGCGCGCCGCCGCTGTCAAAGAGCCTTATGTCCGAAACGCTTGTGCTGACCGCTCCTCCGCCAAGAGCTCCCACGGGAAGCCCCGGATACACTCCTCCGAGAACGACGTACTTGACGTCTCCCATGAGCTCGGCGAACATGCTGGTAAGCTTTGGCGTCTTTATGCGCCCGAGTCCGGCGGGGTTCATGAATATGGTGTCGCCGTCCTCGGCAAGCGCCACATAGGCCTTGCCCATTCCCAGAGGCCTTGCTCCCACTCCGATGTAGAGCGGGTCGACGGTCGCGAACACGGGGGATGCAAGCAGCATCGCCGCCAGGATCAGGGCGAAAATATTAAGTTTAAGGGTGTTTCCCTTCAGCATTTCCAATTACCTCTTGATTATCAGGGGCTTGCCCTTGCCTATGAACTCCCTGCTGTCCTCGTCTATAACTCTCAACAGGTACACTCCGTTGTCGCCTATCTTGCTGAAATACGTGTAGCCGTCCCAGATGACCTCGTTGTAGCCGGCCGGCAGGTAGACAACCCTCTTCCACACCTGTCTTGCCGTTACGTCGTAGACGTATATTCCGACGTTAGTCGCCTGCTCAAGCTCTATCACTATGTGGGTCGGCTCTACCTGAGGATCGAACGGGTTGGGATAGTTGGGTATGAACCCGTCCTCGCTCTGTGAGTCGAGCACCTCAAAGTCTCCGACCGCAAGCTCGGGAGGCGTGTACATCATCATGACCCTTGTGCCCAGCACGGCGTTCGGGTCAATTGTCACGTTGGCAACCGCCGAAGTGGACGACTGTATCGTGATCCAGTTCACGGTTATGTCAGGGCCGAAGTACGGGAATGTGACAGTCTCGCTGAAGTTCGTGTCGAACCCGGTTATCGACAGGTCGAACGTCGCTCCCCTTACGGCCCTCGGAGGATTGAATATAAGAGTAGCCTCCGGAGTTATCGGTATGACCCAGAACATGTTGGATCCGACGGCTATTTCGGTCGTCGGTCCGGGAAGGGTCGTCCTTACCACCACGTTCCTGGGCCCTATCTCGGCCTCTATCGACACGTCGACCGTGACCATGAGCTCGGTCGGACTGATGACGGTAGGAGTGCCGACTCCTATGTGGTTTACTCCCTCAAAGGAAACCGTGGAGTTGCCCGTAAGGAAGTTGGTGTTCTCTCCGATTATGGTGAGCGTCACGTTCTGCTCGCCCTGAACCGCGTAATAGGGCTGAACGGATATTATTGAGACGCCCGGAGTCCCGACTATGACCTGGTCGGAGTTCGCGGAAAGCACCGATTCAAGAGGCGTGGCCTCGGTCGTGCCCCTGAACACAATCTTCGTCGCGTAATAATAGGTTCCTCCGGGAGTTGCCGTAACATCCGATGTGGAAGTCCCGGTGATCATCGAAGAGTTTATCGGAGATGCACCGAAGTTGATGCCGTCAGTGCTCCTGTAAACATTGTATCCGATAATGTTCCCGGTCCCTTCGTCAACTGCCGGGTTCCATGACAGCACCACCTCGCCGGTCGTGCCGGTTGTAGCCGTCGGCCTCGGAACCGCGTATACCGAGCTCCACTCAACAGTCTGCGATGGACCGTTGAGCACCACGTCCTTGACCGTGTAATAGCCTTCGTGGCTTACCGTGCCGGCGTTGAGCTCCCTGTCCAGGATCATTACGGCTATGTCTCCGCTCTTATGCGTCGGAGCGATATTGTCCATGTCGGACCAGACAACGTCGTGGGCTATAGTGTAACCCAGCGCGTAGACCGTGCTTCCTTCTCCTATGGCGCTTACGGTGGACACGTCATAAAGCCTGAACGTGGAAGGCGTCCAGTCACCCGGAACCGTGCCGCTGACCACGTTGGCGAACGCGGGTGTAGCAAGCAGCGTTGCCGCCAGGATCAGGGCGCAAATATTAAGTTTTGAGAAGCTGTTTCTCATCACTTAATCTCCGTTAATAGACCGTCGGCGTCCAGGCTGTCTGGGACGTGATCGATATCATGTAAGCCTCGCCGGGAACAAAGTTGAAGCCTCCGAGCCACACGCCGCCCACCGGCAGAGACACCCATGTAAGGTTCTCGATGAGCTGAGTGGCCGGATCCAGCCTCTTAATAAGCACGCAGGTGCCGGGCTGCGGAGCTCCGTTTATGCTGTCCACTATCGACTGAGCGTCGGAGTACGTGGCGTCTGTGGGAACTGACACCAGGTGCTCGCCTGTCTGGATCAGGTTGAACGAGAAGTTAATGTCGTGCGATCCCGCTATAGCGAACCTTCCAGGCGTCGCGGAATCAACTATCATCCTCAAGCCTTCTCCCCTTATGTAAGTGAAGTTGGTCTCTCCCGCTCCCCCTCCCGTCCAGATCTCCCACGCCTGAGTAGACGGATTGAACCGTGAGACTTCGTCAACAACAGGCAGGTCGGCAAGTATGCTCGCGGCATTCGTATAGTCGTTGAAGTAAGGTATTGATATCCAGAACCTGCTCGCTCCCGCGGGATACGGAACCTTTATGAGGGACGCGATGTTCGACTGCGGCCCGACGTTGGCGTCGCCGTCGAAGGCAACGACGTAATAGTAGTGATCGGCAATGTCGGTAACGGCTCCCGCATGCGTGTACGTAAGCGTGCCGGCTCCGAGATCTCCGCCTATCTGCGTCCACGGACCGGTCGCGGAAGGGCCGTGGAACACCCTGTATCCCGCAACCGCAACGTCATCAGTCGCGGCTGACCAGTCAAGTCTCGCGTCGGCTCCGACCTTGGTCAGAGTGAGATCGATTATCCTTGAAGGGGCTCCGCTGGTGGTTCCGCCCGTGAGCTCGGCAAGTATCGTGTCAATATAGTGATAAGCGGCCGATGTCAGCTGCGTCTTGTATATCAGGTTGTAATTCGTTATCACGCCGTTGAAAACGCCGTCTCCGGAGCTCTGGGCCGCGTCGATAACGAACTGGGTGTACGGTATGGAGATCTGCTGCCACCCGGTGTAGTTCAGCGAGTACCCGCTGCTGCCAAGCGGATCGTGGGAAACCCAGGTGTCGCCGTCCTGTTCAACAAGAACGAACTGGACCTGATTGTTGCTGCCGTCTCCCCTCAGCCAGAATGTTATGGTATCCATTCCCGATATGTCGAGCGCCGAAGGCAGCAGTCCGCCCCATCCGCCGCCCCAGTCGTCGAACCCGCCTCCCGTGTGGCTGTAGAGCGCGTGCCAGCCCTGCGCGCCGTCGTGATAGACCGCGCCGTCAAAGCCTGTCTCAGGCGTGCTCGTGCCGAAGTCGTAGTGGATTATGCCTTCCGTTCCCTCGAACGGATCTATGGCCACCCAGTTGCTCGACTGGGTCATGAACACGTGATATCCGTTGGGATCGGGACCCCAGTCGCTCCATCCGCCCGCTGCCTCGGCCCTGACCCTGGCGAAATACGTGGTTCCGGCAATGAGTCCGGGGACATTATAGTTGCTTGGATTGACTATGCCGGAGTACTCTACAAAGTTCCCCGTGTCAAACGTTGGCGCCGTGTCTATCTGCAGCCTGTAAGCAGCCGCGTTCGGCACAGGCTCCCAGCTGAGATCCACTGACGTCTGGGTGTTGTTGGAATCCGTCATCCAGCGCGGGTTCATCAGCGTGAAGAACGTGTCTATCGGAGACCAGTCTGACGACCCGGCAGCGTGCTCCGCCCTTACCTTGACGAAATACCATGTGAGAGGCGTCAAGGCGGAAAGCTGATAATCATCCGCATCAACGTCGCTTAATCCGGGGATGGTCCCCTGGTCAGAAGCGTTCGCGTCAAGGCCGTAGCTCAGGGTGTAATCTATGGCTCCGGTTATCGGATGATCCCAGATAAGGTGGGCCTCATCCGACATAACGCTGAAGTGATCTATCCAGAGAGGCGTTCCGACCGTCATGAACGTGTCGGTGTTGGACCAGGTCGAGTTGCCCTCTCCCGCCCTTCTGGCCATGATCCTTGCGTAATATCTGACGCCCGGGGTCAGGCCGGCAAGATAAGTCGTGGTGTCCGGTGAAGCGGGATAAACTTCCTGCGTAACTCCGCCCTCGGGCCAGTATTGAAGAACATAATCCGTTGCTCCGAAGATGTCCTTCCAGATCATCGTAACTCCGAACGTTCCGCCCGCTTCCTCTGTAATGTTGTAGTGGGCGAGCCATGGAGTGTCTATTACGTAGAACGTGTGCGGTGGCGTGAACCACGCGCTTGAACCGAAGCCGTTGTCGGACTGGACGCTCACCTCATAGGTCACGAAGCCCGTGAGCCCCGTAAGCTGTATGTTCGGGTTAGGATCCAGCGGATTGTCCCACGGTCCGGTAAGTCCGTTCAAATAGGTCCACGTTGGAGCACCCTGTATGCGGTACCTGAAGTTGTAGGAAGTGGCGCCTGCGACCGCGCCCCAGTTCACGAACGCAAAGTACGTTCCGCCGGCTTCCTGGGATATCAGGTAGTGATCCATCCAGATCGGCGTGTCGGGCGCGGCTCCGGCAGGAAGAACTTCGAATCCGTTGGCAAGAGACACAATCTCGGCTCCGGTAGCGACTATAACGTCCCTGAAACCAAGCGGCGCGGCAACGTCTATGTCAATGCTCGCCGTGAACTGCGTTGAACTGGTCACATTTACCGGATTGGCCGTTATGCCGCTTCCTGAGAAGCTAAGGGCAGTAGTGCCGTTCACGAAGCTCGTGTTGAGCCCGGTGACGGTGACCGTCAGCCCCGTTGTGCCCTGCGCTCCGCTTGAAGGAACTATCGTGAGAAGCTCCGGCGTATTTATAGGGTTTACCGTGAAGCCGTTAACGAGGATGAGCGGCACTCCCGCGCTGGTTGCCGTGACATCGCACGGGCCGATCGGAGCGGCCCCGCCGATCGAAATGCTCACTTCAACGTTCGTCGCGTCAATTACGTTCACACTGTTGACCGTTATTCCGGGATTGCTGAACGCAACGCTTGTCGTTCCATCGAAGCTCGTGTTATATCCGACTATCCTTGCCGTGAGATTGTCTCCCTGATCGGCATCGTCGGGCGTTATGTAGAGGAGCGTAGTAGTTCCCGCGGCGTTTACACTGAAGCCGTTTATAAGCGCCAGAGTACCATCAACAATAATGGACCTGTATCCGACCACGGCCCCCGCGGCTATGTCGATGTTGACGACAAGCTCTGTCGGCGATATCGCCGTCGTGTAATTGACCGTGATCCCCGTGCCGGTGAACACAACGCTCGGGCTTCCCGAAAAGCTCGTGTGGGAGCCGAATATATGGACATTGAGCCCCGTCATGCCCTGGTCGCCGTTGTCCGGCGACGCGTAGAGCAGCATGGCCGTTCCCATCGCGTTTACCGTGAAGCCGTTGTTCAGTGTCAATCCGCCCACGGTAACATCACGCGGACCCAACGCCGCCGCGCCGGAAATCGTGATATTGGCGACCAGCTCCGTGGCGCTTATCGCCTGAGCGCTGTTAACGGTTATTCCCGTGCCGCTGAAAGACACGGCCGGGCTTCCAGAGAAGCCGGTATTCGATCCGACTATCTTTACATTGAGGGTTTCTCCCTGGTTGCCGCTGTCCGGAACCACATAAAGCAGCATCGGGGTTCCGGCGGCGTTGACCGTGAATGTGCCGGTAATGATCTCCGCGCCGGTCGTAATAGTAACGGTCCTCGCATCAAGCGCCGCGCCGCCAGAGACAGTAATGTTCGCAACGGCGTTAAGGGCGTCAATGACATCAACGTAATTGACCGTGATGCCGGCCCCGAAGTCGGCGGTTGTCGTCCCGTCAAAGTTTGTGTTGAGCCCGGCTATCTTGACGTTGAGCGTCTCTCCCCTGTTCCCGTTGTCGGGCGAAAGGTAGAGCAATGACGCAGGACCGCCCGAGGGCAGGACCTCGAAACCGTTGGCAAGTGATGCTATGGTCGTCCAGGAAAGGTCATCACGCACGACAACGTCTCTCGGCCCGAGCGGCGCGGCACCTGAGATGTTGACATTAACGGTGAGGACTGTCGCGCTGGCAGGAACAACCGAATTAATGCTGATCCCCGTTCCCGTAAAGAATACGCTGGTGTTCGCGTCGAAGTTCGTGTAGCGTCCTGTTATCGTAAGCGTCAGGTTCGTGTCGCCCTGGTATCCGACAGAAGGAACGATCGAGACGATCTCAGGCGTCGGTAACGGAGGCCCCGAGTTTACGGTGAAGCCGTTGATCAGATAGAGCGGCACTCCGCTAGTAGTAACAATAACATGGCACATTCCGACGGGCGCCGCGGCGCCGACAGAAATGTTCGCCTCAACCTCAGTTGGGCTTATCACATTCGTGCTGTTGACCGTTATTCCCGGGTTGCTGAATGAGACCGAGGTCTGTCCGGCCGCGAAGCTGGTGCTGTCGCCCACTATCCTCACGGTCAGGCTGTCTCCCTGATCGGCATCGTCAGGCGTGATGTACAGGAGCGACGGAGTGCTTGCCGGATCAACTCTGAAGCCATTGTTGAGCGCAAGCGTAGTTCCGGCCTTGTCATCATAGATAATAGTCCTGTAGCCCAGCGAAGCGGCAGGATCAATGTCAACGTTAACGACAAGCTCCGTGGCGCTGATGACATTGTAATAGTTGACGGTTATGCCCGCCCCAGAGAATGTTACCCCGGAAACAACATCGATGAAGCTGGTGTTGTAGCCGAAGACATGGATGTTGAGCCCGTTCTCGCCCTGATTGCCGTTGTCTGGAACAGCATAAAGAAGCATCGGCTCGGCCGGGCCGTTAACGGTAAAGCCGTTGTTCAACGTCAGCCCGCCGACCGTGACATCACGCGGACCCAACGCCGCCGCGCCGGAAATCGTGATATTGGCGACCAGCTCCGTGGCGCTTATAGCCTGAGTGCTGTTAACGGTTATTCCCGTGCCGCTGAAAGACACGGCCGGGCTTCCAGAGAAGCCGGTATTCGACCCGATTATCTTTACGTTCAGGGTCTGATTCTGATCGCCGTTGTCCGGAACCACATAAAGAAGCATCGGAGTTCCGGCAGGATTGATCGTGAAGCTGCCGGTAATGACTTCGGCAACTGAAGGAGTTGTTATCGTAACTGTATTGACCGCAGGTCCGCCCGTGATAGTGATATTGGCCACGGCATGCGCGGCATCTATCACGTTCAGGTAATTGACCGTGATGCCGGCTCCAAAGTCGGCGAAAGTCGTGCCGTCGAAGTTCGTGTTAGCTCCGACTATCGTGACATTCAGCGTCTCTCCCTGGTTTCCGTTATCCGGCGACAGGTAGAGAAGCGACGGACTGGCCCCGGTCACATCGAAAAGAATATCGTTGTTGCTTACCGCGGAATTTACGGTCGCGACGACCGGTCCAGGCCCCATAGGCGTCGCAAGAGGCACATCCGCCTCAATAGTAACGTTGCTCCAAGGGCCGTAAGCAGTAACTGGCGTACCGTTGAACGTTACGGTGCTTCCGCCCTGAAGAGCGCCGAACGCCGTCCCGTAGATCTCAACATGAGTGCCCGTAGGTCCGCTCGAAGGATTGACGGCATAGATCCTAGGCCTGATAGTGATGGGCATGACATTGCTGTCAACGTCATCAGCTCTAACCTGAAGTGTATTCCCTCCGGCAAGGATATTAGCCCCGCCGATATCAAGA